>Ga0058701_10004941_pt1 | contig 10939 bp, 7 predicted proteins | sample AgamicOrMae_FD_97039 | JGI IMG/M metagenome (GOLD analysis project Ga0058701, IMG submission 97039) | Agave microbial communities from Guanajuato, Mexico - Or.Ma.e | ecosystem: Host-associated > Plants > Phyllosphere > Phylloplane/Leaf | place: Guanajuato, Mexico | collected 2012-06-04 | reverse complement strand
CCAAGTCAAGACGTTTTTGCGACCCCTAGCCCCTGACAAACTTTTTTCAAAAACAGTTTTTTTCAAAATATCTCAAAAACCGTTAGAGATATCGAAAAAATGTATAGAATCAAATTTGTAGATCTTCAAATTTTACGTCGACTAGGTTGTCTCTGTTTTTAATAGCATCAGAAAATCCCACGCAGGTTAACCTAACCCAAATTAACCCATAAACCAAACTTAGTAACCTAAATCAATCCAAGTTGATCCAGTCTAAGAAACCTGCTTAAAAAAGAACGACTCATAACGTGAGTCTATTTTCACTAAGAGGCAAATATCTAAATTTTTCATACCCCTCTCTAACGCTCTTTTCTTTATTTTGACAAGTCCTTACCTCCGACAACAACCTCAGCAATAGTATAGGAAATGTGCCCATTCGAATCTCGGACCTCGCACCTGTACTTGCCGGCGTCACTCAAACTAATGTGCTCGAACTGCAATAAATAATAATAATTAAACATCAATCTAAAATGAGCGAAATTCGAGTTCCGTTTAAGACGTTTCCGTGAAAAGAAACTTATAAATATATACAGGAAAATTTTGCATTGAATTCTTTTAGCATTAAAGAGTTAGGTTTCGTTACCTCTAACAGTGCATCTGAGCTGCTGGTCTGGGAGAGGACAATGTCGTCTCTGTTCCACGACATAATGTACGGTTTTGCGCCAGTGTAATGACACAATACGCGGGCCCGCTGGCCAACAATCACTTCTTGGTAGCGCGGCGTCACTTTGATGTCGGGCTCCTCTGAAAAAAAAAGAAATCAAAAGTTTTTCAAATTATGATTTTTAAGGCAGATTTGTTTTAAATACGGCTGATTTCTTTCGCACAAAACAGATTTATTTTGCAAAGGCGTTGTGCCGATTAAAGTCCAAGTCAGAAAACGCACTTTAAAGAGATTTTTCAAGACATAGTTTGTTGATTTTTTCCGATTAATGAATAAACTCCGAGCCTAGATTAGTTGATCTAGATTAGCCACCTAGCTCAAGATGACTAAGGTTTGCAGTAAAACTTCCTTTAGTGAACCTTGGTTTGCAATACACCCTGATTATGTTAACCGCGGTTAATCTGGAAAACGTTCACCTAGATTATAAAAACCTTGCAGAAATCAATAAGTGTATGCAAGAAACGAAAATTCCCTGATTATATTATTACATTTAAGGTTGAGACGGTTTTCTTTCCGGTATCCTAGATTTTACCACATAACCTCGTTCACCAAAACTAGAGCAACCAAAGAAGTAATCAACAGATTTTTCATCTTACCTCGAACAATTAGTGTTGTTATATCTTCTTTCTCAACGCGACCGTAATTAATAACTTGACACACGTAGTCACCAGCATCTTCAGGTCGAACGTCGGTGATATATAGAGTGCTTCCGGAGACCTGAGCGTTCCTTGGGAGTTGCTTGGGGTAAGCGCGCACCCATCGCACTTCAGTCCTGGCATCTTAAAATAAAATTTAAAAAAAACAATTCACTGACCCACAGTCATTTTGGAAATTTCACTCGCAAAACCTTCCAAGCCGCTACAAATAGGTCCGCCCAGTCGACCTCAACTTTCAAAATAATGTATTTTCGGCCATTAGGAAGATATTCTTTTCGGAATCGCAACTTATACTTACTGACTTGGCAGTCGAGTTCTACAGTTGATCCAACATAAGTTTCCCTTGCGGTCTTCGACGGTGATCTGTACAAGGCGGTGTTGTTCTCCTCAGAATCTTCTTCGAAAATATCTCCTCTCTGCTGTTCGTGAACTGTGATGCGGACAACCTCCTCTCGAGTCAGAGCGCCGTTGTTAGCAATGCACCTATACTCGCCTTCGTCGTCGCGTGACGCGTACCGAACGTGATAATCTGCCTTCTGGAAGCCTTCACTCACAGGGACTCTGCAAAATAAAGCGGCGTCAAATATGAAAAATTCGGCGTCATATATTAGAATTTCGGCGTCAAATATGAAAAATTCGGCGTCAAATATGAAAAATTCCGCGTCAAATATGAAAAATTCCGCGTAAAATATGAAAAATTCCGCGTCACACATGAAAAATTCATGATTGACGTCATTTAGAAGGTTTGGCGTCAATGATCATGACTTCGGCGTCAAGGAAGAAAAATTTGTGGTCAAATATGAGAAATTCGAAGCCAGTAGTGAGAGATTATTCTTTGGTGGAGTTACTTACGTGGCACCAGGTTTGTAATGCACCCATCGAACCTGGGGTTCTGGGTTTCCTTCAGCTAGGCATTTCAGGTGGAACTCTTGGCCCTGCGGGATTCGCATGCGCGGCTTGGTTCCGGGCAGCAGTCTCACTTCGAGTCTTTCCGGTGGGTACTGAGTTCGGGATTCAACTTCTATTCGGATGCGGGCTTCGTCTGTTCCCGCTTCGTTCGTAGCAACGCAGATGTATTCAGCGGCGTCTTCAGTGGTGAAGGACTGGATCCTGAGGGCAGTTCAAAAAGTACTTCAAGTAAAAATGCCGTGATATAAGTGCCTATAATCCTCACCGCGGAACCAGCACACGCGCGAAGAAACCAGTTTTCAGGAAAAAAATTCGCGTCTCTCTCGTTAGGTACAAAGAATAAGCTTCTTGGGATTGGCTGGAATTAGGTGTCGGTTACGTGGGGGCTAGATGCAGTAGGGTACGTTAGGTTAGGTAAAGCTTTGTGAATAGGATAGGGTAGGGTGTATGATAGGTCATGTTAGGATATGGGATAGGTTAAGTTACAGAATGGGATAGTATCAGTTAGAATAATAGATAGGTCAGGTTATGGTATGTGATAGGTTAGTTTATAGGATAGGTTAGGTTGGAGTCTGGGACAGATCAGGGTAGAGCCCTGTAAGTTTAGTAGAGAGGCGCTAATCAAACCCCCACCACTGGCTTTTCCGCCATGTTGAGCACAGTTCGCCCGTAAGAAATACATTGTGCCGATCATGGCGGCCCCCATGGCAGGGGACGCCATTTGCGCCTCTCTACGAAGTTGTATAGGGCTCTAGATCAGGGTATGGGATACGTTTAGGTTAAGGTGTGAGATCGGTTCAGCGAGGTAAAGAGAAAGCTTCGGTAGGTGAATTTTACGGGAATGTTGGCTACCACTGGAAAAGAGTCTCGCGTCAGTTTTAGAGCGTAAGTACACCTTCTGCGGAGGGGATTACCTTAACAGACGCTGGTCGCTGGTTTCGGACTGGCGAACGGGCAGACCGTCTTGCCGCCTCCAGGTGATGGTCGGAAGAGGAAGACCGTCTCGGATATCACAAGCGACGAATACTTCATCACCGATTTCCACTCGGAGAGGATTTTCAGAGTTGATTTGCACCGACGGGCGCTCCCGTTCTGCAAACAAAACAGGCCCCCAGTGAGCTTTTCACAAGAATGAAAAACGCGAATTCCGAATAGCTCGGCGTTAGTCCAGACGGACTTGTCCAACGCAGCAGAACAGCGATTCTTAGAGCCAAGGGCAGTAAACCGCCTTCCATCTGCTTTAACTTAATTTGTTGCTCCAAACTAATTTGGTGTAGATTTGAAAGCTAGAATTAGAGGAGGTTCGACTTACGTTCAACTTCCAACATGACGTAGGCAATATCTTGACCGGCTGAGTTCTCTACTTGGCAAGAGTAGGTTCCGCGGTCCTCCACCTTAGCTCTGCGCAGGATAAGTTTGTTGCCGATAATCTGAAATAAAATCAGTAAATTCACGATCGGTTCGCCGAAACAGTAAAAAAAAAAAGAAAATAATCATACTAAAGGACCGTTCTGGATCCTATGCAATTATTAACTCAACGGCAAATATCTTTAATTAATTCGTGTCTTTTCAACAAAATTGTGACTCCAGCTTTGGCTAAATCAAAAATTTACTGGTTCCAGCTTTTCGTCTTGCAAAATTTTGAGCCTTTATCAAAGCTAAATTTTTTTATATTTGTATTACTCGAGCATTCTCTGGGACATGTAAAAGCAGGAAATCAAATTGGTGAAGTCCGTCTAAAACTGACCTCAGCCTCAGGACTCAGCGTTTCGTATTCCTTGGCCCATTTGATCCTAGGAGGAGGGTTGCCAGAAACGTCACAAACGATTTCGACGTAACTTCCGGATCCGACTGTCCTCGAATCCGGAGAAATTCTAGCGGTGGGTCGGTTGCTGGGACCCGGCCGGTAGTCGCCGCTCGTGGGCGGCGGTGCTGGAGGAGCAACGCCGGAATCTGGAAAAACGAACAGAGGTTAGGTTGGGAGAGAAGAGGAGGAAGTGTGCATTGCGATGACATTACCTTGTTCCTGAACAGTGAGCTCAATACGTTCCTCAGCAACTTCGCCGTTGTCATCCGGAGCAGAGCAAACGTAGAAACCGGAATCGGATGATCTCAGATCGGTGATGATGAGTTCACCAGCTCTGTAGGTCTGAGCACGTTCCGCTGGAAGTGGACCTCCTTCCTTTCGCCACGTTACAGTCACAGGTTGCTGGAACGCACCATCGCGTTAAACTCTACTATTTACGTACACCTCGCAATGGTTGCATTTTGTACCTCATGCGCCTTAACTTCCATCCGTAAGCACATCGGAGTGCAGCACACTTTACACTGAAGGGCACCTAAACTCTCCTATCGTCTGCATATATGCAAATATCGTCTGCATCATAAGTCTGATTGCAGAGATATCTCCCAGACAGATCGATATATCTTACTAAATAATATCATTTTCTAAGTGCTCTTCCTAGCTATCTAAAAAATAATATTGTTGGATTCACCCGGTCGGTTTTAGAGATAACCAATTTGAACTTTGGCAATCTCGCAAAATCTGACATTAGATCTTACCTGACTCGTCTGAGAGTAGCCGTTGCACCTCAGACGCACAGTTTGACCCGGGGCGAATATTCGGACGAACGGTTCGGTGATATGGATTACTACAGTAACAGGCCGCGAAGGCGTATCTGGAAACACAGGAATCAAATCAATACTGAACCATTATTGTACATTTGTACGTGAATAGATACAAAACTGTGCGAATATTTCAGAAAACGAAACAGTATGTTCTAACGACTTAGGTTGCAAATATTAAAAAAGAATTCGATTTTTAAATCAGAGATATGAAATGAAGCTGGAAACTAAGGTTCAAACATGTTAAGTGTGCTCAAACGACAAACATAACCCCAAATTCAAGAATTAGAAGAGGACAGCACGGCAGACACAGCGGTATAGTCAGCCAAGATATTCAAAAAAAGTTGACCAAAACAGCAAACGTTTGGTTTCCATACGTACAAGTCCTAGCGAACAACGCAGAGATTTTACTTTTGAATCAACTTAGGTCAGGTCAATTAAAATGACGTAGTTCAAGTGAGCTTACGCTGAAATGTAACAGCTTTATTGGACATTCTGAACAGCTATGGTTAGGCTAACTTGAGCGAGGTTATTTTTGAGGTAGGCTTACTCAAGCCAGCCCTTGAATATGCTAGCCTACGTTAGCCCTGGTGACTCTTCTGAATGACTGAACTCTGCATTGTGTGCAAAAACGTAAACTACAGACGTCAAACTAGAGGCCTAGATAAACTAGAGAGGAGGCATTGGGCAGCCATTTTGTTTACGAGACCATCAAATGAATTGTAGCTTACAGGGAAACTTCGGAAGCAGATGCGCCAATGGTTAAGCACCCTCAATGTCGCCTCTCGAGTACCGTATATCCAGGACTCTACTTGTAACGAGTAAATTGTAAGACGAATGCAGGGTTACGGTCGAAAACAGTCCCCCGAGAGTATTATTTTTCTGTCCCATAAAAGCTCAACGCATGAGAGAGAGACAAAGCACTCGCGGGGACTGTTTTCAAACACATCCTAAAGAAGGACAGTTGGTTTTTCTTTGCTGACTGGCTACCGTGGTCCCAGTTGGGTCGACACAGATAACGCTGAAAAAAAATCTTCCAAAACCGCATGCTGTTGCTTGTTAATTTATACGCCAGTTTTATTATTTGGCAACCTGTTATGGTTTATTAGATCCATGCTTCCTGGTTAGACTGCTCGCCGCTGGTTAATATCAACCTTTCCACACCGGCATCACTTACTACAATCTAACTCATCGCTCTTGTCGAACGGGCAATCCACTTTGCCGTCACAGCGGAATCGCCACTGTATGCAGGGCCCGTTCTCGCAGCGGAAAAGCCCGCCGCCACAATTTTCTTCCCACGCTTATTCAGGATAAAACAGGACAATGGTGCAGTCAAAACAGCTTAGATATCCCACGTATCACAAAATGTATTAAAACATACATCACGGGTCAGTCTCCCCTCGCAAGGCTGATTTTTCTTACTTATACATGGGTAGATTTTAAAATTAGCACATGTGCTAATTTGAAAACCTTCTTTCAAAATACGATGAAGCTAAAAAATTTACGCAATTTTCTAAATTTTCTATGCTCGAAACATGGATTTGAAATATTAAAAACCAAAATCTTGTCGAAAAACTTCGAAAGCTGTAAAATTTTCAGCAGAATTGATAATAAAAGAAATGGAAATAAAAATTTCAGCCTCCTAATATACTTCAAAAATATATTTCAAAAACAGTTCTAAAAAATAAAAACTCAGCAGTATTTTCAGCAAGGGACTACGATTTAAAAATATTTTATGATACAGAAAAAATTGATTTTCAGTTTGTTTCTTTTAAGCAGAACGTTAGAGGCTCAGGAACGAAGGTTTTTATTACAGAAAAAAAATCTATTTAGAACTAAATTTTACTATTTTAGTTTCGGTACAAAAAAAAAAAAAGCAAAATCTAGATTGATTCATGAGGACCCATATAATGCTCGTAATATAAGACTTTGCGGATTTTGATTGCTTTAGAGCGATTCTCACCTGCAATTTCGCATCTTTCACCCGAGAAGCCCGGTTTGCATCGACATTTAACCGAGCTTTCGCCGTCAGCGAGGTAGCAGCTTTCCTCGTTGTTGTAGCATGGGCACGGACGACATTCCCCGAAGATGCTCACAGCCGTGTTACTTCTGTCTCGGTAGTAACCTTGGGCGCAGCTCTAGAATCACGACAAACATTTCAAGCATTCCTCTCCAACCGAATACACCTCTCCTAAGGACGCAAGCCCGAGTCAACACAAGCGCGAGCCAGTCACGTCTCCAAAAAGTGAGTTACGTGACATTTTAGCCAGACAAGAGACAGCAATTTTTTAAATCGTGACCCAAAAGTGACCTTTTACAAACAATTCAAGCCAATGTCTCAAAAAATGTAAATAACTGCGCGATCAGATTTTTTTCATTTTTGTTTAAATGACAAATGGTTGGCTGGCTTTTCTGGGTCCCAACAAACGGGGAATCGTGGAAAGAGAAATCGTGAACGTATTCCTTCCAATTGGTTATTAAGGATATTTTTACACCAACGTAAATATTGCCACAAAAAAATATCTTAACAATAAAAAAAAAGAAAAAAAAAGCGAAGAAAAATATTTAGACCAAGCACTAACAAACAAGCTCAATCGTAAGCTCGGACGATTCTGAGCTAGGGGTTTTTAATTCCAATTCAAGAGTGATATATGAACTAAACAGGCAAAAGCCGATGGTAAAAACAATTACTAGTTCTCCTTGGACAATTTAAACCATCAAACGCTAAAAACACGACACAAAAAATTTCAACTAAAAATTTCAAAACAGGCATAGAGTACCACCGAGGTTCTTCTCAATTTTTGGCTCGATTTTTTTAAATCTATGTGTTTTAAACATTGGTTCTGATTGAGGACACTACAACTGGTCAGACCCAATGTCTGTTGGTCACTTTGTCGATTTTAAAAAGTCCGGGAGAGTGAGAGAGTTCGGGGAAGGAAGGTTGGAGTGGAAGGCATAAATTTTATAACCCATCCTTGGAGCGATAAAGCGACCAAGCAACCGTCCACGGTAAAAACATTTTTTAGTCCCCATTAATCAATTCTAACCATCAAACGTTCAAAACTCGACAAAAAAAAAGTTTCGACTTAAAATTTTAAAAATGGTAAGGGGTACCCCTAGTTTTTTTTTCCATTTTTTGGCCCAAAAGTTTTTCTACGGAATACTTAATTTGACAATTAGATCTCATTAAGGGAAAATAAAAACGGTTAGAAACAATGTCTGATGCTGGATTAGTCGATTTTAAACGGACCGGGAGAGGCGGTAGTTCACAGCCGGGAGGTTGGAAGGGAAGGCGCACTTATAAGGCTCTTCTTCCAGAACCGTCAACCAGCCAACGTATCGTGGTCTGGAGTAAGCTCTAAACTAGCGTAACTTAATGTAATCTACCCTGACGTGACTGAAACTAACCTGACTAACGAGCCAACAGCAGTCTGAACTAACTTTGCTATAACCTAAACGAACCTCACATCCTGCGGACCTGTCGCAACAAGGACATGTCGAATGTCTAACCTACAAACACAAAACTAGAATCCTTCAATACCCAAGCAGACCCACCTCACAAGAAAGTCCGGTGTAACCTGGAGGGCACATGCAGCTCTCCACTTCGACTGGCGCTATGGGCTCTCCGTACGGGGAGTTGCGTTCGGCCGTGCCCATGGCAATGTCACTAAGGTAAGTGCCGGATAGCGACGTCTGGGTGTGAGAAGCTTTGATCAGGATGGCGTCGAGGTTCGTGAGAACCGTCATGAGGTCATGTCTAGAGGCAGGCGAAGGCTTTTCGTAGTCCAACCGTTTCCAAGCCGATTCTCTCAGAGGAATGACAACCGTCTGAAAATAAGAGAGTGTAGGGGTTTAAAGAGTTAGATCTGTCAAACCTTACAACAATCGTTTTCTAAGTAATAAAAAAAAAGATCTTCAATATATCCATTTCTCCTCGATCAGTTAATTTTAAGGGTGTTGCTATTGACCCGACATGCATGAATATAGGGAAACTTGAACGCACGGTGCCAACCTAATGCATTTCAAATGGGAATTGACTTGAACGCATGGATCCCAACCTACATTTAAAATGGGGCAGTCGAGTCACTAGACACTCCCTAATTTTTAACGTTTCTAATTAAAGTAACTAGTTTAAAAATCGATTTTTGTAATGTTAAGACTTAAATTCTCTAATGATCTCAATAAATATTTTTTGAATTTTTTGAAAACATTCTTTTTACCGAAAAAAAATTTAAGAAAAAAAATTAAATTAAAATGAAAAAAAAAGTTTAAAAAATACACAAAGTAAAAAAATGTAAAAAAAAATAATTGCACTAATAAAAAATATTTTGAAAAATCAAAATAATTTTCCAAGCAGTTTTTCAAAAATTTTGAGCAGAAATTTCTTTTATTTCACTTATAAATAGGAATTTTTGGCTTTGAGAACTCTGATTTTGTGTGCTTATTTGAGCCCAAATTTTTCGGTTTTCCAATATTTTCAAAGGACGAAATCCGCCTACAACAAAATAGTTGCGTCCATGTCCATGCATGAACGCAATGTACTCGAAATATATTCCTTGCGATAACAGTAATCGAACTTAACGGCGACGGTCCTTTACCTCTGTGACTCCTGGAGGGGTCTTCTGATCGTTGAGCCAATAAAGGCGAATTCCGTTTCCATCGAGAAGCACATCCAAGTCCTCTTCGTACTGTTTACTGTCTGACATGTAACGCCGTTTGAATTCAAGGTTTTGTCCGTACGAGAGTATCTGCGGAGATAGAAAGGGCATTAGTATTGACTTCTGTCCCTTCTGTGTGACGAGCTCTCAATTTTTCATTCACTTACCTTATTTCCGGTGAATTTCTCCGGAAGAGACCAGAAGAGGCGTTTGGGCGTTGGCGGGTTAAAGGCGTGGCCGATCTCGTTTTTACCGTAGTCCCTTTCGAATCCTTCATCGAACACTATTTTGCGGTCTCTGTAACCATTTCATTTTGATATTATTATTCTTATTTTAATACTCCCTCTTAAGTTTTCAGAAAAGAGCTTTCACATTTATCTTCCAAACCTTTCATCGTCGAGTTATTACTAGCTTTGAGAGTCGTAGAATAAGATATGATAGCCCTTATCTAGCCTGAGTTAAGGCTACAATAAAGTTGCGTTAGCTAAGGAGATCATGATCGGTTAGGATAAATTGAGTTCAGTTGAGATTAGCTCAATCATATCGTACTCTATTAACTAAATCCACTACCGCACAGCGATGCCGTTTGGAAACAGAAAAAAATAATTTAGAGGATCTTTTCAGTTCTCTATTGTCACAATTTAAAAAATATTGCCCCTCTGGAAACCTAAAAATTAATAATTTAGGCATTTTCCAAAACTTAAAATTGCGCACTTTAGTGGAAAAATATCCCTCCAATTTCTATTGAGCTAAATTTCACTCCGAATACTTTGGGCTGTTTAGGGTTAATAAGTTTGTTTTTTTTTTAGGTCAGTTTCAGGTAAAGGTCCTTAAATGCAATACTGTGATAAAGTGATGAAAATATTACATGTCAACGAGTTTGAAGATGTTGCGTCCGTCGAAGAGGTCCAGAGGTATTGTGGTGGCGGTGTACTGGGCCACAGCGGTGCAGTCCCGGGTGACTCCCGAGCAGAAACATTCAGTGCAGCCTGCCGGGTTGTCTGCCGACAAGAAGAAGGAGCCGCGGCGGCAGCGGTCGCAGTATTCACCTTCGACGTTCGACTAGAAATAACAAATACGAATTACAAAAACTTCCCACCATTTATCGTTAAACGGTAGAGGTCTGTCTTTCAACAGCAAAAATCGTGCAAAGATTGAACGCTTACGCGTTTCCTTCGTTTAGCCTGCTTTTGTGTCCTTGAAATTTTCCCTTAATAGAAGTATTCTGCTTGGGATGTAAAACAAAAATGTGCTTTTTAAAGAAAAAAGTAAGGGTTTATTTGAAATAAAAATGTATTTTTCAAAGACAAAAGTGAAGGTTTTTTTTTTTTTTTATTTTTTTTTTTGAAAAATTTTTTTTTTTTTTTTTTTTAAAATTTTAAATTTTT
>Ga0058701_10004940_pt1 | contig 10940 bp, 7 predicted proteins | sample AgamicOrMae_FD_97039 | JGI IMG/M metagenome (GOLD analysis project Ga0058701, IMG submission 97039) | Agave microbial communities from Guanajuato, Mexico - Or.Ma.e | ecosystem: Host-associated > Plants > Phyllosphere > Phylloplane/Leaf | place: Guanajuato, Mexico | collected 2012-06-04 | reverse complement strand
CACAGTGGCCGCCGCCAAAGGATGCTGGCCCCGGGGAAACTGCTCGACTCCCTCCCACATTGACCGTGACATACTTACGACCGGACACTACGCTGGCCGAAGGGCTACGCACTACGCACTCCGTGCGTTATCAAACGAAATTAACGAATCCGCACATTCTTGATAGGGATCTCAGAGGCAACCATAAATTTACACCTCGTAATGCCTGAATTTTTGAGAAGGTAGAAAGATAATATCTACTTGAAAAAAGAAAAAACCTCAGTTTTAACGGTAGTTTTATTTTAACATTTCGAAATTTATATTATGGTTTGAATATGACGTTGCTTTCAACCAGAACTCTGGAAAACTCTTAATTTGAAGAGAAAGACATTTCAAGCTACTTTTTTGGCAGTGCATCTTCATTTTGAGAATTTTTCTGTTTCCTACAATATTTTTTGGGTTAATGTTTCGGCTACACTATAAAAACACAACACGTGTTGTTGGGAGTTCTTACGTGTTTTCGGTATGAATCTAAAGCGGATGTAGTACGTATTTTGTTTATTTTTCAAGATAGACCTGTGTTCAGACACATCAATTTAAAGCTCTCGACGAGACTATTTGAATGATATAGCTGAACATTAGTCTATCTTGGAAAATAACCATAATACGCACTAGTCCTTTATTTTTCAAGATACACTTATGTTCAGCCATATCAATGGAAAGCTCTTGACGAGACCATTTGAATGATATGGCTGAACATTTGTCTATCTGAAAAATAGCCAAAATACGAACTAATCCTCTCTTTTTCAAACTAGACCTATGTTCAGCCATTCAGCCACATCAATGGAAAGCTCTTGCCGAGATCATTGGAGTTGTATGGCTGAACACGGAGCTATCTTGATAAATAACGAAAATACGTACTACTCCAGTTTTTGTCTAATAGGTGTTTCGTTAATATTGTGTACATGTGTAGACCAGTCAAAATAGATGTTACGATATCGTACATTCCATTTCATGAAGGCTTAGCAGAAATATTTTGGTCTTGAAAATAAATGATCGAGTTTGCAAAAAAACAACATTGAAAGTCAGCAAAAGCCTCAAACCCGTAAAGTTTCTTAAAGGCTTCGCTCCAAGTCTGAGTCCCCTCGGCAAACGATCAGTGTCCAGAAAATACCAAGCGGTGCTGAGTGACAGTATAAAAATCCATCTATTCTGTTTGTGGTCTCGCGAATGGCGCCGCGGCAAGGCGCCTGTCTGCGGCCTCTTTCATCGAAGCCGACCGCCTCCTCAACCCTGACATGTGTCATGTGCGCACCACATGTGTTAACACTAATGATAACCTATGATCATCTTTCTACGCAAATCCCTTCCCATGGCAAGCAACCGGCGACCCGCTTCAGCGACCGCTACAATCCCCATAGCCCCCCATCCCCCCTTCCTGCCCCCCCCCCCAGATAGGGGGCTTGGAAGACTGTGTAGATTGGAAGAGGCAACCCTTCTGAATCAAGTTACCATGACCGAAGTTTCTTGGGTGAATATTGCTCCCGAAATTCGATTAATTTAAGACGTGTCTGACAGAAATAAGTGCATTTGTAAGATATTACGACGCAGCCAGAAATTATTCACCGTATGAACGAAAGACCAGTTTAAGAAGCTCTTGCGTGATAGGTGAGAAATTAAAACAAGGGTCGCACGGATTTAAATAATTATTCAAGATAGATGTAAATGATATGGCTGAACATAGGTCAATCTTGAAAAATGACCAAAGTGCGTACTAAAAACGTATTTTGGTAAGTTTTCAAGCTAGACCCATGTTCAGCCTCATCAATGGAAAGCTCTCGCCGAGACCTTTTAAATGATATGGCTGAACATAAGTCTCTATTAAATAATGACAAAAATATGTACTGAAAACGTATTTTGGTAAGTTTTTCAGCTAGACCTATGTTCAGCCACATCAATGGAAAGCTCTCGCCAAGACCTTTTAAATGATATGGTTGAACGTAGATCTATCTTGAAAAATAATCGAAGCACCACTCGTTTTATTTTCACACCCGAAACGGGTAAGAGCTCTCTAAAAAAAAGGTTTTATTTATTTGCTGTGTTCGGGGAATTTTTCTAAATTTTTTCTAAATTTTAAAGGTCGTGTTTTTCACGTTTTGATATTTAACCCTTCTACATCGCTTGGCTCTTGTTTGACCTTCATATTCCCGTGGAAGAGTAGGCCTACCTCCTATAGATGTTTCATGATATCAGTTCTGTTTAAGGGCTACGCGACTGTGAGAGCAGCTCTCATTGATTTAGTAGAAAGCTTGAGTTATTTCCGATTAATTTGCGGGGAATACTCGGCGGAAAGCAGGTCGAGGAAACAGCCCATTCGCAGAACCCAATCCAATCAAGCTCTGGATCAAAAGCCCTCCGCGAGTCGGCATTTAATGAAATATCATTGCCTCCAAGTGGTATGGAGCGATACTGTGCTGTTCTGCGAAACTTCTCCTTCGCACACTGTCATTCCAAGAAGTACAGTTTTCGATCCTGTACAGCGAGTAGAGCATCGGTCGAACACACAGTTTCAAAAGTCGTTCCACCTCCTCTGTTACACCCTCGCTCAACCTTCCGTCACATGGATACTAAGGGCAGATTTCGTTTAGGTTATGTTAGCCTAGGTTAGGTTAAGTGCCTGGTGCCTTGTCCCGCTGTTGCTCCGCGCGGAATTGCTTTGTGCCTCGCTCCGTTTTTCTTTCGCTTTCATTAGCGACTGAAGCTGGAAAACTCAACCCATTAAAAAGTAGGCTGATAGTTTTCAAGAAATCAAGTAATTAGTTCTCTTCGTCAAAACGATCAATCCGGAAGGAATTCCTGGACCAATATTTGACAAGCTAATTCCGACAGTTTCATTTAATTAATCTTTTTTTCCGGAAAACAAAATCGTGCTAGAATAAAAAGGCTCTGATGTTGTATTTGTGTGCTTTTTCTCTTGTCAAGTTTTAAATGCACGAACATCCCTTTCCACTTTGCTTATCCTCTCACTCGCACCTCCCCACGCGTGTCAGATTGTTGTGCACTTTTTATCGCACGGGCGATTCGCGGGGACGACGCCCTGCGAATCACTGGAGCCGTTTGCGGTTCTGTATCAAATACAACTTTTTTTGAGAACGCGAACAAAATCGCTTTTTTTTCGCTGTTGGCGAGTTGTGCCACATTCACCCGTAATGTTGTTTCATTTGTTTTGACGTTGTTCGCAAACTCTCTGCCTTGTTCGATGACATTAACCTCGCATTTCCTATGTTGCAGAAAAATGAAAATATAAAACGTGCAAATATGCCAATTACACTGGGAATGGGGAGGTGGGACAGCTTTTTCCACCCTTGTGATGTAAGTGCGTCGCTTAGCCGAGCGGAGCTAGTCTCTTGGCACGCACCCTGCTGACAAGTGAGTTTAACTCCCCCACAATCGCCAAGCACGAAGCCGCTTACTTCGCGACTGCCGCCAGGAAATATTTTTTGAATAAGAATTGCTTGGGTTACAAAAAGTTTGTTCCTTTTCGTAGTTCGAAGTTTTCTTCTTGAGCAGAAAACACGTAATTCTTTTGTTTTTTTAGAATAGTTTTTCATGATCTCAGAATATTTTTTCTACGTTCAGGAAAGTACATAAAAATTGAAAATTGGAGGAAAATTCGGAATTAAAAGTTCTTTAAATCCAAGCAATATCATTTCATTTAAAACTTCCAATTCCTATCGGTTTTTCATTTTAAAAAATAAAAAAATCTGGCAACGCGAACCCGGAAAGAAATTGATGAGAAAAGTCAAATTGGTCAGAAAAAGACACGGTTATTAAAAACCAAAATTTTGAATCTAAACCTAACCTGTAAGTTAGGTTAGCCAAGCTATTGTTAAGCTGTAGCTTAACCTACACGTATTTGTCGTAAATCCTCACGATCGACTGAAATATTGAACCAGGGGAACGTAGGAGTAAATTATTGCAGCTTCAAAACTTACTATGAAATATAAATACGAACAAAAGTATTCGCTTGAGGAGGCGGCTTTAACACGACGGACAGCAATATACCTCTCGTTCAGACCTCCTTCATCTCGTAAGTCCAATCCAGCTTCACTTTTATCATGAAAATTGAATTTATGAGTTCCAGAAACTTTTCGAGGAGAAAGTTATTAACATCGCTCCCCCGTGAGGTACACTATTGGGCGAAATGTATTTCGACAGGGGCCTCCTAGGGGTCAAGGAGCACATGGGGCTGACCTCTCAATCAAGGTGGCGGTGATAGGTGACTGCAGGTGCGGAGCTGAGCAAAGCTAACTTTTCATGGCACGGGAAAAAAGGTTTTGTTATACTAACAAAATCATTTGTTAAAATAGGGATCACAAAACATTTTGTTACAACAACAAAATGTTAAGTTCTGTCAACAAAACGTTTGGCTGGTGCAGCAAAATTTTTGGTTGCAGCAACAAAATTATATCTGTTGTCCCTAATTTTGTTGGGGATTTTCTCCACAGTTGTTCAAATATCTGGGTTCATGCGCAAGGCCTACTGGAGTCGCGGAAGTTGAAGTGTATGGCCGTAGATCATGCGTTAGAGAAATCGAGGTGCTAGGTGTAGCAGCCATTGATACAACACGTTCAACGATATCGTAACACAAACACGTAAGGTGATATTGTAAGCAATTAGACCCCCCGCAAAGATCGCAGTTGATTTGCGAATAAAAACCCAGTTGGTCGAGAGAGCTACACTGAAAATTTAGTCGTTGTACCTTCAGCGTTCCAGCTCGGTAAAAACGAATCACCGGTTTTAGGAAGTTCCTACCAAGTTGGGATGTGGAAGTAAGGCGGCAGTAACATTTGGATTATTTTTCAAGATAGACCTATGTTCAACCATATTTTTCAAGATAGACCTATGTTCAACCATGTCAATGGAAAGCTCTCGCGGAGACTTTTTAATATGGCTGAACATTGTCTTAAAAAATAATCAACGCATGCTACCCTCATTTTATTACCCGAAACTGGTAAGAACTTCCTCAAACAGTTGTTTCGTTTTTCAACGCCAAACGTAGTGAATCAAGAACGGAGCGAGACACAATGCACCCAATCTCATCTAACCTGAGCTAACCTTGGTTAGCCTAACCTAGAAAACAAGAGGTGTAGAAAATGTGAAAGCATGCAGTGTACCCGAACACTTAGGTACGAATAGTTTTATGCACTAACAGCGGAGATAACAGTCAACAATGAAGTTACTGGAGGGAGATGACTTGATGACAAGGTTTTCACTAGGATATTTCGGGTTACAAAAGATGTATTTTGTGAGGTGAATGGAAGAAGCAAGCGATGATGATGAGTGTGGCGTGGTGGTGAACATCTGACGGACATGTTAGAAGACATCTGAAAGAACATCCGACCCAACAATCGAGGGAGCTCAGAGGAATTAATAATTAGTGCAAGAGCGAGCGGAAAAGAAGTGCTGTCTGGCAGAGAATTGTCGTTTGTGCGGGACTACGGAGGTGTAACGCACAGCCTCAAACTTCTTAACGTGGTCTCCGAACCAGATCGCTTCGAGTTGAGGGAACCTCACGAGCAACAAGTTGAAGCCTAGCTTGATTAAACCAAAAATATTAGATGAAATCTCATTCAGGATTATTGTCAGTAGCGGGACTGTAATGGCAACTTCCATGTACGTGGGTTTACGAATAAAAATCTTTAAAGAAAAAGTTACTCTGACTGGAAACTCGCGTAACTTACAGTTAGCGGAAACTCATTCACCGTAGCTGGAGTGAGCTTGCAAAGTAAGAATCGTTGTAGGAAAGATCTGCCTCTAGTAGTTGGCCTCTCGCCAGTTTACCTCATCTTTTTCCACTTTACAAACAAGATGAAATCAAATGAAAAGCCACTCTTACGCCATCATTTTGGCATAAAATTGCTTGCAGCCGAGACGATAAGCCATGCGTTTCTAACAAAAAATATTTTTCTCCCAGATTGTCAATCCACCATTTTTATTATTTTTTTATTTTTTTCCCCTTTTTCCCCCTTTTTTTTACTTAGGTTTTTTTTTTGTGAGGCCTCTTCCTTTTTGCTGCTCAATAATAAGGACGGTATACAGTCGAGGTTTCGAGATCTCGAAAAATTCATACAGCGCTCTTAACTTCCTCAATGTCGATCTTATCGCAGCCTTTGGTACTATCGAATTTATAGGGCTCAAGTAACTTTAGTAGTTCTCGGAGCCTCGGTAACTAGGTAAAGTTACAGCGACCGCTGCGGAGAGACGCGACTGGAATGAGACGAATTCTAGTTCGCTATGGAAAGGTGTCTGCGGGCGCTAATGAAACGCCGACGAAATTAGTCGGCGCAGGCCTATTCATTCAGGGAGGTGCGAATGGATACATGCGAGGGAGGGGCAACCCTTGTACGCCCTGCAAACACACGAGAACCACAATACCGTGTCTTGTAGACGTATCGTACACGGGAATCAAAATACTGTACATTCGCATAAAGTACACGGCGTGAATTGTCAAATCCCCTTGTTTAGGGGTATGTTGCTAGGAACTGCAAATATACATGAGTTTTACTCACAGCTGAGTTCGTTGGAAGTGCTGTTCACTTCCAGCTTTGAAGGTTGGATTCAACAGTGTTTTCTTAGGCTTGGTTTAATTGTTGACTTTGGTAAGGTTTATTGTGCCTTTCTGCCGATCCATTCGACGTTAGTCTTGGGAAGTGGGAAATAGTATGTGGAATTTTCAACCAATACAATTATCAGTGTAGGCGATGGGGAGGCGAGGGTCCAGCATCCCCTAATAACAGCAACGATGTGATCTACTGCAGCCAACATTTCGCACGATTTAATCAAACCGAAATTGATTTGAGTTCACTTGGTTGCACCTCACATAGCTCGAATCGATCCCCATCAGCTCCGATTGCCAAGTCGTAAACAAAACGTCGGTGTGCTTTCTTCTCCAACGAATATTGACATTTTAACGAAAGAAGCACGTTAGGAATGTGCGAGTGAAGGCGATTCTGGATGCTGAACCAGGATACTTTCAGCCCTTTCGTTAACGGAAGGTGGAACACAAGTGGAAAAACTCGACCATTGAAGTCCTAAGTTAGCATGAAGGTAGATAATTAATGCGTTCCTTGGTCAAGGATCGCCATAGGAAATGGACGGTCTAGGGGTCTGAGGGTTCCCTATGGATTTGTCTTCATGGAGGCCCCCCTTAAAACCGAGAAAAAGTAAAGAATGTGCTACACCTACGAAGATGTGGTGGAGGTATGGTATTCCTTGTGCCGTGATCCACACCAATCATGAAGTACCTTGATGGTACTGTACTCCCTCTCCGGAGCATTCGGAGTGATTGCTCTTTTGTTAGGATCCGATGGTGAAGGTGAATGTTTCTCCCTCTTCGCGAACCCATGTTTAGTTGATACCTTGCGTGACTCCTAAGAGCCGACTCATCTCAGTTTATGTTCATCGCGTACATTCCGTCGGAGACTAGAGCTTTCTCAACCGGATGAGTTCGTGAATTCATCATCGCGATAGGTCCTCGGGACCGAACGCCTTTCTTCTGAGGGAACCCAGCACGCGAAGTGGGTAACTGAAACTTCAACTCCATTAAACCCATTAGTTCGGAGCCCATTATTGTGTGCTTCGCTGTCACTGGAACATACGTAAGTCCCATAAACCACCAATGGAAATCGGAAGGCAGAAGTTCATGAATACTGAATACGGAACTCTTTCTTCCGGATGCTCTTGTATTGATTTTGGAAGTTTCATGGATCTACGTTGTTAATTTTAGAAGATGCATTTTCTACCTTACGTGTTAGTCTGTTCTCATCGAGCCGGGCGGAGCAAAGTACACCTAACTTGACCTAGAGGCCTGGATATACTAGAGAGGCATTGAGGGTGCAATAGCATGGGCGCCGCCATTTTGTTTCCGAAGTTTCTCCACAAGGTACTATCAGTCTAAAAGTTATTGTCCAGGTCTGGTCGTGCAACAAGGCGGGGGCCAATCCCCATAAGGCGGAGCCTTCCTGTAGGTCCAGAACCGGACAGTATCTTTTGGACTGATTGTACAATGCTTTTGATGATCCCGTAAGAAACAAAATGGCTGCCCAATGCCTCCTCTCTAGTATACAATATACACAGGCCTCCAACTTGACCCAACCAAGCTTGATGTCACTTTTCTGCGACAGCAACGGCATCGGGTTTTTGAGTCTTCCTCATTTCGCTCTAGATTTTTCGCATGATCGCTTGTTGGAAACGTTCTTTAAACGGTTCAGTAAAACTTAGCGGCCATGGCTGCGTTGTTGCGTCATGTGTGGTTGGCCCAAGTGCACCGGTGGGGCCGGCCAGCCGCCTCGCCGCCGACGGCTGCCGGTGCGGCGGTGGGGGCCTTGACCTTGTGTCAGGGCCGTGGGCAGCTCGTTCAGGTTGTTCCACTCCGCGGGCTCCGGCAATCTCCGCCGGAGAGTGAAAACTATAGCTTGCATTGCCAAGGTGCGTTTGCTTTTCCGGTTGAAGGCATTTTTTTCCGCCTTCTTTGTTAGATACCTGCATATAGTGGGGATAAATATATGCCTCTAATGATTAGCGTTGGCTTACGAACTCTCCGATTAAAGGTTTTGAGGAATCTGTAAAATTGCCCGTCGTGGAAGATACTTGATTAGTTCGTTGAGGATTTAAAAATGCACGCATTGGCATCGTGAATAATGTTTAATGGCTATTTAGGCTTGCATTCTAATTTGAAAAGTGTATGCCTATGGATTGGTATTCTAGGGAATGCCTCTCACTGTATTTGTAGCGTATTTTTTTCTTCTCAGATAATTATGAACTGGTAGGAAGTATTTCGATCAGGGGTTTTAGGAAATAAGTTTTTATTTTACGCTGGACGTAGTTATGTGTTCATAAGGATACACAGTACAAACTAATCCGTTTTAGGAATGAAAGTAAAACACGGGGAGAGCGAAATTTGGTTATATCTGAAGATAAACCTATCAAGAACCATTTCAATTGGAAGGGGTCGTCGAGAGCTCTCCATTGATGTGGTTGTTCATAGGGGCATCTTATAAAACAACAAAATTCCGTCCTTCCCCAGTTTTACATTAATAAAAAACGGGTTATTTTTAACTGTGTATAGATTTTATGGTTTAGCATGGTTAATTTGTTTGCTCTCTTGTTGAAATAAATGTACCTTCTGGAGATTGATGTACCCCGGTGGAGGATAAATTAATACCCATGTGGGGATATATGAAACAAGAAAAATCCCATTCTGACTTACGCTTTTCGCTCAGATTAATGCGTAGTTTTTGGTTACATTTTTGAGGAGAAACCTCTTGTTTTTCTTCCCCCCGTGCAACAAAAGGAATTCATCCCTCAGGTGAAGAGGTAAATAAATAATTTTGCATGCGTGAGCCTTTCCGCTGTGGTGAAATACGCACGTTATTTTCTGTCGTCGACACTGATAATGAATACGTAACTTTTCTGCTGCCACAAGGCCTGAAACCTAACCACGGTTCCCGCCGTATTTTCCGTTAAGTTCCCCTCAGAAAAAATCATGTTTTTCGTCCTTCCACCGGGAAAAATGAATTTTTACTGGTTTCCAGTAAAATTTCACTGATTTCAACGGTGGCACTCCGGAGACTATCAGTTGAAACTTCACTGCTCACTTCCAATTTCAACCCTTGACAGCCCAAAGTATTTGGAGTGAAATTTATATTAAGAGCAATTGGAAGGATTTTTTTCCATTAATATACGAAATTTTAAGCTTTGAAAAATGTCTAAATCAATAAATTTCAGGTTTCCAGAGGGGTGAAAACTTTTGAAATTGTTAAAATACTGAACTAAAAAGATCCTCTAAAACATTTTTTTGTGTTTCCGAACGGCATCGCTGGGCGGTAGTGGGTTGAAGGCTGGATACCTATCGGTATCGCTGTTTCCTTAGGGTTGGCTAGATTTTAGGCTAACTTTGGTAAGGTTGTCTTGTGCGTTGCTCCTCTGTCGCTCCACTCAACGTAACGACGAAAAGTGAAATACCAGAGGTAGAAATTCAGCCTTTAAACTTGACAGTGTCGGCGTCGAGCTGAAATTGTCGGTAAGTTAGCATCGCCGTAGAGCAACTTTGGACGGACGTTGTGCTTCCCTCCGTGATTTGATCTCGCGCACCCCGTGAACAATACCGCTTAAAATAGCACGCTTGAGGGACAGTATTATTCTGTTCGTAGCGCGGCTGCATGACCTTGAATCACCACCATTGTCTCACATCGTCCCGATCTTGATCAAGCGCTAATTTCGACCAGAAATCAATATCGTCATTTTTCCAGGTTGCAAAGCTCCCAAAAAGGCTACACAGATCTCGTCTACCTTCTAACTTAAAAGGGCACTTCACTAGGTTCAAAATACTATCAATGATGTATCATAGTAAAACCTATACCGCTGTAGTATGTTTCATGTATGAAGGTTAAACAGAGAAAGAGAATGACTCGGTTATTTTTCAAGATACCCCAATCAATAACCATATCTATTGGGAACTCTCGACGAAACCTCTTCATTGATGCGGTTGTTAAAGTTTATCTTTTAAAAATTACTGAATAACTCTATTCTTCTGTTTCACCTTACCGAAATTAGGTTGAGTAGTTTTTAATACATGGCTTTTTCTTAATTCATGGTTTTTTCTGTGATGTTCTCAGGACATTTTGGTTTAGATTACAAAGTAAAAACAAGACACCCCTTTTGGGGAATGCTATATTTGTTTTGGGTGTGAAACTAAAACGGGGTTAATACTTATTTTGGTTATTTTTCAACACAGACCTATGTTCAGCCACATCAATCGAAAGCTCTCGCCGAGACATCTTGAATATGACTGAACATAGGTCTATCTTGAAAAATAACCAAAATACGCACTACTCCTTTACAAGATAGACCTATGTTCAGCCACATCAGTGGAAAGCTCTCGCCGAGACCTTTTGAAT
>Ga0058701_10004939_pt1 | contig 10940 bp, 8 predicted proteins | sample AgamicOrMae_FD_97039 | JGI IMG/M metagenome (GOLD analysis project Ga0058701, IMG submission 97039) | Agave microbial communities from Guanajuato, Mexico - Or.Ma.e | ecosystem: Host-associated > Plants > Phyllosphere > Phylloplane/Leaf | place: Guanajuato, Mexico | collected 2012-06-04 | reverse complement strand
TAGATGGTTCTGTTAAAAGTTATATCCATGTGGATTCTATCGGCTCGTTTGCTTGCCGTGGGTTTCAAAAGATCTGCCATGAAAAGAACCCAATATCCTATCGACACGGTCTTTACCTTCACACCCAAAGCAAGTATGCTATTTTACAGTTATTAGGCTGACTTACTTTGCCTTTGTTTAAATTACGAGCAAAAATCATAATTTACGGTCATTACGGGATTTCCAGTGGTTCTAAACGATTCTTTTTAAGGAAACACACTCCGTGTGACTACGTTGGACAAATACCATCAGATTTTTCGGATTGATTAAAATCCCCGAATGTAGGTGAGTTTACCTTAACGCTTAGTCCGCACTTTGCTCTCAGCACAAGTGAAAGCTAAAACAGAATGTCCTGCAGATGGGTAGCAGGTCTGAACCCCACGTTTTGCTGAAATCTTAATGTTTTTCCAATGTTTATCCGAGATAAGCTTGATCTTTCGCTGACGACGTTCAGCGTATGGGCAGCATTAATGGGCAATGCTTCCGTACGCATGTGAGTCCGGCCTGTTTACATGGGCACACTCATTGTTGGTCCGGCCGAGAGTGATTTTATGTTCCGTTGAGGTCTCGTGTGTTTTCAAGGATTTCTGATGTCAGCTTTTTCCGAGAGCCTTCTTTTTTTCAGAAGGTTTTTTTTATTGTTATTATAAAATGGGGACAGTCCAACTCAGTATCAAATAAGAACACTCAGATAATTTTTGTTGTTCCAAAGCACCAAATCTTAAAATTTGGTCCCCTGAAAATTGCCATACTTTTTTTTCATCGAAATCACAAAATTAGGCTTATCGAGGCAGAAATCGTTAGTGGATGTAAATTCCTATAGAAGGGCTCATATGGTGAAGGACCTTTCCCATCCCTCTGGAGCAGCGAATCCCGGGTTATCCATGCAATGGATAATTGGCATGGTAATTATCCATGCCGAAAAATCTATTCATTTAAAAATACTCGAATGGACGTAAATGGTTCATGAATATAGCATAGACACATTAATCCATGTATTTTCAATAAATGGATGGTTCGGCATCATGGACACTTCAGCCCGAGATGAGCGAAGGTTCTCTCTTGTCCACTCCTGGGCAGTTAAAAAATATTACTAGTTAACGTTCAACAGGTAGCTGCAATAATTGATCCAACAGGTTGTAAGGAAAGCAGAATGTTTTGCAGGCCGCTGCAGGTTTTTTCCAAGCAAAGCTGAACTATGAGACGTAAACAAGACGAATGACCGGTCGAAACGAAGAGTTTGATCTCAACTTTTCCAGGCCCCCGTAAAAGTCCGGCAGTATTTATGGCTTCCCATCGGTGAGTGGTCACACAAGGTAATTCTATAAAATCGCTAGCCGTTTTGTCTAAGGAAAGGAGTTATGGTGAGGTGGTGCGTAGGGGTTAAATATTACCCATTTCAGGGCCAGAGATTTTTAAAAAATTTACATTTTAAGGAACTAACAAAATTTTTCTTAAAATTTTTGAAAATTCGATGGCTTTTAATGAAACTGTACCGGTTGAAAATGCTGTTTCATAACTGTTCTAATTGCAATATATAAGCATAGGAATTGGTGCATTCTTTAAAGAGCATTTTCAACTAGTACAGTTTCATTTGAAGCCATCGAATTGTGTTCTATGAAGGTGATGAAGTTTTTGCTTTAGAGAAAGTTGCGTTCGCATTATTGATGAAGATACACTTATCACGGAGGGATTTTTCAAAAACTGCGCAAGAAATCGTTTTTTTTTTTAAAAAAACACTCAGAAAATTATTTTCATAACCTTTCTATCCTATCATTTTCCTATAAACGTTCCGTTCCTTGGCTTTCATCATCTTATAACACTTCCACGGCGATCTTAGGCTTAAATCTCTTCCCTTCACGAGGAATAAATCAATTCGAGAAGGCCGCGGGGTCCGGGCAAGCGCTGCTCTTTCCATGAGCCGTCAGGGCTTATTCGGTATTCGCGAATTTATCCGACCGCCATTTTCGTCTAAACAAACCGACTATATGCCTCCCAGGTGGTGTTAAGTCCCGAATCGCCCCTCCTGGTGTTCCCACACCCCGTTTAGTGCACGCCAAATGGAGGCTTTTGTTTTACCCTGATAACGCTCCTTTGTGTGAAGGGGGTCATCCATAAATGGGTCCATGTCCCCCTTGTCTTCCGACTATAGCATTTTAAAATAGGATAATGTAGAGACGTGCCTCTGCGCTGTAATTTTGAATCGATGCAAAACTCCTGTCGTGTACTTTTTTACTTCACTATATGCCGAGCAGGCCGAGGCACTACCTTAACTAAAACCGGTTAACCTAACAAGTCAAGCGGTATCAGGCTTGGCAACAGCCGCTAATAAGCGATATTAAAGCGATGCAGGCCTCTAACTTAAATAAGCGTCATGAAGCTTATTGAAAACAGTTAAATTTAGGTTGGATGTCCTGGTTGAAGTCGCTCCGTTTGGTCAGCGATGAAGGCTTGATTCGAGTCAAAAACTGCAAAATTTTAAATTTACGAATTAAATGTGCGATAAAATAAAAAAATCAGAAAAAAACAACAGAATTTTAGTCAATCTGCTTCGAAAACGTGAACCGGCTTTCCAGATTAGAAATACGAACAGTCTATCTAATTTACCAGAACTGAACAAACTTTAAATAGTATCGTTAAAGCCTGTCTCATTGCGAGTTGAGCGAACCTGTATTGGAACGCTCTTTTATTGGAGAGAAAAAATGTCGATGTTTGATTTGATTGGTTCCCCTCTAGCCAATCAGGGAGTTTTTCTTCGTGTATCTCTATCGCACGAAACTAGTTGCCACTTATTAAAGGTGACATGCCTAATACTGTTTCTCAGTTTTGTCCTAAAATTGTGGCCAACAGCATATCTTCGGGACAGGATACGGGGGCATTCGATAGCGCCAAAAACCGCAAAGTGCCAACGCCGGAAACGCCAAAGTTCGTAACCGCCAAATGATAGGTAGGCCTATCATTTTATAGGTTAGGTTAAGTTAGGTTAGCTTAAGTTGGGCTAGGTTAGGTTTGTATAGCGGTTATAAACTTTGGCGTTTGCGACTTTTCTCGTTTTGCGGTTACGGATTGGCGCTTGCGGCGTTGACGCTTGTGCTTTTTGGCGCTTACGACAGCTACCCACAGGATACGATCTGAGACGGGTTCATATAACGAAGATGCGGTACAGAAAATGTTATCTCTTTAAAGTAATTGCAGGAAAAGGAATATACCCGAAGTATTTGAGCGGGTGTGTCCACGGGGGTCAACTATCCGCGAAATACAGTCTCGAAATCAGGGGGGGGGGAATGAAATCAAGGGATCATAACCCTGAACGCTGTTGTATCTGATTATCATGAGATTATCTTTCGGCTGGGACGGCAAAGAAAAGGTCGTTCTGCTTTTCGGGGGTGACAAAAGAATCCTAACATTTTACGTTAAAGAAGAAAAAGATTTCAGCGAGGAAAAAGATAACGTGACCATGGCGACTCGATAATTTTAGCTGAATGTTAAAAAATATGTATTGCCAACAAGCCGCTGTATTTATATCTTCAGTTTCGAAACTGCAGTTTCATTCGTCTTAATTTTCGCTCATTTCGTCTTTTATCGTGGTCTGTGATTGCGCCTTTAATCAAATTATGGCCCATTTGTTAGCGAAAACGACTTTTTAAAATTGCGATTTTCGCCAATGTCGTTTGTTACCCTCAAATGCTTATTTTCCACAGAATGATTAGGAAGCAACATGTAATGGCGAAATCTGTGCGATATTTAGCATGATATATGCTATTTATATGAAGAAAAAAATCAACTATGGGAGAAATCGCAGCTAAATAGTCTAATCATGTCTAATAAATTTGTCTTTTTTCCCAATTTTGCCATATTTTGTGAATAATTTTAGCCAATATTAAGTCGAGAATCCTTTAAGATAGCCTTGCATGTTGGGTATGTTTTGGATCGCTTTCGAGCTCAGAAATTCAAAAGTACGATACCTTTTTTTTAATATCTTTGACTATTAAAAAGTTAACCGCATTTGAAGATGACATAGTCACAAAGCCTTGCAACACTGTCATATTCTACGCAGTAAAACTTCATGAAATGTTACAATTTTAAGTTGGGAGGGGGTTCAGCTGTATTTACATCATGAAGAGGCTTCCACTCTGTCACCATCTTTATCGCACCTTGTTCTGTCTCTCGTGCACCTGTGAAAACGGCTCGTCTATCCCTTTCGCACTGACTGGTTTAGCTTTAGTGTCCAAGTGAGGTTAACAGGTAGCTGTCATAAGCGCCAATCTGTAACCGCCAGACGAGAAAAGTCGCAAACGTCAAAGTTTAGAACCGCTCTACCAACCTAACGTAACCTGTACTGTATGTACAATGATAGGCCTACCCATCACATTGGCGGTTACGGACTTTGGCGTTTTGTGACTTTTTTCGTTTGGCGGTGACGCTTGCTTTTTTGGCGCTATCAAATGCGTCCCAGATAAAGTGGGAAAACATATCCCTAAGGAAGGAAAGGTCGCATAAAATTATGTTATATTTTGTTACAGTATTTGTGTAGATATTATTGCGTATCAGTATCAAATATCGTGTATTAAATCGTTCAGAGAGCGAACCACCTCGTAAATTTCGATTTGTATTTTCCGCCGCCAGATGTCGCAGCGAGCTATTTTTGGCAGAATCAACTTGAGCTCAGCCAACAACCGGTGGAGTAGCTCAGACTGTTGCCACATTTTTGCACCTGTTACACGGAGGTTGTTACACGGAGACGTTCAAACGAATTATTTCAGTTCGCAGAATTAGTTTCCAAGTTTTCCACGACGTAGAATACTCTCATTTTCGTCTGTGACACGGATAACACGTTTATGTAAAACAGTTACTCAAATTGTTTCGGCTGTTTTAAATTCATAGAATTTTTGTTCGTCTCTTTCTTTTGCCCGTGCGGTGGCGCGGAGATGATTTACAGCGATGCAATTAGTTTTTTCAGTTGTCAACACATTAAACATCATTTTGGAGTGATTTTTTTTCTCCTTTCGGACTTACCCATGATTAAAGCGTGTTTTTTTCTATTCCTCGTTTTATATGTTAAAGTATTCATAAGTCGGTTTGCATATTTGTTTTTTAGGGAGGCTTTTGTGGTGGCTTTGCCGTGGATTTTTAGTACCAGTGTATTTTTTGATTTTCTCTTTGCTTATTTTTTATGCTAAACGAGATTGAACGAGTCAAATATCAAAGTAAAGTCTTTAAAATATTCAAATAAAAAAATCTTTAGAAATACTGTTACGAAGATTAGATTCATATTTGAAAATCTTATGATAGACGACTCTCTTCGTATTCAAATGTTTGTTGGCATCACTGTAAGTGACGCAAAACCTCAGTTGTGCTTTTCCCCCACGCCTATCAATTTGATCAACCGCAGTCGTACCAACCAACATTTCCAAATCGGGTCTGCTCGCTCGATGTCTTTTCGCTGGTGCTCCCACAGATGTTTGCGGACATTTTGAAGAAAATGAGTGTCTATTGACCCGACCGCCTCATTTAAAACGTATAAGGCTGGGTTCCATGCGTTCAAGTCACCTCCCATGTAAAATACATAAGGTTGGTTACGTGCGTTCAAGCCTCCCTATACCAATGCATGTCGGGTCAGTAACAACTCACTTTGAAGAATGGATCCACAAACGTCTGAAATTGCCTAAAACTATGGCCTGGCCACTAGGTTTTTGCGTGATTAGAAGTTGGATTAGATGAAGTTGAGACTTCGATTAAAAAGCCCGCCTCATCAATATTTTGTAATTACAGTAGAAAGTTATGTTAAAAAGCAGAATAGAAAAGGCAGTAACCGAAAATAGGTCTTGTCCGTGTCCAGAAAGAATTTGTGTAGATCTAGCAGTAGTGCCGCCTGCGGCTCTACTTGTGAACGTATATATTTTCTTGAATAACTCAAAATAACGATGACTGATACGATTTGCTGTCAACTAGTCATCAGCGGAAAATTTCACGTCGATTTTACATATTGATCGTTAAGATCCGATCAGTATCTTCGAAGCGACGACGGAAATATACATGCGTATACATTCATACGGACTCGAGCGAAACTATCAAGCCCTTCTCCGAAAGAAGGCGGGCTTAAAAATCTCTTAAGTGCATCGGAACACTATGTTTGATCACCTCTTCCCACTGTATTTCGCAATTTTAAGAAAGACAAGTAATTGAAACCCGATCTCTTCCAAGTATAAGAACGGTCTTCTAAAGTTGCGTTCTTCCATTTCCTCCCTCATTTCCACTTTTTTAAATGGAACAATATTGTCCCTGTAGCTACTCTTCCGCCATTTTCTTCCGAGCGAAAATGGCGGGCAAGCAAACACCTGCTTCCCATCTTCTCGCTACAAGTGTTTAGATCCTGAAACTTTTCAATTTAGTACTTTCCAGCAACTTTTTGACAAAGTTCAAAGATATAAGCTCGATTTACTGGTTTGCAAATTTTGGAGGCGATCTTTAAAGATAGTATCATCCAGGATACTTCCCTCACTGAAACGTTATTGTTTATCGTGACACGTGGACCTAACCCAACCTTGTTGGTACACTTTGATATAGGGCCGTCTAAGACGAGACACACTGTTTCGTATATTTATTATCGGGAACTTTTTCGTAGATTAATATTTTTAGCCAAGCAATCTTTTCAATAGTGACTGAGATACTTCTACTGCATATTCTCTACGCTCTTATTTTAAGTATGGAGGAATTTTTTTAGCGGCTGCGTTTGCGCTGACTGTGATTTGGAGTGTCTCGGATCACAGCTGCTAAGTTTTGGCTGAGAAATTCTCAGCCATCACATGTACCAAACACAGATACTGAAATCCTCTTACGCCGGAGATTTAAGAGAAGAAAAAAAAGTAGGAAGAAAGGAGAGATGGTGACAACGCGCAGAGAGCGCTGCGCCCACTTTTCGTCAAGTTGGCGGAAAAAGTAGGCAACCAGGACGTATGTCAGGTTATGGCCCATGGCGCGGCGCATCCGGACAAAAAATGGCGAAACTGCGCAAGCAGCGATTAGTCAAAAAGCTCGTTTTTTGTTGTTGTTTTTTGTCTTTTTTTAATGAAGCGGGAATTTTTTTCCACATTAAAAACAAAGCCCCCGCTTTTGGGAATGCTATACCTGTTTTGGGTATGATACTAAATTTAGTAATTTGGTAAGTTTTCAGCATAGATCTATGTTCAGCTCAGCCATATCAATGCAAGGCTCCCGCCGAGACCTTCCGAATGATATTGCTGAGGCCTACATTGAAAAATAAACAAATAACATACCACCCCCATTTCGGTTTCACACCCAATACAGGTATGGCATTCCCCAAAAAGAGGTTTGTTTTTGCAGTGTTTTTAGTGTTCAATATCATTTTTTATTTTTCATTTTTTCAAGAACTTAGATTTTAAAAAAATGGAATTTTTGATTATGTTTTAGTTGATTTTTTTTGACCTGTGGTTATCTCATACGAAATTCTTTTTTAATTCGGAACTCTTTAAAAGCGTTAAGATCGGTTTTAAAACGAAACAGAAAACTGCAGGTCAAACTCATTTTGCCCCTGTTGTCTAAATAGGGAACTAATTTAGTTCCATGATTTCTGTAAAGTCGTTCACGTTACGTAACGCTCTTAAAGAAGATGTTCACGTTTGCGTTACTCCTCGCATGAATCAAAGGAAAAAGCGTTTCAACGGAAGTCAAAAAGAGGCCTAGCGTTATACGCATGCGAGACCCTTATTAGGTAAGGTTAAAAATAACTATATTAAGGAGAGATATTGCTCAAACGTTGGAAGAGGCAAAGAAAAAAATATTGACCACAGCATAATGTCATAGGTTTTTCACAGAGCACAGAGCAGCGGTATTATATTATTTTATTTTAGGTATGCAGTTTTCTCTTTTGTCGACTTTTGCCCCTATACGTCCCTCCAACTCCACAACTTTTGGCTGAGCTTGCTTTATTGCACTTTGCATAAATGCATGGTTCGCTGTTTCTGCATACAGGTTAAACTGCTGAAGTAACAATTGAAATATGTTTAATTAACGTTGGAAGCTCACAGTAAAAACAAAACTCCGCTTTTAGGGAATTCTTATGTTTTGGGTGTGAAGCTAAAACGAGGATGGTAAATATTCAGGTTATTTTTCAACATATGCCCATGTTCAGCCATATCATTCAAAAGGCCCCGGCGAGAGCTTTCCATTCTTGTCGCTGAACATAGGTCCATCTTCAAAAATAAGGGATTACAGCGTATTTTGGTCATTTTTCAAGATTGGCCTATGTTCAGTCATATCATTTAAAACGTCTCGACGAGAGCTTTCCATTGATGAGGCTGAACATAGGTTTATGCTGAAAAATCACCACAATACCTACTACCCCGTTTTGGTTTCACACCCAAAACAGGTATAGCCTTCCCTAAAACGGGTATTTTGTTATAACTGTGTACAAGCATTGCTGTCAAGTGTTCTAATTTTCGTCGATACGTTTGTATAAATGTAGAATACGACGAGCCAGAAAATCTAACGTCGAGTTGTTTCGATGAAGCAGGTTCAATTCGTTCACTTTAAAGCGATCCTAACAAACGACTTTGTAAGAGGAAAGAATAATTGAAGCAATTACGAAGATCACAAGGTTTGGTCCACGAAGCGAAATGACTGGTCCAATCGCAAAGGGGAACCTGTGAACACTGGATGCGTGCCTACATATAAGCCCCTAGAAATAGGGCCTAAAATGCTCTGTTAGGCGAGCTTTTCGCCGTTAAATGTCTAAGGGCTGGCTGGGTTAGACGTATCCCTCAACCTTGTACGAGTTGAGGCGAACTGTTTGCCGGGGCAGTTAAAACATTCTAAGAATCGAAACCCAGTTACAGCACAATTTCATCTTGTTACAATACTGGCATAATTGCATCGAGATTATTTTCCGACCAATTAGCTCGGGCGAAAATAGGTGGAGAGTCCCCACTGGATCGGGGAGGGGCTCAAGGGCCCCACCACCTCTGGCCCCACTTCGTTGAGACCGCGTCGAAGGGAATCGGGGCCATTTCGTTGCAGCCCGCAAAATGCCCCTGTTTACTCCCTTTTCAATTCGTGTTCTAACGTCTTTATTTGTTGCTGCTATCAGAGCCAGTTTGCAACACGCCTTCCAATCTTCTCTCTCTCTCTTTCGCAGCTTCCATGGGAGGGGGAAAGTGTCTTCTCTCTCTACCAAACATTGCTCCACACCTCAAACAACATAGGCTGTAATCAAAATTAGCATCAAAGGTCCTCGGCACGCAAATGCACAGCTTTGTGTTTTTGCGGATGCAGCAATGAGAATTAATATCGGTGGGCGTTGCTGCAAAAAGCGCTTTGTAAAACATTTTCATTCTTTGGCAGCAAATTTTGAAATGAAAATTGCGCGCAAGCCACGATTGCCTCTGTGACCGTAAAGGTACTAAAAATCTTTCTTCAAAGCGTTTATGCTGTGCATACGGTACCGCTTCAATATAACAGAGCGTTTAATATGTGTGAAAATGGCGGGGAACAAGTGTTTTTTTTTAACATTTTTCTCTCTCGTTTGTTGAGCTATTATCTACATGATAATAGATTTAAACTAATTTTACTTTGCTTAACATGACTACTTAATCTACCTCGGACGAAACAATCCCATGCGCTGTAACTCGAGCGAAAACTCAAGGTTTGTATCCTAGATTAGTTCACGGTTCAGAAAAGAGTTTTTCTTTACGACGTGACTATTTACACATTGCCGCATTTAAAATGTATTAGGTTTGTTTCCGTGCGTTCAAATCACTTCCCATTTAAAATGCGTTTATGCTGTTTTCCGTGCGTTCAAGTCTCTCTTGGATTAACACAGGCGTGCGAATAGTTCTGATCTTTCTGCGTCCACCGCATTTTGTTGGGCGTTTGTCTTGTTCTTCGGTGTACTCATTAGTTGTAGTTAACTCATTCGTAGGAAATCTTGGGACTTAATGAAACTGCACCTTAGAGGATTCCAGGTTTAATTTGAATCGGAAAGCGGGACAGATCAGGTATATCCAGGGGCAGAGGTCGCAAAGTTAGAAACAATTTTGTCTCTGGATTCCTGTGTGTGCTCAAGCCTAAGATAGCTGCGTTCTCTGGTTTGCTGGAATTCCAATCCTTTGTTTTCCACTTTTATTCTTTCCTGGAAACATCGGGCCGTCGCATCTCGGAAACCGCGAATTTTCAAACGCGCTTTCGGAAAGACGATTTTTTTCGCCTTTCACTTGAAAAAAAATCCGATATTGTTTGTGGCCTTTTTTCTTTTAGGGAACGTCTTTTATTTTAGATACCTCAAACGTTCGGTATGAAAAGTATCGCTTTTTCAGACTGACTGTGAGTTTTTCGTCAATCAACACGATACAAATTTGAAAGACATTGTGACTTTTTTTCGTACCACTTGTTTTAATCCATTCTCTTTAGGTGTGACGTAGGGAATTAATACCCCTAAGGAATTAGTACCGAAGGGTATGAGTACCCCTCATTGTTTGTCGGGGGTACACGATCCCTAGGGTGTGTGTACCACCTGATCTTTGTACCGAGGGGTAGACGTACTCTAGGGACCGTGTACACGCCTGGGTACAAATTCTAAGGGTGGTAATCATGCACTGTAATTTTTTAAGGTAGCATTTTCAACCTTTTGGTTTAAAGTTGGTGCAACCCTCCGTCGTCAAGCCAAGCGGAGAGATAGCGGAACGAGGCAAAAGGCATCCAACCTAGCCCAACCTATATCATACCAACCTATAACCTATTGCCGTAAACTAAGTTTTGGTAAAGTGCCTTGTGCCTCGCTCCGCTCGGCTGTCGCCACGCCTAATGCCGCTTACTTCTCGGCGCCCCTGAGCGGGCGCCGAGAAGTAAGCGGCATCAGGCTTGGCGACCGTTTAGTTGGGTAACCC
>Ga0058701_10004938_pt1 | contig 10940 bp, 9 predicted proteins | sample AgamicOrMae_FD_97039 | JGI IMG/M metagenome (GOLD analysis project Ga0058701, IMG submission 97039) | Agave microbial communities from Guanajuato, Mexico - Or.Ma.e | ecosystem: Host-associated > Plants > Phyllosphere > Phylloplane/Leaf | place: Guanajuato, Mexico | collected 2012-06-04 | reverse complement strand
GTACCCAGACCGTTGATAGAACGTACGTGGTAAATCAGAACTTACGATTAGTTATTCGTTTGTGAATTTTTTCAGGATTTTTTTCAAGACCGTAAGAAAATGATACGAACTGTTTTAAAGAGAATAAAAAATTGCTTTTGTTTTAAAATAGCTCTTCTTTTCTTATCAAAATTAGGTGATAAAAGTCGCCTGCTCTCATTGCCCACGACTTTCAACCGTACCCTCATATGTTTTCAGTGTAGATACTGAAAATGAAAGGATTGACGATTCGGTTAAAGCCTTGACCTAAGATAAACTTGAGGTTTGTACGTTCACTGGCGAAACAGGATTGCTGAAATTGCAACGACAGAATATGTCGTGTCTGCTGAACTGATTGATTTGAACTACACAATTAGACTGTTTCTGCAACGAGGTTGAATTATTGGAGGCACTTACGTTGTCTAGTAGGCCGTCTTATTGGGTTCGTTTATGGTAATGAGGTAATAGATAAGCATTCCGACAGGATTATCCAGTATGTTTCTCGAGGGTAACCACTTTTTTAGTGTTACTTGTTTTGAATTATAATATGGATATATCGGCGTGATCTTTTTTTTTAGTGTTCCAAAGAGCGTTTTTCAAGTAATCTTTATCTATTGGATGAAATTATCGGGAATCCGATAACGATGACATGGTTATAACCTAAAATGAATTTAATTTACGTTTCGTCAAAGACGTTCATTTTAGATGGTCTATGCAAATGATGTAAACTATAACCAAATATCTCTCAGAAAATGGCTACGGGATGCAAAAGTGGTTTTAGCAACAAAACTGATTTTCCTAGGGGAAAAAAATGATGCTGATATCTTTAGATACATTCTTAGATTAGATAAAAAAAATGTATTTGGGAAATTTCATAATTGTAAGGTATATATTCCCAACATACATTACCTTTAAGTTTAATGTGAAATACCGAAATAACGGGTAGAACTCATTCAGCCGATAACAAAAAAGTGACGGTACCCATGTCCGGAAACGAACCAGACTCCGTCCACACACGGTCAAAAGGCTTTAACAAGGTATCCGGTTTCCATCAAAAGTACCAATCGTTCGAATGTACCTTTTGGAGGAATGGGTTGGGAACCTCCTTACGAGCAACTTTCGTGTTGGTACGTTTGTCGTAGCGAGCACCCATGAGGCGCTAGAGGTCGAGTACTGCTTTGTTAGAATGTTTTTTTTTTATATCTTAAATGTCCTTTTGTGTTTTTATATCTTAATGTTCGGCCTCTAGCGCCTGGTGGGTGCTCGCTATGACGAAAGTACCAAAACAAAAGCTGCTCACAGTGAGGTTTCCCACCCATTCCACCAAAAGGTACACCAGAGCGACGAGGGCTTTCGATAGAAACCAGGTACCTCGTTAAATGTTTTGAACGCGTGTTGACGGAAATCGGTGTGTTTCTGGACATGGGCAATCCTCGGATTAAAAAACGAGAAAAAAAACGACGAGTTCTACCCGTCTTTTCAGTATTTTACATTAAACTTGTATCACCCTGTATAAATATACGAGTTTCACTTGTACAGAAATCTTACTTGCCTTCCCAATGTCACAGCTTATCGGGCTAATTGTCAACAAACTGATCTCGTTAACATTGTATGTTGTACCCCCTTGGCTAACAGGCTGGCCTTATCGTTAGGTCTTTAGTTGACTGCTGGGACCTGTATACAATTCTGCGTCGCAACAGAAATTATTTATCTTCGGTGTAAAATGCGAGTTTCTCTTGAGATCATATATATAGTCCAACTTGTGGAAGAATACACATGAGTTCGAACTTTGGATACACCTACAAATGGATTGTGTAATTACGAATTACTTTATAGGTGCGTCCAAAATTTTAACTCAAGTGTATTCCTACACCGGTCGGACTATCGGTCCAAAGCTAGAGAAAATCAAATCGCGGTTGAAGGTAGCAAATAACACTTGCGCTGCATCTCCATGAAACAAAGTTGATTACAACTTACTCCTTTACTGACGTTTTAAAAGTGCACCTAGAAAAAACTTACGATACTTGGGTAAATCTATGCCTGTTTTAGGTGCGGAAATGAAGAGGGTAGGCCTACAGCGCGTTGGCAAATTGTTAGTTTTTAAGATACGCACGTCTGTATTTATAGCCACATTATTATTGGCCAAGCCTTTTCATTAAATGAAGTTATTTTTTGCTGGGCCTGCTATATCTTTTTAAAAAAATCCGTAAGACATATTTTGTGAATTTTCCCAAAATAGCTACATCACGAAAAACAAGTATTTTTAAAGGATATTCCAGCGCTTCGGACCAGTCAAGTTTATCGAAAAATTCAAAACGCGTGTTAAAAATCGGAAAATTGAGAAAGTTATCGCTTTTGACAAGTATTTACACGAGCTGTTCTTCGCATTTTATATTCACCTCAGTAAAGATTTATTTCTTACGTTAAAAAATAATGATTTGACTCACTTTTCTACAAAATGTGGCTGTTTTTAAAGTTTTTAAAAATAACGAAACGGTGGATTAACGTCAAACTTTTCTAAATTGTTTCTGAAACTCCAATCTCCACTGGAAACAGTTTTTTTCGATCCTCATCTAATCTCAATTAGACGCTATTAATCATAATTCAACAGTTTTAGCGCCATTTTTCGGAGCTGCCATAAGAGCCCATGCATTTTTTCCCAACTTTAGAATTTAATTGCGTAAAAACGGAACGGTCAAATTTTCTTAGACATCGCCATTCGATAGACATACACATTTTGAACTAATCCTGAAAATATCACAGTCCTTGTCTAATTTTCGCTCATTGCGCAGGAATATCCTTAAATGTATATTCGTTTCAAAATGAGTTGTTTTTCAGTCCAAGCATAATGACCCACAACATCTATCCGAAAAAAGTCATCACTGACAAAGTCACCAATGCAAAAAAGAACAATCTCGTCATTTTTTGTGTTCCGAAATGATTTAGTTCGTGGAGTCGAACCCCTGCCTTTCACATTCCGGTCCTGCTTAGGCAACTGCGAGGCTTCCCATGGCATCGCGCTCGGCGGCGCGCGCGCTCCATGTCACAAACTTTACTGTCCTACACGAACCATTGCACCACTGTCCGTCCTTACTGCCTCACTGACTGTCTCGTCTCGGTGTCACTTATTATCTCAGAGTAACTCAAAACTACCGTCGGCAATCCGCAGCAAAGTTGGGGGTCATGAGCTTCCACACAAACCTCACTGAAATCGCGTTCACTCATGGCCTAATCAGGTTTTAGCCTAGTTCGGCACTGCAATACGAGAACCTTGATTTTAAAATAAGTTGAATTTAATCCCGATGCCGAGGGAAACCCTGACACGGTTATGAGCCGAACTAAACACGGGCGTCTGGTGAATCATGTTCTCACCGATTTGTTCACAGGGGATGATACTCGAAACATTTTTGATGAAAGTTTTGGACCTTTTTTTCTATTAGTTTATTTTTTGAAGTGTATTATGGTTGAAAACATTGCACTATGGGTCATACGTCAATATGAGTGTTATTGACCTAAAAATTGTGAAATGATATTTCAGAGGTGAGGTTAAGTCTAGCCTAATCCAATGTTGACGCCCTATTTCGCTTATAGAAGTTTCAAAAAAAATCTAAAAAAAATAAAATAAAAAAGAATACTTGCTGTCATTTTTTTGCGGGCCTTGTTTAATGGAAGTTGAGTTGACATGATTGAATTACTGTCGGATTTGTAGTGACGACAAGAATCATTAATGATCCTTCTGACAGTGAGAGAAGTAAGTAATAATCATTTGTGACTAAGCTACCGGTTTCGCTTTCTCCAGATTCCCGATAAAATTTTGACCATTCCTTAATTTATGCATGGCGAAGATTCTACGGACTACCTTGTGACGATGCTGATTTTTTTATACCTTATGTGTTCCATGGAATTTCTTCTCTGTTTCACTTCCTCTCTTATTGTTAGATCATTCGCTTTTCCGACATGCATTAGCTTATATTCATTCGTAAATAGAATGTCAGACATCAACTGGAACTCATTTTCTTAGTCGAATAGCACTACCTAGAGTATCGAGAGGGTTAATAACTATTTTAGTTCGAAATGGGATTAAATTAATGTATTTGAGGTGAGACCTGTAAGAGATCGTTTCTGAAAGGTTCTGATCGACGTTTGCATAGTAAATTACCTTGGAGGAATACTGTATTCCTCCAAGGTAAATTACAGTTTTGGAGTGTAAAAATTTCATGCTTTACGTGATTTTTTTTTAAATTTAAAACAGATCTTCGTTTGCTTCTCTCCGTATGTGAGTTTCAAGACTACGAGTATGGAGGGCATAAAGTCATCTATGCATTAGCTCATTACATTGAGGATATTTGGAGTATTTCAAGTAGGCGTAATGTTGTGTTGCCTGTAAACTACTTTTATAATAGAAGTCGAGTAATAGTTCGTGAACACGAAGTATTGGCAGGTCTATCAACATTAGCGAGTGACGATTCCTTTCCAATGGCATCTTTGCCAAGTCCTGAATCCCCCCACCTTACTTGTCAATTCCAAGAGTTGTTTTAGGAATGGTTAGAATCCTTTTAGGGTTGCGTCAATTTTTTACTCTAGTCGGTACTGAGATTTATAATTTTTTTTTTTTTTACTTTTCCGCTTTTATGCGGTCCCTGAGACGAACTACAGCAATATAAATACCTTTACTGGTACCGGCACAGCCTTTCCCACGGTCACAGGATACGGTTGTGGCACCGGATATGGAACCGCTTTGGTTATAGTGACTGCCTGGACCTGTCCGTGTTCTATTGAAATTGGTCCATGAAATTGGCCTGGAAATGGTCCCAGCGGACCTGGCAAGGACCCCGGAGGTCCTGGCAAGGGTCCCGGAGGACCTGGAAATCCATGCAGGGGTCCTGGTAACAGGGGTCCATGGGATGGCAGGAAGAGTGGTCCATAGGGGTAACCGAGACCGTAGATCCCGCGTTTGTTAGGGGCCCCACTTTTTACTGGGGTTCCCGTTGGGGGAAGCGGGGTGGTTTTGGGAAGTGGAGACTTTTCTTCAGACGTGGACTCCCCATTGGAAACGGCAAGCGCCAAGAGGATCAACTGAAACACAGGCAATGGCTGTTAAAACATAGTAATTATTTTCAGTGATTAGAATTTACCTCCTTAAGGGTGTTTGATAGGTACTAGAAAAACAATGCCGATATTTTCTTACTACAAAAGTGTTTGTGGAGGGAAAAAAAGGAAAATATTACGGGTAGTTGATCATTGGTCATTTTCTGAACCGGTTCTAATTTTCGTAGCACCGATGGAAATCTTTTGATTTTTGACCGATTTACCTCACGGACTGTGAAAAATGACTGTCGGGATTTGGCTTATATCTCACCTCAAGGAACGCAAATCAGTACCGAAATAAATAGTTGGGTATAGGTGGCTCACTTTCGGGACCCCAGTTTAGAACATGCCCGCTTACTTGAATCACCTATACAAAGAACGCCCAGAAACAAATGTAAAATGTCTTTAATCACTAACCAATCGGCTGAAATTGCTCTCAAAGTAGGGGGAAATTAAAATCCATACTCCGTTTTTTTTCGTACCAGGCAAATACCTCTTAAAATACCCCATTAATGGGACCCCTCGCAATACTATTCGCTTTACTCACCAGAATCCTCATGATGTATTAGGCGTCCCAGACGCCGAGTCGAGTCTGGTCACCCGTACTCCAGGACGGCGTCAAGGAAGTACGAACCTGCAACCAGGTCCCTCCGTCTGTTGGCTGTGAGCTCTGGCCAGCACTAGAACGATCTGACACCTTTTGCAGCAAGCCGTTTATATTTCTAGGGCGGTAAACAAAGAACAGTCGCCCTATCCTTTGTTCAAACAGGTTCCTTTCCCTGCGTTGCATATGTAAAATGTCCTTTCTTTGGTCCTCCGTTTATCCTACACCTCTCTTTACTCCCGCGCAATCTCGTGTAACTCGCAAACATAGCAAAGCGACCCAATGTTGCGGATGCATTGGAGTTTGTTACGTGCCATGGCCTGCTTCGTGACTTCTGGGTTCAGGAGGTTTGAGAAATCGATCTTATCAACACTTTAATGTCTCAATGAAAATTGTATGGAGAATGAGCAGCACAGTCGTTGCTTCTATGCTCTACCAAGCTGGTTCAACCACATCCAGTTTGATGTGGTATTTTCTACCTCTAGAGTTCTACCAGAAGCCGAGTGGAGCAAGGGACAAGGTAATACAAAAGAAACGTATAACCTACGGTCATTAAGTCTGGCAACAACTTCTCCGTGAAATCTATTCCTCTTCAGAATAGGACGATCTCGTCCTCATGAGGACGAGATTGTCCATGTCTCAAGGAGTGACTTCTCTTCAAACTTCTCTCTTCTCATTGTCAGTTTAAAATGTAATTTTAATGCTTTTTCTCTATTTCTAATAATTTTGAAAACACAATACTAGGATTCAGAGTAAACCTAGACTTCCTAGGACCAAACCCTGGAGGAACAAACTGTGTTCCTCCATGACTTCACTGCGAATTTCTTAGGTAGAATCCATCATACCTCTAGTGTAACCCTTGTGTAATCTTTCATTACATCGTGATGATCATAATTATTATACCGCATAGCTTTGGTAGGGTTCGCGTGGCTTAGGCCCCGTGCTTTGTGCCTACTATCGGTACTGCTCCAATAATATTGCATTGCCAGATCCTCACGAGTAGTATAGTAACTGTCACCGAGAAGTAAGCGGCATCAGTTTTGGCAAACGGGTTAGTTGCCTTGTGCCTCGCTCCTTTTGGCTAAGACACGTGTTGAACAAAAGATTTAGAAAGCTTCACCTTCCGAGTTTAGAGTGTATGCCCCGCTTGTTCAAAAGCTTGCAATCTCAAGAGGGATGGAGGAACATGATGAGATGTTGAAGTGTTTCATTTTATGTCTGATAAGTGTTGCCAAACATTAAACTAGTCCTAATAAGAAACTGGCGGTTAGCACGAAATACTCCGGTATATCGAGCACAACACAGTGGCGTATACCACTCTGGCGCAATTATTGTTTGAAAACAGGAGATATTGAAACAATGGCCTGTCCAGTTCAGACTTCCTCCACTTCGTCTCATGCAGGAACGTATAGACTGCTCCATATTTTAATGCAAGATTGCAATGAGAAAATAAATTTTGCAAACTTAACGGAACTTCCCAGTTTCCTCAAAGCTGCTTCGAGGTTAGACATTACTGTAGGTGTTCATCGCAGTTAGCCCTCTGAGAAAATCCCAATGTCGCTATGCCAGGTCTTATTGCAAATATTTATGCACACATCCCTGCGTTGAAATCTCCCACATCAATACCATATGCTGGTCAATGGTGTGTCTAACGAAGAGAGATATGGAAACTTTAACGCTAGTCTAGGCGTTTGGTAGTCTCTAAATTTCATTTCTGAGGAACCTTTCGTAGAGTTTGAGGCGAAAAGATGTCTTGCCGTATTGTATCGGTACTGTACCTAACCTGATAAGCAAAGTCAACGTAATCTTAAACAAATTTTCCAAACCTAACCGTATCCAGCTTAACCAGCCCAAACATATCCTACACGCTTATTAGTTTAGTAGTGAAAATTCGCTCCTATGTAGTAAAAAGTGAGTTACTTCTTTTCCTTATATTGGTGCCCCACTTTTCACAATGAATGAGTGAATTTTCGCCCCTATAGCGAGTTTTCACCAATTTTTTTTGCGTGTAGTAACTAATACTCCAACTAACATTGAAGGCGGTATTTCAGATATGTTGAAGCTCTAAACAGCACAAGATATGTAATTAAAGACCTCAAAAAGAAATACGTGCAGCAGGTTTGCTTCAATCTGTTTGCCATTCGTCCAAACACATTTTTCATTAAAGAGAGACTTCAAGTTTCCCAAGATTCGAACTTTGCATGATCGGGAAATGGCACTCTGACCTGATTTGATTACAAAGTACAGCAGAAACCGTGTTTCCGTCTGCTACTGACTGTCACCATGCCCTGCCTCGTCGAAGCCCTTGCCCCCTCCCCCCCTCTCGCTCTTTAACCAAAGAGAAACACGACTCTAATGAGAATTGCCCCAAGCTGGTCACGCTCACGGTTCAAAGGTCAAATAACGTCATAGACCATAGCAAAGCTCCGCATAAATTCATCGACACGTAAATTGAATAAATGAAGACATTGTGAGGTCTCACTCTACTCGGTGACACCTATTAGCAGGCTATCCAACCATGCGAAGAATATAACTTCAGCGCCTTTTATAATGCAACCAGTCCGCCCCGTTCAGGTTTCCCTGCTTAAACAATACCATGTAAATTTCAAAAGTCTTTTTATTTCTCATGTTTTATTATGATGATCTATCATTGTTTGTTTACTCTCTCATATTCCATGATAAGAGTAACCGCGAACCGCTTCAGTCGGGCTACTCAGGTCAGGTTAAGAAGCGTCAGGCATCAAGATGTGCACGCGCTAAAGAACTTTCACAAAACGATCCCCCCAATTAAAAATCGTTCAAGTAAAAACGCACGCTTGAAAAATCGATCAAATGAACAAGTTACTTTGAAAAAGCGATCAACTGCTATACTTATACATTTCAGTTGATCGATTTTTGAAACGTACCCTTTCACTTGATCAATTTTTAAACCACGTCCTTAAACTTGATCGTTTTTTCTGTGGTTCGAAAACACAAGACAGAGGGTGGAGGTTCCGGTGCTGGTCGTGGGCTTCTAACCCGGTAAAAAAACAGCAGTAAAAATTGCTTTAAGTGTGAAAATTCATCCCTAATTAGTGAAAAGTGAGCTACTATTAGCTAAGTAAAGGCTCACTTTTCGCTATTTCGAAGTGAATTTTCACTCTCAAAGCATTTTGAACTGCAAAATTTTTCAACGGGAACACTCCAAATAGCCCTAGGGTGTGAGATGAGGCCGGGTGTCGATGGTAGGGGAGGGAAAACCGAATGGTTCAGTTCTGGTCGACGTATTTCGCAAGGACGACCCCTAAGTTAGTTCAATGCAGGTTAAGTTACGAGTAGTTTAGCTTGTGTGTCTCGTTTCGCTCTTGCTCCGTTCAGCTTGGCGAACGAAACTTGGAGTACCGCATTGAAAATACCACACCTCAAATTTATGAAGTGTGATGTACAGTACGCAGCCAGTTAAACTTATTCGAACTTCCCTAGGGTTGATGAGATCCTCTTATCTCTGCGTGAAGGGAAGCTGATGTTAGGTGGGTACTGTACAAACGAGATTCGTTTTACTTGTACTTATTTTGCGTTTGCTTTTGTAACTTTCGACTATGATCGGTATTTTTCCATGTCAAAATCCTGCGTGTTGCCTATTTTAAACTTAATTTAGGGGAAGGGTACCTGTATCCGTATTGTACCTGTATTCTTTAGGATTGATGTTTGATATGATATCTTTTCGGCCCTTGCTTAATAAAAGGAGCGCAAGGTAGAATTAAACTTTTTGCTTTATTTTCACAAGTCATTCCAGTTTTTTCTCTTTAACACATTGTTGGGATGTAGGCTATTTTAGCAAGTTATACATTTATATTCTGAGCAGGTTTTTTTTCCAAACTGAAAGAAAAAGAAAAAAGTGAGAGGAAAATGCATGATGTTTCGCGCCACCTGAATTAAAAGCACCACCCAAGTATAGATAATCGTGGCATGAAGCCAATTATTAACACCAAACTGTCAATCTGCATTCACCGTTTTGAAAATAATTGGTGTATTTTTGGAACTTGTGTTACTACTTGTGATTGGGTATGGGAAATATTAAAGGCAATCACACCTGAAAATCCACGATTCCGTGAATTTTGCAAACAAAAAATTAGCCTCTGGTTGAAAGGATATAAATATTCGTCAGAGCTTCTAGGTTACGCCCTTGGAATTTTCATGCTAATTACATATAATCAGCGTTTTTACGATTGTGATTTCTACAACTTAAGGGTATAATATACTAGATTTCTACGATGACTCCACCCTCAAGGTTGCTCTCTGAACGAAAGCGAAAGGATTCGTTTACTGATATCGGATGATTGTTGCTGATGAGGTACTGCGATTTCTTTCTTTCTAGTGATTAGGAACAACAATGATACGCCATCCACCAGCGAACAAACAAACGAAAGAATAGTGGATGTTTTGCTCAACCGTCCAAAGTTCCAATCCATGAGATTTTATCATGAGTCTTAAGAGCAAAAAGTACAGCAGACATTTTCCATTGATATGGAGGTTGGGAGTCTGTCTTACAATGAGAATAATGGGGCATAGTGTGCGGAGTCGACTTTAACATTGGTATGGGCACGCCCATCCGACACCACAAGCCTCAAACAGGGGCTACGGTCTCTTTCAATCAATTCTTTCTCACATCTGTAAGATCGAAGCAAAGGGAATCTCGACATAAGTATATTCAGGGTCAAAAAAGGTGACTATTGAAGAACGATGTAAACTAAATGGCACTTTAAATCTTTACGTACGGTCCAACGGTTTTTACGAATCGAGGAGCACGAAAATACTATTGAGACTGATAGTTTAGTCAGTCGTGGTAATTGAGACAATTTTAAGTACCGGGATGATTGTTGCGTTAACGCTTGTATCGATAACCGTCCGATTGTTACTTCTATCCTACTTCTTATTTTATCAATTTTAAGAGGCCCAATATCCACAGTTCATTCGATCGTCCCTGGTCCGAGAATTTTTTGCATATTTACACAAGGATTTCCAAAAATCCACGGATATTATCATAGATATCCATATTTTTTGGATGTCAGCCTTCAATTATCCATTCAAGTGTGGCTATCCATATTGATATCATAGCAGGGATATTCATGCACGGACATTCTGCTATAGATATTCGTTAACAATAAATATCCATGAATGGATATGTATATTTTCATGGATATCAGACGTTAATTATCCATGCTTTTATGGATATCCACTTGGATATCCT
>Ga0058701_10004937_pt1 | contig 10941 bp, 4 predicted proteins | sample AgamicOrMae_FD_97039 | JGI IMG/M metagenome (GOLD analysis project Ga0058701, IMG submission 97039) | Agave microbial communities from Guanajuato, Mexico - Or.Ma.e | ecosystem: Host-associated > Plants > Phyllosphere > Phylloplane/Leaf | place: Guanajuato, Mexico | collected 2012-06-04 | reverse complement strand
GGAAACACAGATTTCCCCAACCCATTTCTGGCAACTTTTGGCCTGCCCCCGCAGTTTGAAAATGCCGGGAGGGGAAGTGGTAGGGAGGGGGGGCCGTGACGTCATCACTCTCCTGGTCTATAACAAAACCTTTTTCTCCGTGTTATCACGCTATTGCCCTTTATCCAGCTTTACATAAGGTTGCCATCCTTTTAACTTGTGACCTAAAACTGCCGCCTGACACATTCCAATAACATTTGTCCTGACGATAGCTCACGTTCCTGGTTGCAGTTGCGGATGTTGATGATTCTTGTCTTTGCTGAATTTACGCGAGATCGTTTTTAACTTAATCCTGAGTACTTGCTTAAACTTCAACGATTTTAGAGCGTTTCATGAAAACAACAACTGAAGCGATTTTCATGTTTCGATTAAGCATTATTATTGTTGACATTTCTCTTCATAGTAGCTGACTTTACGCATAATGGCTTCCGACTTACCCTTACTTTTTCCTGACAGCGCTTACTTTACCCAAACTTGACACACCCAGGCATGGAGATCGAATCATACTTTACATCCATCGTTATTTTACATCGCTCCATCGTTTGATGAAACTATCAAAGAGATTTCAGTTGTTGGCCTTTGTTTTCAAGCCAAGTTCGTGATCAGCGAATCCGCGCTCTAAAGTTGGTTAGAGCGCCCTTAATAGCATTACACTAAAAGCAGTATTTACAAGGGCCCCATTCAAGTACTCAACTTAAAATTCGGAATAAATTCGATTAGAGAATTCCGGAGCGTGATATTTATTGGCGTGGCTCATTTCTGCGGGCGTTGCAGCTGCGGCAGTGTCGCAGCCGCCATGGAGCGTATCGCAGCGTCAGCCTCACGCCGGTCGAAGGCCCGCCTGTCAACGCCCCCATCCCCACCCCCACATTCCCAATTTCTCCTGAAAAGCCTAATTATTCTATTGTCCCTCCTACCGTTCTTCTTTGTGGGCGTTCTCATTTCATTTCCTCTTCGTTTCGAAAAGTTCGACGAACTTGGTCGACCGATATGTCGACCAATATCCAATGGCTCGTTGGGATGACCAAAATCACCTAATCAAGACTCCTTCTTTTCAATTACATGGCTGTTTATAGAAAACCTGCTGTGCGTTTTCGGAAAAATAAGGTGCTAAAATACTGCAAGCTTTCTTGACGTGGAAATTATTTTATGTGGGCAGTGCTTCGACTCGAATGTGTCGGAGTGCTGTTTTGGCCCTTACATAACTTTCACCTAGCCCTTCTAGGTTTATCGTTAATTGAATGTCAAATTAGATTTGTTACTGTAAGTCTTTCCATGTTTGAATTACCTTACTGCCGAAAGCCGCTCTCCATTCCTCATTACATTTTTTTTAATACTTTTCCGAAATAAAATTGTTTTTCTGGCTTTTTTACTGGGCATCTAGCTTTTATTTTGTTTTCCTTCAAAGACATTTTTTAAAAATAGTTTTTATAATAAATGTAGAAAGTAAAAAAGGCTGCTTCTTTTAAAACGTAGCGCAGCATCAAAAAATAGTTCATTGAAAAAATAAAACCCTTGAGATCAATCACAAAGTTAAACCTGTGGTCAGTGCCATGAAAAGACGTCGGTCTGTAACTCCCGATACTGCCGCGTTTGTCTTGTCAATTAATCAGTTGTAATATCCATCGTTCGACTAAAGATGTCTCGCACAAGTCAGAATATACTTACCGCAATACGATTTTAAAACGCCAACTTTTTTATGACTAATTATTCATTCATATCTGTTTCAGGTAACATGGTGTTCTTGTTCAGATGGTATTCAGCGCGTTAGTTTACTCTTAATACCGTTTCCAACAAAGCGGCGCTTTGAAATTCCTAAAAAAGGGGAAAAAAGACTCTTTCAATCAAGTTTGATTGCAGTGGAAAATTGCGGCTCAGTCATTATTACAGGAGGATTTATTCGACGTTAGGGAGCAGATTTGAGCATTCAAATCTTATGAGAACAATGACGGGCTTTTCTGAAAGTTTGCTGGCCGAAATGAGCGCTTTCTCGAACGCGAACGTAAAACTTGTGTTCTCTTCTCTGGAAAAGTGTATTTTCAAACGCTATAGGTACTTTATTTGCAAAATGCTTCGTTATTTTGAACGTATTTTTTTTCATAATACAAACAGGGAGTCGTAAGTATTTTACATTATCTCACTAAAATCTCTTTAAAGTTTTATGAGGAAATGACCAATCTTAGTTTTAAGAAGCTTTTCTACACTCCCAACTAAAGTGCAACATTCTGACTTACGTTCAATGTAATATGGGGTAGGCTCTCCGACAGGGTACTTCTGGTAGTACAACAAGGCCTTCTAGAATGAAATCTTAACATTATCTTTCTGATCCTATGATAGTATATAACAACCACCTCGAGTTTGAATGAACACTTTCCTCTTGTTAGTTGATCATCGTATCATTTTCTCCTTTTATTATTTTTTAGAGACGCACTAACATAGCTCATTCGTGCCGCGTGTTTTGCTCACAATATTGTTATACAAAAAGATCATTATGTAAACTATCCATTTCTCACTAGAAACCGACCCGAAGTGTTTGTGACGTGCCATTAACTCAAAATACGAGGGAGACTTTTATTGTGCCATGAACTCAAAAAGAATTAGTTTAAAACATGCTATTCAAATACTATGTGTTAGTAATGACAATATCATTCTACATTGCCTCTCATAACCCATAGTATTTGTACATTTTTTTGTGAAAAAAACAAACATTTTTGAACTGAATTTTAGGTTTATATTCTTAAACAAATAAAAGTTTTTTACCTTTAGCGATCGAATGTTAATTTGACGGACTAGTTACAATCGAAATACCCTTGCTTAGTTCCCAGCCCGATCGTCCAATCAAACAGTAAACTGTCGTCTGGTTGAGTGTGTAGCCAAACACCACCTCAGCTGAATTACTTTGAAGTCCTGTAGTGAATATGGAATCCCCCACTCCCCGCCATTCTATTTTAACCCTTTGAGTGCCGTTACGGTTTGTTCAAAGGAAACAATAGCCGCGCTAACCACTGTCTGCTCCGATAGACCTTATGTCAATCCTATTCACATTTTTCCTGAGTGCTAAGATACACAAACGTGTCCTCAGTTAGTTTTTCTTTTTTAATTTATAGTTTAAGTATAAAAGCCGTCTGGTTTTATATTCGACCGATTCCAACAATGTTTCTGAAATCACTTTGACCAAGATCTCCGTAATAGATTAGCAAACTTTCTGAATCAAAAAATCAACTGGGCAGCCTTGCCTTAATAAAAATGCATATTGCTAGACTGAATTAAATATCTCAATAACCTTTTTCAGTCCAGTTTAGGAGGACTCTTAGATGGACGTCTAGCTTTGCTATACTACCGTGGCTCTTGATGGGTAAGAGGGCTGTGATCTGACCGATGCATTTATTTTTCATTCAAATTAAAAGCTCTCTCGGCAATTATTAAGCTTCCTTGCGAGGTCTAAAGGAGTACCGAAGAGTTGGTAATTATTTTTAAAAATATTTTTAGAAACATTTATACTGATACTGACGAAAAAAATATTATTATCCTTGCCCCAAAAGTGCATTTATAAATGACATCCTAAAAATCGACCGCTCCAAATGAAAATCCACCAACTGCAAAGTGCTGATTCGAAAAATCAACCAACTGCAAATCGCTTGATCCAAAAACCCACCAACTGCAGTGTTAATAGATAGCTGTTGGTGGATTTTTAGGAAAGGCACTTCGCAGTTGGGGAATTTTTCGGAAAAACACATTGCAGGTGGTGGATTTTTATTTGGAGGGATCGAAATGATGTTGGACTCACTTTCTCCTGTTATGTAAAAAGTCATAAATAATTAGTTCGAGTGGCAAGGATAGCGTCTGCTCTATGCATGTCAGGGATAAATTTGTGGGTTGAAGGCTTACTATCAAGTTTCACTGCATTTTTTTAAATCTTGTAACAACAGCAGAATGTTTGTCTCGAAAAGCTTTTCGACAATCTTGAATGGTTACCGAAAAAATGTTTTCGGCAATCAGGTCTCATCAGTATCAGTTAAAGACCGTGATAGAGTACGTCCGCATTAGTACCGCATCAAAAAAGTCGACATCGCAGATCAGCAGCAGATTCTCCAAAACGTTATAGGCCTAAGCAATAAACGTCGCTGCGCATTGACACCAGGCTAAATCGTCACGCCTCGTCATTTTTATCTTCAATACTTTCATTGGTACAGTCATTAAAACCGATACAAGAAGCCCAAGGAAAACTGTCAATACGACGGATAATTCGGTCATCACATAAACAAACATAAATAGGAAATATTTCGTCATGGAAACTCTCTTTTTCTCCTTGAAAATCCCTTGTTGGTAAAAGAACAAACAAAAAAACTTTTTTTTTTAATTTTTACGATGGAAGGAACGTACACTGTTCTGTAATGTCGTTTAATTATTTTTATAAACAAATTTCAGTTCTTGGCCTTCGATTATTTATAATTGACTTTATAAGTGGCTCCAGATCGAAGAAAAACTCAGTCATTAAAAGTTTCCATACAAAGTAAAGAGGAGGCCTTGAAAAGTTTTTGACAGCCTTTCTTTAAACTGCACTTTTCGCATTCCTTACATTCACTTGGTCTTCTTAATATACAAAGCTAAAATTTCAACTTCCATAAGGAAGACCCAAACTTTTTTGCGTGAAAGTCACTGTAAATTTGTTAGAACTTTTAACAATGGATTGGTATGTATTCAAAGTTCCACGCAACTGCAGCGTGATGGCAAGAAAAAAGATTTTTTTCAATACCCCAATAAAACTATACAGGAAAAAAAAAGAAAATATTTCTATTCCATTCGTATTATCTGATCTCTTCTAAACGTTGCGTTTACCACGGCAACTTCCATGATTGTTTTGGTTTGCAGAGACTTGAATTAAAGACTTATCATGACAATGTCAGAAGTGCCTAAAATTCTCTTATTACTGGGTCAATATTTTATGCCCGCTGAGATCAACGTCGATTTGTAAGAGCCACTTTGACTTCATTCCAATGTTAATTTCTCGAGCCAAACTGGTAGCGTTGCCTTTAGCCGCAGCCAGCAACTATGACAAGTCGTATTAAATGGAGAGGACAAGTAGTGACATTTAATGGACGTCTACAGTGTCTCTTCTATATGCTTAAACCTTACTTGTCATGGTTTCTATGTGTATAATACTACTACTTTCCGAATCATCGAGGAAAAGTAGATAAAATTCAATCGCCTCTAAAAGGATGTACTTTATTTCAGCACTCATTGCATGATAAATTCGGAGCCTTTATGGAAGACTAGACCAGTTCTCAAACCTCAAGTTTTTACTATACTGGTTCGACGAAAGTTCAAAATGTTGTTTTTCGTCGTGAATACCTCTTTTATTTTTCGTCTGAAATGAATGATGATGTAAAATTTTCTCTGGGCCTCGGAATATGTCCTCTATAAATTCTTATTTAAATCACACGAAAAACCAACAAATGGTAAGAGCTTTAAAAAGGGATATTGTGCGCTCTCAAACTGGCGTATTTTAAAACTTAGTTTTAGAACTGGTCATCTTCCATTAGGTGCCGAATTCAAACCTTATTAAAATGTCTAAGTTAAGATTTTTTTAATCTAAGTTTAGGTATTTCCTCCATGTTATTTTTTTTATTATTTTTTTTCGCACATGCGGTGTATCAAAGGTACCAATGCATGTAATACAAGATCCCTGGATATCAGTTATGCACGAGAATAGCCGTTCCTTTTCAGGAATCGATCTAGGTATTGCACTTATGTTTCTTAACTCGTATTTATTGCCTAAAGGTGTAATCAGTTGTCGGTCGATCCAACTGTGTACTGGTTGATTAGGAAATATATCTTCCAGCCAGCTGATTGTAGTTGCCAATTTGGTGCAAGCAGTTAGGTCATATAATCTAGTGACCTTAAGTTCGAATTTTATTGAGGCATGATATCTTCCCTATTATCCTGCCCTTCGCAGATGGTTGAACTTTGTTCATTTTTCTTCAGTTGTAATCAAATGATATTAAATATGCAAACAAAATCCTCTGCCCTTGTCTCTTTTGGGTATTCATCCAATGACTTTCGCTAAAAGAACAAAGTTTACCGAGTATTGTTTACAATCATATGTAGGAGTACCAACCCATTCCAAGTCAGTGTTACAACATTTATGAATTAGGAAATGAAAAAAAATATGAATTATTGAGCTTTTCGAAAATCATAACATGTGTACGCAACTTCTGAGGCTACATCGGCCACAGTAGTTCTGATAAACGATGGAGTTGTGAGATTCCTAAATGTGAAATGCATTTCATAGAAGGCAAGTGCCGTTATCCACCGGAACGACGCTCATTTGTTAGGTGAACCAAAAAGGGAACGATATAAGTCCAGATTTTGACACAACGATCCCACTTTAATGTTACTATCTTCAAAGTAGCTTCTGAAGCGGCCTGATGGGTGGCATGCATGCTATAGCGTGCCTTTGCTCATTTTTTCTAGTCTTCTTTTTCTTCACGAGTATTAACATGGAACTTACATCATCTCTCGCCACCTTTATTCCAAGCTGTGGTGCATTATTCAAATTCGGTAAAACTGCTCGATCGAAAGAGAGCCCCATTTAATGTAAACTGACGAGATTGGCTCTGGTATATGCGCTCACTCTTGTTATATTTGGTACCTCTGATGTCCGTTTTGTCTGATATTAATGCAACATCAGTTTAGACTTTCGTAAAACACCTATTAGTGTTCTTTTTTTGCATTCATTAATATTTTTGATTTGATTTAAGCATATTCTTAATAGGATCGATCTTTTAAATTGGTAAACTTTTTTGTGCTATATTTTGAACGCATTAATTTTAGCAAATGTGTGTGAGCGACATGCGTATCAGTTAATCTTCTGTTCGTCTTTTCTTCATTTTAAAACTCTTTTTCAAGTATCCGAAAATTCTCCTTCAAGTCAATGTGAAATGTTCGAAATGGTGCTCTCAGAGCTGTACTTCAAACGCGTAATTCGATGGCTTCAAATGAGACTGTACCAGTTGAAAACGCTGTTTTAAAACTGTACTAATTGCATTGTATAAGCTTAGGAATTGGTACATTCTTGAACAAGCATTTTCAACTAGTACAGTTTTATTTGAAGCCATGGAATTATACAATAACTACTTCGAAGTCTCCCAAAACATTGTGTTTTGATAGAACGAAAACAAACTTTGTTACTTTGAATGAGGAATAACCGTTTACTTAGTCATCAGCAATTCTTTGAGAATTTAAGATTTACTGTATTTGTTTCCCTGTTACAAAAAATACCAACTTTCTGGCAATACTGACAGAACGTAAACTTACTATTTTTTCCAACGTTAATCTACGTTTGATCATTGTCGTCCAAATCGTAGAAATGGAACACATTTATTATGATGAGAATCTTATCGTATCGGAATCTGATTAGAGCCTGTTATGAAGTAGGGCAATAAAAATATCCGAACGACCTATAAGTCATGAGTTCCTACAAAAGCGGATCGATACGATGTTACGTCCAATTCCTCTCTCCTCCCGCCGCAACGGGTCTCCCCTTTAGAGAGTACCATGCGAGTAAAACAAAAACAGTTTTCTCAATATGTGATTCTAAAATATTTTACTTGCCGTGAAATTATTTGTCAGTGCTCTAGATGACGTGTTACAAAAAATGACATTGATGTGACGTATACATGCCATTGCTATGAAAAGTGATTTTATTGTGAAATGTAATAAGATGTGTTCAGAAGAAGTCATCCAATGTCATATCATTACATCGGCCGTATTAACGCAGTTTGAGTTATAAAACTTCAGACTGATGTTCAGTTAGAACATTTACAATACGAAAATGAATGTAGTTCATTTATGATTAACAATTTACCAATGCATGTTGTATGCCGCGGAGTAAAAAGTACTCTGCTTCCCTCAGACAGGGCCTCTCAGGGAATCGACCACCATATATGGACAAGAAAACATTTGAGCATTGTGAACTAAGAAAGGAGTCAGGTGAGAACAGTCTTTTCTTACTAGAATGCTAACTGCTTTCAAACTTTTTCTTGCTATACATTTCGCAAAATATTTTGTGAAATACTTAACTTGATTTTTTTTCCGTAAAGACATCCTGGGTTTTATGTATCTCGATTTTTCTTTGTAACAATGCTCAAGGCCTAATCGGAATTCATTCCAATAGTTTTTGATTAGCTGCCGAACCGAATTGTAATTTTCACCAAGAGTTCCAATCATAAGCTGACCAACTTTGTAAACATACGGAAACAAAAACTTGGGCACCCATCAATCATCAAGGTATATCTTCAGGTCTTTCGTGTTTTTATAAAGTTTCTTGGAAAAGAAAATCAATTTGAAAAATTTGCCATTGGCATAATTATATGAATACTTCAAGCGTAATATATCTACCCAGAACAACGTATGGCTCAGAAATTATTCTTAGCTTGGCCTTCGTTGTATTTGCTTTTCTTATTGGTTTTTGGTGCAAAAGCCTTTTTTAAACAAGTTTTTGGGTAGCTGTCATAACTGCTAAAAACCACAAACGCCGATCCGTAACCGCCAAACGAGAAAAGTCGCCAACATCAATGGTCTTAACCACAATACTAACCTTACCTAACTAAACCTAACTTAACCTAAATTAACATAACCTAACTTAGCCTGACCTAACTTGACTGAACCTATACGAACTTTGGCGTTTGCGACTTTCCTCGTTTGGCAGTTACGGACTGGCGCTTGTGGCGTCGGTGCATGGTTTTTGGCGCTATCGAATGCCCCCCCCCCCAAGTTTTTCAGTGTTTTTTTTTAAACTTGAAGTCCATGCAGTTCTTTCCAATCCTTTCAAACATTATCTCACTTTTGTTACAGTTGGCTGGTATTAGCGCCTGCGATAGTAATGGAACCCATTTTAGCGAAGCAAGGATTTTGGTTGGCAGCATTGGGGGTTTTCATAGAAAGTTTGCCACGACGCAGCAGCTGACCTTGAGCTGACCAATTACAGCTTTTCAGCCTCCCGCTTCTGGAGAAATAAGTCAGAGCTACCAACCAAAACTTCCTGTTGTAGTCAAAGGTCACTTTTGATGTTCGTGATGGTGCAAGCCCATGAGATGGGTAAGCAGCTGAGAAACACACGTGCCAAGCGTATTGTGTACTTAAAAAATCTCAATGGTATCTTACAACTAGACCTTTCATTTTTTTTCTTTTTATTTATTCATTTTTTTTCGTCCAAGCATTTTAAATTCGAATTCTTACAGTTAGTCCTTTGCTACACGTGACTAAATTTTAAATGTTTTATTTCAAATAACATGAATACCTCGCCATAGCCTAGGCAGGTGAGACACTCAATGGGGTACTTGACCAATCTTCAAATCAAGAAAGCCATCAAAAAAATCTTACAAAATGACGAAGAAAACTCAAAATCCGCGACTTCCGATCGCCGCGATGCCGATCGCCTTGAAATCGACCTCGTATTTGCTTGTGACGTCAAAGAATCTGTATATTTTGCCGAATTCCACGAATTCTATGACGTCGGTTAATCGGCTAATCATTTGCTTATTAAAGCTCGCAAGATATTTTGTTGTGACATATTTAGGACTTCAATAGAATGCCGCAATCTCGCGCAAGATAAACGAAGGTACTCTGGTGAATTGCAGGGAAACCAAAGTACGTTCCTTAGCATTTCGAAAATATTCAATACGCAAGACTATGAACCCTCGTCTTGAATTCCATTCCAAGTAACCTCTGCTTTTTATTTTCCTCGTTCAATAAAATTTTGATTTTTCTTTCTTGTTGGTAGGACCACTTTTATTACCGGGCAAGCATTCACGTACCTACCTGAGAGTGTTTTCTTGGGGTATACTATTTATTAAGAGACGTTACCAAGAACTCTTACCGAGGGTAGGTATTAAGAACCGTTACGAGTGGCCAAGTACAAGGAAATCTATATCGATATTCACAAAGTATACAACGGAGGGGAAGGCCGTGGAACCGTGTACTTTTTCAACACGGTGCAAAATTTCTATGTTTAGGTTGCCCTCTCGTGCGCGGCGAGCTCTGACACCATACCGGTGGTCTTAGAAAGACCTGCTCACCGGTGGGCTTAAGAACACAGTCCTGTTTTCATATACGATTCAAAAGTGTTTGCCCTGAGGTTCGAGTGAAGTCTCTCTCATTAAGAAGAATATGGAGGAATGTGTGAGTTATATTTTACACTTCTTCTAATCCGCCTTTTGTTGTGTAGCATACTTTGAGCGGAGGAGGACACAAGGCTCTTGCCTCAGCTATACTCGTTTTGCTCCTCAGAGGCTTTCGAAGTATCCTAGTTATAGTTAATCTTCCCCCTTGGCAATGCACTTCTCAACATTTCATGTTGGATCCTCTTTCTGAATTTCAAAGCTTCCTGAAGCTTATTCAAGAAAATCGAAGGGGGAAATGCCAAGGGAGATGAATATTTAGAAAAGAACATGAGTAACCTTGAGTGTGGTGGTTATTTGCAACCGTTTTTTTTCGTGAAAAAACTCGTCTTTTCATTTGTGATTTACTTAAAATACCTGCTATATTGGTTACTCACAAATTCCATTCTGCGCGGCTGTAACATAGTCACAATGAATCATAATCTCGCAGATCTGCGCTGGTACTTTGGTCACCTGTTTAATATGTGGTTTTCCTTATCATTGGAGGTTTTTGAGCGATGTTCCATCAGATGAGCATGGAAATTACAAATAACTTCCAGTGGTCGGCTTCGACAGGGGTGACGATTAGGGCCATGGACCGGATAATCGTTCCCAATCTACTCCATCAACGGAAGGTGGGATGTTTTCGCTTGTGTATTTTGCTGAGCATAAATATTGAATTCGGTTCTTTTTGAAACATTAATCTGATTTTACCAAACTTTGATAACTTACATAGATGCAT
>Ga0058701_10004936_pt1 | contig 10942 bp, 10 predicted proteins | sample AgamicOrMae_FD_97039 | JGI IMG/M metagenome (GOLD analysis project Ga0058701, IMG submission 97039) | Agave microbial communities from Guanajuato, Mexico - Or.Ma.e | ecosystem: Host-associated > Plants > Phyllosphere > Phylloplane/Leaf | place: Guanajuato, Mexico | collected 2012-06-04 | reverse complement strand
TTTGATGGATAAATTTCAAACACTCCTCATAATTAAGATCTACAGATGATGCAGACGACGCGGTTTGTTGTGTTCCAACTGGCCAATTTCCTTTTGTTCTTCTTTTCGGGCAAATGCCTCATTCCGGTGGATCGCCTCCAGGAGAGAATACAAATGTTCTGCAGTAGATTTGACATAAATGAAAATTCAACCAAAGCTTAGCGCACCAAAACACAGGTGAAGAGTTCGAAGTAAACTACATGAGTTCCGCGAGAGAACAATCATTTCGAAAAACCACAAAGTTTCTCTTGAAATAAGTGAGACCAATATTCTAATGGATACATAGAGGTGGCTGCAGCAACCCTCCGATCCACGCATCTTCAAGAAACAAAGCAAAAATACTTTCTTTCCTTGGTCCGGTCAAAACCTTCAGAGACATTTTCCCTTTCATCGCGTCTGATTTGTCCAAGAAAAATGTGTCACTAGCCTGTTACATGTCTCAACTGTGGGTCCATTCATTACATAATTACCTAGCGATGGCCTTCTCGTGTAAATACAATACACATGCCTGGGGTTGCAGGCAACCCCTGTAGTGCTCTCAAAGACCACCTACCGGGACCACTTCATGTCCGGTAAAAACTACACATCCAGCGTTGCTGCCATCTAACGGGAATAGCGACCGTCCACTCTCCTCGCTCGGATAGGAAAAAGTTGCTGGAAATCTTGCTAAAAGAATGCGGGAAATCTAGCTTCAGCATGTTTCTGCCAATCAATCTGCCAGCTTTTGGAACTGGACAGGGAATTATCACTGCGGAAGCGTAATTTTCAGCGCATTCCGGAAGTCTGACCCGATACTTTTTCGGCTGCGCCAAAATGAGTATATCCGGATCCTAGCATATCCGGCTCCCGAATCAGGTAAGTAGTCAACCTTACAGAAAAACAACCCCTCGGCGTTGTTATTTGTGTAGAGCGACTATTTGAGGTCGGAAGTGACGAACTCAACATTTTAATAACCACGGAGAAAGAAAGAACGGACCCGGCTCGTCACTCGATATTGCGATGCAGGCCAGCTCTGGCCGGCCCTGCCCCGGCTCTGCCTGCCCCTTCCCTATCCGCCCCCACAGCCCCACGCTGTTCACGGACAGAGACGGATCTCAGCCCATATGTCATCTCTGAGTCGCCATTTTTCTCTGGTTCCTGGCGGACTCGGGCGCGTTGGGCTCCGCCGAGCTCGGTGCGCCCCGCCCGCCTCGCTGGCTGCGCCTCTCGCCCAGCAATAGCTGCCGCGCAACGACATCACACTGCCACCGATAGCTACCCGACTCCAGTTTACTTTGCTGCATGCCTCTCTCTCTCTCTCCAAACATTACACTCAAAATTTTAAACGCTGCGTCTTTTTTCTACCTTCTGCCGCAGAGCCGAGCAACGAGAAGCACAAAGCGCCTGACATACTGTCGCCAAGATTAATGCCCCTTACTTCTCTGCGGCACGCACTGCCACCAAATAGTGCAAGGCATCGGGCTTGTCCAAGGCTGAGTGGAGCTGCAGTGAAGCGAGGCAAAAGGTACTTCTGAGCGGAGCGAGACTTGGGGGTACTTCACCTGAATAAAACTACATCAACCTAACCCACCCGATTGTCGTTAGTCCTCGTGATGTGATAGACAGTTGTAGCAGGGTAGAAAAGGGAACCTTGAAACAGCCAAGGCCACAGCTTGTCTATTTTTTGGTTGCCTATTTTCTGTTTTAAATATTTTTTTCCTATACATAAGTAAATCAACAGACGTTGTGCAAGTCGCCAAGTAAAAAATTTGGCTGACCAACCAAAGAAGAGCACTTTCTTAAGTTATGGGACTAGACTTCTGCGTGAACACCTATGACCAGCGATCCCCAAGTCTCATGTGGCAGGAGAAATGGAAGGGTTTTAAGCTTAATGACGCGCTCGCGACATATGCAATCACATAATTGTAAATGCATAGCGAAATGTGAACCTCAGTTGTAACGGCAGGCGCGCATCCTTTTTTCTACGCAGAGTATGCAAGAATAACGATATCATTTTCTGGGGAAAAAGGGTGACGGTGACACGGGGAAAAGACTGATCTACTCGTCGTGATCCCGGCGACGACGCCGTCGAGACGGGAACCGCCGCCAGATGCCACATCCGAGAATCCATTTTGTTTTCACTTCACCAAATGAAGGTTGGAGGAATAACACCCGTCTTTTCTTCTGAATGACGATTTGTCCTCAATTTCAATGTGTTGCATAGGACGCAGTGTGTTTGTTCACGAATGTTTTGGGAGTCAGAAGAAGTTCTAAGCGAATGAATTGATTCTTCAACAGCCCCATTTCGAAAATTGGAAAAATCTTGAAATTATAACAAACGTGCAAATAATTGTGTCCGGGAACTTATTAGTCCGTGAATATTCTTGGTGGACGCAGGTATGTATCCTTTGCGTCTTAAGAAATATTAAAGTTGAAATTTTTCGAAATCGCAAGAACTGGAAAACAGATTACGTAACACATAGACTTGCTGGAGGAGATTTTGGACGATAGGATGAAAACTGAGAAGAACAGCTTTCGTATTCTGAACATAATGCGTCCCCGCTAAGCCGTCATGGCACCACGACAAAATTTAAGTTGACCAGCTCTTATTGCCTTGAATTTATATCATTACAGTTCGTTTACAATCACATGCACGAAAGTAAACCAAAGAAGTCGAGGACAAAGCAAACCTCATATTAAAAAGTGTTTCGGAATCAAGTAGTTTACCACCGCTTATGTAACTTTCCCCCGTTTTTTATGTTTTCCTCTTTTAGGGCAAAAAGAAGAGGAAGCGATACATAGCAAATGATGGATCCAAGTGTACGGAGGGAAGGGGAGGTAGGTGGGAGCATGGAGTAGAATGTTGTCACCAAACAGCCGTCTTTCATTTTTCAAGGAAACAAGTGGGACCACTTAGTTCTGAACAAGCAACGCGCTCCGATGAAGACTTAAGACTGATCCTGCTCCCACCTTCTTTTTACCTTATCACGCGGAATGTCATCATTACGACTATTTCATGTTTGTTTCCTCACATAAAATTTGATTAAATTTTTTATCAATATCTGTAAGAACAAACTGCACTATACAGGGTATTGAAAACAGGATAGAAAAGTGCCCCCCAGCCCTGACCCCAGTATCCTCTCCTTTCTTAAAAAAATAGAAGAAAAAACATTCTCGCATTGACAAGAAAATCGAACAATAATAATAATAAAAAGGATTGGTTTGTTTTTGGTTATTTTATTATTAAGTGGGTATTTCAGAGTTCACATACATACAATAAACATTTACATACAATTCAAACGTAACATATTTGTCTTCAAATACAAGGCATAAAGGCGAAACCCTTTTCCATACCTACCAATTCCTCTTCACGGCTCTATTCGGTATCTTCTTTTTTCGTCGTCTTTCTTATTATCTTCCCCCCTTCTTCGAATACTTCTTTCTTCGTTTTCTAACTTTGTTTTGGTTTCCTTTTCTCCACTCTTCATTTTGTACAGAATTTACTATTCATTACACTACGTCCCGTTATCCTTTTAAACGAATTTCAACTTCCCGCATATGACCGGCTCGCGCCAATGGATGTGAAACCCGAGCGTTGCTTTTACATCTCAATCCAAGCAGGACCTAACTATCTGCTGAAACGCCGTGATCGCCTCGCATTTGCGACCCCCTTGACCAGCGCGAAGAGGAGAAAACATTTTGAGAGAGCTGATTTGTCAGGGATTGTGAGGGTGGTACCGCACGACGAAGAGCTACCTAATTACATACTGATCTAAGGAAGCAGGCAGTGAGGCAGACAGGCTAGGCAGGGGGCGGCGAGGCAGCGTCTTCCTCCTCCGGCTTGATCCATCAGCGACAGCCGCCACCCTCTTTCACAAATCCATCATTCCTGCCTCTCCCTCCGAGAACCGCCGCTCCAATTGGCTCTTCGCCGCCGCAGCCGCTCTGCTATCTTTCCCCACTCTTTCCCAAGGTCCGAACTCATGTATTTTTCTTCTTCTCTGCTTCGCCAGAATCGTTCAATCATTCTACTTCGCCCCGGCAACGACCGTCTTTGCTTTCTAAGTGCACTTATACACTTTCGTCTTCACGAACAAGTGTCACGATCAGCGGAAACATAACGTCCTGCGGGATGAGTTAAGCATAAACACAGGCCGTTCCTTTTCATCTCTGCCGACGAAAATTTCGCTTCCTTGGCTCCGTAGCGATGCTCTTGGAGGGTTCAAACACATTCTCAAGATTCGGCGTTCATTTCTTTTTGAAACGCTTATAATTACCGACCGTAAAATAAATATGGATACGGTTTTGAAAAGGGAAAGCTTAGGTCACAAATTTAGGGAAGAATACGCCCAAACACAATGAAGATTTTCACTGGCGAAGAGTCCTACATGAAACTTAAAAAACACAATTCATAAAACTAACGAGGTTATTATTAGGCAAAAGGATTGCTCAGAAGCAAATACTTCATCCTAATGCATTTTGTTCAGTTTGCAACATGACCCGGACACAGTGAAGTGTTGGTAGGACAAGAATAAGATTATCAACAAGATATGAAAGGTTTGACCGAGTCTTTCATCATCAATTTCATCACTAAAAACTTTTCTATTACATGGGGTCTCATTAGAAAGTAGAGGTTCCACTGGGTCCCGCCTATGCAAAACTAGCTGAAACCCCAAACCAAAGAATTGGTTTCACTTCGGCTGATAATTCATAGGGTCTGACCAGCCAGTATTTTTTTTTCGATTGGAGTGAATCTCGTTGATGAGAAAGAGAGAGGCCATGTTGATGTCAGCCATCGCATCGGGCCGGGCTGGGCAGGCGCGAGTAGAGCGAGTGAGACGAGGAAACAAAGACATCACTCATAATGGATGGTCGTCCGTCATTGTGGCCCGGTCTGAGTGATGGCCGCCAAAAGGAGTCCAGATTGAGAGGTTAAGGAAAAGAACACACCTTCCCACGTTCCAGGTCTCAGGAGTGTACCCGAAGCCTGTCATCCATAACAACGTCAGACTAAGTCACTAGTCGATTCCATTCCAAGAAGAAATCAGCTGGTGTTCATGCATCACCATGCCGCTCACGAGAACCAAAGCAGCGACTCTTCATTCCGTTCCTGATTACCAATGGGATTTGCAGGCCTGCATGCCTCTCATCTTTTATGCGCTGCCTGCGGTCGCACTGCATAAATTTGCGACGAGACCAATTTGAGAAAAGAGTACGCTTCCCTGTATGCTATCAATGATTTTCAACTTTCTTTCCAGCGCTGCCGGTATCGGTCGCTCGCCTTTCCCAAACACATCCTGTGGATTCATATCCCATCTCTTGTTGTTTCACCCTCTGTCGCGAAGCCAACCGAGGCATAAGACACGTAACCTAGCCTGAGTCAAAATAAGCCAACGTTCGCCGCGACTGTGGCCAAATATCCTGGAAGTCCACAGACTCTCATGCTTCACAGGGGCAACCTTGGATACTGGTACCTCTTGAAGCTAATAATTTCATTTTGGACACAAATTATGCAGGCAGTATGCAGGAGGGTTGAGTACGAATAAAGTCTCGGCTTGTTTCACAAAATTATGACAATTTTGGCTGCTGAGCAATACTTGAACACCTGCTGCTTAAAAAGTCATTTACGCTTAATGGCTCCTAAACCCGCGAATTTTGAGGCATAACACGCATCCGCAAAAAAATTCGCACAAGAGCGAATTTACTTTGCGAAGGACAAGATCTTACACATGGATGTCATGCGGTACCCAACTAAAACATCCGAATTTTATGCAGCAGTTTAACGTCTTAACTTATTGCTAGGCGGTATTAATTTAGTTTAACTACCGCTGAGTGTTATTTGCAAACGAGGCGTGAATCTAGATTGTCCCACCAGGAATACATACATCAGGCGTCTGTTGACTTGCCGCGACTAGTTATTTTTCCTTTTTTAACAAACACGAGGGGGAAATGGCTTTGTACAATGCCGTGTAGTCGGTAGCGCAGCCTTAATGACCTGGACTCACGTAAAATATCGTCGGGATCTGTCAGATACCTCATTTTTATCGATCTTACGCGACTTGTGTTTAAAATCCTCACCTAATTACTTCGACTTGAGTAATGACGGTGCATAGACTTTTGAAAAGTAGGCTCTTGTCTCGCGAACGGTGGAAAACAATTGCTTTTCTTAATTACCGCGAGGTGATCGCGACGCCGATAATCAGGAAAAACATCTACGGTTACAAGTACATAACTCGATTAAAATCGTGTCGTCCTCACACATTAATTAATACTTCGTACATTGTTTTTGATAATTACCCTCGGCCGCGAACAATGGTAGGAAAAATCCTCAAACTGTTGTTTCATGAAAGAAAACCCTTAATAGATTTTGCTCAGTGTCCATTCCGAACCCATGCCTGAAATGGACGAAACAATCATTTTACAACAAATTACGAACGCGCGACAAAACGGTTAGAACACTTTGGAAATTGTACTGTCTTAGAACTTAGCTGCAGATTTACTTTGAGAGAGTGAAAAAAAAGCTGTTCTTGAAAAATAGCTATGTTATTGAAAACATCCATAGTTTCTGTCATGGACTCAACAACACCTTTCCGGTTCTAAATTCAAACTACGAATACATGGAAGTAACACTTGTTTTGGGATTTTGAATTCAGCCACGGTTTGGGTTTGAAGAAAAGCTGTTGTTTTCGAAAGGCGGTTTGCTTCGAAACTGCCTTCGTTTCGGGACAGAAACACCCGTTGTTTGCGACACCTGAACAATCATCTGCATTAATCGGTCCGTAAGAAATTGCAAAGCCAATTCCGCTGTCGTACGGGCGCCCTCGCATCTCCGTAAGAATTATAGTGTTTGATACGATGAAGCGAACATATAAGAAGTATCTACGAGAAGTCGCCGCGTAAAAGGCCAGCCCCATTACTCATAAAGGTCCCGGTTCTTTCGACCATATTGTTATATCGACTTGTCTCGCTCGACGCAGTCACCGCGAAAATCGAAGCCAAGGGATACACTTTAGGTTTTCTTGAGGGACAATCAAAGGGTCGATATGTCATCTTTAGACGGATTTAGAACGGCTAAAAGAGGGCGGAATTCGACGGCGTTTTCGGAGGAGGGGGGCAGCGGGCCCCGACGCAGACGTAGTTTGTTCCTTCAATCAATCAGTGGAGCTGTGTTGTGAGGAAAGTGCCAATGCTGCCCTCTCTTGGCGCAGCTGGTAACCTCCGATAGCGATGTCGGCCCTCCAGCTCGGTGGCTCAGCTGGTTACCTGGTCAACATCCCGTATACACCGCCAAATTTACGAGTTCCTTGTGTTCTTCCTTTCGTTGACAATATTTTTATGAAAATGATAAGTTTGGTGGCAAAACATGAATTCACAGAGGCTCCAAGTCGCGACTTCCTTGCATTGATTAGCTTTAATGGAGCATGAAGAGATGCTCACAACGCCGTTCAAAGATATGGAAGATATGGATGTTCTGCTACGGTGCAGATAATCCCCATACGTTTACGCGACCACGGAGCTCTTCCATCAGACAAACAGCGCCACCGAACACTAGCGCCAACAAGAGCAGGCGGCAAGAGTAACGCCTAGAGCCAATTAGTTCGCTACGTCTTATTACGGTGCCAAAGTAATAACTCGAACGTCGGTATTGCTGTAAGAAGAAACCGGTTTGATGTTTTTATTTTTGGCGTCGAACTTTCAAAAGAGATCCTCGCTGTTAACGCATAAACATATAAAGATGTTTGATTTTAGTGTTGCGCCTTGGTAAATCAAAATATATGAAAAATCTCTCGTACGAGTTGATGAGATTCGACAGTACCCAAACCTCTCTTTTGACCTTTCAACTAAAAATCAATAAAAGGACTTTGGTAATACCGCAATGAGAGATTCATTTTTTTAAATCTCAAATTAAGTTCGACTAATAGCCAATCGGGCTGTGGTGGGCCAGAACTAGCAAAACAAATCTAGCACTAACTTTGCCACTTTCTTTCGCGGTCTGTTGAATGTATCTGTTACAGGATTAGTTATCCCAATAACAATTCTAATTGCAGCTATTCTAGTTGTTGGCTATCCTAGTTGTAGCCTATGACGCTGCTGTGTTGCTGTGATGTAAATTATTTTATGGATTATGTTTGAATTGAACTGCTCTCGGACCAAGTTTCCATCTTTCACTCACCCGGACTCGCAACGGCCCGGTTTGTTATGGGTCAACTTCCATTCTGTCGTCTGACATCAGTCCCTCATAAAAAGCATGAAAACCCCTTTGAGACACTCGATTTTGTTTTTCTTCGTCGTTTACCAATATTTAACATACATTCATATTCATGTTAATTTAAATTATCGTTTAGGGGTATCCTGAACAGAGACGTTTTAAATGAACGCCACAATATGAAGATCAAGCGCCTTTAAACGGTGTCTTGGCCAATCAGTGACCTTAGAAAAGTCCAGAAGTCTGTCCTTCAATGGTTAATGCAAAGTTTTCGTTTAGTATCTCGTGGACCAGCTCTATAAAACTACCCTTTCCTCATAAAAAAAAGCGGGTACACAATTTTCTCTCAAACACAATCCGAGTAGACTTTTACATACTGCCGGAAAAAAATGGGGAAAAAATTCACACAAAAGTAAAATAACTTGAATGTTTTGGCGCAAATAGTAACCTTAAATATTATGCTCCTACAAAAATTGCTAAGGGTGGCTTAAATCTATGCACTGACAATTACCACGGCTCCTTTGTAGTCTCCACTTTCACCGGCGCGGTAGGATCAATAGCGTTAGTATTTTCCTTTCCGAACCAATTTTCTGTGGGTCAACTGCGCACAATAACAACGAGCCGTCTCTGAGCTTCCTGTGGGCTGTGGGCCACGCACCCACTGTCATAAAACACTGTCAAAACACTGTAATTCTTCCAAATAGCGTTCCCCTCTATTTGTTTCGAATGACGCATCTATTGTTCCATGTTAAAAAAGCGTTAAAAGGACGAATTTCGTTCTGATTAATGTGGCCACATAATCGAGGCCCGGCCCAGCTCACGGTAGCCGCGCGCGCGAACTGCCCTGACAAATGTACGCCGCCTGGATTTATGGCGAATTTTCGATTTACCTGAGGGTGACATGTACACGAGAGACGCTCTGCCGTTAACCCAACAAATAACTCAGGGGAAACAAACGCTCCGTTATAAATTCGCCGTCATTATTGAATAGTAAGAATAACAAACCATGTTCGTTGTTTCGGAAACCGACACTCCGCTTCACCACCAACCCCTGACACAATTCCCGCTATAAAGCGACGAGGATGATAAAAAAAAAAGCATCAAAATGTTCAACAAAGAACGGAAAAAATAAAAAATGGAAAAAAAGGAACGTTTTGAGATCTATGACCGACATGTATAGTCAAGAGTCAAGGGCAGAAATGGCTGACAGCGGAAATTTTTCATTTTTTCATTTTACATTTGTCTTTTTTTTTACCATGGCAATGCCGGTAGTCTTCATTGCTGATTACAAATGCATGGAAACTATTTAGATCAATCCCATTCGCAAGTTTATTGCTTTACTACGAAAGTTTATTTTTTCATCTTCAAACGACGATATTCATGTACAAAAAGTAAAGATCGGTACCTAAGAAAAACGTCCCGTTTCGGCGCAGAAAGTAATAATATTAGCGCAAAGTCGCGTTTGTATTTCGGGGCTGGCGTACAAAAGGTCTCCTTACTGCCACCAATCCGTCACACACATACTCAGCTGAGGCGGAAAGATACGAATTCTGTGTAGCAAGACCTGCGCCGCGCTCTGCGCCTCTCCATTCAATTTTTCTTTCCCTTTTTCTTCTTTGCAGCCGCGTTACAAGCAGCGAAGCTTCCAGCAACGGCGAAGCGGGCGCAGGAAATTCGTCCTTAATTCTCAAGCCACGACTTTGAAGAATCGAAAAGTCTATAATGGAATTTTGAAAGATGGAAGGAACCGGGGCGACAGGAAAGCGACTGATAACGGGAGCTGGCAGCCCAGAGCTGGCAGCTCGCAGGGGAGCTGCGACGCCGCCTGCCCCGCCCCGGTGGGGTAGCGCACCGGATAAACCGGGGTAGTAAGCCAAGTGTTAAATAAGCCGATACAACGCCGACCAAATTGAAAAATGCCATTCACAATAACGTGTACCAGAGATGCGAATCTCGAAAATTCTTACAGCGCGGCCTGAAGCTTTCCTACAAAAAGTAATTTTTAAAGGTCGAAATTTAATTCTTTTTTCCGATGTCACGCCGAGCGCAAAAACACACAGTGAAAACGAAACACTTGTTTTATGGAGACCTATACCTTTTTTGGATGTGAAACTAAAACGAGGGTACGTATTTTGGTTATTTTTAAGATAGGCCTATGTTCAGCCATATCATTCAAAAGGTCTCGGCGAGAGCTTTCAATTGATGTGGATGAACATGGGCCTATGTCGAAAAATTACCATAATACGCACTACCCCCGTGAGTTTCAAACCCAAAACAGGTATAGAACTCCCCAAAACGGGTATTTCGTTTTCCCATTGCGGGGGTTGGAAACTTAAGGTTTCATGCCAGTCGCAAATCCTGCCTCTGGAAGAAGCAGGATTTGCTCAAATTTGGCATTAGGAGTCCTACACTGTAATTTTTTAAGGTAGCATTTTCAACCTTTCGGTTTAAATTTGGTGCTACCCTCCGTCGTCAAGCCGAGCGGAGAGATAGCGGAATGAGGCAAAAGGCATCCAGCCTATATCATCAGCAAGCCTCTTGCGGTATACCAAAGTTTAAATATAGTGCCTTGTGCCTCGCTCCGCTCAGCTGTCACCAAGCCTGATGCCGCTTACTTCTCGGCGCCCGCTCAGGGGCGCCGAGAAGTAAGCGGCATCAGGCTTGGCGACCGTTTAGTTGGGTAACCCTAAGTTAAGTTAGGTTAGGTGCCTTGTGCCT
>Ga0058701_10004935_pt1 | contig 10942 bp, 7 predicted proteins | sample AgamicOrMae_FD_97039 | JGI IMG/M metagenome (GOLD analysis project Ga0058701, IMG submission 97039) | Agave microbial communities from Guanajuato, Mexico - Or.Ma.e | ecosystem: Host-associated > Plants > Phyllosphere > Phylloplane/Leaf | place: Guanajuato, Mexico | collected 2012-06-04 | reverse complement strand
TGTTGGAATAGTTGCGTTCCTCTTGATCAGTGTGGTCATCACACCACCAGCAGTCTCAATACCAAGAGACAATGGGGTCACATCGAGCAGGAGCAAATCTTGCACAGCCTCCGACTTGTCTCCGCTCAGAATTGCTGCCTGAACTGCGGCTCCATATGCAACGGCCTCATCTGGGTTGATGCTCTTGTTCAGCTCCTTGCCGTTGAAGAAATCTTGCAACAGTTTCTGGATCTTTGGAATACGTGTTGAGCCTCCGACGAGGACAATCTCGTTGATGTTGCCTTTGTCGATCTTCGCATCCCGCAGAGCCTTCTCTACTGGGTCCAGGGTTGATCTGAATAAATCGGCGCAGAGCTCCTCGAATCTTGCACGAGTGATGTTTGAGTAGAAGTCGATACCTTCAAATAGCGAGTCGATCTCCAGACTGGCTTGAGTTGAGCTAGATAGAGTTCGCTTGGCACGCTCGCAAGCTGTTCTCAATCGCCTGACCGCGCGCTTGTTAGATGTAAGGTCTTTCTTGTGCTTCCTCTTGAACTCCTGCACAAAGTGGTTGACCAGTCTGTTGTCGAAGTCCTCACCTCCCAAGTGAGTGTCTCCTGCAGTGGCTTTTACCTCGAACACTCCATCATCGATTGACAGAATTGACACATCGAATGTACCACCACCAAGGTCGAAGATGAGAATGTTCTTCTCTTTGCCGCCCTTCTTGTCCAGACCATAGGCGATGGCCGCTGCAGTGGGCTCGTTGATTATCCTCATTACATTCAGACCCGCGATTGCTCCTGCATCCTTGGTCGCTTGACGTTGTGAGTCGTTGAAGTAGGCCGGAACTGTGATCACTGCACTTGTTACTTGTTGTCCCAGATAAGCTTCAGCAGTCTCCTTCATCTTGGTGAGAACCATAGATGAGATTTCTTCGGGGAAGAAAGTCTTCTGTTCTCCCTTGAACTCGACACGGATCTTTGGCTTCGTTTGCTCGTTCACCACAGTGAATGGCCATAGCTTCATGTCCGACTGTACTGTTGGATCATCGAATCGGCGACCAATCAGACGCTTGGCATCGAAAACTGTGTTCTGTGGGTTCATTGCTACTTGGTTCTTGGCGGCATCTCCGATCAATCTCTCGGTGTCGGTGAAAGCAACGTAACTTGGTGTGGTTCTGTTACCCTGGTCGTTGGCGATAATTTCAACTTTTCCATGTTGGAATACTCCAACACAAGAGTAGGTTGTTCCAAGATCAATTCCAATAGCGTTTGCTGGCATCTTGATTTGTGATTTGTTGTGAGTTTGTGTGGCAGATTATCTGTTTCAATATTTGATGGTTGAGTAGATAGATTTGCAGTTGCGTTTTGTTTGGTAGTCGCTATGTGCTTTGGTTTGTTGCTTTGCGTGGTTTGTTTTCTCGCGTTCGTTAGTTCGCTTTGTTTTTCTGTCTGACTAGGTGAAAAAGTGCGCGCGGTTTATATACCACCCGTGGAAGCTTACAGAAATTCGCACACGGCCCGGATGACTCCGTGCGTCTTACGCGTAAGTTCGCGAATTCTCTAGAAAAGGCCTGAAGAGGGTCGTGCGCACAGCTAGCCTCTGTGTCAGCAGAGTAATGGGCTGGGTTTTGCAGCTGCTATGAGCGTCACCCTAGTCGCACACACTGATTCAAGCGAAAGATCCAGAACTTGCCTGACGGTTCTCGTACAATCTAGCAAGATTTTTCCTGAATGCAATGTTGTTATAGTTGGCCTTTTGGTATTTCCGAGATGATCTGAATTTCAAGAATGATCAAGCAAAGTCTAGATCCAAATCGAAACATCTTTATTGTCTGACTTATTCAACTAAGAATCAAGAAAATGCTGCCTCTTTGCTCTGAGGGGCGACCACTTCATCATGCAAGAAGACCACCTGTTACGAGGCAGGCTTCAATCTTAGCAACACCATCGCTTTTCATATGATACTTTGGCTCGATTGGGGCGCGAGATTTTTCTAGTTATGAAAAAACAGACCTATGAACTAGTTCACTTGAGGGCGACCCCTTTGAGAGCAACTGCACTTTTTCAGCCACCATTGGCTCGCGCCTTCAAGCGAATGTCATGATACGTGATTCATCAAAGTTGCGATTCGACTCTCTCGTCGCCCACATGTTTTGCATAGCTTTTTCCAAGCATGCTAATCCTTTGACTCTAGAGTGCCTGAATATCGATGTCAAAGAGAGAGAGGAATCTCAATCCAAATCGAGTTACAAAACCAGGCGTTGCATCACCATCGGTCGACATGATCAGCTTCAGCGGTTAGTCTCATTTCTTATCTGTAACTCAACAGGTTGTATAGGAAAAATCGCCTCCGTGTGGTCTATGACTCATCTAATCTGATTGGAGAATCTGCGGGAAGCCGGAGCATCTATGCACTAAGTCCCATCTCATTAGTTTGTCTATCTAGTGATCACTTGTTCCGTGCACGAACGGAGTCTGGATTAGTCGAGCTTCACACAATTTCAATGCCAATACTTTCGCTTTGTTTACATGACCCAGTGTCGTATTTCCATATGAATGGATCGAGCTTTACGATGCTTCGAGATCGCACTTTTCGAGACGCAACTTGAATATTCACGTCCTCGTCAGAGGTGCAAGCAATGATTTCAAGCGATCCTAGCTAATCACGAATGTGAGGGTGTATCAATTTGCAATTATCCAACATTGTATCCCATCAGGTGGTTGTTATTTGCAGTCTTTTTCGCATCCCTTATTCCATAACACCAGCATGAGTCAGCATAAGATTTTCAGACAGTTTTTCGACAAGGTTTCGTGCACTTATACGTACCTTCTGGCTGATCTTACGAATAAAGTGGCGATCCTCATAGACACTTGTCAGGATTGTGTCCAACGTGAACTCAAGACAATTGAGGAGCTCAAATTTGAAAAGATTTTCCTGCTCAGTACACATATACATGCGGATCATATTACTGGCAACGCTCTAATCAAGGAGCATCTAGGTCAAACAAGGTCGAAGAGTGTAATATCAAAATACTACGAACAGGCTAAAGCGGATGAAAAAGTTGGCGAGGAAGATAGCCTGTCGGTGGGTGCTTTCAAGCTGAATTTTCTGCATACTCCTGGGCACACAAGTGGTTGCCTCTGTATTGTGGACCACGAAAACAGACGAGTCTTCACGGGTGATACTCTTCTGATTCGAGGATGTGGTCGAACCGACTTCCAGGGTGGCTCCTCGGAGAAACTCTACGACAGTGTACATGAGAAACTATTCAAGCTACCCCCAGACTATACCGTCTATCCAGCACACGACTACAATGGCAAGACGGCATCATCCATCGGGGAGGAGATCGAGTTTAATCCCAGGTTGAGTAAATCCAAGGCTGAGTTTGTCGATATCATGTCCAAACTGAATCTAGCTTATCCAAAGCTTATAGATGTTGCAGTGCCGCAGAATTTAAATTGTGGATATGCCGACAAGCTAACCAACGGAAAAAGCAATGGCAACCACGCACCATGATCTGAGGGTCACCAAGTTTCATTGTTAGAACCGATATTTTGTATAAAGAAAATTCGAAAAAGCGATCATTTCTTTTCTGTCTGACAGTTGTTTATTCCTGATAAGCGATGAAAGGCTCCACGAAGATTACCTCAATGGATGTCGATAGCTGGAAGCAGCCGAAGATTTGCAATACCTTCAACTCCATGGATGCCATATTACAAACGGGAACCTAGGATAATAATTTGTAAATCGTGCTTATCAAGGCTATGATGACGGCAGTCATAATTAAGGCCATGGTTCTCTTGCCACGAGCTCGCTTCAATGAAGCGATATCCTCCTCAAGCTTTCGATTTCTTTCATTCACCTGCCTCAAGGCCTCCTCGAACATTAGGTTGCCAGCTTTAATGCGTGACTCTATGTCGCGCACCGTCATTCCATCTAGGTTCACATTCTGGAGTAAATCTTTGGTCTGGCTCGCTGGGGCAAGCTGCCCATTGGCCGGTCGAGAATTCATTGAATCTTGTGTCTTGCCTACATCGGCTTCAATTTCCGGCACAAATCTACTCAACTGTGTCAAACTCAAATCAATATCCTTGTCACCTGGTGATGATGACCGGCCTTCACCATTCACATCGCTCGGGCCAATAACAAGGGTCCTCACTTTGAAGTCCTCTTCGAATTGCATTATGTCTTTCCTCTCGTCCCAAGGCCTATCATCCTGCCATTTGTAGGACCAATCTGTGATCAATGAAGATGACTGTTGGAAGAGTTTCGGTTTAAATGGATTCTGTCTCTCTCGCGCCTCCTTTCGTTGCATATCCTCAAGGCGAGTCTTCTCTGTGGTGGCCACAACTTGATTGCCCGCAACCAATGCCTCTGTGACTTTGCTCCATAACTTTACCGATTCTCTTTCATTTTGGTCATCAAACTTCACCGTGAAACGTTTCAATCTGGAATTTTTAACATTTTCATCTACCTCCCAAAGTACCGACTTTTTTCCAGTTGCTTTGTCATCAATATTTATCCTCTTGTCCCAGTGACCCTCTAATGTGTGAGTAACTTTGTTACCTCTAAACAACCTGCCAGAGAGTGTGTTGTAAGAGCTCTGGTTTGCCCAAATTGAGGCCAGTTTAAAATCAAGCTCACACTTGCAACTTGTCTCAGAACACTCAATCTCAACCTTACCCCCCAACTCCAAACATAGTGAACCCAATAGAATACCACGACAGTTGGCGTAAGGCATCGTGATTGTATAGGTTTCATTCCTTTTGATGAGAAAGAGTTTGGCCTTTCCATCTAGTATAGCAGACACAGAGTTACCGCCATATTTGGAGCGGGATAAGAGAGCACAAGTTATTGTATAACCATCTTTGCGGTTTGTCACATGAAATGCTGATATCGGTGGATGATGAGAAACCTGCTCGGCAACAAAGAATGTACGAGATTTTGTCTTTGGATTATCCCAAAAGCAACGGAATTTTTCACCTAATATAGGATTGTATGGCTTCTTCGGACCTTTAGGCTTTTTGTAAAAACCCGATAGGTACCATTTAACAATATGCATTAATCGATTGATCGGGTCATCTATCAGAACAGCTTCGGATAATATATCACAATGATAATAATAATCTGCGAGCTTCTCCAAAAATGATCTGGGCTCTAAGATGAATGTTGGCAAGGTAACCTTGCTCAAATCCATGCCAGGTCTTAGTTGCTTTATGATATGCCATAAGAAATTCTTATTATTCTCATGGACCTCTTCGCTTTGGATCCCTGCATTGCCCAGCTCTTCAATTCCATCCTCTATGTAGGTCACATTTTCCAATTTCAACTCATTCCAGCTATACTTGCTAAACTTGGCAACCATTTTATAGGAATTCATATTGAAAGCAGTCCCAGTTGAGTTGGTACTATTGGGAACTCGCTTCGACAACTGTTCACTACTTCCAGCAACATTCTTTTTGACCAGTTGTTGCGAAATATGACTAGTAGTCATTGAACTAAAGCCTTGCGGCCTAAAGCGATCCATCTCCCCTATCACCTCGTTGTTCTTCCTAATGAATGAATTTTTATCACTATTTACCCTCCTAATTTGACTATCACTAGTGCTATTTGAACTAAGCTTATTTGATTGGTGATTTCTAAAAAACCTACTCATTGGGGGAACACCATTGGTCATAGAGGGACCATTAGTTTGTCCATCGTGGTTATTCTGGTTTCGTTTGTAGGATGATAAAGAATTATTATCACTTGTACTAGTGCTATTGTTCAACAGATACTCCAATTGTCGGGCGCTATGCTCCCCTTCATCACCACTAGAATCATCTTCGCCGCCCGTGTCACCAAGTCTTGACTCTGATCTCGATCCACACGGATTACCATCCTCATTTATGATCGGCTGATAACCCTCTAGGTTGGATGACAGATGACATCTATGTAAAGCATCTAGCCACAATCTACTAATTGAGTCGTCCGAGACTCTAAGGGTTAGACTAGCCTGGGCGAAAACAAGGGCCTTTGTAGAGCTTTTAGCCCAAACAGAACAACCAAAAGGGTTAATAAGCTTGAAACATATGCCGTCCTTGTTAGTCGGCCTCTTGATGACTTGACATACAGATAAAAGCACAACTCCAAGACGATGTTTCTTTTGTGCCTCTTGGCTAGTATATAGGATTAGGTAGCCTGGTTTCACCTGACACCAGGTCTTGGTCCAGCGTTTGAAGGTTGTACGTGCTTTGAGCCAACCAGAATGAACCTCTTGAGTTGACTCTATTGCAGAATGAATGTTCTTAGTGAGATATTTCTTCTTCTCGTGGTAGCTCTTCTTGAGCTCCTTCATAGAAGTATTTGACGTTGGTGATGATAGCACTAAGTCCATTCTCGAGTTATTGTTGGCACTTGTGTTGGCTACAGAACATTCTAGAGGATTGGGTGGCCTTCTGAGTTCATCAGTTTGTGCGTTATCTTTGGATAAAAGAGGACCATGACTTATTTGATTGATGCTTTTGCTTGATTGTCCCTGACTGTTTGGCTCGTTGTGATTATTTTGCTGACTATGGTGCGCAAATTGTCCTGAAATGTGGCTCATGGTGAAACTCGCTTGCTCTTAGGTAGGTGAGTGGGATAGTTTTTTCGAGTCCTGTATCGTCTGTTTGTCACAAGTACAGATAACGATGCTTAGTAATGGAGTGAAGGAAATCAGTTGAGCTAATTGGATTGGAAATAAAACGATGTTTCCTCATAATAATGTTCACTTTAAGTTGCGCTTATTTGTAAAAATGGCCCTCAATGATGGTGATTGATGCACACGCTGTCTTTCTATGACGAGTAAAAATAGATCTAGCCAGCGAAAGGCCCCTGTGATGTGATAGTATTAATGACGGTATAATTTTTTTGATAGTGGTACAGCTTCGATGCTCTAACTGCATAAGGGTTGGGATGAATGGGTATTATCGACGAAGGACTTAATAAGAGGTTCTCATCGATTAAAATGCTTTGTTGCTCATAGAAATAACCACAGATGGTAACTGATCCCTAGTTCATTTGACACATGCAATAATTTTACGAGACATTCGATGACTTTTAGTGTTGATGAAATGTATTGAAAGATATAGAAACAATTTAATACCAGCAATGACTTCTATCGAATGCAACTAGGAAACTGATTATGATGAAAGCATAAACCACATATTAGTCTAAGGATGTTTATATGCCAAGTTGAGAGTTTTAATTTTTCTCGTAAACTAGATAACTTTGTGTGGTGTTGTTAAAAGTTATACTATCAATATGATGAATTGAATATTGAATGATAAATCTGTCGAGGCATCCCATGGGAGTTGGGTTTTTCAAGACGGGCAATGTTTGACGTCTGTGGTGCCTGCTGATCATGGATTTGTTTTGCCAGTCATTTGGTTTCGTAGCGCTTCAGCAGGAAGACGCGTCGGATTTTCAACTTCGTGTGGGTCAACTGCTGCCTGCAGTCTGCCACATAAATTGTCCAAGTGGTCCGCTTATCACAACTTCACAAGCTTCACAAGGGCAACCAGTCTACGATGCCCATGTCAGCTGACCATTTTGATCGGCCTTCAGACGGACTGACCACCAGGCCTCGACCAGGATGAGATTTCTCGAATGAAAACTGCTCGATCTGTCCCAATTCTGGCTGGGACAACCTTTGATTGCGACAAGTGTACGACTCATTTACAGTCTGGATTGACAACATATGTGCTGTGATTCTATAAGCCTTCTAATTCTGACAACCAATCAATGAGATCCTCTTATTTTAATCGAGCCAAATCTAAAGTTTAACAGCGATATGTTAAAGTGGGATCAATAGTGCGCTTGGTTTGTCTCGGCTGCGCGTCTTTTCAATCTGTTTCTCCGCTGTCTGATTGCTCATACTTGACTAGTTTGCCAATATGATAACGTTAGACTAAAATATCACACTAATCCTCAGGCCTCCGGCCACACAAAAGGCTCGCATGAAAATAACAAATCAATGCTGAAGCTCCTCAAATGGAGTTCGTGTGATTGTGTTGCAGTTCAGGCATGTCCATCTCTTGGACAGGCGAGTGAAGCCTTGGCAGACTGTCCAGACTACCAAGCTGGACAGTCTGAGTCAGGCAGGAAAAAGATCAGGAGGAGAAAGTTCACCTAAAAAAGTCTTGTTATTCCTAACTAAGTTTACATTTCTATTATTTATATCGAACGGGAACGAGTTTAGTTTCTAACTATTACACTTGATCGACTAACATTTGGATTTACATGGAAATGACTGGGCAGTTTCAACATTTGGACGGATTTTGATGGAGTCAAAGGGCTGGTTCCAGGGCGACAATGGTCTGCACTGAGCGGACTTCGGACAAGCTCGAGAGACTGGGTCTGCCACTTAACAATCTGCCACTTTCAGTCCTCCGAACCACATCTTCGGGGCTCTTAGAAGGGGAAACCCTTTTAGATAGAACCCCTTTTCATTTTGTCAAGATCATTGGGTCAAGAATCGGTCTTGGTCGAGTGCCAAGACCGATTCGTGGCCTCGAAACCCACTTGGTCGAGCCCAGTTCCTAGTCCCTCAGCTCACACGACTCCAGCGGTTTGCAGTCCATTTGGGTGGCCCGCATTCAGGTCGGAGGGTCGAGTCTGGGCCGAGTTGCTCGGCTGTGCCTCCATCGTCTGCTGGCCGGCCACAGTGTTGCCCTCGGAGGGTGGCGAGCCGTTGGAAGTGGATCCCGGCTGCTCGTTTGGGGAGTTTTGGTGCTGCTGCTGCTGGTGTTGTTGTTGTTGTTGTTGCTGTTGCTGGCCAACCAGGAGGCTGGGCCGTTGCTCTAGACTGGCTCTGGGGGGCTCGTGGGGCTGCTGCTGCGAGAGGGCGCCCGCCGGCGGAGCCTCAGCCGCGTGCTGCCCGACCAGCTGGCTCGCCTGGGCCTGCAGACTGTCCGCCGGCGAGTGGGACTGTGTGGCGTCGGCGAGCTGCAGGTGCACCTGTTGCTGCTGCTGCTGGTTCGTTGGTGGTTCTATGAAGGAGCTGAGCGAGTCGGCCAACTGTTGCTGCTGCTGCTGCTGCCAGTTGGAGTTTGAGTTGGCCCACGAGGCGCCCAGTCGGTGGCCGTCGAGCAGACTGGGCGGTGAGTCCACGCTGGACGAGGACTGCTGCTGCTGCTGGGCCAGCAACTGGGGCAGGCTCTGGATGAGCGACTGGAGCTCGAGCTGCTGCTGCTGGTGCTGCCTCTGCAGCTGGAGTGTGTGCGAGGCTGCGCTCGCCAAGCTAGTTGTCGAGCTCCTGGCCGGCCCAGAAGAGGAGGACCGCTGGCCAGACTGCTGCTGCTGCTGAGAGGGCGAGCTCGCCGGCGCGGCCGCGAAGTAGTTCTGCAGGGCCGACTCGGCGGCCATCGAGTCCGTCTGGGGCTCGTGGGCTTGCTGCTGCTGCTGCTGCTGTTGCTGTTGGTGCTGCTGGATGGCGGCCAAGTACTGCTGGTTGAGCAGTTGCTGTTGCGTGTTGCTGCTGCTGACCGCCATGGCGGCCAGCTGGCTGTTCAGCTGGCTGATGTACTTGTCGTACTGCTGGTAGCTGGCAATCGATTCGGGCGTGGGCACGTAGAACTGGGGCTGCTGCTGGCCCTGCTGGCCGCCAGCGCCAAGCTGCAGACCGGCGCCACTTCCGCCGGCGGACATGCGGCGCACGTGGCGCCGCATCAGCGAGGGCACCGCGTGCATCGAGTAGCTGCCGGCTGGCGGCGGGCCCATTTGGGGCGCCCCTCCGGCGGGGGCCAAGTTGTCGAGCGACTTCTCCTCGGTGGACAGGTAGAAGGGCAGCGAGATGAGCTTCTTGAAGCTGAACACGGGCGTGCCCAGCTCCTTGTTGGCGTAGGCGGCCGCCTCGGCCGAGTCGCCGGCCGGCGCGAAGCCCGAGGTTCTGACGAGCGCGTCGAGCACCTGGTGGAAGTCGAGCGAGTTGAGGCCCGGCTGGCTTGGTGGGGGGGCGGCGAGAGAGTGGCCGCCCGGGCCGCTGGCGGCCGTCTGCAGGCCGGGGGGCGCGGCCACGGCGCTCGGGTGCTGCTGCGAGCCGGCCGCCTGCAGCTGCGCCTGGGCAGCCGCCGAGGGTGCGGGCGCGTACGAGCTGTAGGCCTGGGAGGCGGCGGCGAACATGGGCGAGGCGGCGGCGCTTCCGGCGGGCGCCGACTGGCCGCCCGAGCCGGAGCCCGACTGGGCCTGCTGCTGCATCATGGACTGCGGGCCTGCTGCGGCGGCTGCGGCGGCGGCGGCCCGCAGCGCGTTCGCGAAGTGGCCCGCCTGCGCCTGGGCTTGGGCCTGCTGCTGCTGCTGCTGCTGCGCGGCCGCTGCGCCCGCGCTCGGCGGCCAGCCCGCGAACTGGTAGGAGGGGCCGCCCCCGCTCGTGGGCGTGGCTGCGGGCGCCGCGTACGCCGGATAGTGGGCGTAGGTGGCCACGGGCTGCGGGCCGGCGGCGTAGGGGGACGCGTAGACGGCCTGCTGGTTGGCGGCGGCGGCGGCCATGTGGGCCAGCTGCTGGTACTGCTGCTGCTGCTGCTGCTGCTGTTGTTGGGCCTGCTGCTGCTGCTGTTGGCTCTGCTGGGCGGCAGCCTCGAGCTCGCGGCTGGAGCTCGCCTGTTGCTGCTGGGCGCCCGCCGGCGACTTGGACCTCTTGCCGCCGTTGAACAGTTTCTTGAACATCTCGCCGATGCTGCGCTGGGAGCGCGACCGCGACTGCGACTGCGATTGCGATTGCGACTGGGCCGCCGCCATCGATCTGCTGGCCAGCGGGTGCTCCTCGAACGACTGCTGCTGCTGCTGGTAGTTGCTGGCCGCCGAGCTGTGCCTTGAATTTTGGTTGCTGTTGCTGCTCATTTGGGTGCTGCTGTGGTGGCCGCCAGATGCTTGGTTGGCTGAGATCAGGTTTGTGAATGCTGTGCTTGAGAGTGGGGAGAGGGGAAATGTTTGTTGG
>Ga0058701_10004934_pt1 | contig 10943 bp, 8 predicted proteins | sample AgamicOrMae_FD_97039 | JGI IMG/M metagenome (GOLD analysis project Ga0058701, IMG submission 97039) | Agave microbial communities from Guanajuato, Mexico - Or.Ma.e | ecosystem: Host-associated > Plants > Phyllosphere > Phylloplane/Leaf | place: Guanajuato, Mexico | collected 2012-06-04 | reverse complement strand
TATATGCAACATATATGATCTTTTTACACGGGCCGGTACCCTCTACCAGCAAAATGTAATTTGTAAAGCTAAAAATTAGTACACCAAGACTGTTATTAGTAATACAGGCATCTCTGAATATCTAATGGTATAAAGCTAGCACAGAATGCTCCCCTTGGAACTTTTCCGAAACGTCATCGTAATGTTCGCTTTAATGACGAATCGCTCATGCACTTCTTGGAGCATTACGGAATTTTCCTACAGACACTGTAACGAATGAATGTTGAATTTCTTACCGTAATTAGAGAGTTGCAGGCGGTTGCAGGAGTTTTGCAAGAAAACAGAAGACAGTCCAAGATGGATCAAAATCAGATAACCAATTTAAAAAGGGGTTGCTCGTGTTGAGGTTACAGACAGACTTTACAACGCTTGGAAGCGAACGAGTAATCAACCAGAAACCAAACTAAATAAAAGTAGCCCCTAAATCCCCTAACATCCCCTAAATAGCAGACTTGCGGCAAAACAAAAACGCACAAATACGCAGAAACAGCATGAGTATGAACTGCAGTTCACAACCATGACATCAACTTCACGCGGTAATTCAGAGATCCATTCGGGTCGAATGAGATTCCGTGTTGACGAACGAAGGTAGCCAATCAGAGGTGGCTGCCTAGGACTTCGGGTACTTCCGGTAAGCTTCCGGTGAATTTTCGGAAGGTTTACAGCACGCTGATTGGCTGTCGTGGTTCAAAAGCTCGATTGCTCTGCAAATCTGCAGCATGCGCATGCGCCAGTAGTGGCCTGGATATACCAGAGAGTTACTAGTGCTAAACCTTGGGAGCCGCCATATTGTTTCCAAAGTTTCTCTCCAAAAGCAACTGTACAGTACTTGCAAATGCATTTGATGGTCCCGTCAGAAATAAGGGGGATCAGAGAGGAACTGATCCGCGCCAATGCCGCCTCTCTATCTCTAGGCATGAGACTAGTCCTGAGGTCTCCAATTTCGCAGAGGTGTCGCCATCTATCGAGGCGTATTAGATGTAACGTTTACTGTAGTTTCGCTTTCTGACGCTAGGGTGCGCTAGGGGAAACAAACAAATTGAAAAGGATATAAACAAGTTTTGATTTTTATTGAGTTATCGTGTGCGATGGCTGTTTTAGAGGAAGAAGTATCTTCAATGCGCGCAAGTGGCGAGATCGAGTGGAGTGTTGAAAATGAAGTACAACTACTACTCGCCTTAATCGGTCACAAACCCGTCGGTACGTTTGCAAAGGGCGTGCTATGATTTTGAACTTCGGAACATAACCTCACTCGTCAGCCGTGAATTATACTAACTCTCTGTCATTACTTAAATATAAGCTACTATAGCTTTTTGTACTATTTGAAACTGTTTGTTTTGTTGTAGGTGTGTCCAAGTACTTCCATATGGCTTGTATACTTGACAAATTCTCTATGGCCATTCACCGAGATGACATTTCATCCAAGACTATCTGGGACCGTCTTGACACCATGTATGACATGCAAGCTTTGGAGGAGACAGAACTAGTGCCTTTCCCCAATGAACAGAAGGACTTTTTCTTGCCTAAATCTCAATATGGCTCCCTTGTTGAACAGAAGAAGAGTACTTCCTTGCCCTCAGATGATAGTGATGAAGATTTGGAGTCTGCAGCAAAGACCGCAAAAGGAAAGAGAGATTCAATCAAGAAAGAAGAACCAAAGAAGCCCGCAGAGGATCCTAAACGCAAGAGTGCCCAGGATAGGAAAGAATTAAGGGCAACTAAGAGAGGGGCTAAAGATGAGGATGATGCACAGTCAGGTTAGTAATTTTACTGATAATTCTTATCTATTAAAGTTAATGAAGGACCAATGACTTATTCTGCTGTCATATACTGGCCCATAAGTAGTACCATTCTTCTTACTTAAGTCAATAATATTCTTGCAATCAAGAAAGGGATGGTGAGTCCTCCTTGGAAGGTTTAGGAAGCAAAGAGTAGATGGAATTGTGACAGCATTAGAAATTAAAAAGTTCAATACCTATTTTCATCTTAAGATACCTATTTGACTGTTGTAAGCAGTTCAAGCTTGTATTTAGTGTGAGGGTTCATTCAATCTTGTTACTCAGTGAGAAATGAGCCTTAATCCCATTCCTTCAAAACAGTGTCAGGGAACTAGATGAAAAACTATTTTTTGGGGTAGAGATCATTGACCAGGAAAAATAGGTATAGGAAAAATATTTAAGGATATTGTTACATCAGAAATTCTTTAATCCTTCCACATTTAATTCCTTTGAAAGAAGGTTGTTGCGTAAATGCAGGCCAATACCTTGAATTTGTTTGCTTTAAAGCATCAATGTAGCTCATTTATTATACCTTGCAGTGTGTGTACTACTTGAAAAATTTTACACTTGTAATAGTTTTCAAGCATGTTTTAGATTTACATGCACCACTAACTTCCTCTGTGGCGCCAAGTTTATCATACCTATTTCTTATTTTGTTCTCTTTGTAGCAGGAAATACACCCAGTGCTGCCAAAAGAAGCAGAGACAGCTCAGACCTGGAAGACACTCCAATTTTGACGCAAGCTTCCAAGCGGGCCAGTACTACAGTCTCATCAACTCCATCCTCAAATAATAAAGCTAAGAGGCCCACTAGATTATCCCAAGGCAAAAATGATGACATTGCATCCCCACCAGTAAAACGAAGACGGAACTAAACCTGCATTTCTGACCTTTCCTTCCATTTTTTCTTAATCCAGAAAAACTTATGTATATTTTGTTGTGATACTAGGCTATAAACAGCTTTTGTTCCAGACCTTTTTTTTGTTGGATGCACTCTACAGGAGTGTCATTTCACAAAGGTACAAGTCAATTTTCTTTAGTTCTGTTAACTCTTGAAGGTAGCAGCACAGATTTGGCTCTTATAAATGAACACAGATTATTTGCTAATGTAATCCACATTTTTGCAGGTTTTGTAAATAGACTTTTTTTTAATTCGTTAGCGTTGACGTTTTACAGTAGGTGTCAATGATCAATGGAGGATATAAATTTCATTAAGGTTTAGTGAGCTTTCCCTCATGAGAGAGAAATTCAACACCACTTTGGTGAGGCTGTACAAAAGCTTTCTTTTTATATGAATAAATCACTAATCTTCTATCGATATCTTCCGTTTTTACGATACTTTCCGCTATCCTGTTTTCGATTTATCTCCCAGTGTAATGTATGTGTAGAATACATTACAAGTTGTTAGAAAATGCATCTGAAATGAAAATCTAACATACGGGATGGTCGAACGTTGGAGTATTTTAACATAGACTCTATACCTTACAGTTCGAAAAAAAGTTGAATTCTAGACTACTCCTATTCGACCAATTTCACAGTGGCGCCAAGATAAAAGTACTCGAAATTTAGGCGATTAGTCCACTTGGAATTAGTCCGCTGATAACGTTTGAAGTTAACAAATGGTATGGGAGAGTGAAAGAAAAGGAGAAAAGGGAAAATGAAAAATGGGATGTCAGTACTATAGCAGTAGTTTTTAAAGTTCTTTTTCCCTACCTGGACGATGTTCATCCGCGTTTAATGGACCCGATTATATCGGTAATTTATTCCCGTTTATTATGGATTGTTTATTCGAGCTCTCGTGTTCGTATGGCCGATTCTGAATGCCATGGAATCCCAGACCCGTATCTCACCTTGAGCTCCCGTCAAACTCATCAATGAAAATTTTAAAATAATAATAAAACTTAATGTGAAGAAGCCGGACGCAGTGTACGCAATTGCTGTCTTGACAGTGGAAGAAACATTGCCATTTTTGTACCGCACAGACAGTATTGAAGGGCATTCCTGCCGTCCTTATCAAGAAGATATTCACTTCATGAAGAAAAGAGACACTTTTTATTATTTTTACACAGTTACAGCGTTTCATTGTTTTCTTTTTACAAATGGCGGAAACGAAACACAGACGAAAAGTACAAGAAAAGTCAGCACATCGCGTTGGATTTCAAAGCATGTTTTTTCAAGAAACTCAAACATTTCAAACTTCCTGCTGGGGCATTTGTAGAGAGCTTTAAAGCAGAAAGTAGACAGCCTGACTTGGGTGACAAAGTAAGTCTCGTTGATGATTGTCGATTCTCCACCCATTCGGAAATGACAGACTAACATTTTACAACTATGTAAACGTACACAAAGTGGACTTCAGTTTGAGCTGGAAGTAATGCTGCTTACAGGGGAACGACCCGATGCCGAACACATTTTTTTCAATGAAAACCTTCTAGGCTTTTAATCGGTGACCAATTTTTTTTCACTTCAAACCGGGTAAAAAAAAACAAAAAAAAACAATGAGTCCAAATTAGTTTTGAGAATAGACAAAAATTGAAAACTTTTTGCATATTTTTGCTTGAATAGTTGTTGAAACTTCTATTAATTGTTTATTTTGCAAGGAAAAAAAAACAAAGCAAATTTTACGATAGGCCTATCCCTTGCAAGTAATTATTTTTTAATTTTTTTTTGAGAAGGAATTAAAAATCAAGCCTCCAAGAGCTCGACGAGTAAAAACGGAAAAGGAAATGAATGGAGTGATTATCATTAACTATTTAGTCGATACCAACGCATGGTCACTTATAAAAGCAATAACTGTATGCTCTTGCAGGCCTTATCACAAGGCTAACACAAAGCATGATTCCTGTTTACGCCTGTTGAAGGGAGCCTCATCACTGCTTGTGCTGTGCGTCCCGGTCAACCCTCCCGCACGCTCGCTGGGCCGGCTGCGGTGCGGGTTGCCTACTCACATGCTGAACTTTTTACCTATTTCTGAGGCATTTTTTTCCTATTCCATTGCTGCCATTGTTTATATTGCGAGTAATTCACATTTTTACTCCCATTTTCAATACATTTTTGTTCGAAATTCTCATCCTTTCTTTATATGTTAAAAGTAATAATAAATAAAATTCAATTCGCGGAGGGTGTTGCAAAATCCTTATCCACCCTCTCTAATCTTCAAGATTCCAACTACAAAAATAATTTTGGACAACACTTCGAACAACTATATTTTAGTTCCTAAAATTTTAGCCATTTTTAAAATTAACATTCTCAAGAAAGCTATTGGTTTGGTTTGAAGTGACCAGAATTATTTCTTGATCAAGTGCTATCAGCCGAGAAGATATTTATTGAAAAACCTGTGTTCGGCTTTGGGTGGTTTCCGCAGCTTACAGTTAAAAAATGCTCGCTCATTTTCACCCATCGTAAGTTGGTCTTACTCCTGAAACTATCACTCGGTTCATTGTAATGCAGATCCTTAATCAGGGTTGCCACGCACCCTAGAAAACCTGGAAAGTCAGGGAAAGTCAGGGGAAAAATATTGGCCCTGGAAAGTCAGGGTATTTTTGCGAGGCCCTGGATTTTTTATTATTGCAAGCATTTTCCCTTTGTCGGGAACGAGCTGCCGCGGAAGGGAAAACTTGCCTGACAACCGATGCTAAAGTGTAAGCATTAAAATAAAAATACAATCTTTTAGTGTAATTACAGGCATGAACTATTGCGTACTCCAATGAAAACATAGTGGGAAAATGATAATATTGGATTTGTGCCGCATAGTATTGACCTGGAAATTCGTTAAAAAGACCTGGAAAAGTCAGGGAATTTTTGGGGGGGGGATTTGAGTGGCAACCCTGTTAATAGACGGCATTTTATCGCTCGCTTGATAACAATCTTATTAAGCTGGCGTACAACCAGGTTATCAACACTGATAAAGAAATTTTTTTGCTTCATTTAGGTCAATATCTGTATAAAGATAAGACAGGATTATTTCAAATTTTGGTTAATGTTTAATGTGGACCTATTCAACGCCGCGCCAATTTCCATATCAATCAAATGAGCTCGGCGAGAGCAATGCAATGACATGGCTACACAGTAAATTACCATGGGGGAGTTTTCGATTTCTTATGTTCCACTATGTGGTAATCTTTCTCTTAATTGCGCGGTTTGAAAACATATAACCGCGTACTACGTTTGTTTAGGTTTGAGTAGCTTGTGCCTCGCATCCTCACCGCTCTGCTTGTTGGCTAGCGGTGAGCGTGATGCCACTTAACTTCTCGGCGACAGTTGTTACTGCCTCCTCCGTAAGGTAAGCGGCATCAAGCTTGGCCACCGCGTGGTTAGACTTTAGACCTTAAAGTTAGGCTAATCTCGTATAGGTTACTGACTCGCCGGCTCTCGCTCCGCGCATTGTCAGCTTGGCGCTTGGGATGAAGCACCACAGATGGAAAAGTCAAGCTTTCAAACTTACTGTAAATTATGGATCGGTCTACCTGGAAAACTGACCGAACACAAGCTATATCCGTTATAACTTACTAATATAAGTACAGCTCTAATGTACCGGTACACAAAACCGCGGTGTTTCCGGTGTACGACGTTGTAAAATGTTCACGTCTACGTCCTGTGTAAAGCTCTCTTGATGATATTCAATCGGTCTGAGCCCAAAACATTATCTAAAGATTGGTGGTGTTCATAATCTAAGGTTAGGGTCTATTTAGAAATAATACAACATTCATTAAACAAGGAAAACTTCAACTTCAACAACGACCGGGGAGTAAGATATTTTCCGACACAGGAAGTTCTCTGACGCCATGCACGTCGAAAGAGTTTTCAGTTCAAGGTAGGTTAGGGGTAAGTTAGGTTAGGTCAGAGAACTTCCGTCTTTCTTGCCTGTCAAATCGCTTCGGCTCAGTCTGGGTCGCTTACTATACTCGTGCTTTACAGGAATCAGTACAACGGAATACTCTATCGAGGCGCTAAAAACAACGCCGGCTCAAGGAGTGAAAACTTCCACACGATGATTACAGAAAAGACGCAACAATCTTTGTTGCACTGGTCCATAAAGTCTGTTTTAAAATGCTTCTAACAGACCAGAAGTAGAAAAACAGTTTCTGTCACACCTAAAAGCGGCGGGACAATTAGTCTACAACTACCATTTATAACCACAACGACTAAAGAACATCGGTTACCGGTATTTTACAAGATGACTTTCCCCCACCTCGCTGTCCTATCAAGTAAAAAATAATAAATAAATCACAAGATCTACCTCAAGGATCGTCCCCCTCTTTTTAAACGATCAAAATTCTTACCTTCATATCGGTATTTGCCTAAAATTCTGTTTTCGGAGAACGACGAAATGGAATCTTTCAAGTAATCAAACACGGTAATAAAACGTTACCACGAAATACGGAAAACCTCAACCCGTTAGAGTCGGTTACACCAAGGTCGAGCTTAAAACGTCGAATGTTATTTTATTTTTTAAAGTGATTCTCCGCAGAAAGAAACTAGTAGGAGGTTTAAACGTCCCACAGTAAAATGGTTGGGTTTCGGAAACGATTATAATTGAAAGTCTATGTTTTTGACTCCAAGGTCCATAAAGTCTGTTTAGTTAATTAATAAGAAATAACTCCAGTTTCTTGGCTTATTTTGAATAAACAATTGACTTCAACCTTTAAAAAAAATCACATTTGTATCGATGAAATTTTAAATTCTCAGCTTCAAGTGATTCCCTTCCGTACATGAATTTATTCACCTAATCTAGTGACTAATTTCGCAAAAATAGGGGAGAACTCTTTCAGACTGTCACTTTCATCTAGAAATCCTTGCCAATGTAGGATCTGTTTCCTGATAACATACCCATCTTCATCACAATATCACACATGCATTTACAAAAATGTACAATATCCCTCAACCACACATACAGCACAAACTGAAAAAGCGCATTCTCTGTCGACGGGGAAGAGGGAGGCGAGCGTTTGTGCACATCATTTACGGAATCTTCTCGCGGAAAACCTCCTCGAAGCACAAGCACGAAATGTTCACCAACACTTCAAGTGGTTAATAGCACGAATTGGAAGTCTTGTGCGTATAACGGGCTACCGGTAGTCCTTTCTTGATGGCCGAACACGCACTGCTTTTTCATGCACTTCACTTTTTTGGGGGACTTGGGTACATTCACGCATGGATCTAACACTCATTAAAAGTGCATTTTCTAAAATTAAAAAAAAGGAACATTTTCAAAAGTTTTTTTTTTTAAAAAAGGCTTTTAACATATTCCAAATTTTTTAAAGATTGTTAAGGATCATCAGGTTGTAAAACATTGAAATGAGGTCTTAACAGGTTTCTAACTGGCTGAAAATAACGGCAGGTTAAAAAAGAAAAAACAGTGTTATGTGTTTTAAATTAGAGCATAAAAACAGTCCGGAACACGGAGGGCGTTTCCAAAAACAGAAAAAGCTGTAATGTTTAGTAGACTTTTTAGCTGTATTTAAGCTCTCCTGCAAATGTTAAAACTCGGTACATTAAAGGCAACAAAAACAAAAGAAAAACGTGGGAAAAAATAGGGTTCAGCTGCTGGTCCCGATAAGGACCAAATTCAAAAGTTTTAACTTTTACAAGACGCTTAATACGTTGTCTCTGACTGTACAATAGGCAATAGGTCTCTACGATACATGGGAAACGTGTCCCTGCCCTAAACTTGGTTTCGTGAAAAAGGGAAATCGTGGGGAGTGGTTAAAACAGATGACAAATTAGATGTCTTCGAACGGAAAACACGCCAAAAACTATTCATATGCAGTGGAACGGAGATGTTTTTTCAGGGCAGAAGTACTCCGACATGGAGTAGACTTTCCGGATTTACTGCTGGAAGGTATGTGAAGTTACGTTGAGTTGGGTAGATTCTGCTAAGCAGGTTTACGTTTGGTCAGCGTGGGTTAAGCTTGCTGAGCATTAAATAAACTGGGTTAAGTCAGGACGGACAATGTTGAGTAGGGAAACTGTACGTGGGAATAAATTAGGCGATTCTAAGATCGATTAGGTCACTTGTACTTTAGGTTGAGTCTGGTTTGGTTAAGTAAGGTTAGGTTAGGTGGCATATAGGAGCATTTCCGAGTCGGGGTACATTCTGCAATTTGCGAAGTCTCTTAGTACAGTAGTCTGGTTTTAGACTGGATTTAGTTTTGAGATTCGATTTTTAGAAAGCAAAGATCTTGATCAAAACAAACATTGAAAAAAGAATCTCGAGGAAGGGGCAGTGCCTTTCCCATCGTCTTAGGAGTCGTGTACAATTACAAAATCACCAGGGGATTGGACGCACAGTCATGTGAAACCAATGTTCGGGTGATCCGGGGAACGACCGGGAAAACACTTGACTTGTCCGGTAAAAAGAGTTTGCCAGGCTCGAGTTGATCGACATCAACTCCTCAGTGACAAAGCACAGTCCAGCTGGCCGCAGTCTTATCATACTTCACATAAAAATAGTGTACCTATGAGACCAACCTCGGCAGTCCTGGAAGAACAATAAGAGTTTTGTTAGTAGCAATCCCAGCATGCGGGCTAACCCATCACCAACAAATACAGCGGAACGCAACAAACACGTCAGTTTTATCTATCAGGAGCATAATATGATGATTTTTGAACAAGATAAAATAAGTTGCAAGATTCTCCAAAACATTTACTACAAGACTCGGTTCGTTCATAGAAGATTCTTCGCCCAAAATATTGAAGTCTTTACAGTCGGTGCTTACCAAAAAGGGTAGTCAAGTACCCCTCAAGAAAATCTCTCACTGTGATAGTGACTAACCCTGAAGACCATACCCATTCAGGGTTACTGAACCCTCTTGAAAATGACTAGAGTATATTTGAAACATGTATATCAAAAACGACGGGCGCAGTTCATTTCAAACATTGTAAATCTCAAAATGATACCTGCAATGCAATGTTTGGTACGCTCTGCCTCAAGAACAGAATTGTTAGGAGTCGCACCAGCAGCATGCACCCAAAGCCTTCCATAAAAGTATTGCCTCAAGAGATTATAAAACCACCGGAGAAAACATTCACTCCTTAAGAGAGCAAATAAAGCCCGCTTAAACATAAAATCTCTATATTTTCTTATTATATAGTCAGGAAAATTTTCCTGGATTTGAGAGCGATGCCCTTCTTTGAAGACATTTGAATCTCCTCTCAAGATGAGAATCCTTTAGTTTTAAGAATATTTTCTTACCTGTGGTCTACGACACGAAAAGTATGCTTGTCGCAAGCACTGTGAGTAGTCCTCCGATCGAACACCGGCTTCGGGATTCGCCGTTCAGTGACGTCACACTTTCCCTCACCTCGGGATCTGGAAAAGAAATCGCAGTAATTTACTTCCTCTTTCCACTTATGATAAGAAAAGCGTACCATTGTGTTGTTCAAAAACTAAATACTTTGATAAATTGCCATCCGAATCAGCAAAATTTAATGCAGAAGTCTTACAAATGCTAAGATCAAGAATGACGCCAAGCAGTCAAAAAATCGATTTCCCGTTCAAGAATATTGATTAGATTCTAGATAACAACATCAAATGTTCAACTTTTTTTTTATCAGGCCGAAAAAAATATCGATTTTAAATAACCGTTTAGTTGCTGATTTGACTCATTTTTATTCGGAGACTTGTCCATTTCCAGCAATTTTTGGTGAATCATCTTTTGGCTTACTGCGGTGACCTCAAGATTTTGTTTACGTGACAAGATCTGAATCGACTACTCAGTCTGTTGAGAGTATTTCACAAATATTCTCTCTCATTCATACGATCTACTTTATATGTGGGTCGACTTTTTATGAGGGGCTATGCCCCTTGAAAGCTATATACTTCACACGGGAATTAAGTCTGCGATCCCCAAAGAAAATAGTGATCTTCAAGCGTCTTTTAGCAAGGAAACATTGAACGGGCATTTCGAAGGTTAGCGTTCACGCAACAGTACTCGGTCAACTATTAAAAAAATATATATAATTTATATATACTGTACATGCAATCCCAAATGGAAGAAAGCTATCTATAGACATTCGTTGAGAATCTACCATTGATCTACATGTCTTCTACATACTCTACATCTACCAGTAGATACATTTTAGACTTGTTTTAGATAAACTCTTGGAGGAAAGAGTTTATGTCCAACGT
>Ga0058701_10004933_pt1 | contig 10944 bp, 8 predicted proteins | sample AgamicOrMae_FD_97039 | JGI IMG/M metagenome (GOLD analysis project Ga0058701, IMG submission 97039) | Agave microbial communities from Guanajuato, Mexico - Or.Ma.e | ecosystem: Host-associated > Plants > Phyllosphere > Phylloplane/Leaf | place: Guanajuato, Mexico | collected 2012-06-04 | reverse complement strand
TGGGCTAGGTTGGATGCCTTTTGCCTCGTTCCGCTATCTCTCCGCTTGGCTTGACGACGGAGGGTAGCACCAAATTTAAACCAAAAGGTTGAAAATGCTACCTTAAAAAATTACAGTGCTGTTTCCCGACAGTAAACACAATGCCTGACGTATGCAATTGCAAGTGTCTTTAAAGGGTCCATCTTTAAAGTAATATCAAATCAAGTCGTATGTTTTCTTCTAACCGAGTAAACGGTTTGGACAACGTAACTCAATAAGGTAGACCTTTAAATCTTTTTGCTGTTCTCCAACAAAGAAAACGACATTGGTCGAGGGGGTCCTTCGCCTCGGCGGCTCGGTCGACCCGATTCACCACTCGTTTCTTTCATTGACCTCGACCAATCATCACACAGAGTATCTGACCAATCACGCACGGCGACTGAACCCGCGCAATTCTGGAGAGTATTTTATCAATATTTACAACAATTACAGATGGAATCAAAATTTATTTCTTCAGATTATTAGAATATCATCGAGGACCTTACAAAAAATACCAAATTAGTCTCGATACGACTTCGGAAAGTAAGGTAAAATTCGCCGAATCCGACCCTACCGTGTACACGCCGCACGATCGGTGAATCTAAGGTAAAGCATATAAAAGATTAAATAAATGGTAGCTTTTATACGCTTAGTTTTATTCGTTCATGAACGTATTCCCGTATGCAACAATGAACAGCATTAAAAATATGAGATCAAATCCTAAAATCCTCTTTTCTAAAAAGTACTTGCGAGCCAAGCCGACTCAAAAGACAGCCAATGAGGACTTTCTTTGAATTTTAGTGCCTGTTCGATGCGGCCCGCACGTAAAAGGACTTCGCCCGACGCAGAGATTGGCAATGTTTGTGATGCCACCCATGCGCGGCGGAAAATTGAACCCGAGAGAATGACACGACTGCAGCGTTGAGTCATATCTCTCTGATTTGTAGCTTTTCATAGAGGACGGTCATGGCACGTACGCTTTGTATGTAGGGAGGTCTGGCCTGCAGGAGTCACAGCATCTATCAACGTGAATGACTTTATACCAAAAACCGTATTTTTCTTCCTCTCTTTCAAATTGGGAAACACTTGAAGCAAAAGAAAATATATCTACATAAAATTAGCGCATTTGAGATAGTTGTACGTACAATATATTTTGTTTGGCAGGCATTCCCTACACCTCACAAAGATTCTTGTTTTAATTCAAAATATTTTATGCAAATCTGATACAAAATATGTATCAGTTTTCAAGGGACATTAAACCCATTACAATTTAATGTGTGTTACTTTATTTTTCTTCGTCTGCATTTCAGCTCTGATCAACAATTCATTTCTTCATATTCTTAAGTTCACATCATACAACCCCTCAGATAGGATTAGATTGAGATAGGCTAGGCGAAGCGCCATATGTCTCGCGGCGCTATCGCTCCACTCGGAAGATTCTTGTGCCTCGCTTGGATATCGCTCCACTCAGCTGCTTGCGAGCCTAATGCCGCTTCCCGGCATCAGCCTGCCGCCAAAAAGAAAGCGGCATCAGGCTTAGAGTCTGTTAGGATGATTTAGCTTGGATGCCATGCGAGTGCCGAGTGCACCGATCCGCGGTCGCGCCGCTCGACTTGATGGCGAGGTTCATTGATAAGAGATGAGAAATCCAAGCTCTCAAAATTACAGCATAGTTACGATGTGAACACGAACTGTTTGGGACCCTGATATCTCCGTTGAAGAGAGTATCAAAATAGCACTGGAACTTTATCAAGGAGAAAACAAAGCCATCTCGCTTGTCTGGCATTCCTCGGTCTGGACTTTCATTCGAGCTCGCATTCTGAACTGATGGTAAAATTATGATCAAGCAGGTTGGTTCAACTGAGGCCCATCTGTCTACATGCGCCTCATTCCGATTACTTTTTGCGGGCGAAAAAATTGCTCCGCAATCGTTCCCATTTTCATAGCTCGTACTTTTGCAATAATGATTTTTGTGCACGCTCGCAATTTTAAGAAGGCTTCATCAACAAGTTGATTGTCGTGCGCACTCAACTTATAACTCTGTTGCTGCTGGGAGACGATTTATAAGGACGCATCCGCAGAGGTGTTGAACGTAACGTTCTGGCAAAACGACGGGACTCCGGTCGCAAAAGGTATGTACCTACTTTCCGCCGAACAGCCTCATTCGTCGATAAATCTGTGTTTTTGAGTGCCAAGAGAAGTCAAAACCCTTGTTCACATTGTGAAACCCGGGTCGATGAAGAACGCAGCTAACTGCGTGTCGAAATGTGAACTGCAGGACACATGAACATCGACATTACCAAAACGCACATTGCCATTTTTATAAAAACTACGGTGGAAAATATAGACCTAGGCGACCGGAATCGCTGTCGGGGAGCCAGAGCGCTGCTGTATTCAACGCCTCTCCAGATGAATCATTAAGAATTGACTCCTTACAGCAACAGCGCTATGTGAGTTGAGCGCGGGCAGTTCTCAAATTCTGGAACGAGGGGCAGCGAGGGGCACCCGATCTTTTCTCGACAAAACCATGCAGATATCTGACCTAACCACCCCCGCGGTTGTACTGTACGTCGCTAGTTAATTTAATGACAGGTCAGCCAAAGATTAAGTCAAAAATACCACACTTAAACAAAACATTGACTGTGTGGGAAAAAGCGATTAAAAGCAGTTTGAGGAAGGATCATACCGGCATCGCAACCCGCCCGGGCGGGTTCTCGGTGGCCTCCTGGTGGTTCTCACTGGCCCCGATCTCTGCAGGCAAGCGGTAGCGGGAAGGGTAGAAGGACCCTAGCGGATCGGATGAGGCAGGGAAGACTCACCACCGCGACAGCTCGGGCATCTTTATGGAAAGTAGGGCAGTTGAAATTAAGGAACACACATCTGATATCGAGGTAGAGGCGCTAAAACGTGGGTCACCGGAGCCAGTACAAGGACGTTATACGAAGCGACATCATTTCAAAAACTCCCTCGAGACAAGAGTAGCCACTCTCTAGTACTGAGGAAGGTACCTCTTGCAGTATTCCAAAATTCGTATTAATCCCACCGTCAAGAGATCGAGTTATAGGTGCTCATACCTGGCCGCTGGTCAGAGCGTCGCAACTGCGATAAAGATTTACGGGTGTGATTTCTCGCGGTTCCACGTTTAGGACAGAGAGCCCAGAGAAAGCCTAAGTCTAATTGCACGATATAAAATATTTAATGAAGAGGCATTTTACTTCCATGTCCCATGGAAGTGTTGGCATCGCGAAAAAAAAGAAAAGAAAATGACTTCGAGATAAGACCAGATTTGGAATGTACAAACTTAAAAAAAGTATGACTTTAGACAATCTGTGTGTGTGTCTGTGTGTGTCTGTGTGTGTCTGTGTGTGTGTGTCTGTCATGCTGTAGTTTTTGTGGCGAACTCTCACGGAAGGACGAGTTAACTGATCGAGTTGAAAATTTAGGGGCATGTCCGGTTATATGAGGTATTGCGTCGTATCAATTTCTGAGTCGATTGGGGACAAATGTACAAAAGACGGACATTCCCCGAATGCAAACTAGTGTTAGTTTCGCGTTTTTTTTCTACCACCCTGTATACGCAAGAAAACTTGGTGTTGCGAAATTACGTAGTGTTCCCAAATTGGGACACATAACTTAAGGCGGGACATTGCCGGAATGTCACATTTTCTTCTAGTTTCGCGTTTGTTTTGTCATCCTTGTACACGTAAAAAGTAGCCTTAAGTCTTACAAAAAATTGCAAGAAGCGATTGTCCCTAAAGGTGCGACACGGGCCTAAAATGATACCAAACGAATTTGATTGCGCTTCTGTTTCTGTGGTTTTCACATTTATTCCTCTCGTGTTTTATAGCCCATATCTACATAAAACCGGTGGGACATAGTGTGGGCCTGCCTCAAGCCCCCCTCCCTTTTTAATTTTTTCTAATCCTTGTTCGAAAATATGTGCTTTTTGTTCCGTTCATTTAGCAGTTGCAAGTATTTTCCCGAAAAAAGATTCACTATGCTATGAAGTCCCTCCCCCCCCCCAACTGTCGCGGCGCGGCGGTGTCGCTTCAGCCGATACAGTCCCCCTCCCCTCCCGCTGTCGCTTACCTGAGGCGGACGGTCAGCGCAGCGCTGCCCGATGCGGGCAAGTCATGACGCTATAGGAATAACATTTCTAACAGAGTATATTGGTTCCATATTTGGAGACAACAAATTGAGCACTACAGTTTATGATCCCGCTCAAGATATCTCATTGCAGGGAGGTGAACATATCCCGGCCTCATAAGAGCGCGAGAGACACAACATTTAACCGCAGTTTCGTGAAAACACGTATTAATGGCACACCAACGAGAATTTTGTTGACCCAGTAGGCGGTCTTAGACGAGAATAGTAAATATGCAAAGAGCGGATGATTAGGCGCCTTGCTATGGTTGAAAGTTCGGCACGCATCGGCGCGTTGGCCAGCGACCATCCTGGGCCAGGGCCACTCATCTTTTCAATAACGGTAAGCCCCTCACCTCACCTCACACGTCCCGCCCACGCAGCCTCCCCCTCCGCCCTCCTCCTCCCGGCCAGGCGCGCCGCTCCATTGATCGTGTTTATACCTGACGATAGATCTGTCTAGAACGCTGCTCAACAAAAGTCTCAGCTGATGGAACCATTATGGGCCGGGAACACACATTAATAAGGATTACACGTAATCTGCCCGACGAATCTATTTTCGGGTCCAAGAGGTCCCAGCGCAGAGACCTTTTCATTGGTGATTTTATCAAGGCTGACTTCCCTAGATTCTCACTGAAGGTGCAGTTCTTTTCTTTTTCCCAAAAAGTGAGCTGCATAGACATTTTGGTGGCTACTAATCCGCGGATGATTACAACTTAAATTTCGGGATTGATTCCGATTTACGGCTTAGTTTCTTACAGTAATCTAAACCCTGCATGGTTGATAGCAACACGCTTGATGAAACTGAAGCGAAAAACTTCCTTCAAAATAATAAACGGAGTAGGCTATAAGTTGATCATACGTCAGCTTCACAACCTTCTTATACAAGATGGACTTTTCACTCTTTCAAGACAATCCGTCTGTGTGTCTCAGTCACAAAGACGGATTGTCCAAAACTACTATTCTCTGCGTTTTAAAGGTTGTACATTCCAAATCTGATCTTATCTCAAACTTGATTTTTTACACGATGCCAACACTTCCATGGGACATGGAAGTAAAGTAACACATCGTAGACTTTACGCAACTTCTGAAGTGACCTGGAGCACATCAATTTCAAAAGGAGATATCACGGCTATTTGCGCGCTGAAAGAGATTCATAGTTTTGCGAAAAAAGGTATAAAAGAGTGGAATGCACTTGTACGGACGAGCAATATTGCTCTAGTTCCCCCCCCCTCCTACCTCTCTTTACCTATCCCCACATGTTTGCAGCATCAGGTGCAGTCGAAGTCGAACGGGCACAACTAGCTACCGGTCGTGAGAAGTTGGGGCAAAGAATTTTCGGCTAATGGCGCCCAACATCCTGCTCCCCTTACCCTCCCCCCCTTCCCCTGCCCCTCGATACTCCCCTCAATACCCTCCCCTCCCCTCGATCCCTCTCCTCTTCTCTCCTCATCTCACCTCTCCTCACCTCGCTCTGCCGCTGATTGCTGCGCTGTGATCGCCGCATTTTTCGGTATTTCCGGCACTGAGCCTGGAGCGGCTCTCTGACTCAATAGCCGCTGTGGGCTCTCCAGCCCTGTGGGCTCTCCGGCCCTGAGTCCTCGACGATGAACAAAACGTCACGGTGGACCACAAGCTCAGGAAATCGTTTTTTGTTCGACTTTACGTGATGGATGATGACTCTTCACCACTTGTTAGTCGCTTCCAATCCGATTCCACCTCACCTTCACTTCGTTTCAACACCAAATTCCTTCCTTTGTACTTGAGCCAGGAACGTCACCATCATATATTTCCGTTGCCGATTCTTATGCAGTTTTGAAGGTTGCATTTTGTACCGCTTGTGTTATTCTCCTTTTTGTCGCCATGCTGAGCGGAGCGACAGAAGATCGAGGCATAGGCATCTGACATCACCTATCTTACGCGCTTTTGTTCTTTATCCTCACGATGTAATACCAGGTTTACCATGATACAACAGAGGAGGTAGGAAATGGAACTTCTAAAACTGAGTCTAAAACTATGGGATTGTTGACCATAGCGCTAATTTTTGCAGGACACCTGATTGCACGTACCACAACAACTAACGCACTCTTGGGAAATGATCCACATTTCATATAAATAGCAAACTCCTTAAATCAGACCCAACCGGAATGTCCTTGTCCAAATTTGGTTTAGCATTAACCAGCACTATTGCACCTGTTAACCATCACCTACCTGTATGAGAAACTTTAACGCGCGCATCGTCACAAAAGCAATTCCAAGCAGAAAGGGAAGCAGGGGTATGACGTCACACCTCCCCCCCTCCCCCAAAGGTTCTTGGGGTAAAAATAATAGTTTACGATTTTTTTTATTTACTTCAGGGTGTCTAATAACACATCAAAGGAGTCTGCACTTTCTATTGTCTTTTTTTTTCAAATTTTATGAAAAGTCCGTTTGTGACATGGTGCCCATTCACGGGTCTCCGCGTTTTTAGTCATTTTGGACTGTAAAGTTTTTGTTGTCCATCACCAGCCTCGTACGGTTTACGTATCTACTTTCTCGAAGAAAGTAAATTATTTGTGCGTCCCTTGGTTTACATTCTCATATAAGACGGTTCGCAGCTTTTTTTCAAAACTCCGTCATGTTTGAAAAGTAAAGCCACATGTGCCTGAATTTATCTAAATCATTTGTGTTTTCATTGATGCCCCATCATTATTCTAAAACATAAAAATCAAACCTACCGTAACACTGTGTCAGAATAAAAATCAAGTCACTCTGTCAAGCCATTGGTCAATAAAGTTTAAACAATAGGAAAATGGGCCATTGAGGCAAATCACATTTCATCAAATGTGAATAAACAATGTTATGTAAATAATCAATGAAGATTCTTAACTTAACTGGTATCTACAAAAAAAAATTTTATACCATTGTTGCTATTGAAACTTTCTGGGAAATTGCGGCGTAAGATTAATAGAAAAGCAAGCGTGATCGTTTAACACTCATACTTTAAACTCAGTAAGCCTATCTGTAAAAAAAAGAAAACTTACATACCATTGTTGTTACTGAATTATTTTTTTTGAATGGCGGAGTGAGATCGATAAAAAAGCTTGGTCCTATTTCGCAGGACGGTGTGTTGAGGTAAGGAATCCCTCGAGTTTCTATTTGTGACGTGGTGACACAAGAGCGGATCTCCGTGCCTACCAAACGTTGTATCGATAATTTCAAAGATATTGGCCCGACATACGCATGACTCTACTCCTGAAACATTCCTTTACTACTGACATTATTTAAACGTTTAAAAATCGAACTTGACCCGAAACACCAAATAAAATTACGGAAACGAAATAACGTACTTTGCTCCAGCAAATGGCAGTCCTTAACTCAATACTTGACATTACCGTTTATGTTAGCAGAACTGGAAAAAAGTTTCGTCCAAAAATATTAAGGTATCCGAGGCCTATATGATGCGCCATACACAAAGTCTTTTGGATACGCAGTTTAAGAGATGTAAGCACTATGTGACACGGTACCCCGTGTTCCATGATAGCGCCGCTTAAATTTGAAAGGGAGAATTTATAATTCGTAAGAGACAGACTTCTTAGGATTTGAAATATCTATCAATGAGGTTCCAGATCAGGAATCAGCCAATTCCTGATCAGAACCTTATCCGAACCAGCTATGGCGATTAGGAACTAAATATCGCAATCAGAACCTGACAATATACTTTTCTCAAGTCCAGATAACATCCGCATGTCCTCATTGTCGTTATCAGATCCTCATCAGAAATTGGCCATTTCCTGATCCAAATCTGATGACAAAAGTCAGGCACTTATCAGGAACTGAGCCGAACTTTATCAGAATGTGATCAAGTTCTGATGAGTTTTTATACCTTGTATAAAATCTTTTATAAAAAAAATATAAATATATATAAAAATGTTTTGTATTGATGGCCATGATTTTATAATGCAATAATTTTGGTTTTGTAAATACGCCATCCGGAGTTTAACGAAAAAAAGTGAGAAATCGAAGAAAACAATGATTTGGCAATCGCAGGTGCAGCCAGAGCCCAGCCCTGTCCAACCGGAAAGGCACCCTGAGAGCGAGGTGGAGAGGATTGGTGAGAAAAATGCAAGGGAGGCCGAATACTCAGAGCCCCCGAGACAGATGTCATCTCCAGAGTAGAATAGTTTTTTTTCTGGCTCACGCACCGCGCTGCCTCCAGGATGTCAGAATGGTCGGTCTAACCACAGCGCTACATCTTCGTCTCGTTAAAAAGCAAAGAAGGACTCCACCGGTTGTCACACTGTGGTTACATACTCAATTTGAAAACCCTAAGTGGTCAGCCATATTTCATCTTTGGACGTTAACAGAGGTGGGCCTGCATCTCATTTCTGCTCTAAATACTCCTTTATCATCTGCACAGGCTCCTCTCCGGGTCCGAATTTTACTGGTCTTTCGGTACCTTTGTCAAGGGAAGAACTAAAAGTCATTGCCTACTGTAAATTTGAAGGACTCTTCTGCCGTTTTGGTCCCAGGTTTTGCAGTTAAACCGAGAGAAGAGATAGCACAGCGAGGCACGAAACCTAACTGAAATCAACCAGCCAAGCCTGATGCTGTCTGTACTACTCGACGACAGCTACTGCCACTGCCGTAGGGACTGAAGAAGCATCAATTTCACAGACGAGTGGAGCGGTAGCGGAGCGGGCGGAGGATATCAGGGGATTCATATCCCCCTTAGGTTAACCATTTTAATTTTTCTTTAAAAATTTTTTAAGACAATCCCCTTTATAATAAAATACGCATACGCCCCCCACCCGTCCAATAAAAAATAAAAAACGACACTATACCAGTAAATAGGAAAAGGTCCCTTAAAATCCTTGAAACTCTAAACAAATTCTTGAAAATTCCTGAGTCTTCAGAAACCCGACAGGTATCCTTAAAAACTCCACGCACTTTGATGAAGAACAAAACCCTTGGGGAAAAAAAACAAAAAAACAAAACACAACAACAGAAACCAACCCTTGAAATCCAGAGAAAATATCATTCGACGATTGCGGGCATATTAAGAATCATTCAGGGTTGTATGCGTCGCCTGTGGTCTAGCACCAGTTATAAAAAACAGTTTATAATAAACTTACACTTGTACAGTGGGCCACAAAAGTCATGACCTCTGCTTACACAAGAAATACATGGAAGCAGGGGTCATGACTTTTGTCGCCCACTGTATATTATGTAAGTATGTTACTCAATTTTCACGAGCGTCGACCTCGCAATTATTAATCATTGTTCGTATCGTTGAATTAATATGTATCCATATAAACTCCTTAAATAATAGTATTTTTTGGATTATTTTAAATGGAAGGCAACCGGTTACCATTTAGGAAACTTAGATTTGGAACCAATGTTTCATTTTTAAAAGGTAGGCAGCCATTTCCTCTTCGGAAAATCCTACCTTCGCAACTGGGTAGCCACGCGCAAGGCCCGTGACACTAACACTAATCACTCAAGAGGGAAAAGCAATTTTTACTTAGATTATTAGGATTCCTCCGACGAATGAACATCTTGCAACATTTTAAAAGCCAAAACGAATTCTCGCTCATGCATGGACCAAACACTAGCTTTATCACTTTTTCCTGTCCTCCTCTGAACTCCTAATCAACGTCATCCCCCTACCATCCACAGATAGACTAGCTTTTTCTTTCTTACCTTTTAGCCACACTTAACTTCTGATTTGATCCAACATCAAACCAACTTTTGCTACCCATTCCATTCTACTTTTTTTTTCTCATCTATGGTATTTATACCCCCTGGATCTACTGCACCTATCTTGCTTCCATGAGCAACGTCACAAACTCTTCCTTTAATGGTCACAAGGACATTTCGTCCTTCAAGGCTTTGAACTTATGATCGTCTTAATTATTTGACCATTACGCCAGCTCTACAAGCTATTCTTCGAACCCTTTGTAGCCCAACAGATGTGATGAGGTTCTGATTGGCTCTATGCTTTTCTACCTACCGATCAGGTCTGCGTGTTCTTAACTGACCTGTCAGCTACTTTCTACATATTTCAGCCTTACTCTGAACGTGTAATCTGATTTATTTTCATGCCATCTGCCCATAACCTACTCAATTAGATATCCTCCCGCATCCGCTCTTCCCCACAACGTGTTCCGAACCACTGTTGCCAGATTCCGCAATTCCTTAAATTTTAATCACGTCTAACTCTTAAACGATTAAAGACAACTTAGCATGTCGGGTATGTTTTGGATCGCGCTCGAACGGAGCATTTCAAAAATAGGATTCAACTTTATGTTATTTCTAACGGTTAAAAAGTTAAACGCGTTTAAATTTGACGGAGTCGCGGAAACTGACAACACTGTTCCGAACCGACCCATACTCCTGGGGTAATGCTATCATTCGACGAGCGATTTCCACGCGGAGGGTGATTTTGCAAACAATTGTCGGCGAAAACTAAGTCGCGAGAAATTTCCGGTAAAACATGTTGGTTTGTCTGCGAAGCCGTGACGCACTGTAAGTTTTTCAGGTAGCATTTTCAACCTTTCGGTTAAATTTGGTGCTACCCTCCGTCGTCAAGCCGAGCGGAGAGATAGCGGAACGACGCAAAAGGCATCCAACCTACCCCAACCTATATCATAAGCAAGCCTCTTGCCGTAAACCAAGTTTTGGTATAGAGCCTTTTGCCTCGCTCCGCTATCGCTCCGCTCGATTGTCGCCCAGCCTAATGCCGCTTACTTCTCGGCGCCCCTGAGCGGGCGCCGAGAAGTAAGCGGCATCAGGCTTGGCGTC
>Ga0058701_10004932_pt1 | contig 10945 bp, 6 predicted proteins | sample AgamicOrMae_FD_97039 | JGI IMG/M metagenome (GOLD analysis project Ga0058701, IMG submission 97039) | Agave microbial communities from Guanajuato, Mexico - Or.Ma.e | ecosystem: Host-associated > Plants > Phyllosphere > Phylloplane/Leaf | place: Guanajuato, Mexico | collected 2012-06-04 | reverse complement strand
TAGCGGGTAAATAGCGCTGATTTGTTATTCACCCGCATTAAAGCGCCAGCACTTTTATTTGCGGGTGAATAGCCTACAGCCCGGTATTCGCCCGCTCCTGCGGGCGAATAGCCACGATCTTTTCAGTGACTATGTCCTCATAGGAAAAGTCTCGTTGACATTTCTGCATGCTGCTGGCCCCACCATCGGAAAGACGCGTTCGTGGGACATCGACGGTGTCCAGGAAAAAAGAGTCGTTCTGGAAGCATTGAATATTTATTTATAATAGAGCTCCGACAAAGTAAAAAAAGGAAAGAGTAGCTTACCCGAAAATTCCCATCGTCCTCCAAAATGTAAATCGGGATGACTCAACTCAGCAGACGACATTGTCACTCATAGATGAAAGAAACCGAACTCCTTTTGTCGTACCTAACCATAGACTAGTCATCGATCGAGAAAAAAAGAGGTCTTGTGGGTCACTTGAGGTAGTTGGTTCACTGTTTGACAGCCGAAAATCCACCGGGGCCGTGACAAGACGGAATGTTTATGTACCCCGTTAATCCGCAGCGCGCAACTGTCCGTTAAGGGCGTCCATACCACCGCAGGTGGTCGGTATTTCTTTGTCTCTGGCGGGAGCCTTGCTACGCTCCGTTCTTAATCCGAGGATGTCGGTGCGATCTGATAGCGCGCTCTATGGGTACTCGGGAATGTTTTCTTTCCGTCGGAGGAATGCGTACGGGTAATTGAAATCCGTCACAAGTTTGTGGATTCGGACAGGCGAGAGTTTTCATAGACGCAACAAGTCAAATTTGTTCGGGTTAGCAGTACAAACGGTTGTTCGTACTCTGCTGCTTGCTTATCCTCCCCCTCAAATCTGAAGAGTTGGTTGGTATTCAGAGAAGATATGGTACCTTCTGCCAACTACGAACAGATTACTCGTCCATGCGGGAATACCCATTGATTGCTAGTTAATGGAATCGTGATCCACGTGATGGTCGCTTTGATGTGGTCCATTGCTGTCTGCGACAGGCACTGGCGCCCACCGCGCCCACGCCAACTCAGCATCCTGGGGGACATTATTTTGCCATGGCTGGTCGCCGCTGACCGCCTGGGTGCCCATGCAGTGTGCCAATCTGTCCCCGCCAGCTGCGAAAGTTATCCTCAATTTGATGGCAAAGGTGTCAAACTTTGTTCTGGTGGTGTTTTCTGAAAGCCAATATGATTTTTTAATTTTGCGACGCCTTTGACCGAAATCCCCACGACGAATAATTGCAATTTTCCAATTCGTTTGCGGCATCAATCATCACGAAAAATATATTAAGACTAAACAGTGTACATGCATGCATATCTTACAGGCTACCGCTTGTTTGAAACCCTTGTTTTTTGTGCCCTAAATTTCTCCGTGGACCCATTTTTTTGGCTATGATTTTTTTGTGGTTCAAAATTTCCAGAAAGAAAAACATTCTGCTTTAATGATGCTAAATCGATAACTCTGAAGTGAATTCCCGCCCCCTCCCTTCTTTTTCTTAAAGCACTGTTGAGAAATTTTTGCATATTTTTTTTCTTATGTAATGTTCTAAAAAGTACATTTTCTTTTTCAAAAAAAAAAACTTTAAAAAATACAAAAAAAAAATACTCAGACTTCAATTTTACCGACTTGGAGATTGAAGTGGGTGATTTGAGTAAAGGGGGTGCTCAGATAAGAGGATATACTGTTTACGTAGTAGGTTTTTTACGTCACGCCATGTTAAGCGAGGTTATAGTTCATATGATTGAATATGTTTGGACCTTGATAGTTGAGATAACTGTTGATAGAATAATGTTTATGTACCTTTTGAGCGAATGTCATCAACGATTTTTTTTCTCAAAACAATCAGCGGATAGACGTTCCTTCAACTTCGGTGCTGTCGATTTGCAGATAAATCTCCCGCGTCTTCTCCGGCTACAACCATTCATTTTCGTTTCGCAGCTAGCTCCCTGCCATCATTAATTCTCTTTAAATCTGTCCATCAACGAATGTTTTTGTGGCAAAGTTAAGCAGACGCTCCCGAAGCCTCTTCCTTCTTTCGCCGTTGATAAAACGTCATCCAGTCGCCGCTTTAAGTTCGTCATGAATATTCGCGTCGTTAGCGGCGGCCGCGGAGCGCCGAGCGTCTCCGACCGCCAAATTCGTCTTAATTTCCTGTCGGGAATGTTCGCTGACAAGATAGAGGGCTCCGGTGGATGCTTAGACAGGGACTGCACTTGTATTCTCAACAACACGATTATTTTGCGACTTGTGGGTGGCTTTTTAAAAAAGGCATGTATTTTACTTATTCTTGTGCTCTCAAAAACCTTACTCAATCTAGCTCCGCTTGATCAGACCGAACCACTGGACTGCATTGTGGCAGATCGAGGCACAAGACACGCAACCCTAGTCACGTAACACAAGTTACCTAACCTAAGTCACGTAAACAAAGTCACGAAACTCGTCACGTTACGTCCGGATATTTATATACCTAGGCTAACGTTTGCCTCGGCCGCATTTATCTCGGTGGCAGTTACTGGCGCAATTACACTTGTAAGGGACCTCAGGCTTGGTGACAGTAAAGCAAAGTGGTTGTAAAACGAGCCAAAGGTAGCTTAATACATACTTATTTTTGGTAAGCGGCATGAGACTTGTTGATAGATTGGGTTGAACTAGGTTAGGTTGGATGCGCTTCTCCTCTCTGTACTCTACATTCTCATACTCCACAACTGGGAGTATGGGAAATCTTTGAATCTATAGCATAACTGGACGTGGACTTAACATAACTCTACTTATGCGCAATTTTACAGAGGTTTAATGAAATTCCACGTTAGACGAGAGAAATGCCTCCAAAGTGATGTTTTTTTTCTAGATAGTACCCATAACATAAATTTACCCAGATTTGTTGTGTCCAAAAGTCCGGCCTCGTCTTAAACCCTTTGTTCAACGCTTTAAAAAAATAATAATAAAAACATGGCTGAGAACTTATTAAAGCGCCATTCATGATCACTCTCTCGATCCCCCTATAATTATTTTACATCGGAAAGAACCTTTTAACATAGCTTACCCCTTGGATTAAAGATCCTATAAATGATCAAAGATGCGCAAAGGTTGTCGCGAGCTCTTTGATTGGCTGGCTGATTGGATTCCATTCTAAATTAATTTAGTCAAGACATGTCATAAACGTCAAACATTAAGTTCTGCCCACTTATAAGGCTTAGAATTTTCTAATATTTATTTATTGACCAGCTAAAGCTGCTTGCGATTGTCGAAAAGCAAATAAAATACGATATTAAAAGAGGATCAGTCAGCGCATGCGCAGAAGATGCAAGAGGTTAGAGACCTCTTAAAATAAAAGATTTGCAGACTTAATCAATTAGTATTGCTTATTTTGGTCCATTTATAGTTTATATTTGTAACGGTCATTCGAGTTGCATCCTCAACTTCCCCCATATCAGAAAGGTTGCACATCTTTGTTTACTACAGGATCTTTTCGTTTGATATTCCCCCACTCCTCGACCCAGCCCTTGGTGGCACTCACCTCCTTTACCCTCTTGGACCTCCTTGACGCGCGAGACGGACAACCTTCACCACGATGAAAGAGCACCCCTGCCCTGTCATTACCACCCCCAGATATAATTTCATCAAATCGTTATTTTCTTCCTGAGTTGAAAACCTGCGATATTGTGAAAAATGTCTACATTACCCCCCGCGACGACCTCGCGTCTTAATAGGATGATAAAAAAGTGGCGTTTTAAGAACGGAACCCACCCCTGTACCAGCGGATGACTGGATGGCCACTCCTTCAAAATTAATCCACAGCCCTGTCATCTTTTAATTTCATTCTCGTAAGAAGTTAAGCCCTTATTTTTTCTTTGCTCATCTTCGTCTCGCTTTTAATTCCTCGGAACAAATTATTTGACGCGAGTGCATAAGCATTGTTTATTCAACTCGTTAATACCTGCTCCTATTTAGGATGATTATAATCATAGCAGCGCAAAGCTATAGCTTTGCGCAGGGAAAAGTGGATGTTCGGTGTTCCATTTTAACCCTTGCGGTCTTAGATCGAAGTCATACCATTTTATGTTCCTCGTAAAATGTATCTGAATGTTTTCTAATAGGAAAATTAAAAGAGGACATTATTTTACTCTAACAATGGATTCCTGACCTTCTCTCTAGATCTACACATTATTACCCTGAACGGATTATCGTATTGCAATCTTTTGCAAAGCGATCAAAAACACAGACTTTTGGGCGGACTTTGTTTATATGAGAGTACACGCGTGAATCATTTTTTTCTCCATTTTTAAGAAGAGAAATTGATTTTACGTTATGGCTAGGGGCAGTAACGTAATTCTTTATCGCTTAAGGGGTTGCTCGAAAATCTTTAAGAGATTAGTTCAGATTTTCAAGTACTGTCAACAGCTATGCGAGAGGCAACTAGTAGACCTTTACAAGTGGTAGATGGACCTGGATACTACAGATACGAAGAATTTCCAGTAAGTATCACAGCATCTTATCTTGATTGGGTATTTTTTTTCAGTGTCATTAAATGGGTATGAGGTGTATGAAGTGTGTGTGAGGTCTTCCCGGACTGTTTCCACTTCATTTGAGTGTTAGGTTTGAATGGACTTTACATTGGTGACATGACATCATTGAACATGCTGTGATGGGCTCAGACTTTTAACTTTCTAAAACTTGCAATGTTTATTGTTATGGTGACCGAACACTCAACGGAGTTCAATGATGTATTGGGTTGGGAACGCAGTTGTCCTTATCAAACATGTCGTTTAGACACAAAGCGTGCGCAGAAATCAATTTATGCATGAACCTGTTGTTTGCCAAGATGCTATTTTGCCGATTTGGTGTCGGCTTCACTTTGTCACCAGTATCTGGTCAGCAGATACATGACATCATTGTGTATGTCCGCTTTGAATGCTTGCACAGTTTGTGGTTTCATTTATCGGCCTTTCCCCTTTTACTACCCGAGCTAGCGGTTTCGCATGTGTGGCCATTTTAGGCATCGGGGTAGGCTATTTTACAGGTAAATGGGTTTCTACCATATCTACTTGCGGTCAGGTTCCTGATGTTTATTGCAAAGACATCCCCAACATCCCTAACTCCGGACATGTGCTCATGTTCGTCAGCAAAAAATACCTAACAAACAAAATGATAAAAGACATTTTTATTCCTTTTTCTCGAACAAAGAATAGTCTCCCTCGAAAACTATTTTCAGGTTAAGACGAAATGCAGGGATGCCCTAGCGGGACTACAGGAATGCCCTTGGATAAAATGTCGCATTGCCGGGAGTTGCAGAGGGAATGCGCATGAAAACTTTGAAATTCTTTTTTTTTTTTTTGCATTTCTAGGATTTGGATGTTCTGAAACAGATGTAGCAGGTGTGATGAGCGGATATGTATTTCTATAATTTGGTGAATGAGTGCAAAAGAGCCAATAAATCTGTGGAAAAGGGGGAAGACAACCATGGGCGTTTGTCCACCCACCCTTCCGATGCATTTTTTATTTTTAGCCATAACTCCCCGCGGCCATCTGCTCCATTGTACAAACTCCACCCGCCCAATAAAATTCCCCCCATCATCAACTTTTGGACAAAAAGTGGACGCTGTAAAACACTAATTCACTATTTTGTAGTGGCGAAGTGTGAACGCCATAACTCACTTTTCATATTTTGCTCGCTATTTGATATCGCTTATTAGCGGGGAAACCTTCTTGGGGTGCATTTTTCATGAAACGGACTCAATTTGTTGAATTACGGAAATATTTTGTAAAGTTTTAACTTCCGCTGGAACGCTGGTAACGGGCAATTATTCCGACATGTGTGAGTGGATGTGTGGTTTCGCCGATGAAGATGATGATAACGCGATTTTGAGACCGCATGAATGCACGTTGGTTATTTAACCTATTTCAACCTCATAGGTTGATTTTGACTTATTGCAAATATTCACTTAACTCACAGAATGATTACTTTTCTTTTTGAAATCTAATTTCTTTGTTGTTGTAGGCTTCAAATATGGGAAGGAAAGCAAGAATCCATTGTTCCAAAGTAATACTACATTGATTTTTTACCTGTACGATCTTAAATTTGTGTGTAGCAAGAATGGGGTCAGTTCAAGAACACCATCAAACGAAATTTTTAATTAAAAAAATAAAAGAATAGGTTCCTTTGAAGCAAACTTATCTTGATTTTATCATTATTTTATTATTTTTTGCGAAGGCAAACTCCGCAGCTGTGTTTTTGTTTTTAGTCTTTCTCAATTAAAGTGCGTGATTTTTGCCAAAAAGTTCCAGCAATTTCTTAATAAAATCATTTCATGAGCGTCACAAATTTCCTAAACAACTGAAAGCACTTTGTCTGCAGCACCCCTCTTTCCAACCCTTTTATCCTTCATCCCATATCTTTTCTCCTGGGGCCTTAACCTTCGCCAGAATTTATAGTCAAACGAAGACGAACCATGACCACTTTGGTCAGTTTCTGTTTTGACCCTTTAGGGAAAATTCCCCCAAATCGGCCGCCACGCCGCGGGCTTTTTGGGTACACGTTCCACGCTGGACCCTCTTGATAGTAAACAGATGAACTACTCTAATTCCATTTTCGTTCCACTCTCTGCCATTTTTTTATGATTTTCTTTCCTGTCTGGAAATGACGGAGGTCACCCTTGGGGCAAAGTGGATTACGGACTGAAACTACGGACATGTCTTACTGTTAGTAAAAATTTGGTTCTCAGTTTCTATTTGAGGACAGACACATCAGACATGATGAGATGGGATGATAGCAAGCAGACCTGTGAATAATACATCCTCCAGTATGAAGAAGGAGTAAGAATTTGTGAACAGTATTTTTGCTTAATGCTACAGTAGAAATCAGTAAACTTAAAGTGAACGCAGCTTTGGAACTCCCTGAAAAATTCCGTCTCATTGAAATGAGAATAAACCAATTCGGATGTGCCTTACCAAAGAAAGTCATAGTTTCTCAGTCAGTGTTTTCTTGAAAAATTACCGTGAACCAAATGAAAAATGCGAGGATACAGTTTCTGAAATATTGCCAAAGTTAACGTAGCGAGGCGTTGATTTTCGAACGGGAGCCTTGAACAGATTAGCGCTTTCAGATTTTGCTGAAAAAGTTTACTCAACAGAGTATCCTGTAAATACTTTTTGAAAATCAAAGCAAAGTGATATACTTTCCTAGACGGTGTATCATGTCTAACTTTCGACCTAAAAACACTAACCCACTTCCGGTAAGTACCCTTTCGTCGCGTACCCATTCGGATGGCGCCGTATTTCAAGTAGAAAACGTATGATACATTTTGCAATAAAGAAGCAGGCTGTGAATCATCGCATGGCGCTTGGCCATATAGACTAAGAAAAATGCGCGTCCCCGGAGAGAAGTATATCAGTGACCTGATAAAAGTATTCCTCCCTCCGCGGAGTGGCCAGGCCGCACCCGAGCCCGCCCAAAGTGGATAGGCGTATGTCCCATGCAAATCTACCGCCAGATGGCGCGCGGCGCGGCGCCGCGCGGAGTGTGTTGGTGATGACATGGTACAGGCCACGTTGGAATGTCATCACTCGGATGGACGGACACTCTGGTGAGAAAGTACGGAGGAGCGGGCACGTGGTCGGGGGAACTTGGCCACGTGCGGTCGGAGTTGTGCGATCGGTAAAATATTGACGGATTCACAAGAAAGTTAGCCTACTCACGGTTACTTACAATATGTATATGAATCATTGTCATTCATTTGATCCTAAACCAACAATGCGAAAAAAAAACACACACTTAAAACATACGCTTGAAAGAAAGTGTAGACAATTTGGATTATTCTTTTGAACACAGTAAAAAAAATCCTGTTTTAGGACTTTTTAAAGTACTGATTTAGGTAACAACATCCTAATTAAGAGAAAAGCTGGAATCCTGGTAAGCAGAGTGCGCGTCTTCTGCGCGGAGCTTCTCATTTCTCGTCCGAGTACTCTCAAATCTGGCCGCGAAACCCTGTTTTAGGGCAGGCGCACACATAAATCAAGAGCTCCGCCCTGTTTTAGGGCAAGCGCACACCGAAATCAAGAGCTCCGCGTGCCTAAATTGAGAGGAGCAAACGAAAATCCGGTACGGTCCGTCCCGTTGCCTCGTTGAACAAGCGTTATGGAGTCAAAATTAGTCCTCCGCTTTCGATTTTCATTGTTTTAGGTCGAATTTGCGTTTAGAAGGGTGGAAAAGAAACTTAAGACCTTGCCCAATTTTTCCACCCTTCAAAACGCAAATTGGACCAAAACTAAAGAAAATGGCCAGCGACTACTTTTCCGCTTCCCTGTTCACTGCAACAGGTTCGAAGCTTGATTACTAAAACAGCTGGACCCCTTACCAGTTGGCAAAAACGGGTGCGGAGCGAACCTACGCGTAAAACAGGATTTTTTTATTTTTTTTTTACTGTGAACTGTTACGCATTATTACGCTGAGCATTACGGAGGACAATATGAGAGATTTCCTAAAAAAGTCAACTTTTTTCTTTTCTTAAAAATAAAGATAACAAAGTCGATTTACCAGTATTTTTCATGGGAAATGTTTGATCTTGCCCATTAGTTAAGCTTTATTCGGAAGGGAAAAAATGCATGAGCTCCTTTTATTTATAGCCCCTGTTGCATGAGAAGAAACAAATATTTTTGTGGATTGCGCCGGCACAAGTTGAAGATAGACGACCGGGAAAGCAATGCTGTCCCTCTGGTTGCCTGACTTCTATATGCATATTTTTTCTAAGAAAATATTTTGATGGTTCCTGTATTCTTTTCCTTTGACCCTTACTTACATCGGGGCTTATGTTTCTCTTAACATGTTTTTCAAATTAATGACCAACCAAAGGGAGGTGATATTCAAACGACAATTTAAAGATTTTGAGCTATGTCAAGATAGTTCACCCAGTACGATCAAATATTCGGAGTAAATGTACCTGTAGGAAGGGTTACCTCGGGAGTAGAATTTAACGTGAATTTTATTTTTAAAGAATGGAAATACTTTACCCCCGAAGTAAAGATTTTCACTGTTGAGCAAATTTGTTTTATAAATTTAAATTTCGCTAACTGGGCACCTTTCTTTGGGAGTAAACTCAATTCTTGTAGTCTAGATGAAAAAATGTGGGTGAAAGGTCCTGCTGCAGCAGATGTGAAAACTTTTTTGCGAATCAACTTTAAATCAAACTCGACTTTTTGTGATTTCAACAACAGCTTACCCAGGGTAATTACTCATCCGTAAAATATCGAGCGAATCAATACTGTAAATAAAAGGTCGCTCCGCAAGCTGCTGTTGCGAAAAAAAAGAGTACAATTAAGCCGCGGAGGGGGCGGGGAAAGAGGAAAGTGGAAGGGGGGATTACGTGACAGAGGCGCTCTTCGCGATTTTAATAATTTACAGCTCGTAATTGAAACATGTGTCACAAAAGGCGCTAGCGCTCAAAAAACGTGTTTTCATAGAAAATCCGACAGGTGGCGCGGGACGTTGCTTTTATGTCACAATGACCGTGGAAGGATAAATACGACACCTTTCAAAGGGGTTTTGGGTTGATGATACGGTTTTTCTTTCGTTACAGAAAAATTTCAAGTTATAATTTTGCAGATGTAATTTCAGATGTATTATGAGACTCATTTTCATTAGATTGTAAGGTAAATACGTGAGCTAAGTACAGTTTGTACCATATGCGCAAGAAGCGAGTTTGGCTCACACATGAGTACAACAGAGTCGGCAGGAGGATATTTGAACACGCATTATTCTTTGGGAATACTGTTAAATAGGGGATCCGCGTACACACGAGTTCATGTTTAGTTTACCTCTCGGTAGTATAAGTCGTGTCACGCGTCTGCAGAATTGGTTAATGTACCGTAGCTCAAAGTCAAAATGTTATTTAGTCAAACGATTCATACCCATGTCTTCGAAGTAAGTCCAATAGAATTGATCAGTTTCATTTAAGTCCAACTGTATTCAATTAGAACCATCAATAGTCTTTGCAGTAATATTTGATAACCAGCTGTTTTAGTCTCGGTTCGTACAGTGGCATTTCTATCATGATTTTTACCTGAATGCGGCGGCTCGCTCGTTTGAAAATTACCTGTCTGTAGTCTCAAACGTTGATGTAATCGATTTGATGAAAGAATGATTTTAGCTCATCGATCTAACTTGCGAAAGATTCTGCAATTTCAATACATTTCTTGTAGCGAGGGAGGTTTGGTGCCTTTTTCTTTTATTTTCAATTTGATTCTGCGACATGTGCTCGATTGTGATTTTTTTTCTGAAATTATGATACGTGACATTTGACAGCTGACGAATCACATCTCGTGGTCACATTTATTAGCTACCACTAATTGGTGTGCATCAGTTCGGCGGATTGTGCCCCTCCCCCTCCCCCCGCGCTAAGCGCCACCCCTACTGGATTATGCGAGTGTTCGTCCGGAACGCTCTCTGTGCAAGGGGTCTGGGATCGAATCCCGTCGGAAGCTGGATTATTTTATGGGATTTAATGAGAGCCACTGCTGCACCCGTTACCTCCCACAGAAATTTCATTTCTATTGAAATTAGTTCAATCAATATACCCTGAAAAAAATAATACCTGTTTTGGCTGGCTAGACAACCGCCTCTAGACAACAAAAATAACACAGTCGCAACATATAGTAGGCTAAATACGAGTCAATGGTCATGGCCATTGATAGATGTCAAAGAAATCTAACGTTTAATGCATGTGAACATCCTGGATAAGTAAGGAAAAATTCGTGATTTTTTTTCAAGTACCTTAGCGTACCTACAATTGAAATATATTTTATTTAAGAATTATTTGATTCATATGAATATTTATTTGAAAATTTTGATTGAAGTTTTAGGGCATGGTGTAAACGTGTAAATCAACCAAGATGAAGACTTTTTGGGGAAACTGAAAAAAATCGCAATCCGATTTGACTGTT
>Ga0058701_10004931_pt1 | contig 10946 bp, 7 predicted proteins | sample AgamicOrMae_FD_97039 | JGI IMG/M metagenome (GOLD analysis project Ga0058701, IMG submission 97039) | Agave microbial communities from Guanajuato, Mexico - Or.Ma.e | ecosystem: Host-associated > Plants > Phyllosphere > Phylloplane/Leaf | place: Guanajuato, Mexico | collected 2012-06-04 | reverse complement strand
GTGCGCCACCTTGCGATATCCGGCGGAATTACTGACAAAGACTGGTGTTGTCTCGAGATGGCTGTACGCGCCTAAGGCCTGGCTACAGGAAATCTCGACGCGCCAAGTCAGAGACTTAGAAACCCTTGCAGCCTGTTGACCTCGCGAGTAATTTTGCCCTCAGCTCCTGTTCCTGAACTTGGTCGACGAGACCGAACCCCAGGAAATCCGACGCAGGAAGTTGCTTCCTCGAAGAAAGAAGCGAAAACCCGCTTCCTGTCAAGACCCCAAGATTCCCGTCGAAATGTCGGAACGAAAAGTCGTGGATGAAACTGGCGATCTCAAAAGCAAAGATAAGGAAAGGGTTTCTAGTAGAGGACTACATCGTAAATATCTTCGAAGTAAACTTACTCTCCGGCAGTCGTCCATCTTAGAACTTCGAATTCTCGATTGTTTACGCGAGGAGCTTACCGCTAGGATACAGCAGTGTTAGTTTTTAAACCGGTTTGTATGGCCCAATAAATGCTTTTTGTTAAGTTGTTTTCTTTTACGAGTTCGGAGGATTTTCAGCGATTAACTTCCATTTAAAAAAAATGTTCAAATGAGCGCTTGTATCATGACTATCTACTCACTGCTCAGGATACCCAGTCAATAACTGCATTTAGAAGTTATGATAGTATTCGTGGCGCTAAAATTTGTCAAACACGCCTTTTAAATGAATTGAAATCTTGTGTCTGTAATCGTTCGTGCTTTTCACGTATTCTGCGAATACGTGGCCTTTGAAAAATTAAAAATGGCCACCTTTTAGCCAAAAACGGAAATGTGTGCTTTTGGCTTACAAAGATGGATACGTTCAAAACTTATATCTTGTGCAGCCACACTTCTACTTTGGAAGGTTGCCGTTTGCTCCCTTGCGTTCCACCCCGGCTCAATCTTGAATCACATTAAATGGCTCGAACAGTATGCAGCTTTCAAAATTTGGAATGCACCTGTTTTCTAGCAGATTTCAATAGGGAATTAGCATGTGAATTCCAGCGAGGATGTCATGAAATCCTTGAAAACATCACAATCTTGAATCGCATTGAATGGATCAAACAATTTGCAACTTTCAAAATTTGGAATGCACCTGTTTTCTAGCAGATTTCAATAGAGAATCAGCATGTGAATTCCAGCGAGGAGGTCATGAAATCCTTGAAAACATTATCTGGTGTGAAGAAAAACTTTGCAGTGAGGAATACGATAGCCCTCCCAAGTAAAACCGATATATGAGATACTATAAAATATGCGTGGGCGAGATAATCTGCACAGATTTAGTTGTAACATATACTGGAGGTAACGCATGGCGAAGCCAAAGTCTCCTAAGTTACCGTCCTCAATTCGTTTTCGATCAGTCATGTACTTTGTGTCTTCCCAGTAAAATTTTATCAAAGCCCCTGTGGCTAGTTTTACAGTTGTTTCTTCGTACTTAATTATAAACTGTGGCTTATTGTCAGCCATGAAAATGTGGCGATGAAGTGTTATTGCTTCCCGTGAACTCCATTACCTCGCTAGCTCCCATCGCAACGTTTCTACCAACCCGCGATCGTGCAAGTATATTTTTTCTTGTATTTTTACCAATATAGAAATTTTTGGATAGCTATCGCTTATTAGTCAGCTGATTCTCTTAATCAATGTGGTGACAAGTCATGAAAAAATCTCGCTCCTCTTCCGCCAAAACATCAAACCTAGGGAGCAGGCAGGGTGGACGTGGACGTCCAAATCATTCCCTCTAGTTTCTAGTGCTGCATACAACTCTTTGCACCGGTCACAAGAATGGAACCCACAATCAACTCATACTGCCTATGGTCGTCCTCCTTGCACTCACAAATTAATTGTATCGCCTCCCTGCAAATGCATGTTCTGCAAGGAAATGAATTACACCGCATGTAGTTTGAGTACCTTGATTCTACTTTCAATGTTCACAGTAAGAATGAATACTCCTGTTGAACATGTAGCTACGGCTCCCATTCATTGCCGCATCCCTTGTCACTGGTTGGTAGCGCGAGCGTAGCGCCTGTCAATCCCAGCATAGGCAACCGCTGCGCATACATGTGATGCGTGTTGCCTATGCTGGGATTGACAGGGGCTCTCCAAGTCTGCTTCCTGTTGCGCTTTCTGCTTCGTTTGATTCACCTTCATTGAAGTTCTCGTTCGTTTCTTGTGATCTACGATTTTCGTCTCGTAGTACTTTTTTTGGAGTCCTGATAAGAGAGGAGCGATCATGGATCCCTCATGGCCCCTTTCTAATTCATGGTATATTTCGTCAGAACTCCTACCACTTCGGAAATCAGATCGATTTCAATAGAATCTTGAATTGAGAGGAACCGTAAAAGGCCATGTCGGAGATCTTCCTCTCTTTTGGACGCATGGCAGTTGCACTCTTAAATCGCACCAGTGAAATGCACTCGCAATATCTTTGTGTATAGTGTATGGATGGATATCTTTAAAACACTCTCAGCGCTTCTAGAGCCTGTTCTGTAGATGAACCAGTTTTCTTGTGCTATAGTTGGTTACTCAAAATATTTTTTTTTTTTTTTTAGGTAAGTAGCGGGAGTCCAGAACCGATCATGATGGTAAGAATCACGATGTTGAAAGATGTTAGTCGTAGTTTTCGTTTATACCCGTTACCTAATTTTTTCCTCTTTTCTTCCTTCTCTCAGAGACCGAAAAGGATAGGTTTTGACCGCGGTTACGATTGCCGTTCAGTCGAAAGTTTGTCAGAATGCGAATCCTCATCAAACAAGGTAAGAGTCTCCCCTTTCTTGCTAAGTGTGAGAAATGTTTTGAGCTCATGAATTTTTCATCCCGCAGACTGCCAGCAAGTCAGACGTCGTCACTGCCTTGCAGAATGAACTTCGCTCAATGGAGAGGGAGCTGAACCAGTGTCGAAGGGTATGTTCATCCATAGAGTAGAACAGACTCCATAGTGTACTTTCTTGTTTTCTGCCCTACAATCCCTAAGCTTTCTCTCTATGGTCAGGCGGTCGTATCGGGAGCCTCTCTGGCCGATCTGGAAGAATTTCGAGTTCGAACTGTGGAAGCCCAAGCGGCGGTCGAAGATCTTCGCGATGAACTAAGTGAACTAGTGTCGGAATCGCGGGAATATGAAACTCAGGTGCTGGACGTCGATTTTTTAATATTGTTCGTTCCTTAAGTATCTCTTATTCAATGTACTCTCGATTTGTTTTGCAGATGGAAGTGGTTCGAATCGCTCTTGAAAATTGCTCATTGGCTTTGGGTCGAGCGCGTTCGCGCCTTTCTAACTGGCGACCGCCAGATAAAGGGAGTAGCTCTAATGATGGCGAAAGTTTATGCTCACTAGTCGATTCTGCGAGGGAAGCTCTCCAGCAAGCAGCCAACTCAGCAGACGGTTTCGTAAGTACTTCCTTGTCGAGTTTGGCGCGGTTGTAGATTCAAAAATGTCTTGACTAATCAGAAAATACAAACTGTCTTCGGACCATCTACACGGGATGGAACGGGTATATAGGGTTTTCGTTGATTTTCATGATCTAGAGAGACACGTAGGGAGAGAGGTGACAACTTATTCCCGCGGTGTGCGCTGATTAGTGAGATGCATGAAACCAGCATCGCTGATTGGTGGGATGCAAGGGAAACGTGGCAGTTGACGCCTCTCTCTCTGTGAGGCTCTTTCGATAGATCTCTCAATAACCACAATAAACGAAAGGGCTCAGCAAGAGATTTCTTTTGATATGGCTGTTAATTTACCTATTCCGGAAAGTAAACGAAACATATCGTCCTTACCTCGCCCAAATCAGGTACCGATGTAGACTGAACGTGTTATTAATTTTTTTGATATTTTTAAGTCATGCCTAAAATATTTCAGCTCCGTGGAAGAGATACGCGACAAGAGCTTCGAGAAAGAAGAGAGAGAAGAGTGGACCGATTGCAAGAAGAGTTAGATGGCGCTCATGACGCAATGCGAGATGGGGTGGAGACTTTGTCAAAAGCCGTTAACGCGAAAAGCCGCCAGATGGCGGACCAGGTCAGTTTTGATTTGAATTCAAATTAGATGACCGTTTCCGTCAGGCTCTTTAAGAGTGTAACTTTGTTACAGATGGAAAATAAGAGTTCAAAAGATGTCTGTGACGGTCCAGAATGTGTTCATCTAGTAAGTATTCTCGAAGTCTTCAAGTTAGTGTCCATTTCGACTTGAGGCTAATCTGGACTAACATTTTCAGGATAAACTTAAGAAGCTTCAAGAAGAGCTTAGTCGTCAGAGGAATAATTCCAGTGATCGTGACGATTCAGAATGGCTGAGGACTGAGTTGGACATTTTAACGAGGAATTTACAAGCTAAGGAAAAAATGGTAAGCAACGCTTAATTTTATTTTTCGTGCGTTACTGCTTTTTCCAGTGATTTTAATGACTTAAGTTCGAGTTTGATGATTTTTGGATAGTTAAGATTAGGATGATCTAATCGACATTTTAATGGCCTGTGGTTGGTCATATTTAGCTTGGTGAATTGTAGACAAGTTTGATACAATGTCGATTGCCTGAAACTTGAAAGGTTTATTAGTCGTCTGTGTTCCACGTTGGAAAGCATCATGACTCGTTCGTGCAATTTTTAAAATTTCCTTCGCCTAATTTTCAGCTCGCCGACAAGGAAGAAATGGTCTCTCTTCTGCAAGATTCGTTAGAGCGCGCGAGAGAGGAAATCAGGACTTTAAAACAACATCCTGTGAGTGATAAGTCTTAAGTCTACGTTATCGTAAGTCAATTGGGTGCCATCTTGAGCGACGATAGGCATGTATGAAAAATTTGGGCCAATGTTGGGTTTTTAACATCAGTTTGAGGTCACCTAGCCGTCCAGTTACTTATTCGTAGTATCGTAAATTTTAAACTAGCGGAAACGTGAACGTGAGATTGAACAGCGATCTAGATTGATGCTACGCGATGTTTGCTTTAGATCTGGGTGCCTTAAGGCGGAATACATTTTAAACTGGCCTAATACTTAACAGCATGCCCAAGATTAGCTCTCTTCTTGGTTTAAGGCTATATGCTAACCTTCGGAACAGCGTATTTGTGCAATAGTGCCACTGGTTCCACTTTTGTTAGTATTTTATTATTATTTTAAGCGAATTAATCAAAAGGAGAAGGGTATCTAGCCGTTTCTAGATCGCACAGCTAGTTAAAATTAGATCAAGAGGAATGTTTACCGTCTTCCTCTGAATTTATATGAAACTCGAAACCTTTACTAGCCTTAGAATGCTAATGAATTGAAATCCGTAGCCGAATCTCTGGGGCACCTACAACTTAACCTCGCTTACGTAAGTTACCAGTGGTTATCAGAACCAAAGTATTGTAGCATTTATGTGCGAGCACCTAGAAATGGATTTACGGAGGCCGTTTCTACTCCTCATGACCTTGTCGATCATAGCCAAGATATTGCTTAGGTATGTTTGTTTATGAAGTTTCTCTCGTCAGTCGACCTCAGCAACACAATTCCTTTTACAGGAAAATATGACAGCGCATCGTACTTGGCCAGATGTGAGCTAATATATTTTTTAAGTTTTGTGACTGCATGAATATATTGTGTTTCGCATGAGAGGCAGATGGGCTACGTCTAAGTCAAGTCAAAAGTCATACCTCTTTTTGAGGATTGTAATTTTGACTTTTGGTGTAGCCTGCACTAGCTCGCCTTTATCGTTAACCATAAGATTTTTGTGAACTAACTATTTAGGCAATACTGAATGGTTTGATCTACCTTGGAATCCCAATCTTCCAAGTGTGTGTAAAGAATTTTAAGCAACTTTTGTGATATAGCTACTATTGTAGTCTTAAATAAGCTGCTTGATCGGTTTTATAACGTTCGACTAACCCGTGCTGTAACGGTTCAAATTGTTTTTGCAGGCTTAGTATTGAATCGATAACCACCTTGCTCCCGTTTATAAAGTACAAACTTAAGCTTAAGGAACTAAAATGTCCCTTTCAGAGATATGGACTACAGTCCTGAGATTTTTAAAGTTTTGGTCGCCTTACGCCTAGAAAATGAGAAAAATCTTTTGGCGAGAGAGCACCGTGATTTTATGTGTAGGACGCACTTCCGTTTATAATGTTCTCGCGGCTTTTTTGCGGGTCCTAATAGAAAAAAAAGTTAGTTGCTCGCTGGTTACCAGGCCAACAAGGAAATTTTCAAAAAGGAAAAATTCCTTCCGTAGTCGAGACTCGAATCCAGGACCTCCTATTCGGCGCCCAACTACTAGCACCCAGCCAGGAGAATCGGTCAGTAAAGGATATTGTCTTATTGATTCATACACAGCCAGGCTCTCGGGCAAACAGACACTTCGTAGTTTCCAAGTTTGAAGACGTTGCGAAGAAATTATGAAATTTCGTCACCTAAAATAACCTGGCGAAACGTAAGCTGCTGTCATTTTTAAATTTAGACCGCATTATGGTAGGAAAACACCGACCTCTGAGTCAAACATCTGAGCTAGTACGTTCTAAACGGGAGCAAAAAATAAACGTTTATAGGATTGTCTCAAAAAAATCGCCTGTTTAATTCACGCTATAAGTCTAAATGCAATTGAATTTTTAAGGCGCGCGTCTCATTATAAGGCTATTGGGTTTTTCCTTTTTTTGAGGTAAAAATTGCTCTTGCACAGATGAATTTCTTTCAGAATAGCCTAGAATACCTGGTGCTCTGGCGATCTAGCATTTTATGTTGTATCTGTCCATAGTGCACTTAAGAATTAATTCACCTTGGAGGCATTTTGTAGACTTCGAGCTTTCCACGACTCGCCTGTAAATCTTGTTGCACGAGAAATCCTACCGGCGTCGAATAATTAGCTGTGAGGCCAACTGACAATGAGCAATAGTTTCAGTTGTTTTTTCGGCAAGATTTTAGAAAAAAAAAAACGTAGGATTGGTTCAGCCTAAAGCCTATGCATTTTTATGTCTTTACCCCTCATAATAGAATAAAATATTCAACCAGGGTGGAACAGAGGTAGTAAACGTGACCTCCCAAGGTACAGTGCAGGAGTGTAGTTGTTTAGTTGACTCTTACACTGTGAGATTGCTATATTCTTCCATCTTCATGTTGGTGGTACTGATGTACTTTGGACACGGACGGAGCTGTGAGGGTCTGCATGACGTCTTTGAAGCCAGTCGGATCATTTCGTTAGTACTCCCAGCCAAAGTTAAAATTAACAGAAAAAAATCGAAGGTACCCTTTTGGAACGATATTTATTCAACCACATAGGCTTCAGAGTAAAAGAAGACTAGTCAGGGTTATTGCCAACATGAAATTCGGAATATTGCTGTTTCACAAGTCATGCTGTTTGCTTCAATATTCTACCCGTATGTTAAGTATGATCTATTTAATGCCGTCCGTATTAATGTAGCATCACACAGATTAGTAGATAATGTGAAAGATGCATTTATTTAATTTTTTTTGTTGTTTCTTTTTTTTTTGTTTTACTGTTAGTGATCTCGCGCTGTTTTTGACTGGAAGTTTTTGTTGTCATTGTTGTGTTTTTATCACTGTAACTAGTTACGCTTACATTTATTCTGTAGCGTGGCTCTGTGACAATGTTCCGTTTGTGGACAATATTATTCACGTTTCACGTATACTCAGCAAGGTATAAGTCTTAGATTAAATGGTGAAAAAGAGGAGGACGTTTTAGAAAACGACCCCAAATGAAGTATGGTGGTAGTGTGAAAATCGGTTTATTAACTAAGAACATGTTGAATCGATGTTATAATCAACAACCACTCTAACCGGCCTATCGGAGGCAGGGTAAAAAGATTTCAATAGTTCAAGAACACACCTCATTGATAAACAAACATATTTACAGTCACATCGTAAGGCAAATTTTTACGGCCATCTATACTTGCCACCAAGGGTGAATTTTGAGGACTCAATCTTGAAATGGTGACTTAAACATTCCTAACTCTTCTCTTTTTAGATCTGATGAAATGAATGTTTGTTTTCCAATGAGGTTCTTCGGTTGCATAGTCGTTATTAAAAGTTCAATACTCCATTGCTGTTTCATTGGTTTTGCCTATCCAAACACCTAAGAAACGGTCAAGATATACACAGAATAACTTTGCATGATAGTGTTGGCAAAGGCATGGTGTTTAGTATACTAATATTCTTTTCAAGATTATAAAATCAATCGGGGCTGTTAATTGTCTTGCCAATTGTGGCTTTCGCCAGCTTATAGTACAACTTAACAGTACAATTCGGTGTTATGAATGATATGTACTGATTTTAGGGTTACCCGTGGAAGCACCGCAAAATGTGTTCTTTATCAAATTTGAGGAATTCTAAAGGTGTTTACTTGTTTCTGTAATAAAGAGAGCCATTATTTTTGTGTCGTTATAGATTTCAAAGCATATCACCGTTGTTTCTCTGAAATCACGTTGCTCTGTCAAATGTGGGCCTCCCTTCACCTTTTTGGTGTACGAAGCAGCAGAAGAGAAAAGCATTTTCCGCTGGTTGTTGAAGCGGAAAAACTTCGCTACCAAGCGGCGGTAGCAAATATCCGTTTCAGCCTAAAGCTGCAGAATTTAATTTCGTTTCTCTGCTTAATTTTTGGATTATTACTAAATTGTTCGCTGTTTTTGAAATCGACATAACTTCATTTTTATTCAGAAGAAAGGACTTTTTTGCCCTCTGAACATTTTTCCCAATCTTAATCTTTTCTTCATGCTAAAGTTGGAGAAGTAGCATAGGAATTTTATAGTTCTTATTGGCCAGTATTGAAATCATGCCTATAGAATATCGCCAAGTTATACTGGTTTTTCTTTAGCCGATGTGGGAGCGGTTTCTACCGGAGGCTGTAAACGCTATCCTAGCGAACAGTTGTAGATCCTAGTTGACAGGTAGATGGTGTAGGGTGACAAAACTTACTAGTCGACGTATTTCAGGACCACATCTTGACGTTGACCTGTTATTTTCTTATCTAATGGAAAAGGTTCGTTATTTTGGGTTTGCGTAAAATATGAAAGAAAGTTAGAGCGTTTATGGTTTGTCCAGTGATACTTTAAATACTTAGCAATGGAATCAAAAAGAAAAATCATTATCTTATCTTATAACTATTGTGATTTCGACGTGTGTAAGTGAGGGTGTGTTGGTGTGTGCGTGCCTAATGTAATATTTTATTTTGAACCGCACCTGATTTTCTCTTTACGCCGATATTGGCTAAAGAATTCGAGCAAGTCATGTTAAGCTCAAAACGTGTTCAAGTGAGCCACAAGGTGCGAATGTTAGAGTTTGGTGTGTTGAACAAAATCTTGTTAAACCGTGCTGTCTCCCTCGTATTTTGGTTTCGTCTTGTTTGCATTAACCAGCATGGTGTGCAAAAATGTAAAATCTGCAAATAAAATAATTACATTATCACTGAAGAGGTGTTGTAAAAATATGTTTTCCGTATTACCTTTGAAATCGCGCTGTAAATTTGAAAGGCGGCATTTTCTACCGCTTGTGTCGCCGCGTCCTGATCTTTATTTCTTTATATGAGAACTAACAACCAACTGCCCTGTAAATTGGGTTCCTTCAATCACGATTAGATGAAGTCAGGCGCAATTTGCCATTTTACCACTCCGCTCGCGAAACCTGATTTGAGTATATTGCTGTGAATTTTAGTCACTGTAAAAATAGTATACCCTCTAATACCAGCTCAAGACTGCGCTTGAAACTACCATCTCAAAAAATCTGTGGGGCTTTGAAAACAGGCAAAACACCAATGGGACTAAAAATTTGGGTAATAATTATTTAACTCAGCCTTTTTTTTAAAGCGAATCTTGGTCATTATTTGCTTGTCGATCTCTGATTTTCTTCTGCTCCTATTAGTTTCTAGAATTAAAACCTCTTAATTTCTTAACCAATTTTTTTCCCGCAGACCAACTTCGGGATAAAGCGGCATCGCAAGTAATTTTTTGCCTTGAGAACCCGCTATTGCTCGCTAATAATTGAAACCCATTTGCTGCAAAGACTACCTCGGTGACTCCCCGTTTTTCAGACGGACTTGGACAGAATGTAGCTGGTGCAGATGCCACGACGAGTTTCTATTCACTTTTGCTTATTGCTCCTACTACCTTGAGCGGAGAACTCTTGCCTTACTTTTTTGGCAGTTTTCGTTGCTCAGCGTCATTTTTTTTTTCAGAAAACTAAATGTAGATTTTTTTAAGATTTCTGTTTGTTGGTTTTGGAGAACACCGTTTTGTGTCTGATTTTGGAAGTTTGCAGAAATTTCTTCATGAAATGCGTTTATTATTTGTATTTGGTTTTAGACAAAAAAAGAGCTTCTGATGGATTTGAAGGAAATGCATCATCAGTTTCAACTTTGTTTTAGCGAGGTAAGCTCTGAAATAGATGGCGTTTTCCAGACAAATGAAACATATATTCTGCCATTGGAAATCCTTCCAATTTTCTTTTCTATAATATTTAATTTGCGCAGGCTGCCCGCCAAGAACAATGGCTTGTCTCTCTCCGTTCAGCCGTACATGAACTTAGAAACCGCGCCGAAACCGAAAGCAAACATGCAGCTGTTGCGGAAGTAAGAGATTAATTTGTATTAATCTTAAACGATTGAATCGGCATTCTCGCGAGGTGGATCACGTCAAACGAGCGACCGTAATCGGGTGGAAATGCAGTCTAGAAAGAGTCGAAACCTTGACGATTTGTCGCGTGATGACAACACCTCAATGTGAGGTTGTTCTGAGCCCATCTTGCTTCGTTATGATACGGATAGAATATCTCGAGTTTGCTAGGCAGTGTTTGTCATCCCGTAAACCTTTAACTAATCGCATAAGTTTCGACTTTTTCTAGAATAACGACATTTCCCTCCTAGGTTGAGCTTTTCGTCGTCTTACACCTTGCATCTTCGCAAAATACGAGAACATTTAGAAGTATTTTACCAAGTAATCTCGTGGGTTACTGTGTCGTCGTTAAAAGTTCATATATT
>Ga0058701_10004930_pt1 | contig 10946 bp, 9 predicted proteins | sample AgamicOrMae_FD_97039 | JGI IMG/M metagenome (GOLD analysis project Ga0058701, IMG submission 97039) | Agave microbial communities from Guanajuato, Mexico - Or.Ma.e | ecosystem: Host-associated > Plants > Phyllosphere > Phylloplane/Leaf | place: Guanajuato, Mexico | collected 2012-06-04 | reverse complement strand
GCACAAGGCACTATACCAAAACTTGGTTTACGGCAAGAGGCTTGCTTATGATATAGGTTGGGCTAGGTTGGATGCCTTTTGCCTCGTTCCGCTATCTCTCCGCTCGGCTTGACGACGGAGCATAGCACCATATTTAAACCGCAAAAGGTTGAAAATGCTACCTTAAAAAATTACAGTGTGTCCGAACTAGCGACATACACCGAGAACAATTGATGATTTAACGCAGTTCTAAACAATTTGGCCGATTCGGCCTATAACAAAGGATGATCATTGCAGATGTATCCTGAAATGAATGATCCCACGAAGGTTGGATTTCCCACCTTGGTTCAACCGAGGATTAACGACAACAGCATAGGTTAAGTTGAGCTGCGTTAAGTTCCGCGCCTTGTTTCATTACCGCTCCACTCGGTAAGCCTGATCTGCTTACTTCACGCGGTGAGCAGCCTAAAGTAAGCGGCATCAGGCTTATCGACCGTCATAATAGGTATACTTTCGATTACGAGTTTTGGGCGTCACTCCGCTCAGCTTGGCGATGAAAGGTGCAAAAGTTCTTGTTTCTACAGAGTATGAAGATGGTTTGGTCATCGAGGACAACATCTAAAGAACATAGAAACGATACAGAGGCACGCCGATGACGGCAGTGCGTCCCGGATTCTACAGAACACAACCCACTTTCCCTGGCTCTGGCTACTCGGCGCAGGTTGCCGCTGCCGCTCCACCCCTCTTCCCTTCCCTTCCCCCCTCCCCGTCACCCGCGCCGGCCGCCGGCCACCGGCCGCCATTGAGAAGTTCACCTCGGCAGCGCGCTGCGCCGTCGTCGCGCCGCGGCTCCGGTCCGCCTAGCTCGGCCTGGCTCGGCTCCACTCGGCTCCGGTCGGCTCCCCGCGAGTTGATCACCTTCTAGCAAGCAAGCTCGAGATCTTTGGTTTCCCCAGCCGAGGGAGAAAAACGATAAAAAAAGACATTTAAAAAATACGGCTTCGGTGCTGCAGAGCAAAACTGGTATTCGGAGTGTTCTTTGGCAACACGTTACGCGACACAGCGTTGGCTGAGCGCCCGATTATTTCTGCGGTCTTTTAAACTCTCTGTACGGCTACACTACACCGCGACTTAGAACTTCAAAATCAAGAACGACTTTTCAGCACAATCTAAGGGCTTTGTACGACCGTGACAAGCCGATGGAAGAGCAAAACTACATCCAAAGTTATAAAGAATACTCCTATAGGAGTTGGTCGTCGAACTGAATGTTAAATCGCACAGTTTACGAAAAATGTTGAGGCGCGCTATTTGAAATGACTGCTCTGCGTTCGATCTTATCAATCGAAACTCCAGCCTAAAAGTGACCTTGACGGCGCGGTAGCGCAAAAGGTCGTGTCAAGACTCCAGTGCGATCGAACTGTCATGCGCGCAGAAAACAGTAAATAGTCTAGGAGTGCGAAGGACATGGTAAGTGACGTCATAATCGCACCGACCTCCGTACTCTACCGGGCGATCGCGAAGGCGCCCTTGAGAGCGACCGACCAGGCTTACCCCGATGCTTCGCCGAGCTCCTCGGGAAACCCCCATGGACGCCCGTCGGCATAAGCTTGCAGCATGGCGACACTCCAGACAGCTCTTTACCAACGTTCTCAGTTCATTTTCCTGACCAACGGACTGATAAAAGGACATTCCGACCGAATACCGAGCGAGCCACAGCGCTTCAGAAAGGCACGTTACACCCCCAACCACTCGGAGACTTCAACGCAGGGGTCGCTCTTCCTTGAAATGGCACAATTCGAGTCTACGCGGAGAAAGACTTACTCGATTGGAGAAGCCAAGCATTTGGTTGCTATATTCTCAGTTTAAGGTTTTGGTTAAGATAATCAATTTTTTGGTTAGGGCAACCAATTTTTTTGCCCGAGGCAACCAATTTTTTTGCCTGTGGCAACCAAATTTTTTTGGCTGAGGTAACCAAGTTTTTTGGCTGTGGCAACTAGAGTTTTGGTGGGCCTCGAGACAACCAAGCATTTCGTCACGTAAAAAAATAGTTGCCACGACAAAAAAAAGTTTAGACAAAAACCGAAAAAAATGGTTGTGGCAACCGTTTTTAGTCTTGTCAAGGTAACATTTTTTTATGGAACCAAATGCTTGGTTGTCACCACAAAAAATCTTGTTGGCAACCAAAAAAATTGGTTGAGTATATATCAGCAACGTGCTTGGTTGCTCCAACCAAGACCTTCTTTTCGAGTGGCAGATTCACAGGCATCTCAAGTCACCAACCAGCTTCTTGGGACAAAGAAATACTTCTCTGCCAGCGTCACGGCTGCCTTAAGACCTCTTGTTCTCTTTTTAAGACATGAAGGAGGCCAGGAAGTTGGCGATACAATTTCGCAACATTTTCCGAAATCGCTGTATGATTGTTTTTCCAGGGTGTCCCTGATCGCAACACTGTTTCCAGTGAAAAGATGCGAGCTAACATTGGCAGGGCAAGGCGTCCGAGTGGTGCCAGCGGCGGCCGCAGCTCGGCTGCGCAACCGTTTCCCGATGCAACAACGCGATCGGCGAGCGAATGGTGCATGCGTAGTGCTTGCGTTCCACTTCTCACGTCCACTCCAGCAGCGCGCTCTGCATTCGCGGCGAAAAAGTGCGCTTTGCAACCAGAGACGCACACTCAGTTTTACAGACTACCCACCTCTTGAGTCCCACCCTGGCTGAACGTTTCGTTAACTAGGAACACATGTAGGTTAGGTTAACCTCCCTTACGTTCTCAATTAAAACAGCCTTGAGCATACTTCGCTCCGATCGTTCCGTTCCACAAGCCTAACGCCGCTTAATTCCCGATGAAAGGCTGCTATGATCAGGGTTGGCGATTGTAGGCTTAGGCTAACGGGATCCGCCCCGCTCAGCTCGAAGTAAGCACCAAAGATATGAATATTTAAAGGAGATTAACTAGCGCTTTTAGACAATAAAACGTAATTCCAGCGATGCAAATGAACTCGTCCAACAGGAAGACGACAACCAAATCCGATACGAATACTTCGTCACTAGAAGCTTGTTTCCTTCCGCCGCAAGTTTCCGACCGGAACCAAACGCAAAAAGAAAAAAAAGAAGAGGAAATTCAGCTCTCTAATCTGACCTTTGAAATATTTGACAACACTTTCATTTCCAAGGAATAGCGCGAGGATCATCACGGAAGTCGTAAAAGCATCGACACGTAACCTATCAACACGTCTCGATTGTCAACGTAGGTAAAACAGTCAGGATAACGAAACAGGCTGTTACACTAAATCCTTAAAACGTCACAGTATCCTGCGGTACGCGCCTGCGGTAAGTAGGCTGTAGACAACGCGAACGAGACGGGAGCACGTCCCGAAACACCGCCGCCGTCGCAAGAGGAAGATACAACAGCTCTGTAATCGTTTCGAAACAAATACGTCTACAAGTCTAGGTTTGAGGACAATGTGAAAGGCTTGAGCGAGTAAAAAGACCGCTTGCTATGCAGAACGACCAGCGCAACGTCCACGGGAGAAAGCTATCGACAAAATAGACGATTTGTTTATTAGACGTTGTCTGCTCTTCGTTTGGCGCCCGTCTCTCCGTCCGTGGGGTCAAGTGACCCCGCGCCGCCGCGCCTTCGCGCTAACGGAATGTTTTGGACAAACAGGGACTACCGCTGGCGCGTCGCTGCTCAGTGCCTCAGCTCCATCTACCGTATCAGCGTTGAGCCTTCGAAAAAGGGGCCATCTCAGTAGGGCAAACCCAAAGGGTCTCATTACAAGTTACGCAACGTTGTGCCGTATGGATCCAGGCAGTCGAGAGCGCCGAATGGAATCTTTTACCGCTGGGTATCAAAACCTCCTATTCCGATAAACCGTCTTAAACTCCTCCCTCTCGATTTCAGCGGTCCTCCCCGATTCCCACCGTTGTCTTGCTCCTTCAGGTGTTCCTTATACGCCACGTGATCGTCTGGGGAGCTGGTCACGTGACTGGGCAGCTGTTCCACAGTCGCGTGGTACCGTTGGCCTCACTCCACTCCGCGCGGCTCCAGTCAGTTCTCCCCACCCTAAGGAGATTCCTCCAGACGCTGGCACGGTGGTCTCGACGAAGGGTATGGCACGGCGCGCACCCTGTGCTCGGTAGAGAGCCTCACAAGGAGAGAGTCGTCAACACCTCTTTCATCCCACTAATGAGGCGCACAGCGCGGGAATAAGTTGCCTCTCTCATGACGCACTCTACTTCCCGGCTAACAAGGTCAAAAGCTTTGGGCTGCGATGGTTGGGGTGTAGTCGGAAGAGGTTTACGGAGCGCCAGTTGCGAAAGGCGGCACGGCAGCAGCTCGCTCGCCTTTACATCATGCTGTGTTTCTCAACGCCGTAAACCCAGCCTTGCGCAAGCTTGGATACTCTAAAGGATTTACACAATGCAACAAACTTTCTAACCGTGACTGCCCGCTCCGATATTATCCTTGCTTGGTCGCCGTCTTCCGCGTCCTCCGTGCGCTCGGCGCCGCGCCGTTGCCAAAGCGCCGCTTCCGTCCGACAGTGCCACTGCCCCAAACAATGGTCGCAAGGCCGTGCTGAACAACGCGCACCCTCGCAAGGCCGTCCCCCGGGCCCAGCCGCGGATGAGTCAGGCGACCCAGTCGATATCACTTGGATATGGCACGCCGTCATCTGCATCTGACACAGCCAAGGTCGCCGAATAACGGGCCATTACAGCGCCACAAACGTGACTTGACACCTAAATAACTTCAAGGTGCAGTCCTCACCTTTCAACACCATTGCCAAAGTATTTTGCCTACCCAGCCGCGGCGCCGATCTCTGGCTGCTCCGCTCAAGTCTCCACAACATCCTTAATGGTTCTCATCACGAGAGAACGTTTTCTGTTCATTTTGTGATGAACACACTTGTTTTAGCCTCCAGAGGCTGTCTCCACAGCAGCGCCTTCTTTGTTATTCATAAGAAACGCCCTTTTTACGAGCCGCCGTCTCAAACCTTGTCTTAATTGAGAGAAGACGGTCATCCTGGAACGTGTTTTAGAAGAAACGACGTGTCGGCGGGAGAAACTTGTCTCCTGAAGCATCCAGGTGATTTACGTCCAGGCACTCGCGTAAGCCATCATCCTCAGAGGAAAGGGCTTCGAGAAGACATTGTTTATGTAGGTCAGTGCGAAAAGTCGGATGTGCATGATTGGTCGTGAGAAGGACCCTCGCCCTGTGGAAGGCGCGGAGGCGCGGCGAGACGGGCGCGCAACGAGACCGGCACGCGACGAGAAGCCAAGCGGCTCCACGACGCAAACGCCTGCTCCGCTGGTAGCCCCGTTGCTTTGGCCTCCATACGAGAGGAATGCGCGCGCTGCTGCGCCGGTCCCGGCCCGGCTCGTTCGCATCGCAATTGGGTTAGTCGACAAAACGCGCCAAAAAACAATTGCGTCCGTCCTTTTCCAAGGTGCACTATTCCCTCATTTCTCGTCGTGGCCGAAGGCTCTAATCTTTGTACAAGCGTTTCTCAGAATCGCGAATGTGCGCCGACTTGCTTATAGTGAAAGTCTTCACGTCCCCCAAAAAAAGTTCTTATCTCAGATCCGTGTAAGTAACTTTCCCTCTTGTCTGTGAATCCTTTTAAAAGCCGCGGCGAAACACAGTCCCCTGAGGTCTACCGATGATTGCAATGCTTTTTCGGCGCGAGCGAAGCTGCCTCTTGCATTCATGCTGAACGTATTTTTTTCTATGGCCCCTTATGGCAGATCTTAGCCGCTCTGAATGATTTTGACAAAATGTGGAGACAAGGTGTAGCAAAAGAATCTAAGACATATGACATGGGTTTGAAGTCGAAGTTTCAGGCTCAGTTCTAAGGAAAGCGATGTATGGTGTACAAATTTTACATGGTTGTATACATTGCTACGGCCAGGCTCGGTCATTAGAGCAGAGGTCAAGCCGAGGCTGGGAGATGAAGTAAAGAACGCTTTAGATGCGATTGATCAAAAAATGATCGAAACGAAAAAGATGCGTCTCGTTTCGAAACATTCGGATTTTCAATTTGAATGCCCATAAGGAAGTGCCCGTATCGAAGTCGTTTTCTAGGGTAAATTCCAACATTTCGATTGTTGTGACATTCACTGTTGAGAATTCACACTACTTCAAACTTAAACCCTATCAACATAATGAAATTTGCTCGCGCCTTAAGTTGCATAGCAACTTTAATATTATTATTTATTTTTTCGTATTCGCAAGAAAAAGGTCACAGGGCGATTCAGACTGCTCTGCGGTGCGCCGTTCACCCACAACAAGGACGGCAAGGTCGTTTGGCTCGGCCTGCTCGCCGCCTCGAGGCTCGAGCCGTATCGGGCCCACTCGGCCCGCCTCGGCTCACGTCGCTGCCGGTCCTTTTGAAATGAGGCGACGCAGCCGCAGCGCTTGCACGGGCGTCGCGCGGAGCGGGCCCAGCACCACCCCGCGCGGCACAGCGCGTCGCCTCTCGGCCTCCCAGTGAAAGGGAGAAAGCCCAAATCGGGAGAGGCGCTTCGCATTGGCCTGTGGCCAACGCCTTTCGCTGTACATACGGATCCAAAATTTCAGCGGTCCCGCCCACCTCCCGCTCAGCAGAAGCGTTTGGAGGCTTGGCTCCGAGGGGAGGGGGCACACACCCATTTATGCGCTCCCAAGTACGTCCCGCTATCACAGACGCTAAGCAAATATTCTCGAAAAAGCTCACTCAATGTTACCAGATTCAATTTAAAAAAAAATAATGAAAAAAAATAAATAAAAAAAAACGCACTATTACCTACCGAATAGCTAAATTTAACACGGTTTAAAATTTCTTCGGAGAAATTCGACCAACAAAGAAAGATTTCCTCGGTGCATGGTTTGGTCCCCGCGGTAAGCGTTCGTTCACGCACTCATTACGACCGAGGTAGAACTTCGTTATCAAACGCCTAGTGTACGACTCGAGAACGAGAATAACTTTCCGTACAGTCGAAGACAAAACCAGGCCGGCGGGGCAGCCGCTCTAAACTGTGAAAAAAGAAAGCACAATGCGAGATATATGATGCGTCACATCCTTGTAAATAGCTAGGCGCCGTCAGCGCACCGCGTTCCCCGCGACTCCCGTGGCATTGGCATGTCATCCCTTCGTGGTCGGCAACGAAGCCGATGTCACCCGACGAGATCATGTCGATTTGCGTCATTCGGTCAACGACTCCTTCCACATACACCTCCCATCAGAAAGATGAAAGAGACAGGAGAAAATTCCTGCCAAAATCCACCCAAGTTGAAAATAAACCTCGGAAACAGTACCCCCGCGAATGGCGTTTTCCGAGTTCATACCGGACGCAAAGAAAGGTTCAAGGATCCTGAAAACACAGGGATGTATTTCTATCCCTCCTGATCATAGTTGAGTTCTCATCCACTGCGCAGATAATCTTTTTCTCCTTTTTTGACGAGGTGTGTTACGAGGGAGGAAATTAGCCTACTTCTAAGTAAAGAAATGAATTGATTTGTTTCAGGGAATGCTCACGAAATTCTTGTAAAAATAAATAGGGAAAATTTTTGGCTAAAAAAGTTACAGAGAAGTATTTCCACACTGATTATATTCTTGATTTGGAGAACTTTAAGGTTACATTTTTAACTGGAGTACAGGGCTAAAAATGTGCTAAGAAATTCAACTTTGCGTCTACGTTCAGCTTGTTCGGATATCACAATGCGCGTTGGAAAAGCTAAGCGATTAAATACTCTACAGAAAAGGACCAAACACGCGTTAGTTGTTAAAACTATGGACATCAAGGTATTCGTTGTGTGCTGGATAAAAAAACCATGCCATTCTGTAGTAGCTGGAATCGTTAGCTTGATCTTCCTTTGTCGGCAAATTCGATCGCAAACGCGCGTTTGAGAATGGTCTACATTTGAAGCTGTTAGGCAATCCTAACTCCCCTTGGAAGGACTTGAAAGAGCCTGTGGAGTCGAGACGGCCCATTCTTGATCTCCCCTCCAGCAACACGTCGCGCTCGGCGCCTTGTGATATAACAGAAACGTTTCCGCGTCCAGGCGTTGCGGCGGAGGCGCCGCCGCGGCACGGCGAGGCCGAGCCTGCCCAACCGTAGCCGAAGGGTTGCGCCAACGAAAAAAGGCATTTTCGCCAAATATGCAGTCTCTCCAAAAGACGTCATAGACTAAATCCTGCGCATGTATCGCTTTCATAACATCTTCCAGCTTAAGGTTAACTGCTTTTCAAGCGGGTAATGGACTAGAACTTCACGTAGGTTTACGAGAGGTAACCTCAAAAACTACACCAACCTGAAGCGATATTTTGTTCAGTAATCTGACTGATGCGACAGGGGACCACGTCAAAGTGTATTCGCATTTCAAACAGGTACTCATGCACTCGAAAGCTGGTAGGAATCTACTCCCGCAAGAGTTGATTTTAAGCAACTCCGACAATTACGAATACACTCTTTGGCGCAATAGTTTTCATTGTAAACGGTGATTTGTGGCTTTTAACGGAGTTGCTAAAAATCAACTCTTACGGGAGTCGATCAAGAGATTTCACTTTCAGCTTTTGAGTGTTCTTACGGCAGGATAGAAATCACCTTGTCTTAATGTAGACCACTTTTGTTTTCATCTCAACATTTCCTAGTAAAAGTAGTCTCAAAGCTACTGTCCACAGGTTTCCAAATTCCTGTATCTCAAGAAATACTTCTTCAGCACAGAAATCATATCCATAATCATGAGACGCGATAACTTCATGAATTCGCAACCAAGTTCGAAACACTTCCCGAAGTTTCAAAGGTCCATAAGAACATCTTTTACATTGAAAATACATAGTTAAAATGTATCATCAAGTTGGTATCCTGGTTTTCCACACTAGTTTTATAACCGACCAGACATAACTGTTTTAAGAACAATTCCCCAGCTCAAAATTTCGACTTCCATTCCCTATAGCAGAACTGTCCGTAGCACGGATAATTCGACTCGGACATCTGCACGAATATCCTTATGGATATCCGAGTAAATGGTAATAGAGCACAGATATCCGTTCGGATGTCCACACCCTCTGAACATTAACTTGGATATCCACACGGACATCCGCATGGATATCCAAGTAGATGGTTAAAGGACACGGATATCCGTACCTATATTCACACTCTATGAAAATTGTCATGGATATCCAAACGGATATCCATGCGGATATCCAAAATGATATCCATGCGGATATCCTTACGAATCACCCGTGCTACTGACAGTTCGACCATGGGTATAGCAGCATTCCTGGCAAAGTTTGACCAACTTTCGGATCAGTGGAAAAACGGTAGGCCTACCAAAACAACGACAAAGCGAGACGGTGAGGGGTTGAGCACCGAAAAAGGCTACTTGACAAGAATGCTAGGTGGGCGAGCAAGTCATTCCAGCCCATGTCGCGCGACGCGGCCGCCGGCCGGTCGCAGCGGGGCGGGGCAGGACGGAGCGGGGCCGGCGGTGGCAAAAAGCGCTGTGGTGGCGGCCGGGCCGGCCGCCTCAACGCGCCGTCGATAAAAATATCGTCGCCACGTTCACGTGACCTAATTTTAGATCAGCACGGTCAGTGTAACGGTATCCGCATATATATGCATCTTGGTGCTGCAAGAGACAAACGAGTATTACTAACGGTACCCGACTGCCCACGCCCACCCGGTTCACCGAGGGCCCATCGCCTACCCAAAACTGTCAAACGAGCAATCAGCGTCCCCAAGACAGACTTAGCCCCATAGACTACAAGCGCGAGTCTCGGCTAACCCCTTTCTTCGCCTGTCCGCCATGTTCGGCCCAGACTCGCCATTTGTCCGCTTTAGCCATTCCTCTCGGCATCGAGGTTTTCCTCCATGCTCTCAACAGCTTCCAATGCCGAATGTAATTATGATTCACCGACCCACTACTTTTATTATCTTACATAGTTAAGCCAACATGCTCGTCGACCACAGGTCATCGTTATGAACGTGTTCTACACTGTAAAAAGAGAATCACTCACACAATTTTTCTTCTGATGCCAAGAAAATTCCTCTTGATAAAGTGACCAAACAATTTTTTCTTGCCCTAACAAAGATTGTTTTTTCTCGGCACAAGATTTTTTTTTTCTGAGTAAGAAAATGTTCTTGTTGCAAGGGGGAAAAAAACAACAACAAAAAAACAACTTGCAACAAGAAAAAAAATGTTTTGTTACTAATAAGACAAATTTTCTTGGCAACAGTAAAAAAATTATATGAGCGAATCTTAAATTTTCGGATGCAATAAAGTCAAATAACTGGTCTGAAAAAATGTCGGCTTAAATATTTTGTGAATTTAAGTTTGTCTATCGTTCATAAAATAAGAAGCTCATGGAAACTTAAAACGATAAATCCCAAATTCAGTAAACGATTGGACATTTTTTTTGAGATCAGTGATTTGACTTTTGTTGCGAATTTAAGATTCCCTTTAGAGTGTATGACAGCTACCATGCTGCTGAGAATACAGAAGTGACCTTAATGAGGCTAAACATGAAATCAATAAAATCAACGGAGAAGTCATGATAATCCACTAAAGATATCCCCGAACAAACTTGTTACGCAACGGAAAAAATAATTTCATTCCTGTAAATTGACAAAAACCTCAAGTTAACGCTAAAATCGCTCATAAAAGTCGCAATGAATATCAAAAGAATTCTCGAGTACCCTCTATCATTTCTATGAATTGATTAAAGCATCATAGCCAGAATCCCAATGAATTTTGAGGAATTCTACAGAACCACCTATTCACACATGTAAAGGAAATGAAAGGACCAGAGATGTGCACTCTCCGATATTTCGCGATCGCCTCTGAGCATTACTTTCCCCCGCACTGTAATTTTTTAGGGTAGCATTTTCAACCTTTTGGTTTAAATTTGGTGCTACCCTCCGTCGTCAAGCCAAGCGGAGAGATAGCGGAACGAGGCAAAAGGCATCCAACCTAGCCCAACTTATAT
>Ga0058701_10004929_pt1 | contig 10948 bp, 7 predicted proteins | sample AgamicOrMae_FD_97039 | JGI IMG/M metagenome (GOLD analysis project Ga0058701, IMG submission 97039) | Agave microbial communities from Guanajuato, Mexico - Or.Ma.e | ecosystem: Host-associated > Plants > Phyllosphere > Phylloplane/Leaf | place: Guanajuato, Mexico | collected 2012-06-04 | reverse complement strand
ATATCATGTCGTCATATTTTACAGAGCGGAGGACAACTACGACATTTTATGTGTAACAGACTGGCAACAAACTCTATCGTTCTACACACTCGGAGGAAAACAAGTACGTAAATATCTTTTTTTTAAATTTTTTTAGTACAGACATAATTCTATAAATCTTGCCAACCTATGTGAGTTTGCTTTAAGGTTATTCTTTCTTCCTGTTGTGTTCCACCTTCCCTCGCTTTTAAAAGCTGATCAGAACGAGGCGAGGGCACATATCGTCCTAAGTCTAATGCCGCTTATCTATCAGCGGCAACAGCATGCCGCCGATAAGTGGGCGGCATCAAACTTAGCGACAGCATAGCGATGTACTGAACACATAAAACTAATGTTTGTCTACGTAACGTAACATACGCGGGTGTAAATCGTTCATCCTTATGCAGTAAAAAATGGTTTACCAAAGTAAGAGCACATGAGAGATTGGAAAAAAACAACAAAAAACGAAGGAAAAAACACATCTTTAATTCATTAGGCCTACTGTACCGCCAGCGATGCCCGGAAACAGGCAAAATTGTTTTAGAGGATCTTTTTAGTTCAGTATTGCCATATTAAAAAAATATCACTGCTCTGGAAACCTGAATTTTAATAATTTAGGCATTTCCCAAAGCATAAAATTGCATAATTTAATTGGAAAAATCCTTTAAATTTCTCTTACGCTAAATTTCTCTCCAAATATTTTGGGCTGTTATGGGTTAAAACCGCGATTTCGAGACGGGAACGTCTAACATGGATGTTGTCAATGTGCTCTTATTTTCAGAAATACAGCACACACGGGATCATTTCTGAAAGGTACTCAAGGTATTTTTGAGCGTTTTTTTTTTAAATTTTTAACGATGTTTTTTTATTTACAGATAGGCAAAGAGCGAAATGTCGGGTTCGATCCTCTCTGCGTATCTTACTTCAGCAAGGGGCAGTACATTCTGGTCTGTGGATCAAATCGAGGAGTGCTGCTTCTCACGAGAGATGGCATGTGTCTAGGCAATGTCGGAGATGTACAAGATTCGTGGGTGTGGTGTTGCGCTGGAGGGCCGGATTCTACTTTTGTCGTATGTTTTTATTCTTGACCATCTCGAGTAGTAATTTTCAAGTGTCCGCGGATTTTTACAATGTATATTTTAACAGGCGTTGGGGTGTCAAGATGGAAGTGTAGCCTGTTACCAACTTATTTTTAGCACAGTACATAGTTTGTACAGGGAACGATATACCTACAGGTAAGACAACCGCACACCCAAAACCTCAAAACCGTCGAATGTGTTTATTTTTGTTTTTAACTTTTTTCAGGGAGAACATGACCGATGTTATAATACATCATCTTTTAACAAATCAAAAAGTCCGAATAAAATGCAGAGATCTCATTAAGAAGATAGCTATCTACAAGCACCGCCTTGCAGTAAGTATTTCAAACATGTTGTAGTTACCAGACGCGTATTAAATTTCGTACTTTCAGGTCCAACTCCCCGAAAGAATAGTTATCTACGAATTGAACACTACTGATCCCAGTGGAATGCTGTACAAAGTTAAAGACAAGATTAACAGCAGATTTGATTGTAATCTGCTGGTTGTGTGTACGAATCACGTGGTCATGTGTCAGGCAAGTATAAAATTATGGGACTTCCTTAGAATGGGGAGCGCCTGCAGAAGGCATATTAGGCAACATGACATACATGGAGGTGCTTTGGTTGCCTACCCATGTCTTTGCAGGGGCTCATGGTGTTTTATTCTTTTCTTTCGCGGTTTCGATGGTTGTATTTTCTACTCTTTTCTGCCCTGATTTAACCTTTCATTACGTCTTCAGGATTAACGACATAATACCGCGTAGGCGTACTTGCTTTTCTCCGAGCGCGTAAGGGAGGTATACGTAAACTTATCTAAGTAAGCTAAGCAAGATAAGGTTGCCCTGGCCTCGTTTCGCCATCGCTCCTCGCGACTTTCGCTATCTAATGCCGCCGAGAAGTAAGCGACATAAGGCTTGACGATGGTATAATTAACGTAAAGTTAGGTTTGATGCCTTGAGCCTCGCTTTGCTCGGTGATAAAAGGTGAAAAACAAAGAGCTGAATAATACAACCTTCGAAATCCGCAATGCCGGGCTGTTTTCTAATTCCGATTCTTAACACGAAATTCCAGGAGAGGAAACTGCATAGTCTTACTTTCGAAGGAGTGCGGGAGAGAGAATGGATCATGGATTCACCGATAAGATACATCAGGCTTGTAGGAGGTCCCGCGGGTCGGGAAGGTCTTCTATTAGGCTTGTTGAACGGACAGGTAAACTAAGAGATAGTGTGCGAGATGTCAAGCTAGCTCCGGAGCTAACCACAATTTACGCAGGTCTGGAAAATCTATTTGGATAACGCTTTCCCAGTTTCGGTATTACAAATGGACGTGGGAGTAAGATGTCTCGATCTCAGTGCTTCTAAGCGGAAACTAGCTGTTGTTGATGACAACAATGTCTGTTCAGTGTTCGACGTCAACACCAAAGAACTTTTGTTTAAGGTAAGGAAGTTTGCCGAGAACTTTTCGTTCCTCGACCCACCGCCTTCTTCTTGCTCTGTGAGAGAGACTTGCTAATGTATTCTTGGTGCACAAACGTTTTACAAGCGAGACCGGACGTTGATAAAATAATGCGTTCGTCATTTCCAAAGTAACCGTTTATTTTTTTAACAGGAACCGGATGCGAGCAGTGTCGCATGGAACTCGCATTTCGAGGATATGCTGTGCTTTTCTGGTAACGACATTCTGAGCATAAAAGCCAGCAGCTTCCCTGTTCATCAGCAAAAATTGCAGGTTAGCTAACGAAACTACCTAGTCAACTAGCTTGTGGTAGATTTCTGCCGAAACTTATAATTCAACACATTAAGCATAGTTTGTCCGCCCGCGCTCTATTCAGTTATTTCTTCATTGACTGCCTTTTTCTACAATGACTGTCTTTGCTTATACGCTCTTTGATGAGGCGTACAGAAATTTTCCGTAGTATCAACTGAAAATAATAATGGTACATCAAAGAGACTGATTAAAGTCAATACTCTAAATTCGGATGAACGGTAAAAATCAGACTGGTTACTTCCGGTCTGAACTGAGCTCACTTCCGATTCTCAGTAACTCTTCTCCAGTATTAGAATCGCGTCATCTGAGCTGCAATCGGAAACATTCCCCTCTGTTTCTTTTCCTCTCGTATCCTCCAGTTCATATCAAGAAAATAAATAGAATAAAGAGGGCTGTTTTCGAACGCAGCCCTGGGAAAAATGTACTTCCGCTCTTGATAAATCCATCGTGCACAGAATTTACTTCATTGAGTAGTTTTCTCGCACTTTTCTGTAGAAGTATCGATTTGAATTGGGTTTATTTCACAGGGATTCGTCGTAGGAGTTATCGGTTCGAAAATCTTCTGCCTCCAAGTCGCTACTTGCTACACCGTCGAAGTACCGCTGTCTGCTCCTATGTACCAGTACCTCGAAAATCGACAGTTTGCCGAAGCGTACCAAGTAGCTTGCTTGGGCGTCACGGAGGGAGACTGGCGGGCGCTAGCTACCGCGTCGCTAGAAGGCCTAGATTTAGAGATCGCTCGGAAAGCCTTCACAAGAGTCGGTGATCTTCCTTATCTACAACTTATATGTGACATGCAGGTAAGTTACGTTTTACATTCCGAGTTTGCACGATCACCCCTCTCTTTCCCACAAACTCTGTTTCCTCACTCGCTCAGGTCCACCTTTTGTTATCCGAGGCATCCCCATCCAATGAAAATGCTCCGGATTACAAATAACGGACCTGAACGAGCGAAAAAACGGAGTTTAGGGGAGAGAGAGAGAGAGAGAGAGGGGAGATTGAGCAAACTCAGAATACCAGATAAAAACCCTCGCTAAGGGTAACTTCGCACACTTCTGATATTTTCCCCTGCCGAATGGAATTAATTAAAAAACGCAAAAGTTTGATTAGTGATTTTTTACGGTACTTATCAGCGAGAATGTAAATGATCGAGTTTCTCCTGAACTGAAATCGGTTAAAATCAGAGATTTGTTTTTAATCACTGTTTTCAACGCGTGATGTAGTCAAGAAAGAAACTTTTCTCATTTGCAGGACCGGCAGCGCAAAGCGGATAAAGATCGGGATTTACTTCTTGCCGATGTTTGGGCGTTCCGCGGGAGATTCAAAGACGCTGCCAGACTTTATCAAAGGGCTGGTCAAGAACAGCGAGCACTCAACATGTATACTGACCTCCGAATGTTCGACTTCGCTCAGGTAAGTGCATTACACCCCCGATTGGGAACTTGGCATTTTCGACGTCTTGCCTTCCATGTTTCATGGCTGAGCTGAGAAAAGGCGAGGCATAGGGAACCTACGCGATTAAACTTAAGCCATAATGAAGTTACAGGCTGAACGAGGGCTCGAGGGTTAAACACAAGACGTAGAACTTCTAAAACTGCGAGATTGAGGTGGGCAAAATCAATTAATATTTCCGTGATAAAACAACTATTGTTGCAGGAATTCCTCGGTTCTGGAGACACGGTCGATCGTAAGGCCTTGATAAGGAAGAAAGCGGATTGGGCGCGAAATATCAATGAGCCCAGAGCAGCTGCAGAAATGTATTTATCAGCCGGCGATACTCAAAGAGCTATCGAAATCATCGCAGACAACGGATGGGTCGACATGTCAGTATTTTTCTCTCTGAAACTATTATATAAAAAAGACTTTTTAAAAATATTTGCTGTGCTGATAGAAATTTTAGAAGCAAAAATTTTATCAAGAAAGACATTTTTTGTGAATTAAATTTTTCTAACATCAAAATTTTAGACAACGGATTTGAGACTTCGCTTTGGCTGCAGATTTTTTTTCCATAGGAAAAGGATTTGAAAACGGAATAGTAACTGCAACGTTCACGAAGCTATGATAACGATTGTGTACTGTCCTCTGGCCAGTTTTGTAGGGGTTGCCAAAAAGAAAACAAAAAAACCATAAATGTTTTTTTTCCCTTTTAAAAAAAACATGTCGGACTGCCAAAAAAAACAACAAATTATTGAGGCTAATCTATGCAAATATCAGAGATAAACCTTTCAATTACTTCATTTCGTGCTTGGATCCATCCTCTATCATAAGCTTGATGTTTGAACTTATTAACCAAGGAAATTCCGTAGCCTGCAAATCAGAGCTGTTCAAGGACGAAATAATTAAGAAGAATTTTCGACCCGATTGTTTTAAAAGATAGGCTTATGACGACCTTTACAGTAGAACTTTTTAACCTTGAAATTTTGTTGCCGGTAAAGTGCGTCTTCTAAGAGTCGAAACGCAAGGAGTGTATTTCAATATTTCATTTTTATTTTTAGGTTAATTGAGCTTGGCGGGCGGTTGGACCGTTCTGATCGCGCGGGAGTATCCCTGATCGCTGAGCGACTCCGTCAGCTTGGCCAAGTGACCGCGGCGGCCGATATTCTTTCTCGTCTTGGCGAAGAGAAGGCGGTTTTGCAGTTATTAGTCGAAGCCGGACAGTGGCGAGACGCTTTCGCTATGGCCTCGCGTCTCCCAGAACTGAGTGCCTTGGTTTACGTGCCTTACGCGCAGTGGTTGGCTGAAAACGACCGCTTCGTGGATGCGCAAAAAGGTAAATGCGGGAAGGTGTCGTCCTATTCGGAAATGGCCACCGCCTTGCGGAGTTTTGAAAAACCTTCTATGAGCCTTCACTGATAATAATAAATAACGTGTTTAAGTAATTAAAATTTAACTAGTTGTGTGTCAGCTAGTCTTCAAAGTAGAACTAATGACAACCGTATCAATGGATTGGCCCGATTGTTCGTTGTGCTGTAGATATCTCTTGAAAATAAGCCTTAATTCGATTTTATCCTGTTCCAACGTCATGAACAAAACACGTTTTATTTACATCAGTGTTGCCGGACATGTTTAACGACGTCCTTTTTCAGCCTTCCACAAAGCTGGGAAACCCGAGGAGGCTTTCAAGGTTCTTCAGCAACTGACTTTGAACGCTGTGAACGAAGGACGATTCAACGATGCCGGTTACTATTACTGGGTGTTGGCTCGGCAGAGCTTAGACCTTGCGCGTCAAAGGTAATTGTCATAAGATTTATGCCCAGGGGATGGTTAAGATATTCTTATTTTAAGAAATGGAAGGGTTTTTCTTTTTTTGCTTGTAAAATGGTAGTGTGTAAGCAGGATTTCATTTTGCTTTGGGCATGGTTAAAGCTGCATTCTTTGATACACCAGTTGCGTAGAAAAAAAAAATAGTTAATATTTGAATGAGTTGAGGACAGGCCTATGGGTGGAGTTGGCTAAAGCGCCTTTAAGTAGCACGGAAGCGTATATAGGTATTTCTACCTAAATTTTTATGTTTAATAATTTTCCAGCCTTGTGTACGATTTTGCTTCTTCAAACGTATTCCAATAGAAGAAATCTTCTTCAAACATCCGATTTTTTTCTTCTTTTTTTGGTTTATTTTTAACAGGCCAGAGTCCGTCAAGCAGATGATTGAGAAATTCGAAGATTACAGCCGTCTGGCATCAATATACTACGCGTATCATACTATACAATGTTACGTGGTGAGTATATTATTCTAAAAGGCACCGGCATCAACGGCTTAATAGCATTTTTCAAGAATGCGGAAGGATGTCTCGTTAATTTTCCAGGTTTCAACATCCATTGTTGCCTTAGACATAGATACCTTCCTAAAGCTTTAATCGCCGCTGCAATGTGCATTGAGGAAAATATTCTTCTTGTTTCAGGATGAGCCTTTTACGGCATACATGTCTGAAGCCCTCTTCAACATCGCCTTGTATGTGTATCTCGAAGTCCGAGACAAACGGCCTCCTAAAGGAGTCTCTTTATTGTATCCTTTGAATTGAACATGTGTCTACTTTAAAAAAGGGGGGGACACGATGTTCAAACGATTCCTTTTTGTCTGAAAAAGTGACTCTGCCTTTTTTTTTTTGTTAAGGGAAAATTTTGCTAGCGATGTCTTTCGTGCAACCACAGCATAGAGACGCCTGAATTTCACGTTCCAGCAAACAATCTGGAGTTTTGTGTTAATCGCTAATAACCAAGGTTAAGTTAGCCTCAGTTATTCGAGAAAATAGCTAAAGTTAACCTTGCCGAAAATGACAGCTTCAGTTAGCCCCAACTAGATTTTACTCGACAGCTTCTGTGAGCCCGTTCGAATAACTCAGTACCGAGGTATAATAGATATTATTTGCTGCAGTTGTTAGCAAGCTTGGGGGTTTGAGAGCAAAGTTAACTTGAGCTGCCTTTCAAAATACATTGTGCGGAGGATAAGCGAATTCAAATCTAGGTGAAACTTTGTATTGCCTATGTTGTATGTCAGGTATCGGAATCATCTGTGAAAAGGAGTGCTCCTATTTTAGATAATCATTCCTTGACTTGCAAATTACAGCGCAGTGTTGTATGCTCTGTCAAAGCAAGCTCGAACTTTAGGAGCTTACAAGTTAGCTCGACAAGTGTTGGATAAGATACAGACACTTCGGGTCCCTCCCCGATTCCAGGTAAATAATTCTTACCGTTCACAAATCAAAAGGTCGCCCTGTCAAAATTACCCACGTCTATGAGATCTGTGTACACGCAGTTTCTCTTTGAGTCACATTATGGCCAAAATCTAAATAAATATCGCATTTTTAAGGCAATTTTAAATCACTTCTTCCCATTTTCGCACTCGTATATTTTCACTCTTAAAAAGTGGACTTGAAAAACAGCGCGTTTTTCGTGTTAACAATGCCCAAAAATTGAAATATGGCTCGTTTATTTTAGGACTATGTCTCCATAGCGGCTCTGACTATCCGTAGTCAGCCTTACCACGACAACGAAGAGCTTCAGCCGATGTGCTATCGGTGCTCAACCTACAATCCTCTTTTAGCTGGCCGACAAGGAAATCGATGTTCGAACTGTGGACAGCCATTTGTCCATTCATTTGCTTCATTCGGTAAGAATACAGGTCACCGATCTCTGCTTTGCCTGAATTTATTTAGATCCCAAATTCCACCTTCAAACGTTTTTAGCCGTTACTTCGTGCTCTTATTAAGTAGAAACTAACGCATTTCTTAAGCGCAAATCGACCGAGGCGGTCCTCTGAATAGCGTAGGCTACTGTAAACCAGGATATTAGCGATTGAGACAGGCATCGTTTGCTGGAACGTGAGATTTTCACTCTTGTTTGGTAAGTTCTTAATTATTGTATATTTCGCAGAGGTTTTGCCGATTGTCGAATTCGAGCTCGAAGAGGGTCTTAGCGACGAGGAAGCTGTTCGTCTGATTGAGGCTCCCGCGACTTCCGGGGGTGGTAACCAATGGTCTTCAAGTCAAGGGGAAGACTACCAAGTTCTGCAGCTTCAAGAGGAAGTTGCCCCGGACCCGTTCACATTGAGACTAACGAACTACGAAGTGAGTAGCAGTTTTTAATAACTGTGAAGTTATTGTAATAAAAGATTAAGGGAGTGTAGGATGTTTGCGTAAGCAATCCAAAATGCCGACTAACAATAACATAGGGCAAGAGTTTGGTGGATTTGGGTCAAGTTAGATATTTCTTCCACAGTCCAGAAATTCCTTTGAAGTTTTAACCGGGAAATTTCTCCCGAAACAATCGCTCCTTGTTTTTTGCAAATTGAAATTAGTCTTCCTTTACATCCAAAGGACTAAACTCCCTCCCCTAAGATTACCCTATTGTTCACCGCTTTTCCGACTGTTTTTGTTCCAAAAAAGTAAATTGTCTTCCGTTGAACGTACTTATGAAAACTTGCTTTTCGCGAGAATTCTAAACCGCAATTCGTTGACAGAACGCCACTGATGACTTCGTCCCAGTCGTGGTCAGCAGAGCAGTTTTGGCAGCCATGGAACCCTCAAGCGTACTGATCTCGAAATGGCCCAGCCCACTGCGCTGGAGATACTACCGAAATATTCTACCCGATCTACAAGTTACTCAGTGTGGCGTCTGTTTCAAAGTTAGTATCGCCACGAATGTCTTTACAAACATCCTTTGGGTCTTGAAGTTTTCACGGAAAGACTTGAATGGATTTGGGGTGGGTGAACATAAAGCCCTCAATCTAACCACCTGATTTTTTGGGCAGATGTTCCACGTCGACGATTTTGAGCTTCAAACTCTTCAGATTGGCCACTGTCCATTCTGTCGTTGCTCTCCGGGAACTTCAGCGTCAGACGCGCTCAACGCTTCGGATATGGAAGATTTCCCTATTCCGACTTAAGCAGCATTTTGCTCGAAAGAAGATTCACGTAGTACTTAAAGACAAGGCTATGTTCTAGTAGCGTGTGTACTTTCGAGAGCGAGCGGGGAATTAAGATTTGGAACCCCGAAAAGGACATTTCATGCGGATTGGAAAACCTCATGAAGGTTGTGCTCGGAAAAGATGGAATTTTTCTGTTGTGTAGACTTGAACCCAAGGGTTCTTTTAAGGTTTCAACTGGACGGTTCTAGCCGATTTTTAAGGGTGATTACCGCAAAACATCCTATCAGTCGTAAGGTTATGAGCCAGCTGTTGTGATTGCTTAATTAGGAGAGGGGATTTCACGAGATTGGCAGATGAAATACTTAGTGATTTTTAGATATGAATGCATACTTACAGAAAGGGAGAATATTTTCCAAAATTTCAAATTTCCCTCACCAGTAACGCTGCATTGAAATCTTTCAAATTTAGTTCTTTTAAGCCGCCTCCTTTCGGAGAAGGGCTTAATAGTTTCGCTCGTTTCTGAATCGCGAGTTCTTAGCATGAGAGAAGGGCCGCCCTTCCATCATGTTCTTAGCCATTGTGAATGTGGGAAGCTTACACAATTGTTCAAATATCCCTTCTATCGGATTTCAGCAGCTGCACTGTTCTGGCGATGAACTTGTCTTATTTTCTATTTCGTTTCCCCACGCTCTCTGGTGCCTCTCTTCTCGATTACCCAAGTAGCGAAGTTCCCACGGGGTACTGCCTAATACAAGAACGTACTTCTCTCGGGGTTGTTTGGCATTCGGTTTGCAGATTGCCGTGCTTCTCAAATCCGTCCATGTATATTTTTCAAATGTTATGTATACTTTAAGAATTTGCGTATTGCTCAGAAAACGCGTCACTTGTATGTGATAAATATTCCGTCCTGATCGTTGATAGTACAAAGAAATGTATTAAAATGAAATAAAACTACTGCTTTTAAAAATGTCCCGTCTATCACCAATTATTCACCTTTCTAAACCTTTAGCCCACTCCCACGATTAAATTTTAAACTGATCGCCGCATGCCAACAGAGGATATTCCAGAAAAAGGTACAGTCTAGCATCACGTACCACGGCAATAACACGGGCCATAAAAAAATATATTTTTTTTTAATCGTTGTTTTACGCTTTTGAAAGTAATCAAGTATTTCAAACACTATTTCAAGTGATTTAGTGCAAGAGTAAGCAAGACCTGACTGTGCGGGAGGAATTAGCTAAAAACCGGGCGAAGAAAAATTTCGTTGACACACTGGTCGAAATAGACAGCGTGTACCAGAAACACACTTCGTTTAAATTCCAAGAAAACAAGAAAAAAAGCTTTTGGCGTCGCAGTATCAGCATTCGGCCATTCTTGTTAATGTTTCAGTCAACTTTTCGGGAATTAATTTGCGGCCACCAGTTCAATACACGTTAATTTCAGCTCACACTCCACAGCGTAATATGCAGTGCTAAACAGCATTCTTTAAACTGAATACAGCTCAGTGCGTTCACCGGCTTTAAAATATTCACGGTTCGCTCTGAATTAGACCATAATATTACATCAAAAGCTTCTGCGGTGAGCTATTTAGGCACAAGAGCAAGCGATGTAAAACGTCATAAAAATACATTAACTTGTGGAATAGGTGATTCTGAAATTAATGACATATATAATCAATAATTAACCTTTATTCTGCCTTCTTTGCTCTGGTCTTCTT
>Ga0058701_10004928_pt1 | contig 10952 bp, 6 predicted proteins | sample AgamicOrMae_FD_97039 | JGI IMG/M metagenome (GOLD analysis project Ga0058701, IMG submission 97039) | Agave microbial communities from Guanajuato, Mexico - Or.Ma.e | ecosystem: Host-associated > Plants > Phyllosphere > Phylloplane/Leaf | place: Guanajuato, Mexico | collected 2012-06-04 | reverse complement strand
GTTTGAAAAGCGGTCACTTAGATCGTCTATAGACGTCTATCAGTAGACGTCTAATAGACGTAATCCGTCTACGCTGTAGACGTCTAATAGACGTCTAATCGACGTCTATTTGCTATGTGGGTTCTAGTGCGGATATCCACGAAGAGGGACCCGATAGTATGATAAAGCGTCCTGGATATGTACAAAACTTCGTATATTTTTCATTATTTGGATGTCTTTTTAAAAATATTTATATAAAATATTACTTCAAATACTTTGTCTCCAGCGTATCGATTTGTCAAAAAATAAAATGTAAGTAGACTTTGTGGGGTACGTAGAACTTGTATAAATAACTATGTAAATATTCGGTAATGTTTGAAGAGTAGGAGATATACCATACAACATATAGTAAATCGTAACATGTATCCAAGACAAAATGTTACGTTGTATTGTACCTGTTTTCAATAAAACCTATAAGGATAGGTTGGGAAAGGTAAGATTGCGATGAATTAGATTTGTCTACGCTACGCAAGTGTAGATCTGCGCGCTTACGACTGCAGCGCGAGTATCAGCCTTGCCAATCCCAAACTACAGGTAGGACAGGCAACCCACATCCCGCACACGTCATGCTTGTTGCCTATCCCCTGAGCTTCCTTACCATTTGGGCACCAATTCAGGCTCATCACAGGTTAGCGATTCCTCGTCGAAAACTTTGTCCTCTCCGCAAGTCGTCAGTCTGGGGAAGTTGTTGACGCATGTGATGGACCTGGTGCAGTCTCCGGGGATAGCATATCGGGGGTAGGGATAGAATCGGGCTGCCTTGCCGGTCGCCTTTTCAGGGCACCTGAAGCCCACGATCGCTGCGGACAAAATTAATGTCGGTTTTGCTTACTTCTTTTTTTTCGTGTTTCGGGATTTGATTTTTTTGCCGTGAGGTTGGATTTTTTTCTTTTTCATACTTTTTCTCAAGATTTTTTAAAAATAATAATAAGAACGAGTGGGTGGTTCAATCTTCGATCGAGCCAAAGTCGGAACGATTAAACCATAACAGCCCAAAGTATTTGGAGTGCAGTTTAGCTGAAGAGAGATAAAAAGAGCTTTTCCCCTTAAAATATACATAATTTTAAGCTTTGGAAAATGCCTGAATAATCAAATTTCAGGTTTCCAGATGGGTGAGATTTTTGAAATTGTGACATTTATGAGCTGGAAAGATCCTCTAATTTTTTTGGTTTTTTTTTGTTTTCGACCGGCATCACCGGGCGGTAATGGGTTAAAGAATTCTCATCAAGGTGTCGTCACCCATAGTTTTCAGTTATGATACTTTGAAGTACGATTTTCCGTCCGTAATTTACCTTCAGGATTACATCCTTGGTCAAGTAGCAGATCGGGCCAGTTGCAGGTGTGCGACTTGACGTCGTAGGCCAGTCCCGACTCGCACTCCTCCACCTGGGGGATGCCGTAGGCGCACTTGACGTAGCGGCTGGAGCATTGGGCGGACTCGGGGTAGATGCCGAACTGGAACTCGCAGCCCGGAGTGCTTAGCGGGATCACTGGAAAAACAACTTCCTGTCAGCTTGTTCGTAACAAAAAATAAGCCATCAAACACACATTTTCTACCGACTTACCTCAGGGAAGTGGGAGGTGACTTGAACGCACGGAACGCAACCTAATACATTTTATATGGGGCAGGTAAGGTTTATTTTTGAAGACTGGTTTTAAAAAATTGAATTGACAATTTTTCAGTTATGTATGCATAAACTAAAATTTTATTATTTAAACTTAGGTTTTTAAAATTTTAGCAGATTTGGTTGGCTTTGGAAAGATTTCTAGGACACGAGAGAAGCGTAATCTGAAGAAATGCCTTCAAGTAGGCTAAGAGCTGAGCGAACTTTGCGAAGGGTTTTACCTGGTTTTCACTCCAATTTTTGACCTTCAATGCAATTGTTAGAGGGGACAAATTTGGCTTACGGCTCGTCTGAAAGGTACCCTGAAAAATAGCTTCGCTTGCTACAGAATGTCGTTTTTGTGTCAAAAACGTCTAAAAGGGACCGTTGCCAATGCGATCGTAGTCTGGGTGATTATCATTCCAGACAGAACTTGTTGTTTACTATTAAACTAGAGAGATACTAGGTATTCTCTCCTCATGGTAGAAGGTCTCTACAAAGAAAGAAAAGCTGCTTGGACTATTAAGTCTCCGGCGTTTGAGGGTCAGGTCTGGTGGGTCTGGCTGGATTGGATCGTGTTCGGATGTGTCCAATTACTGGACAAGGAATTTTTGTGGATATAAGTTTGGCGAGTGTAGAGTTGAATGGGTTGGTTGTTGGGTAAGGGTAAAATAGGTTTTAAAGAGGGCAAAACAAGTGGAGTTATGGCAAAATCTCAAGTTGACTACTCACAGTCATATTTCCTGTTTCCGCAGTTAACCGCCCAGTGGTAGTTGCAGTGGTTGTGGACGGCGCCCTTGCCGTCGAACAGCAGTCCATTCTCGCAGATTTCCTCGGTAAGTGTCCCGTTGGTGCACAGGTAGAAATGGTCGCATAGATTCGGATGCTCGTACGCGTGGACTCCCTCCAACGGGCAGCCCTGCCCGTTCACTGCAACAAAGAGCTGTAGGTAACAACCGCACTTAAAACCAGTTCTCAGCTCCGGCCTCTTTAGTTTAAAAGACTTTATTGAATGTCTTTGTGGCTGGGATTATTTTCGAGGAACACCACGAAGCAGCCCGAGTGCTTGGGCTTCTTCTGATAGGCTTTCCCAGAATACGAGAAATTCGTGAGGAAATTCGTATTTAAGATTTTGTTGCTGAGATGCGTCTTGTCACTTATTTCGTTAATTCCTCGTCTAGCGTGAATGGAATTCATTTAAAAAAATTACGGTCTTCCCAAGGGAGCTCGTGCAGGACATTTTAAGCTTCGTTATGTCCTAACAGCCACGGACCTTGCTATGGTTTTGGAACAACCCGAAATATCATTCTGAATTAAAAGGAAGATAGCAAAATTCTTAGTCTCGTGGATTCAGGAATACCCCACGAGCACTACGTCCTTGATACAAGATTCAGTATCCTATCCTGAATTATTTACAGTTAGTAGACTCTATTTAGAATTCCGGAATAACCTTGAAAAAGTTCCAAGCTGAATATAAGAACCTAATTTCTCATACCTTCTGCTCTGAACTAGAGTAAAGTGACTATACCTAAGGCAAAGCGGAATAACCTTGAAACTATGGAATGCTGGAGTAGTGAACCTCGCCCGCCTTTATTAGTGACGTCACCTCATGAGTACCGCTTCTCTGGTTCAATGAAGCCATTCGTAACCGTTACAAAGCGATAAATCGTTAAGGTACGGTGTTTATTGTCGCTAATTTTCTTGTTTGTGCAAAAATTGACATCGTATGTAAAATAGTCGTTACTTTATCAGTGCGAAGTGGTGGTCGTTTAATAGAAACATAGATTGCAAATTATCAAAAAATGGAGCTTTATGAAACAGTTTTTTTGGAGGATTTTCCGTCTTTTTTTCAGAAATTATTTGTTTTAGTCGTTAGACAGGTATCCCAGTAGTACGGTGGTAGGTGCCCAACTTGTCACGCGGGAGACATGGCTCGACTCCACTTCAGGCAGCTTAACATTTTTTCGCCTTCAGCCAACAAAAACGCTCTAGGGCTTTTGTTATAGTATTTTATCCGAAAATTCTTCTTGCAAGTAATCATTACGTGTCTTCGGAAATGTAGTGTCCAGAATCATCGCCTGCCACGTGGGAGATGGGATTCGAACACCCGCAGAGGAGACCATTTAGTTCCCGTGAGAAATTCGATTGAGCAAGGTTTTTGTTCGGCTAATGATTCGAGCGGGCGTTAGCTTGAGCCTCGCCTTAGAAAATGGCATAATGGACTGGTTCATATTAAGGCACTCTCTCGTTTCGCGCGTTTCAAGGGCTGCGTTCTTTGGTTTCCATTTCGTCGGCAACGCAACCTTTACTGCATTTGAGTGACAACTTTCACTTTTGTCGGCTGGACTTCCGACCCAGGAAGCACGAGTTACACTTCTTCGTACACCAAAACTGTATGAAAAAGCGCAAAACTGGGCGTCGGCAAGCGTTCAACCTTGCAAACAAGGCCGCCTGTCTTACCCAACAAGAGCCAATGCCGCTGACAGAATTTTCTTTTTATTTTGCTACGTTGTCCCGGCAGAGGTTAGTCGGTCTTCATTGTGACCACAACTTTACGCTTTATTTTCTGAATTAGTGTAGGAAAATGATTAGGAAAATCAACCTGAAAAAAAAATATTTAGTCCTCCTTTTTTTCATTTAAAAAAAAAATATAAAACCATCAACTAAAAACTGAATACCCTCCTTGTTTTTAGGTCAAGTTTAGGTCACGACTTTACACTAAATTTAAGAGGAGGTATTCGCAATCTAGTTAATGCTCTAAGGGGATGAAAATGCCCTTTGGGATTGATTATTATTTTTATTTTTTTCAACCGTGGATCGCAAGAACTGGTTTTATTAAGTTCCCATGGTATGTCTTAAACTATCATTAGGTGTTGTGAACTAAAATCTGTTTATAGGAAGATATTAAGCAATAGAAGTATGTCTTACATCTTAATGAGTTACATTGCTAAATGGATTCGCTGTTTTGCCCCAATCTCTGTTTAGGATTGAAAGAATGTTTTTGTTTTGAAGTTAGAGACTTCAACGCCAGTTGAGGCACCTTGTTCTGCAGACCATCTTTTACTTTTGTAACCTGGATTTATTCATTGACTTTACGTAACGCAGCATAACAATGGCTTCAAGAAAAATCGAGGTACTTGCAATGCTTGAGTTTAAAATTTAGTCGCTTAACTTAAATAGGAAATGTTATAACGTTGGATGTAAATCCCGCCGGAGACTTCTACGCAAGTTAGTGCAGTGCTAAAGGGTATTATTTAATTTTTTTTCAACTACAGTACTTGCGGTGTGGATTTTTTTTTAAGGTAACCTAATTAAAAATACCGTAATCCAATATAACAAACTCATCAAAACCTATCACAGCATGACAGTCTATCCAATGCAATATTTTCCATGTTGTCATAAACCAACATTATTTAATCTTAACGCAAAGTAATCCTGGCAAAGGTAGGAAACCCATACTTGATCTAATTTAAGGTAGTCTAGCCTCGCTTAACCTCACTTCATGTCTAACCGAAGGTTCTGACTTAAGGTAACCCAACTTAACCTAACTTTTAGGTTGATTCACCTTATATTATGCGCCATTTCTTTGTTCTTTTAGTTGACACGCACGCATTTGATGTCGATAAGTGCAAAGTTAAGTGCTCCGATTTGATGTAAACATATCCTGGGCACGTTTTGGAAAGATTGACTTTAATTTTTCGTGCGGCTTGAGACCGCGGCGTGGAGCGGAGCGTTGGAGCAGGGGTAGGGGCAAGATCAGGAGCAGGAGCAGGGTAGGAGAGCCGACATGATTCGAGTTATTCGAACCTGTTCTCGATTCAGATTGCGAGAATACTGCTGTTGCGTCACATTGCCATAGAGCAGTCAAAACCTTGCCAGTTACTCCGCAAGCATGAGAAACCATTTCTACCATAACCTGACTTTTTGTCTCTGTCATCATAATTAGGCCTACGGATTCTTTTATTTTTTTAAGAAGCTCTGTAGTTACACCGCACTGCATTGCTTCATTAATGGCTCATGGGAAAATCCACAGAAAATGTTTGAAATTCTTGACACAAAAAATTAAATGCATTTCGTTATTTTTCATGGTATTGTAGTCCTGTATCATTCGGGAACTATGGTTACCGATGTGACAGCATAAATGATAATGGAGATTCTAACCATTTCATTTACTGTACGATTTTATGTGTCATATCTCACATACGTAATCTTAGACTATATCATCAATAGGCATAGGATAACACACCATCTTATGCACTGATTGGACATCATCGATTGTCAATTATGACAGTTTGTAAAAATATGGAATCAACTAAATCGGGTTATCACCAAAGCTTTGTTCATTACGGCACACCACGGGATGAAAATGACTTCCATTCTACAAATATTTTCGTGTTTGTGACATATGGATCCTTCATGTCTAGTTTTGGATCTGCCCCTCCCCTGCATTCCCCCTTCTCTTCCCCCACCCTTAAACCTTCCGAATGTTGTAAACAAATTTTTGACAGTATTTAAGAAACATTTTGCGAAGTTTTTTCATGCACATACCGGCTTTGACTTACCAAGACTTTATTCTTAGTTTTGAAAATTGTTATGAAATCTCAAGATCAAAGAGTTGATCGTTTGATGTAACTTTTTGCCAGTGACGGTTGGTGACACTGACAAATTGTTTATTCCTATGAGGGGTTCTCGAGCCTTAGCAAACATTTATTCAATAATTGCTTGTGAATTTTTAAGTTTAAAGGCAATTTTTATATCAAAACTGCTGGATCCTATTTCATTTCGATAATTACTTTTTCAAAACTTCTTAAGAGCCTTTGTCGACCGCTCTTTGATTGGGTTTTAATATAGAGTTAACTCAGGCAGAGTGCTGCTTTGTATGTCCCGCGCCTTTGAGGTTGACGCAAAACACATTGTTGGCTCGGTTCGCCGACAACATTAAACTCACCTAAAGAAACGGTCAGCAACACACACAAAGTCACGAGGCTCCACATGTTGACCAACTGACTGGATCAAGGCATTGGGTATTCACACACTCACCAATACACACGGACGCAGACGCCGCACTGCGCCGGGTGGGGGAGGACACAAGGAGGGGAGTAGACTGCTATTATTACATTCAGGCATCAAGTGAGGTGTTAATTACCTAGTAGTTGATCGCTCTCGTTTATTACGGAATTTGAAACGGTAACCCACTTTCTACATTTTAAGTTGATTTACCACCTTTGTCGCCAAATAAAGCAGAGCGACAGCGGAGGGACGCGCTGAGCAAGTACCTAACTTACACTACCCTTTTGTCTCGAAGCCTGGATACCGCTTACTTCGTACTGCCAGTGAAAGTTACTGCCGCCGAAAATTGAGCGTCATTAGGCTTGGTGACAGTCGAGCAAGCGAAGTACAGGACTCTTATGAACCTTGCAACAACGCCGTTTAGGTAATATAATTTGATGAGCACTTGAACAAGGATTGAACATACAGTAGATACAGGGTTGTGACTTCGTTCGGATTTTGTCTGTACCGGTAAGGTTAATCTTTTTTATATGAACAGGAACAGGGATATCGGTCGAAAATACTCGATTAAAATACGTACAAGGTAAGTTTAACCCATGTCATTCATGTGTTGCAATGAAAATTTCACCGAAGACCTAAAATCTCGAATTTGATGTTACAGAATCATGCATCAATCGAAGTATTTTAGAGTGCTCCGTTGATCAACTGTATTTTTTCGTTTATTTCAAAAAGTATATTTTATAAGGCAGCTCTCAATTAAACCAATGGTGCATTACCATAGGCTGTTAGGTTTTACCTTCTTAAAATTAATCATTGAATGACTTGAATTCCGTCCTAAATTTCTTTCGAGTATGATCGACACATAGACACAAAACGAGTACTAGCGGTTACCATCCAAGGTCAACCACTTCAGACCTCGAAAAGTCAGAGTTCGGTATGTAAAAGTGATGCTGCATGGATTCGTTAATCTTAAACGCCGGAATTGAGGTGTTAATAATAAAGTTGTAATTATTTTATGGAATATTTCTTCTACAAAATCTCTCAAATGATTTTCTGTTGCATTTTACAACGGGATCTTGATGAATCATTTACATATTTGTGAAGTCATTTAGACATTGCAGGAAAATTAAAAGCGAGCCGATTTTGATGTTCTTTTTCAAACATCTGTGTCAAGTTTCCATATTGAAATATCCTACTTTCTCACATAAAAATTAACACGTAAGGGAGGATTTTTTTTTCAAACCAAGAATTTTATGCCTCTGAATCGACAATACCTCACAGCCCACTTAACATGAGCGATCTATCAAACCTTCTCATATCTTAGAAAACGTGTTTTATAAAATGCGTGTAGTAAAAGAAAATTTTTAGCGACTTCTCTGTATACCATATCGATTCGAATAAAGCTTTTATTGATGATGTGATGCAAACCATGACAATAATAACAGCTGAAGAAAAAGGTTATATTGCAATGCTTTGATCTGGTCCATTTATAAAACATGCCGTATACTTTTGATCAAATGTTTATAATGTAACCTTAGTTAAAAATTATTATTATTAACATATCTTCTTTGCCTTGAGGTGGCGTTATTTCAGAAGACGCCTTATGAACCCAGGGGAATAGCAGGAAAAAGACTGATTTTTACTCTCAGTAACAGCTTTTTTATATCCGTGATAACGTCCTGGATGGCCGCACCGATTTAGTTTTCGTGTCATCGTGGACATTGGATACCCGTGTAACCGTGAATTATTTGACACTTCCATTATTCAGAGATATTCATAGCCGGTATCGCTGCCTCGCGCACTTTGCTTGCGTCATGCATTTTGGTACATTGTACTTAATATGTCTAACGTCCCGTATCATGTCCCTCTAAATCGAACCACAGAAGCCAATGAATGATCAGTTACAATAAAACTCAGAGTGTAGGGTAAAATATTTATTTTCTTAACAAATAATCACAAGTATTGCCGATGACTAATCGACACACCTAGAAGAATTCAAACAGTATAGCTTACGAATTTGTACCTTCTGGGTTCCCACGTCATTCTCTCCGTTGAACAATTTGGAGCAGCGTAATGATTTTACTAGAGTCTTTGTTTCCCCCCCTCCCGCAGAAAATTCCTTATACACCATGCCGCAGTCCAGCCGGAACTTTGGTGGGAATTCTTTTGGACTTCCGATGTCTGGCTCCGATTTCCGGTAAGTAGATCAAACGGCTTATTGGCACTTCGTCGAGCAAACTTTTCGTTTACGATGTTGCGTTTGTTAGAGTTGATTTGCCAGTCTCGAACCATTTCTCACTACGAAACAGAAAAATCACACATGAATTGCCACAAATATGTTTCACATTACAGCAACCTTACATATTTCTGTAATTATCTCATTTACCGGTAAGTCATTCTATTTGCGTGAAAGCAGGATCAGAAAACAAAAAAGTGATCAAAGTTATAGAGGACGGAGGAGCTTCCGTCCGTCTACCAATCGCTTTCTCTAACCGCACATTAGTGTAAATCCTCGTGTTGTAGGCCAATGGCCACTCAAAGGTAAAGGTCTTACTCCTTCGAAAAACGGTTTCCTCACACACACTGCAGTTGCACTGGTCGAAAATCTTTGTTTTCAGTAGTCTTGTACTCGTTTTGGGTATAAAGGTGAAACATTTTGGTAAAACGCATTTTGGTTGGTTTCCACCTGGATCTTTGTATGGCCATATCAAACAAAAGTACCTTACTCTGCGCGGCAAAACGAATCCATTGAGATGTATGGTTTGGCCTTCTTTAAAATTAGCTGAAATGCGTGAAGCAATCGGTTCGTCTTCGTGCTTAAAACAGGCAGAGGACTGACCAAATATGAACGGTACAATCTTTTCAGTGACCGCATCGATACTAGCGACGATCTGAACTTCAAAGTGAATGAAATCGGTTGACTACGATCTCAAACTTTTTTTTTTTCCATTTAAGGTAACCAATTTTCTGGACCGTACTTCTGCATTTCAGCAAATTCAGACGATGTTTCTTGTCAATTAGAGCTTTTTTTTTTGTTGGTAAATCATGACTAACCATCCAGGAACATTAGCCGGCTCGTCACACTTGAAGGTCTGTTCGTTGTAAACCTCTCCTGCAGCGCATGATCCCATTTGGGGCCTAACGCCGTTTCTGCAGATGTAGAATCGCTGGCAATCATCCGGGTGGGGGAAAGTGGGGTGCGGGAGAGGGCGACCTGTGGGGCCCATTACTTCTCCGTCGGGGCACGTGAAGCCGTCCTCCAGAGCATCTGAAACAAGTTAGAAGTGTCCCGATCATCTTCTACAGTTGTTAGCGATGCACAAACTCTCGTGGTCAGGAAGCCTCATTGTGATGAACAAGGAATCCTAATTAGAATACCTTGCGTTTTCGTTAGTTTTCAAGGAATAATTAATGGCCTAATAAACTAAAGGGCTCTGCAAGAGCCCTCTATTAATATGGCTGTCCAAAATTTTATCTTAAAATAAGGCAAGTCTCCGTATCAACTCCCTGCTTAAATGATGGCCCCCAGCGAGAAGCTGTTCCTCGACGCGGATCTTCCGACTGAGAGTATATTTTCATAATACAGGGTAGTTGAGAGGTGAATTTTAGTTGCGTTGGCTGATTTTGGATTGAGCTGAGTTTGCTCAGGTCGGTGTTGGTTATTCTGGGCTCAGGTTTTTTGGCATCTTCAAAGAAGGTGTAGGGCTATCCCAAACAGATATCGTGTCATAGGAGTTTGAGTATGAAGTTGTTGATACGGTACCTTTCTTGGGAGGGCCGCAGCCAGATCGGCGTCCCTGGGTGGCCCAGTCACAAGTGGCCCTGACGTCATCGTAGACCAGACCTGGTGGACAGAGGACCTCGTGGGCGACTCCCTCGATGCAGTTGACGAACTTATCGCAGACGCTGGGGTCGGAGTGGCGGAAGTAGCCGTTGGCTCGAGGGCACTGCGGTGTAGCTTGGGGATCCTCTGGAAAGCAGTTTCTATGTTCAGATGTGGACTTCATTCAAATGCATTCAGAAACATTCTTCAGGGAGAACATTGATATCATTGTTATCTGCTGGTTGTTACACCTCGAACACCGATCTAGTTCTCTATCCCCGATCAAAAAAAAGTTATATATAATTATATAAAAGTATATAAAACTATATATAATTATATATAATTTTAGTGCTTTTTATATATAAAAACGACTTTTTTTATATATAATTATATATGATTAAATATAATTATATATAATTCTATATAATTATATATAAATTTATATAATTTTACAAATGCTTCTTCCAGGATAGGTT
>Ga0058701_10004927_pt1 | contig 10952 bp, 2 predicted proteins | sample AgamicOrMae_FD_97039 | JGI IMG/M metagenome (GOLD analysis project Ga0058701, IMG submission 97039) | Agave microbial communities from Guanajuato, Mexico - Or.Ma.e | ecosystem: Host-associated > Plants > Phyllosphere > Phylloplane/Leaf | place: Guanajuato, Mexico | collected 2012-06-04 | reverse complement strand
CTTCTCAGGGGTCTTATTAAGGTCTGGATAAGGTCTAAAATGTCTGGAATGTCCTAAAATCAGGACACGCGGGCCTTAAGGGGGTTTTATTTTACATGTATGCCCACACCCTCAAGTTCTGGTCGTGACCTGCGAGACCCACGAACCGATGGGGGTCACAATGGGGGTCTTATTTCTCGACTCGGGTCATAGTAATAAAAGGCCCCCGTTTTGGGAAATACTTTACCTCTTTTGAGAATGAAACTATATCGGGAGTAGTGCGTATTTTGATAATTTTGGCCACATCAGCGGAAAGCTCTCGCAGAGACCTTTTGAATGATATGGCTGAACATATTACTATCTTGAGAAATATAACCAAAATACGTACCACCCCCGTTTTGGTTTCATATAGCATTCCCCAAAACGGGGGTTTGTTTTTTACTCTGATGAGATCAACCCTAAAATGTGTACTGTTTGTATAATATATAGTTCTTCCTGAGGATGTAATGAGAGCTCTTTATTGATATTACTGATTGGTCCATCTCATTAACTAGCCAACATACGAGGTAACCTGAATCTGCTCAGCCTTCATACCCGAAACAGGCATAGGAAAATCCAAAACAAGTGTTGTTTATTATTCATAGACATATACGATGGATCGATACATATCACAAGTTTACTACTACGATCCTATTGGTCGATGTGTCGTATTTCAGTGTTTTTATTGGTAATAAATCTACATGATCTTCGATTAAGAACCTAAAAGAGCGTTTTCTCTGATACTATCGGTAACCCCTTCGGATTAAAAGTATGAAAAATAAGCCAACTTGCTGTACTATCGCGTAATTCAGGGTTTGTCTTCTTTTAGAATTTTATTTAAACTAGTCAGTTGTTCGATCCGATATTATGAGCGGGATTGTGGTAGGCTAACGTGATGAGGTGTATTTTAAACAGGACAGGAAAAAGTGTGTGAAAAGCTAACAATATAACCTCAGATTCGAACACCGTTCCGGATTTCATTCGAATTCTATTGATTTGTGTTGTTTTGCTTTCGTGTATTACTCTTGCGCCATTTTTAATTCATGCAATATTGACATTTAAACAAAAAGAGTTTATTCTATGGTCAAAGCATGCAAAGTTATTGCGGGGAAAGAGTCGCGTGTAAGCCAGGGAAACAATCGGAACAATTAAGTCTCTTTTCGGTGTCATGAGGAACCATTAAGAGTAATTAAATTAGGCCGCTGTGGTCGAGGTTGGCCCCCGCAAACTTTTACCCTCTGGGCTTGATTAGAAACCAGGTAGGCGCTAAGGCCCCACGGTTTTTGATATATTTAATCCGTGTTTACCTGGAAAGCGAGATTAAAGGCCACTGAAAATGCAGTTCGGTTTGTAAGTAACTGTAACCTATGTTCTAATACAGACCTTTTTTGGGAAAACATAGTTTAGACAACTCCCACACCGTAAAACCCCCCATGACTGAAGTCGCACACATCGTATACAACGCAGAGAGAGAGTTTTTAACCATAATGTAAATAATATTAAAATGGTCTTACTAAAGGAATTTTTTTTCTTTTTTTTTCAAGAAAGATGAGATAATGTAAGGTTAGGTAAAACGATTGAAAAAGTTTCAACTCCAGAAAATTATTTTAAATTGATTAAAATTGATTGAAAAAAATAATTGAAAATTGATCAAAATTGATTAAAAGTTAAAATTTAAAAAAATAAAAAATTGATTAAAATTTGGGTATAGCTCCTATATAAAATTAGGTTAGGTTAACAACGTATAGCACAGCAAAATATCCTAAATTACTTTGTTTATTAAAATTTACAGTTTTCCATCATTTGTGTATCACTCTGATCATACCTTTCATTAAAATATGATCAACGACTTGAAAACAAATAGGTAAGGTTAGCCTAGGTTATGCCAGCAGGCAATCGGTGTCTCACCATAGAGCTGCTCCGCTCGGCTAAAATATACTATTTATTTATCAGCGGTAGTAACTATCTCCAAAAAGTAAGCTAAATCATATTTAGTAGCAGTTACTTTAACTGAAATATAGTTTAGTTTCATCTTATGCCTTGCTCTGTTTTTTTTCTGCTCGACTTCTCAACGGAAGGTAGAACACCAGAGTTAAGAATACCTTCTTGTAAACTTTCAGTATGGCGTCACGGACCTGCTGGGACGCCTCTTAAGTTTCCGGAGCCCATAAAGATCATACAAACATTATTCTCAAAAAGCACTCTTTGTTTCACTTATCACGGTAAACAGCTCTAAATATTCTATTCCGCCTCAAAGTTTTTCTACTTTGTCTTACGAAGACCCCTTGTAAATATTCGTTTTAATCTCGGGAAAATGTTTGTTTTACTAATATTTTAAGTAGTTTGAAAACGCCGCAAGCTCTTAGCTATAAGGGGAATTTGTTCCGCATTGATTTTTAGCGTGGAAACTTTGCGCTCAGAACGGAGGCAGGCAGATGATCAAGTGGTGCCCTGGTTCCTTTTAAGTGTCTTCCAAAACGTTACGAGGTGATGGAGATTTCATTATTTTGTTTCCGAGTTCTAGCAAGAGCCTGTCAGCAGCGGAGGTGGCTGTGCAAGCTTGGCTGCTTGTCCGTTGCAGTGAGCAATGCTGAGGGTGGCAGGCTGTTTTATTGTAAACCGTCGTTTACTTGTTCTGGGAAAAATTGCATGCAAACTGCGTTGCGCTGTTTTTCTATTTCTAAAATAAGAAGCGACGATTTCCTACGAAAACGCCGCCAGTCAATAATTCGTTCACCGACTTTGTCATTTTTTGTTGAAATTTTTGGGTGAAACTTGAAACACTCGCAAGTAGCGTAATTTTTCAGGTAGTTATATTTTTCTTCTTAACTGACTTGGTCCCGTGAGGATGGCTCGAGAAGTTTTAATTAAAAGAAGTGAATACATTCTGCGGAAAACCTTGCAAGTGGTTACTTACAAACGGGTTTAGTTCTTAATTTATGGGAAGGATAAGGTGGTAATTTTAATTGAAAGAAATATGGTAGATTTATTTTCTATGTGGAGCTTTGAAGCTCACAGAAACGAAATTAGATTAACTTCCAAGTTACATAAAGCACCGATGATTTTGACTGAAACTCAAACCAACCCAACTTGTCACATTATTTATTGAATTAATTGTAGTCTAAATAAAACTTCCATTAATATAACCGGAACAAAAAATATTATTAAAATGGACCTCGCATCATTCTTAAACAAACTTTGATTTAATAACCTCAAAATGATCCAATATGCTGATCCTAAATGAAACTTATGCGAATGTAACTAAAACTAATATTAATTATTTCTGCAACAAAGCACTCTTAGAACAAATATTGATTTCTTTAAAGAAATATTTGAAAAGGCTGAATCTGAACAAAAAGGGTTAGTTTTTATGACAGATCAACAACCCGTTCTCGCAAAAACTATTCACGAAGTGGGGCGATTCTCTGATTAGCAATCACCAATTTGAAGGTTCAAAAATTACAAGCGCTGAATTCAGTTAATTAACCACATATGTAGCTTTGAACTAAACTAAAACAATATTTTTAAAAAGGCCTGAGATTTGCTCAAGCAAACCCGCTCCTTAGTCGCGACTCGGTTCCTAAAATTCCTCCAAACCCCAACAGAAAATTAGGGTTGAATCACCTTAAAATATTAGAAGCCATAGCAATTAAAGGTCACCATCTTTCTTTGTCTGGGCACGTTTGGGGTCTCCTCTCTGATCTTGCATTAGCTATTTAAAATTCGCACCCACGCTTGACATTTACACTAAAAGATGTTCCTCAAAAGCCAAGAAGTTTTTGATCGGATTAAATGATACGCTTGTGACACACCATATAAGAGATCAAACAAATTGATTACCGCGGCAAGTAACAATAATTGTTTCTTGTAATTGCTTTTCATATTCGCGCCAAGGGAATGGTCATAAATATTTTCTCCTAATTAAAATAAAAAAGCAAGCTGGTGACTTTTCAAATCTTGGGTTGCAAATACTCTTATGAATATTAATACAAGGAACATAAGAGTTCAGTGAATTCAAAAAAAATACTTTATCCAATTCCTCGCTGTTTATGGTGACGATTCGGCAATTCGAAGAGAGGCGAAACGAAATGAGGTTAACCGACGAGAAAAGGCCCGATGTCCAGCTATTTTAAATGTAGGTGAGAGTCACAGCTAAGAAAAGGGGACAACCAGTCCTCTGATTGCGCAAGAGGCTACGGTGCTCATTTGTGGATCACCTCAATTAGTAGAAAACAGATTCATTGATCGCTAAAAAGATGAATGGCAAACGCTAAAACGAGGTTGTTGAAAACTAATTTTACAAAATCACCAGACAAGAGTTGTAATTAGTTGTGCATACATGTTCATGTCATGAGTCTTGCAAAAAAGGCGTTAGCAAAAAGAAAATTACGACGGAATGAATAGGATATTGATAGCAAGTAACCGATATTGTACAAAATAACCGTAGCATATCGCATGATCTTGAAGTGATTTGATGTTTTTTGTTGGTATTTGACTTTGAGTGATTTGATGATTTTCGAAAATGAGAAGTAGTCATTAAATATTGCGAATTGTCAATATACAGAGAATCACAGGCTACATGACTAAAATATTTCAAGATATACGATCTTTATATATAAATATTCCTGCTTAAAACACAACATCATATAATAACATATAAATAACTTTTTTTTATATGGGTGAGTGGACAACTTTGTCATACCGATTCATTATGATTTAGAATCTGCGAGGAGCAAACGATAACTAAAAAAGTACTTATAATAACATATGAATAACTTTTTTTTGGTATGGGTAAGTGAGTTGACAACTTTGTCATACCAAATCAATATGATTTAGAATTTGCGAGGCACAAACGACAACTAAAAAAGTACATGATATAAATACACTGAAAAGTATGACATTGGGGGTTATTTCTAATCCTATGCGTTTTTGAAGACTTTTAAGTTCTTTTCAAATACCAACACAGCAAAAGTCAAGAATATCAAGACAACCAGAATGCAACATTTTATCCACTCCCGGCAAAACTTGGCTGCACTAATGATCGAATATAGAGGCGCACTATTGGGACTGACAAAAAGGCATGTGCAACGGGTATCAAAGGAACGTTAGCAATGCTCCATTTTCTTGACGTAGTTACAAAAAGCAAACCGTATATTTATTGTGATTTCTTTGATGAGTACACACGCAAAAAAGGATAACAGGAAGCGTGAGATTACAGTTCATTTGTCATATGAGTTGAGACTGCGCAAACTTACACTATAATTTGTAGTTCCTCGTTTGTTAGTCTCTGATGGCATGCTAGTATTATTTTACACACGTCACACTGAAGTCCCATCTGTTCTACAATAAAAACACATGCTTATGTTCCTGTTCGACTTGTTAACGACGCCTTCAAAATGTTCGAAATGTTAACTTTGATGTTCGATAATCATTTAGTTATAGGATACCCAGACATTCCACTGTTTGTTTCTTGGCATTCCATAAAAAATACTGTTACATGTGCATATCAGAAAAAATTCTAATCAGTATTCAATTTATTTATTGACTAACATAGTATTGGTACTTGTTTTTTTTTTTAGAAATGTCGAATAAAATTGGTAAAATGCTTGGCGACTGCATGCAGGAAGTTTTGTCTAAATCGGCCGGACTTCTATTCTTCTTTGATATTAGCTTATTTTCGCTTGTTTCAATAGTGTTTGAGAGTGATTTGTGTGCAAATACTTGCTGTATTGACCTTTGATTGAAATTTTCTTACTTTCAAATCGATAGGAAAATATATGGATTTGGCGAAATCGTTTTATGAATGGGACATACATTTTTTATACTGAAAATTTTACAGCCTCAATTCACTTTTCTAAAAGCGGGAAGTAGCAAACGAATATCCTTGATACATTGCGTGAAAAGCAGATAAATGTTAATATTAATATCTCGTTTAGTTTTTATATTTCAATTCAGAGACATTAATTAATCATTGTCAAACAACCACTTTCACATCAATTGGTCGAGACCGAAACACCTTTCTTTTCCCTGAACGTTCAATATTATATGGTTAAAAAACTTTTCCTGTTTGTTTTCGTCATGGTGCAACTCGACGAGTCCATGTAAGAAAATCTTACTTGTCCAAAACCGATCAAAACTGTCGGGTTTGTAAACCTGGTAGATTTTTCAAGAGTCGACTTCCAGCGCTTCCACCGCTATTTTTTTTTGTGAATAAAGATTTTTACACTGCAAACTTTACAAATGACAAGGATGTTGGTTGAACAATTTATACAGATTTTACGCTCCAACTGGTTTAGAATATAGCAAAAGGGAGTCTACGTTATTCAAATTGACATAAGTTTATTTTCAGCGGTTTAGGGACACCCATGATGTTATTAGGTATGATGTAAGAAGCATTTAAACTTCGAGTCGCACTGATCTGTTTGCAAAAGACAAACGGTCCGCCAAGGCAAATTATCTTTTCCGATTTCGTATGGATCAGCAGCCTTCATTTTTAGTCAAACCTGTGACTTATGTTTTCTCGTTTTACTGTAATTACAAGATTCGCCTGGAGAAAAAGATGATTTGAAGACATAAAGCATCAAAGAATGTTGCCTAAAATCGTTCCGGATTATCTTTTTCGGCAAAAAAAATACTGACAAGATGTTTGCAGTTATATGACCAAAAAAATACGCTTTAGCTCTCAAAGAATTTTTTTTACTGTCAGATTTTTGATGTTTTGAACACATTCAGCATTTTCTTTGACATGCTATTTTTTGCGGTAATTCATTCTAGAACTTTTTCCATGCTCTGTAAATGTAATTTTAGATGAAGAAAAAATATTCTTGACATAATACAATAGGCCTAGTGTTATTTTTTCGCCAATAGCCATCAAGAATACCGTCCTTCGAGCAACGAAAACAATCTAGAATCAACGGTACTTATTCAAAAAAAAATTTTGGGTAATATAAAACCTTACATTTCCGTAAAAAAATAAAAAATAAAACAAACTTGTGTACAAGTTTTATGCGATATTAATATTCGATTTCAATCCAGAAGATACGTTTTACGAAAGTCATGAAGTGTAATGATCGGAGGTGTGCTCAGATTAAAAAGAAATGATTTACAGTCACGTGTCGCTTCATCTGAGATAAATGGCGGACGCTTTCGCATATTGGAAATTATACTTATGCAAACACACAGATATAAATACCTCCTTGTGAATATAAACACCTGCGGCACAGCAAATGAACATTCCTAATGTTATCAAAAAAAAATCATAATCCCCAACATAAAGTGATAGATTAGGCGTGCCCTCAACTCTCTCTGAACATTCGCATTACAAAGGATTGCTATCATGCCTCCAAACGTTTTGCATGTAATATATGAACGATTTCAAAGTCATATCTAAAAGAGTAGGTATAATATCATTCATATGATTGATACAGTGGAATTATAAGTAGACATTCGAAAATGGGCGCTTTAATCGATAGATGACTGTATCAGTCCTTTTCTTGGAAATCGTGAGTTGAATTCTATCATCGTAAACCTATTGCTTAATTCTGTTTTAGAACAAGTTTTTGTGTCCCACACGTCGCACCACTTGGCTTTAGAGAGTACACTCACTCATGCAATTTTTTGTTAAAGGTTCAAAAGATATCGTAGGAGGATTTTGAGAGTCCTTGCTCTGATTCTTTGGCATAGAATGTTGAAAACGCAGCAACGTCGATGGCTCTTTTGTGGTGTCAACACCCTTTGTATTTGGATGTGATCCTTTTTCCGATGACTTCCTCTTGATGCCTTCCGCCTCCTCCTCGGGGATGAGACCACTTGAACCCACTTCCGACTTTCCGCTAATCCCCTTCTCCCCGAGATTTCCTTACAACCGGGTCCTTTTTCGGCCCAGCAAAATTGTATTTAGCGGGTAACTTTTATCTGTCGTGAGCAGCTATTCTGCAGTGTCGCATCAAATCTCAAAGTAAAATGGTACCTCGTGAAAATGCGGGTACCCTTCTCACGCAGAGTACCTGTTATGGGTACCATCTCCGGCCCCATGTTAACGTATATGACCGCGGCTATATGGTTACGTCTCAGTTTTAAAGGGTACCACAGCGTTACGATGCGAATTTGGGGCGCACTGTGGCGGGGATTTTAAAGTAAAGAGGTTTTCGGGATGCTGCACTGAGAACTACAAATTTTTAAGTTTCCACCTCTGGCAATGTCGACTGGCCGATCGGTGAGCGAATGCGGGGTGAAGCACAAGGCATGAGAGTAGGGCTTAAGAGGTAGTGTTAAGTTAAATTTAGCCCTACTCTCATGAACAAGGCGGGTTAGTAGTCTAATCCTACTCAATCTGACACCAAGCCTGAAGCCGCTCACTCCTTGTTGGCCTTTAAAGGCAAGACCAAGAGTAATTGGCACCAGACTCATATCAGCTGAGCGAAGCTGTAGCGAAACGAGGCACAAGGCACCTATGGACTGAACCTACATTACCCTAACCTTCGTGAATGTATGTTAATAATTTTAATGGTGTTGAACCAAAATGAACTCATCGTGAGTAAAATACGCGTAAATTTACCTCGAAATACTCAGTTGGATTTTTAGGTTTTTTATTGAGTATATGAGTCAGCAACGGACCAAGTTTCGTAAAGTAGAAATTTTCACAAAGGAAGACCTGGAAGAGGATCTCAACGAATGGAAGCGAAAACGAAATGGACCAAAACAAATGTGAAGCAAGCCAATATCACGTCACGTGCAAAAGAGGAGGTGGGAGCCACAGACGACACGTACAACACAAAATAGGTAACGACGATGAAATGTAAGGTTGTGATTAGACCAAAACTTTGCTATGGCACACGTTTCGTCGCTAGTTTAAGGCACCAACGACAATTTTCTTTATGAAAAAAAAGAGAGGAAAAAATCCCGCAGGTTTCCCGCCAGTTACTGACCGAATCCAGCCAGCCAAACACTTCCAACTCTGCGATGATCTCATATAGATGTGAAGAGAAAGAGAGAGTATTGAATGGAAATGATTACGTGTGCAAAGCATGATTTTTGAAACTTCAAAATAAGAAAGGAACGTAAGAGGGGTTTATTACCATGGTCGGAAATAGGTTATTTCCCGTTAAATGTAGGTATGAAGAAGACGATATTCACTAATAGAAAAACTGCACCCCGTGTTTTAGATAGTTCAAAACCTGTTTTAGGTATATCAATGTGAAATAGGGGAAGAACACAGTTTAGCTATTGAAGAAGATTCCCCGCATCAATAATTATATTCATTGAGAGTTCTCGAAACCTTTTCATTGATATCGTTGCCATGTTTATCTTTTAAATTAGCCAAATTATGCTCTTGTGCAGTTTAAACATCATAAAAAATCAGGTCGGAAACTAACTAAAGCAGTGATTAGTTTTTACTGTGTGTTTCTGTCATGTTGGCAAACGAAACCTTACACTACTTTTACCAATTCTAACTTTATCTAATTCCAACTAAGGGCCGCTTCATACCTTTCTCTACTTAACCTAACATAGTCTAACTTCTTCAGCATCAGCTGCTGTACTTATACCGAGTTTACTGAAATCAAAAAGTAAAAGTATCTGATTCGATAAGCTACCGGTATTTGAAGTGTTTGACTGCCTTTTGTAATCCGATAGGAAATATCCAGTGCCAGAAAAAAAAAGTTCATTTTAGTTTTCCGAAAATAAGGACTTAATTTAATCAAGGGTTAAATATCTCAGCTAAGTCAAACAACACGTTCGCTTTATCTTATACACACGAAAAAGGTCTTCAATTCGGACCAGCCCGAAGCCGGAGAAGTTTTTGCACATAGAAAGTTTAAAAGAGCTCGAGGTGCGGTGAAATCTTCTCCGACGTAAGTTAGTGCCGCATTTAAACAGATGAATTACATCAAAAGACACTTAAAAGATAAAATCTTCTTACAAATCCGAAATCCGCGTTCGAAATGAAAACTCGACGAAAGAAAAGAAAAAAAGGAAGTCAGAAAATACATTTTACGCAGCATACTTTTAAACCAGAGACATCATCAAAAGCATCCAAAACGTAAAACTAAATAGCAAAAATTACCAGTAATTCTTTTGTGAGAGTTCACACAACCCCGATCTCTGGTTCCAACCCGAAAAAATAAGATAAATAAATAAACAAAATAAAGTAAAAATGAAAAATAAGAGAGTAAATTAAAAATCAACAGCTAAAAAGTATAGCCTATTTAGAGCATAAATAAGTTTTTTTTTGCAAAAAAAAACACACAAAAACTATTGTCGGCTTACAAGAAAAACAAAGCTAAATTAATAAATGTAAGCCTTAAGTTATTTCTGCTATTAATTTATTTTTCAACAATAGTACTTCTCACTTATTTTTATTAAATTGACGCGGCCGATGTCATAGCTGCAACAGTAATCAAAGAGAGTCTTCATTGCAGCTAAAAAGAATGGTTGTCTCTGCCAAATCACTGTGATTGCTGCAAAACTAAACAAGGCGTGGTGGCTGAGTGGTCAACGTGTCCGCCTGTCAGTCTCGCGACGCGGGTTCGATTCTTGGTTCCCCTGCATTTTTCTTTCTTTCTCCGAGGCCTCGTAACTAAAGTACGCCTCCAAACACCACTGACGAACGTCTTCTCGGTGGCCGAGTGGTTAGCGCTGCTACGTTGCCAGTGATGGTGTCGAGACTCGGTTGAGGTTCGCGGTTCAAATCTGATCCGCGATTAAATGCCGCGGGCAGCCTCGTAACACTCTCTGGGACCTTGGAATCTGGCCGGATGGGTAACACCTCGCCAGCCACGGAGCCGCTGAGAAGACCTACTCAACCTCACTCTGACGAACTACGCGTCGGAGGATAGTGCCTGGATACACCCCATTCCGTCTGATCTGGGAAATTAAGCAGGCCTTAGTAGCATGTGAGTAGTTTCACATGTGGACCATGAGTAGATTCCTTTTTT
>Ga0058701_10004926_pt1 | contig 10953 bp, 8 predicted proteins | sample AgamicOrMae_FD_97039 | JGI IMG/M metagenome (GOLD analysis project Ga0058701, IMG submission 97039) | Agave microbial communities from Guanajuato, Mexico - Or.Ma.e | ecosystem: Host-associated > Plants > Phyllosphere > Phylloplane/Leaf | place: Guanajuato, Mexico | collected 2012-06-04 | reverse complement strand
TCCACTTAGGTTAATGCTTTACCATAAATCAAATCACCCTGTGACGGGATGTGGTCCTTGACTTGGATCCTTTGCTATAATTAGCTTTATCAGTAATTCATGAAGTATTACTTGGATTTTTCCTCGAGTTAATGTAATCTTGAAGGCTACATAGCACTCAGTACTTCTTTTATTCCATTTTGCAGGACGGACGCCTCCTTTCAAAATTCCGGTCTAATTGATTTCTGGCGTCCTGCAAAAAAGTCTGAAATGACTGTACTAATAATTAGATATAGGCTCACGAAGTAGGAACACTTATAAAAATTGATGGACACATTCAATGAACATTTACACAAAGGTTTCAACGCAGTTCAAATCAGTTTCAAATCTCAAAAGAAGTAAAAGTTGAAAAATCGGTTACGTGATCCAGACAGGCTGTAATAAGTTGGCTTTTAACTTGTTAGTGCAGATTGTGACGTAGTTCACGCTAACCTTGCCTATAAAATATAACGGTTAATTTGAAAGGATTGTGAGGCACAGATACAACGAGTTACTCTATAACACAAGCTTAACTTTGTTAGTAATTTGTTTAGTAATTTGAAGGCAAATCTATGAGATTAAGCGAGGTTATGCGAAGATGTGTTTCGTTTTCGGTAATTAGCGAAGTACGTAAAGTGGCATCTATCAAGGGAACGGACCGCACAGTTGATACCCTTCTTCCTTGAGAACCAAAGAGATTGAAGAAGACTTCCTGGAAGATAAAAGAGAGTGTAATCCACGCTCTCCTTTCTGCTTGTCAGTCCTGTACATTTTCACCGAAAGATGCCGAACGAAATAGGCCAGATAAACAACGAACTACCCTTACTCTCACATACAGGTCATCTAGTAAACAACACTCAGCAGACGACATTTGGGTTGGACGTCATTCATTTTATGACGTCACATCGAAAATTTCTAGTGAACTGACAATGAGACGCGGCTGAACGCATGCTCTTATCACCGCACTCTTTATCAGTCGAGTAAAGTACACAAGGAGATGTGCTGATAAGCGAACCGAATGGAGCCGAACCGGTTCGGTTATCCGGAACAAGAACCGAACGCGGAAGTTGCGAATAAAGTGGAGAGAGAGGTCCCTGACGAAGAGTCCTCGGCTAGAGGGGGGGTCCAAGGGCGTTCGGAGTGTCAGTGCAGGCCGACTCGATGGCCCTAAATCCGAACTAATTTCCTTTAACACCGCGCGCTCACAGCCTGAGTCAAAATCTGACCTTCTCACTGACGACTCGAGTGTCTAGAATAAATGTCGGTGTACCGGAAATATCTACGGAAAAGGATTTTATTCAGTCAGTCGGCGATCGATCTAATTTGCGGAGAACTTCGGTTTTCTCGGAAAGTATGAAAAACTTTTTCTCAGAAAATTACTGATTAAATCGAACCATAAAAACGGAAGGAGCGATTTTAGAATGTTATTTGATGATATTACGACTTGGTAATGTCGCACTTGTTCTTTTTCGATGACATCACTTGGTTCGGTTTTGGCTCGTGAAGTCGCCTGCCGGAGTCGAGGTAGGCAACCGCTCGACACGCGTGTATGGCGCATTGCAGGGGGTAGTATTGCAGGGGTCTAGTCGAGTCGGGTGCGCTGTTCTAAGCACGTGCGCTTACTGATGCGGGCTCTGGCTAAGCAACACGGCGGAATAGAGATATGGACGGGTGACCGCGGCTAGCCTCGTTGAGTCCACTCACTTCGTACACGGTACGTTTTAGGAGACTTGTTTCACGGAAGAATACCAAATGAGATACGAAAGTTTCCTGGTGGCCGGCCAGTGCACTGGCTGACTGAGCCGGGCCGGGTCGAGCATTAGGTCCGATCGGAGCGCCGGGTCCCGGAATGTAAATGGGGTGAATGTGACGTCAGCAGAGTTGCAGAATGATGACGATGATAGTAAATGCCAAAAGAAAAAGAAGAAGAAAAAAATACTAGACAGGAGATGCTGGAAGGTCGACAAAAAACCGGTTTTCGGAGTCCTTGGGCCGGAGCGTCCCGCGCCGCCGCCGTTCGTCGACCACGAGTCTTGGAGCGGAGTTGCGACTCCTGGCTCGGCACGGCGCACGGAGCACGGCGGCGTTGCGGCGGCGGCGTTGCGGCGTCGGCGCGGCGGGGCAACCGCCTTCATTTTCACGGTTCCCGATTTGTGCGCAGCGCACAACCTGCACCTCAAGGACGCGTGTGCTGATTACATGGCGCCGAATCGCTTCGCGCCGCGCGGCTGCGGAGATGAGCCGTTTTCCAGCCGCTTTTCCGACCATTTTCCTCTTCCATTAGCTATACCACAACGCCACATGCGTACCAGCCATTTTCCCAAATCCAGCCTTTTTTTTCGTTATTTAACTGCGTAGTAAATCTTTGAAATAGATATTCTGTTCCTTCGAAGTTTTGAGGTCATACCTTAGCCCTTTCTTTATCCCTTAATTTTTTTTTTTAATTCCTTTTTGGAAAGGGAATGTGCGCAGGAGAGCTGACGCGTGTAGATAGTAACGAGATTTTTGAGATTGTCGTAACGTCGCATTTAGCTTGACATTTGCGTTAAGCCCGCGATATTTGAGCGTTTAGACACGGACCAGTCTTTATAAACTTTCTCCAACCCAGGGGGTGGTTTTATCCCCGTAAAACCCCCCATCGCGATCGCGCCGCCAATGTCTCAAATCTCCCGAGCAAAGCAAGGCATGAGCCGCCGGCAAAGGCGCGAGACCATTCCCGAAGGTATCCGAGCGCAGCCGAAGCGAGCCGATCGGCGTGGCGCGGCGCGGCAACGACACGACGAGCCGAGTTCGCTTCCTCCCCTACCCGCCCGCGCCTCGCCCCCCGCGGCCCCCTTCGGCCCCCGCCGCCCCCCGCCGCACCAGGCCCGTCCGTCCACCGTTCCAAGCCAACTGCGTCGCAGGCAGCGCAGTTCGGTCACGTTGGAGGTGCTCGTAGCTGCGGAGGGGCGCTCCGACCGTCCGCCGCCGCCGTCCGCTCAGTTTCAATCTGCGCCCCGTCGCGGCATGACAGTGTGTGAACCTGCGTTCCGCGAAGCGTAGTCTCCTCTCAGCAGTGCGTCTCTCTGTCCGCCTACGCGAGCCATTGCGTCGCGTCGCTTAGCGTGGCGTCGCGCGGAGTGAAGGGTGAAGGGAGCAGGGTGCGAGTAGAACATCGCAGCGCAGCCGTGGATGGCTGCGGCTGCCCAGCGAGCTGCCAGCCGGCGCTGCCATGGCCCCGACGACCTCGTGATCGTCTAGTGGTGCGACGTTGAGACGAGTGCTAGTTTGTGTGTTAGTGTGTTCGTTCGCCATGGATAACCTCCACCCCGGGCTGGCCGAGCTGGCCGACTGCGGCTTCGAGCCGCAGCAGCGGGCGCGATCAAACACATGGCCCTTGCCCCGGCCCGATGACTTGGACACCATGATCAAAGAGGAGCCCGAGGACGACGCCATGAAGAGTCCTTGCGGCAGCGGCGGGGCCGTGGGGGGGCCGCCCATGTGCATCGGCACGTCCCCGCTGGCCGGCCAGGCCACGGCCGCCGCGGCCGCCGCCAAGAAGAACTCGTCCAGGCGCAATGCGTGGGGCAACCTCTCCTACGCGGATCTCATCACCCAAGCCATCACCACGGCGCCGGAGAAGCGCCTCACCCTCTCACAGATCTACGAGTGGATGGTGCATAATGTTCCCTACTTTAAGGATAAAGGCGACAGCAACAGCTCAGCTGGATGGAAGGTACGTACCTCACCTCAGCGGGATGACAACTCGCGCTCGAGAGACGCAACGCACACGTGGGTTCAACCATCCAGCCACGGACACTGCCAGCCGGCAACCCCCCCCAACCGGTCATTCCACACGTGGAATTACACATATTCCTCCCTAGTCCAGTTTCTCATCACGAAGATCAACGACAAACTAGGTTACCTAAACCTAGGTCATCTCTGGTTAAGATAGGTCAAATGCCTCCACTATCGCTCCGTTTGCCGACTGCTAACTCATAAAAGCCCAAAGTATTTGGAGTGAAATTTAGCTTAAAAGAAACTACAACGATTTTTCCCAATAAAAGACGCAATTTTAAGCTCTGAAAAATGCCTAAATAATTGAATTTAAGGTTTCCAGATGGGTGATATTTTTTAAATCGTGACAATACTGAACTGAAAAGATTCTCTAAAATAAATTTTTCTGTTTCCGAACAGCATCGCTGGGCGATAGTGGGTTAAGTCCACGCGGTAAAATCACACGTCGCCGACGCTCCACCGATAATCAGTACTTCTCCCTAACCTTCCCTACTGCCAAACCTAACCTAGCCTATTCCAGCAACCTGTCATCCCGTCAAAAAAATCACTTACGTAACAAGCCAGAGAATGAATGCCTCCGTGACAGTGCACAGATTCAATGGAGGGTGATTCCGCGATATTAACTTGGGGGGGGAGGGGGGATGGGGGCTCTTTTCGAATCGTCGGCGGGCGGGGCGAACTTTTGTGGGCCAGTGTATTAGAGGCGCCGTCGTTGCCTCGCCTATTCGAATGTGAGAAGAGCAGAGAAGAGGTCGCCTGGAGGTCACAAGCGATAACGAGCCGCTGTGGTGTCCCCTCTCTTCTCCTCATCACTCGTTCGCCGACACTCTTTATAGAGTCACTCCTATGTTGTGGAAACTTACCGTAACGCCACGCAGATAACTCGCTGCCCCTCCAACAACTTCCTGGGCCCGCAATGCTTACACTCATCATATAACTAAATCGCTAATGCCATCCGGAAAACTGCCTCTTTTTCAAGAAAAAATCGAGCGTTTTTAGGAGTTACAGCAGCGTGCTAACGCTCCGTGATCGAAAACCAGATCAAGCATAGCTTTTAACTTTTTAAAAAAAATATTTAATACAAGCAGTGCGCCCCTCTCTTAATCTTAATGAAGCTAGTTTACGACAAAGATACTTCTTAAAGTTATCTACTCAAAAAGATTGTAATAGGCGTGATTTTTAATAAGTTCGTTCTCGTTATGAGAGGAAAAAAAGGAACCGCAAATAGTATTAATAATAGAGGGGTATCGTTATGAAAGAGTTCGTTGTATAGTACACGACCTTCTCTGTAAGAATATGCGATTAAGACTATCTAAGACTATACAATTTACGCTCAGGGAGTACTTTTAAACTTTGTATTTAAGTATCGTAGAATGTTGGTTTGATAAAGACAACGTTTGTAAACTCACCACGGCTTAAGACGTTTTTTCTCCTATTTCGCGAGTCTTTTGCCTAAAAATATTTTAGGTCATGAGCGTGAAATAACTTCTTTTAGTGAGGATTTAGATAAATTTATTTGACGCTTTGCTGTGTAGGTCGTCGGCGTTCTCCATATTCATTCCATGAAGCAGCGATTATGCGCATCAGCATGGTGCGTAGTATCATGTTAACTGAGAAAATATCCCATTGAAGCGTGGCTGGGAAGACACAAGTATTCAGAGTGGGACCTTCATAACGACCTCATTACCGTTTCGAGAAACTATTCGAAACGAAACAGTACAGTTGCCACCTGCGGAAATTTCTCTAAACTTTATAAAAAAATTGATTTAACGAAGTTGTTCGACCTGCGGGAATGAGAGACCTTCGGAAGAGAGAGACGGATGAAAATGGGAAGAAAACTTATTTCAAAGTAAGAAAAAAAGAAAAAAAAACAAAAAACTCTGTTTTATGTATATTAAGCAAAAATGTACCGTTTGTTTTAGGTATATGAAATAAAAATGTGCCCATAAATTACCTAAATCAAGAAATTTTTAGCTCTACGATACCATCTATGGTAGTTTTCAGCCAATGATTTTTTTTATTTTATTGTATTTTTATTTTTTTACGATTAAAATTTCCTATGCAATTCGTAGGTGCGAATATATCATAATTAGCGCTGTCAAAAACTTAATAGTATAAGCTGCGTTGCTTTGAGTATGATTGTAAATTGAGAGTGGTACAGAGACTAGTTTGAATATACTTTAGGATTTCTTTCGGATTCAAGTATTGCGGTATCTGATAACACTTCGATAAGATTAAAACTTTACTTCTGGCAGATCCATTTTATTATCAGCCCGCTTTTCGAACTCTTTTTAATTTCACAAGTCATACAACAAAAAATGAGCTGAGCAGCTCTGCCGCCGGAAGGACAACCACAGCTTCCTGTATAATGTCTTCCCAAACTTTTTTCTATTCAGATATTTGACGTAACATGCTAATAGCCAACAAACGCAGACCACTGTACGACGTAAATGTTCGCATTTTCTGCGTCTTGTTTCCCGACCTCTCGTTTCTACCTCTCGTCATCTGAACATGGCGATGCTCAATGCACCCACGCCGACCTCAAGGTCTTCGACTGAATTAACTAGCTTTTTTGGACGTGCAAAACCAAGTCCTCTGCCGACTAGAGCGAAATATTTCTCAGTAAAAGATTCTAGACTGCTTCAAATCTCCGTTAGGTTTCGCCTAAAAAATTTCATTACAGTTTTTAAGACTCTCCTCATGTTCTCCCGATTTCACAGCAATGTTTCCTCAATGTCTCCTTAAATGTTTCGTTATTCCCCGAAAGCTTTAACATTTTAGTTGCCTATAAAGTTTGTACACAGAAAATGAATTAAACCGAGTATTAACTCGGATTATTTCAATTTCTCTTCCAAGATAACGAGACGATGAAGAAATAACTTAAAAGTTACAAAACTGCAGTTTCAGCTATAAAAGTCACTCGCAAGACTATTTCAGTCACAAACAACGGATTCAGCATTCTCTGTTATCAAATTATATTGTAGAACGATACAGTAATGTGAGGAGCAGGTCCACGTTTTTTCGTGTTACGAATTCCGCGTAGATGGGTATAGCCTACGGTTTGTATACATCTTTACAGCTTAAGAGAAATTCACTCTATGTTATTCCTAACTCTTGGCAATGTCATGAAATATGAAAAACAATTTACTAGGACAGTGACGTTACCGTTATTCGCCCGATAATTTATATCGCGATTAACATTTTAACTCGCCGGTTTAAGATATGTCAAAGAATACTATGGCGTATGCTAATCGAATGGCGCAGTCAGAGTTTAGAAATCTAGAGGGCTTGAAATATAATGATTACGGCAATTCATAATTTATTAATCTGTGTGCGCTCAAAGAGTTTCTTCGTAAGTCGGTAAACCTTCGTCCGAAGTTCACGTAAAGTTGCGAATCCCTAGACTATACTCACAGAGTGGGAATGGTTGAGATAGGTTTAAGTTGGGTTTGGTGAAAGGTGATAAGTGAATTTCACTCGGAGGCTTCGGAGGTTGGGTTTTATTATTAGGGGATCCCATCATCCGCTTTCTTTCGTTATCTGTAATAAGCAGTGAGGTAATGTACCATAAAAATATGTTTGTCTTATTTCCTTGTGATAAAGGGTTGAACTTGGCGCGGTTTTTTGTCAAAATCACATCACTAAAAACATTCTAATCAAGAAATATACGCCGTCCTCATAAAATAAGGAAAATAAAAAGTAATAATTATAAAAATTATCAGATAATATTTGGGAAATTTTCAAAACACGAATACCAAGTATAATCATGTTTAAGTCCACAAATCCTCATTCGTTAAAAAAAGGAAATCATTAAAAAAATCAAATTTAAAGAAAAGAATAGTAGTCGTAACAAAATTTAAATGTATGAATGGTCGTTGAGAGAAAGGGAGTTAATGTTGCGCTAAATATATTTTTTTTCTTTCTCGTTTATCGTACGGACGTCAAAGTTTTTACGTTAATATAGTTGAAAGCGCACTGGTCCTCTAAGATAAGATTGGTGGGTCTCTGAACCCAATATTAAATACCGGTGACTTTTACTCGTAAGCTGGATTCTTTTTCAGCGCACTCAAACTTTTTTTTATTATTTTTATTTCGAGGAAAAGACGATAACTGACAGCTGATTGCATCATTGCATTTTTTTCGGTTACATTCATTACCGACTGTCTTTCGCCAACTTCCCCAAAACGTCTGATAAATTGACAGTTGAGCACCTCTCAGAAAAGGCCAGTTGAGGTGAATGTAAGTTAGACTAAATTAAGGTAGGTTTTGTCAAGTCAGGTTCTGAGTCAGCTTGTAGAATCGTTCAATGCGCGGTCAGACAATGCGAAGTAATGCTCACAATGCAAAATCCGGCTGTGCGAGGCGGAAAGTCAGATTAGGTGCGAAGTTGGTTTAGGTTAAGTTAGGTTAGCTCTTGCTTCGTGAGGGTAGACTTCGGTGAACTCTCCGACCCCCTAAAAAAACGAAGTGACTATTCACACGCTGCTCAACCTATACAGAAGACAACCCGGAAGCAGTTGTCAGGTTAGGTTATTGAATGATCATCGGAAATCCATTTCCCTAATCAGTGTCTCCTTGTGCTAATAACTAGGAGCACCCATCGGCCGACCAAAACTGATGAGCAAATATATTCGCTATCAACAGATCAACCGATCGTCGGAATACAATTTTGTCCAAGGCCAGCGGAACGTGCGAAATTTCGGAAATCCAAAACTTTTCGCATGATATTGCTGTATTTGGAGTACCGCACGCCAATCAAAATTATTTACGCCACCTTTCTAGCACTGTCACGGACAAAGTTTATTTCCTCTCAAAGAAGCTGAATTAAAGTACTGACTAGTGCATCAAAAATTATCGATAAAGTTTATTTCATACAAAATTTGATAAATTAGTTGACGTAATCCAGTTTTAGATCGCGGCGAATTCACATTATTAAATACTTGCCGATGCAGTTTATTCCACGTTGATTTAGTCTAATTTATTTGTAGACGGTGAATTCACATTATCCCGGGTTGCCGATGAAGTTTGTTTCACATTAATTTCATTTTAGACGAGCGGCGAATTTACAATTCCAAAAGCCGCCTATATCAAAAATGCCGCGCCGTAAAATATGATTAACTAGTAGAATACTAATCTCATTGGAAAGTGGTTCAGAGGAATTGAGATCGCTTAGCGGCGGGTGTGGCGCCTAACCAGGTGGCGCCTATAACCAGGTAGGCGTGGTTTGCCTATAAAAAGATTAAATAGTGGAATGATCCCTGAACGCGTTGGCGTTAATCAAAGTCGTTAATTGCCTCTCGAAGCCTTCTTAATTGGTCTTGCCTTAAGTCTTTGCTCCAATCACCACTCACTGGAAAAAAAATAGCAGTGTCCATTTGGAATTTCCTCGGCGGTAATCCCGAAAGGTTTAGCAGCAGCATGACCGGTTTTCAGCAACTGAGCTTCAGTCAGCCCAGCGTGACCCTGAGGACGGACAGTCAGCCATACTGTATGGCTGATCTGACTAGTGAGCTTCAGTCAGCAGAGCAGCTGACTCTAGTCAGGATATAGGAAGCGATACCACTTGGATACGAGCTTCAGTCGGTGATATGATTGATTCTAGCTTCAGTAAAAAATCTGATTGATGCGTGCTTCAGTCAGTAATACGGTTGATACGAGCTTCAGTCATTAAAGTACGAGCTTCAATCAGTTCTATGATTGATACGAACTTCAGTCAGTAACATGATACGAGTTTCAGTCAGTAATATGATTGATACGAGATTCGGTAACCGACTGATGAGTGCAACGCGACACTAAGACTGATGTAGTTGTACGACTTTCAGCGAGTATTATGACGGATTAGAAGCTTCGTTCGGCGACATGAGTGATGGGGGCAGAGATATGACTGATAAGGGCCACAACTTTCTGTCGGCAGATATTCTTTGCCGAGCTGATTTCAAAACGGTTTTAATAATGAAATCCTTGTGATTAAAGCGTGCTGCCAGCAGGTTACCTTACGTCAAACTTCAAACCTGCGAGAGAGAATTAAAGTGTTGTGTACAATGCTACCACCCACTTGAAATCCTCTGGCTTATGAGAGGTTATTAAGCTGAAACTACGACGCTGAAAAATGCCTTCAAAACCGGCGCACGTAAGAACGGACGAGTACACAGGCTGGGGTGCCTTCAACAAATTCTATGGTATTGTGCGTTTGTCAAACTGTAGTGAAAATAAACAGTGTTTCCTTGTGAAAAATCTTCAGTTTTCTATCAAAGATACAGGTGGTTTCTTGCTACTGTTTCATAGGGTTTGTTTTGTACAGTGGCTTAACATCTGACAAACAATTCGAAAAAAAAAGAATAGTAAAAGTTACACTTTTAAGAATAAGTAGCGATTGACGGTAACCGATACGACGGCAGCGCCAGCAGACTCCAAGAGTCTTTCAAAGGCGGTGTTGCCAAACGTGCTTGTGGCCTAAGGCAAGAAAAGAAGAAAAAAAAGTACGTTTTGGAAGCGGGAGTCGAACCTTCAATCTACAATATGAGAGATCTACGTCTAACCAATTAAGTTACCAGAGGACATGTTAAGGAATACTGCGTTTCAGGAGGAGCTGAGGGCAACAATATTAATTCCCCCTTCCGAAATATTTTTTTCTTCTTTTCTCTTTCGATTGCAAGCATGTTTCGGCAACACCGCCACTCAAAGATTTTTGCAGGCAAAGATTTTTGCTGTCATTTTTGCAATCTCCAATCGCTAACAATGAAATTTTTTTTTAAAAAAAACGGTGTGGTCTCTGTTACTATTAAAATTAGTTTCAATTGGGAACTTAACGCAACTTGCATTATCAAGCCCTCGTTATCAGTAGATTTCGAGCCGCCCTTCACGTTAACTTTAACCTCTACTGATTTTGAAATTTTACCCCTTGTGAAGTTATTCGTTTAGACTAATTTGGGTTTAGCTCGGTAGATGCGGCATTGTTTTAGGTTCGGTTTGAATCAGGAACGTAGAAAATAGATATTACGTACGGGCTAAGAATATGATCTTACGTGTAGGCCATAGAGTATGTGCAAAACGATTCGCAAGTTTGTAACTAAATTACCGATGACGTGTTAATTGATGGTCGGTTAATTAACCTTTACAGGTCCGAAGAGTTCACCATTTGGTGGATTCGTTTAGACC
>Ga0058701_10004925_pt1 | contig 10953 bp, 9 predicted proteins | sample AgamicOrMae_FD_97039 | JGI IMG/M metagenome (GOLD analysis project Ga0058701, IMG submission 97039) | Agave microbial communities from Guanajuato, Mexico - Or.Ma.e | ecosystem: Host-associated > Plants > Phyllosphere > Phylloplane/Leaf | place: Guanajuato, Mexico | collected 2012-06-04 | reverse complement strand
TTTTTGAAAAAAATGGTCAGGGGAAGTTTAAAAATACACGTGCTCTTATGGTGGAGCGGAATTATGGCTCAAATTATAAGGTTTTTTTTTTCTTTTTCGAGGTGGGCCAAATAAACTCATCCTCTTCATAAACTACATTTACGTAAATCTTCCTCGAATAAACCTATGTAGAAGAAAAAAAGGATTGGTCACCATGAAATATCAGAGGATTCGGTAGGTTTTAGCCTTCATTTGGTTCAGATTTTGCCAAATTAGCGGTTTAGAGTGATTTTGAAGCTCCTAAACCAACATGAAATCACCATGATTTGACTAATAAAGCTGAAAAAGGAGAATATAGACCTTACTTAGCACTACCAAAAATTTACGTGGGATTTGGAGCAACTTTTTTTTACCCGTCCCGCGGATCGGGCCGGCCGCAGAAGAGTATCCTTAAGGATGCTTTAAGTACGCTTAAAAATGACGGTAATTTGAATCCCTAATGATTTACTTAAAATTTTAAATTTAAAAAAAGCAATTCTCACAATTAAAAAAAAGTGTTCTTGAATTTTAGAGCGACTCTAAATTGAAGAAGAGTTTGAGAGCACTGTAATCCATACACAAATGCTTCTAAGCACGACATTTATGCAGGTTTATCAAATAAATTATACATCAGAATGTCATACACCGTCGCGTCGGATGGCGGATATAAGCACAAACTTTGTTCCACAGATGAGAATTGAACCTGTATACCCTTTCGTAGCCGAAACGCGCTAGCGTCAATACGGAAGCCACGATCGATCGTGGCTTGCGTAGTAAGTATAAAGTATACGCGTATTGTTTTACAGACTGGCACGCATCCAGCTTGTAAGGCGAATGAGCACTCCCTGAAATATGTATCGTGTACCGTGTCAATAAAAAGTATTCCACTTTCTGCCTCGTGTTCAATATTTTGTCTTTGAGACGAACGGTGCGAGGGCAAAGGGCATTCGACCGAGCCAAACTCTCGGTAAATTTAGGCGCCAAGCCAAATACAGCTTACCGAACTTAAGTAAACTTGCGCCTTACGCTACCACTACGCCGAGCTTTAAGCCGCTTACATCTAGGCGGAATCGCCAAAGAAAGCGGTATCAGGTTTGGTGACAGTTTAAGTAAGGTTAGGTGGTACCGTGAGTTCGGCCCTTGGTCTATTCGTTGGCGATTGAAAACAGAACACTCCCACTGTAAAAACTAAGCCCTGTTTTAATTGAATGTATAACAGGGGAAGAGTGTAATCTGTTTATTTTTAAAGATACAAACAATGAATAACCATATCAATGGGGAGCTTTCAACAAGACCTTTTTATTGATATGTTTGTTGATATGTTTATCTTTGAAAAAAACCAAACTCCGTTCTTACCCTGATTTACCTTCATACCCAAAATAGGTAATCACAGTAAAAAGTACCCCTGTTTCAGATATGAAGGCAAAACAGGGAAAGAGCGTAATTTAGTTATTTTTACAGATACCCTTATGAATAACCTTATTAATGGTGAGTTCTCGACGAGACCTTTTCATTGATACGGTTGTTGATAGGTTTATCTACACAAATACCCAAAAAGCGTTTTTTTCTGTTTTACCCTTTAACCCAAAACAGATATGGGACTACCCAAAACAGGGGTTAGTTTTTACTGTGAATTTAAGTCTACTTTTCTTCTATCACTTATATCCGTTTCCGCACATTTCATAGGGACATTGTGTAGGAAAACATTGCGGAAACAAATCGGGCCACATCAACAGTTGTTGCAGAGGCCATAATTTCGGAAGTCTCCCCTAGATGTCGCCAGCCATGCCAACTAATAGGGCGACCAAACATCTCTCTATTGTAGCGGGGATCGCGGAAATGGCTAGAGGAGCTCTCATGATATTACCACCAGACCAATCTAACACAGCGTCTTTCAAACAGCCCATGATAAAACTTTCTTTATAGAGCAGCCTTCGTGGCGCTAGCGGACTATTTCAGCACAGTAGCACCCGCTTTCAGCCCAACAGTCATTTGCAACGGCGGAAAGTGCCTTAAGAGTACTTGGACAGAGAGAGAGGGAAGACAAAGCATTTAAATGGGGTGAAAAGAGAGAGCAGCACACGAATAGCTACTCGAAAAATGCCTACAGGTGGTATTGACACAGTGCGGGGTTAATTTACGCAATGAGTCGGCATTTTGTGGGTAAAAGGGGGCTGAGCTTCTGCAATTATTAGAAAATTCCTGAGTTGATATTCGCGCTATTTAATAAAGGACAAAAAATTACAAAAGATAAGTAGAGCCGTTTGAATGGGTTGGGTTGGTTAGGTTTAACCCAAGTAAGGTGGAGGTGATGTTAAGACGAGGTGTAGCTAGCTTACAGTTCGGTAAGGTTCGATTAGGTTAGGTTAGGTTGGGTTTTGCCAACACGGGAGCATCACGAAAAGCATCATCCTCAAAATTATTTTACAGAAACTCATTTTTCTTGCAGCTCCAAAAAGTTGTATCTTTTACTCCTGTTCCATTCAAGATCATGCAAATTTTGACACTCTAGTAGCAAAAACACACGCCCAAAAACATAGCTTTATTCAGTAACAGTTTGGAATCTGCGATCGATTGTATAGCGACAGAATCTGCAAAAACACCCTTTCATCTGAATCAAACTGCACAAGTCTAATAATATGTATTAGAATTTACTCGACTGATTTCCCTCCATCGGTTGTATTTCATAACCTGCCGCGTGTTTGCAAATTTTCCACCCAAAGCAGACATCGCGTAACGCCAGCAAAAATTTCGTCAAAGAAAATAATTCTGGTATCAGATTTAGAAAGAATTGCGGCGAAAAACGTATGTAAGCGAGATTTTTTTAAGGATACTCCGACAGCAGATTTGCTGTGCAGGAAGGACAGACGCTGGGCGGCCCCCGACAGCAAAGGGATAGGCAACCGCTGCGAACCCACGTCGTGCGGGTTGCCGAGGCCGCGGTCGTCAGGGGCACGGCGCGGCAAGGAGCGGAGTGAAAGGTTTATGGGATGCTGGCCACACAAGACGTACGCTGCCTTCTCAACATTTTCATTTGACAATATTTCTGTCAATTCGTAGTCAACACACGTATTACGCTGTCCTGTGTTTACCAAAATCAGAGTACATCGAGTCGATTTGTACTCAAAAAAGGTTGAAAAAAATGAAAAAAAAAAGTATTATACAAACGCTATTAGCGAAAATTTTCTACTGTATATTCTGCGGAATGAATTGTTTGGTTATGATTGCATACAAGAAAGCCCTGGCTGCAATCACTAAAATTCACTTTGACAACAAAATCAAGAAAATTCTTCTCAGAATTCTGTTAACCCATAACAGCCCAAAGTACTTGGAGCTGAAATTGAGCTTAAGGAAAATTGAAAGGATTTTTTTCCTTTACAATACGAAATATTAAGCTTTGAAAATGCCTAAATTAATGAATTTCAGGTTTCTAGAGGGGTGAAATTCGTTTAAATTGTGACAATACTAAACTGGAAGATCCTCTAATTTTTTTTTCTGTTTCCGAACGGCATCGCTGAGCGGTAGTGGATTTTTTTTTCAGTAACTATTTTGACCTTTTATTCGTGATGGGTATATCTCGAAACTGACTTACAACATGAGCCTGTATTAACTAAACAACGAGATTACGAGTACCAAAAACAGAGACGAAAAATATCTCCAGCGTGTCGCAAGAGGTATAAACCTAGTGTACATCGAGATACCGCCGCAGTGTATCTGTAAGAGGCCTGTTCCTTCCGCTGAGCGAACAGCTCTCTAAAAAGAGCGCTGCTCTCTGAGAGAGTAGCGATCCGACCAAGATAGAGACGGGACGGAGAAGTGGTGTGACATTAATGTTGAGAATAAGGAACCGCCTGCTTAGAGGTCGATATTTTTCGCTCTCAAATTACGTTGTGCAAGCCAACCTACCGAAATACCTATTGCTCCCTAAATTCCAGATTACACCTCTTAATTTATTGTTATTACTGCACGCTCCAAAAATTAATAGCTCCTGCTCGATTTGCTGCACGGAAAAAAATGGTTTTGTTACGGCAACAAAATTAGGGACAACAAATAATTTTTTTGTTGCTGCAACCAAAAATTTTGCTGCAGCAACCGAACGATTTGTTGACAGAACTAACCATTTTGTTGTAACAAAATATTTTTGTTATCCTTATTTTGACAAATGATTTTGTTGGTATAACAAAACCTTTTATACCGTGTGCTTATTCTTCTGTATTTCACTTTTTAAACAGCTGCTGTTCACCTGAAACAGTCTGCTTAAAACCCTTTACCGCCCAGCGATGCTATTCGGAAACAGAAAAAAATAGAAGATCTTTTCAGTTCAGTATTGTCACAATTTAAGAAATCTCACCCCTCTGTAAACTGGAATTTAATAACTTAGTCATTTCTCAAGCTGAAAATTTCGTATTTTGATGGAAAAAATCCTTCCAATTTCTCTTAACCTAAATTTCACCCCAAATACTTTGCGGTGTTGTAGGTTAAAACGAAAGGGTTACTTTCTTCTTGAGAGGAATGATCTTACTCAGGTGTCGTACACAAATTACGTAACGCTTGATCGGCTACTATTTCTTGAAAAGCGAGGCACATGAAGGAATAAAACACTGCTGAAGAAGTGGAAACTGTTTGGTATGCTCACAATAGTGTGCAGTTTGAGAAAGTTTTAGAAAAACTCCACAATGGGAAAAGGTTAGAATCTCCACGAAGGTGGGAGAAGAAATCCCAACCCTAGTTAGGGGTCGATTGTGCACATTTTCCACCCAGAAAACAAAACAAAATCACAAAAATTATATTAAGAAATATTTTTTTGGAATTTCTAAATGTTTATCGAAAGAACAACGGGAAGTAGGTTGACGTGAATAAGGTGAATGTGGTTGACGTAAATTTATACATCCAAAGCGAAAGTGGCTTCAAGATTGAAGTTACTAAAGACCTTTTTCAGACAGAAATCTTGATTCCTCATTAATACGGCTTAATAAAGGCGATGGCATTTAAACGCGCTCCTAGTCTCAAATCGTCTTTGAGGGAGGAAAGTTAAAAAATAACGATTTTCCCGAGGTCGGGCGTACAGTCTGCAGCAATCCATAGTCAAGGTTACAGAGACACTTAACAAGGTTCTCTGGCAGGCCATTCTGCGACCCTGGCGAGGCGAAAGGCAAGGCGAAAGGCAAGGCGAAAGGCAAGGCGAAAGGCGGCGCGAAGTTGTCATTTAAAAAAGGCGTCTCTTCTCCCACTGAGAATTGCATCCCTTAAAGTTCCTCCAAGGAATTTTCCCCGCGGGAATTTTCTTCCGGGAAATTCTTTCTTGGGAATTTTACCTCCCCCTGTTCTCGGGAGTGGGAGTAGTAAATCATAATGTTCCTCTCAGGAATTTTCCCTCCTCATGGAATTAATCCCTGTAATTTTACCCTATTCACGGTTTCTCACTCCTCGGGAATTCTATCTCTTGGTGATTTCTCTCCAGGAATACTTATCGGAAATATTCTTCTAGGGAATTTTCCATTTAAAAGAAAAATCATCTCTGAACTTTTGAACTAAAAAATCAGTAGTTTTGGGGTAGGCTTTGTCCCATTCCCACACAAATAAATCAGAAAAACATAATTTCGTTAGTTTCCAAGAACAACTGTCGTACAATAATAAAACCGGTCCCATCAATAGATCCTTATGAAAATAAATGTCCATTTATTCCCATAAAAATGTCCGGTTTAGATAATGTTGTGCTACGTTATTTGAGATTAAAAAACAAAAAGCATTTATTGACAACCGAATTCTATAAAAATAGTCGGAATCTGCCTGCGTTTGATCGTCATTGACGGGTATCATAGTTTGCTGGTAAAAGGTTCATTTAGATAGCTGGATTTTCCCCTCTCAGAAGGGTTAAAATACCCGACTTTCCGGCGATAAAATCAATCATTCCCGCGTTATTCATAGTTAAGAGGCGGACGGCTGCCGCGGCTGCATGTCTCCGACGTAATCCGACGACAACGCGTGGCTTCATCACAAGAAACTCGACTAAATACGGAGAAACGCAGACGGGAAATCAAGGCCCTTTATTATGGACAGACGTACTACTTTTCATAATTGATAAATAGCAGCAGACGTCGGTTGGGACTAGTACCCCTAGCTATAGTTGTTGCAGCCTAACCTAGTGCATGGCCTGAAGATAGCCAAACGTGCTCAAGCGGATTTGTAGCATACGGTTTGTGCACCTGGTGAGAAAATCGAGTCACGCTAAATTTTCTCTGATACTGAGTTACCTGACAGGTTTCACACCTAGTGCACAAAGGGGAAGGTATTAATATGCCTGAACATGTTCGGCTATCTTCAGGCCATGCACTAGGCTGCAACAAGTATACTTTGAGACCCTCGGAGTAGTCCAGTAAGGTATAATCAGAATCGGTCCCGGAAAGTCAGCTGAATGAGTGTAGTACACACATACGTCCAAGACAGTCCGAATCAACTCGGCCTAGCCCGAAAGTCTGGATCAATCCGGACTAGTCCATGAGGAATCCGAATCGTTACGGACTAGTCCGGGAAGAGTCCGAATCAATACGGACTAGTCCGAAGACTGTCCAAATCAAACCGGACTAGCCCGAGAGGTCTGATTCAATGCGGAATAGTCCGTGAGGAATCCGAATCTTTTCAGGCTAGTCCGGGAAGAGTCCGAGTTAATACGGACTAGTCCGAAAAGAGTCCAAATCAAACCGGACTGAATCAACTCGAACTAGTCCGTGAGGAATACGAATCGTTACGGACTAGTCCGGGAAGAGTCCGAGTTAATACGAACTAGTCCGAAGAGTGTCCAAATCAACCCGGACTAGCCCGAAAAGTCTGAATCAATCCGGAATGGTCCGCGCGGAATCCGAATCGTTTCAGACTAGTCCGAGAAGAGTCCGAGTTAATACGGACTAGTCCGAAAAGAGTCAAAATCAAACCGGACTGAATCAATCTGAACTAGTCCGTGAGGAATACGAATCGTTACGGACTAGTCCGGGAAGAGCCCGAAATAATACGAACTAGTCCGGAAATAGTCCAAATCCAACCGGACTAGCCCGAAAAGTCGGAATCAATCCGAACTAGTGCGTGAGGGATCCGAAGCGTTACGGACTAGTCTGGGAAGAGTCCGAATCAATACGGACTGGTCCGAAGACTGTCCAAATCAAACCGGACTAGCCCGAGAGGTCTGAATCAATCCGGAATAGTCCGTGAGGAATCCGAATCGTTACGGACTAGTCCGGGAAGAGTCCGAATCAATACCGAATAGTACGGAGAGAGTGCGAATCAGTGCAGTGGATGAACCTGCGCTAGTCTTTAAATTTCGGACTTAAAACTCGGACTAATCCGGAACGAGTGAGAATCCATCTCGAGCAGTCCAAAACAAGTCCAAATCGGTGAAGATGGGATATCAGTGTTGACAGTTACATGTCCTACTCTTAACTCCTTCGTACTTCCATAGCGGTTCGTTCAAATCCCCCTCTGGACTAGTCACATCTGAGTCCGAATCCTTTTGGACTATTTTCCGCATTTCCAAGTCCGTATCGGAAGAATCACTGGTCACACGTTCATAACGCGTGATGTCGCCCGATCCACTAGTCCGTCTACGCGCCTTCTTCAACCGTTCCAAGTCCGCTTTTTCGCGTTGTCCCGGGAACTGATCAAGGAGTTCTAGCAATTCCTCATAGTCTTGTCTGTTCTTCTTCATCATATCCAGACATTGTTTCAACTCGGCATCGTCATATGGACTAGATAGTTTGATTCGCTCGAAGTCGGTGAAATGACTCATGGCCCTGAAAGCGTTTTCAGACTGTTTCAGGAAGCGGTCCATGCCGAACCACACGGTGAGAGGCAGGAGGAAGGGGACGAGAAGCTGGAAGCAGGAAGAGTCCATGGAGCGCAAGGAGTCGTACAGGGCGTACAGGTTGTCGGGATAATGCCATAAGTGGCTCCACAGGGCGGCACTTGTCACAGCCACAAAGGACGACAGGGTTGTGTGGTCGGCGTACAGGCTCTCGTGAAGGCCCGAGAAAACGTTAGAGGCGTCAAATGGGACGAAAAACATGTCCACGTCGGGGAACCTAAAACCCAATTCAAAAGGTGAGATATTATTCTTCGACCGGTATCTTGCATTCAAGAAGGTAACTAAGCAATGACTCAGCAGTTATTTTTTTAAGTTATTTTTTAGAAATACGGGAATATTTACGATTCCGTGAAAAAGTATTCTTTGCTCTTCAAATGTAATGAAAGTGTTCAAAGGGCAATTTGACCAGAGGGGAAGGGAAAGGATAAGACACTTTTGTGTTCATTACGTGAACGTGGAACGTATTACAAACTAGCCACTTTTTTTACTCGCTTAAAAAAAACACCTTCAAGTGAAAAGTGAAAGGGGGTTCCAAAAATCATCCAACCATCAAGCGCACAAATTATTTAAAAAACATAATAACGAGGGAATAACTTGAAATGAGTTCCACTGTTCAACTGGCATCATAGATAGGCTTAAGTAACCCAGGCATGGTTAATGCACCCCAGAAAAAAAAGGAGTTCTCCGATTTTTCAGGATTTCCGAAGATTATATTTTGGGACTGCCAAGGTTTTGACTGATCAGTTTTTAGCAGGTTTTGATTAGATTACTTTAGGCAACCAATAAAAAAAAGTGCGATTCCAGAGATTGCCTAAATCAATCTACGAAAAGATCTCAACCTCCATAATCAGTAAATCGGAAAAAATTAGCCGCAAAATTTTAGCCGTTTCCACAATATTGACGCATATTCCTAATTTTTCCTTCCCAAAATGGAATTTACAGATTTTCTAGATGCACTCCAAAATCTTTAAAGAAACTCATAATCAAAAAAGGTTCAAGCTAGAGTAAGCAACATCCCAACCCCCTACAAAAAAAAAGTAGATGGGCCGCAAGAGCCTGATAATAGTTGCGAAGCATCTACCGTTATTACTCTTAAGGGAAACTGTAGACGCAAACGCAGCACTGTGCTTCCATTCAAGCGTTCCGTATCGTTAATAAATTATTTGAGTCTAGCCAAGCACATTCGATGCGCATTTTCCTTGATAATGCAGCACTCGGAAAATGAATCTTTCAATGCAGTTCGAAGACAACCGCCAGACTAACCCAGACCTTGAATTCAATAATAGTTATCCGGATAAAGGTAATCGATGTTTTTACATAGTTCAAGGTATTGCATCACGAGGACTCACGACATACAAAGGATTAGGAAACGCTTATCCTTGGAGCTGGAGAGAAAGCTTCAGATCCTTAGGCCGAGACAAAATATTCTCCTGGAACATAGCTTTTGGCTAATTTTGCCGATAGGCGTGGAGGAAAGTTTGCAGCTTTTAAGTTGCGAACTGTTCAATTCGAAGGCCAATGTGCGCGTAAAAAAAAGCGGGTGCTAGTCCACTTTGTCTCCACTGCAGCGTAAAAAGTCACGCTTTTTTTTTCTACCCTTTTTTTAATGTCAAAGGCCTATGGCAATTGCGTCCGGATATGTTGAGGGTACATGTCTTTGTACAGGTGTATTAATAATAGCTTTTAAGCTATTTAGCGCGAAAGTTTGCCTGATATAATTCAACTATTTGGATGCACGGCGCGGTGATCTCCGATGAAATTGCAATCTACTTTCACTGAAATCAAACCGAAACAAAAGTTACGCCAGCGCGAGATAATCAGCTAAAAAATCAACCAAATGATAACCTACTACTGCCCAACGATGTCGTTTGGAAACAGAAAAATTTATTTTGGAGAATCTTTTCAGTTCAATATTGTCACAATTCAAAAAATTTCACCCGTCTGGAAACCATAATCATGTACTTACATGCCTTAATTTAGGCGTTTTCCAAAGCTTAAAATTGCGTATTTTAGTAGGAAAAATCCTTCCGATTTCTGTTAAGCTAAATTTCACTCCAAATACTTCGGGCTGTTATGTGTTAACTCAAAAATAGCCTGAACACTGAACATAACTAACGCAGCCCATTTTGCAAAGAAGAATTGACTAACTTGTGCGAGTATACAAACAACAGTAAAAAACAGTCATGGTAACATTTCTACAGACCTACTAACGAAGTGTTACACCTTAAAAAGGTTTTTTTTTGTTTTGTTTTTTTCATGTCAAGGTCTAAGGAAAAGTTATGGCGACTAAAAACTGTCAAATCTTATTCAACCGACGGTAGAAAATGAATATTTTTGCAATTTATGTTCCTCCATGCTATTTTTTCCGTGTACGGTAACTCATCCGACATAAACTCTTTCCCCGTCCCCTAACCAACTTAACCCAACCAAACATCTTAAGAAGCAAAGCTTTTCTATTTCAGAATCCGTTTATCTCGAAAATCTGACCTTTCTCAGGTCTAAACATCTTAAAAGACGCCGCCGCCTCTCGTCCGGTCATCCCCGTTGTTTGGCAGTCCATGCTAATGTTTTGATTGGATTTAGGTACCAACATGACTTCTCAATAAGGTGGGACGGGGTGGCCAAGGTTCGTGGTTACAGTACCATTAGATTAAGGGACGTCCAACCAACTTCGCCGCTAGGCTCCAACTTTCCTCTTAACACTGTCTGCTAAGATATCGTGGACGCAGAGGGGGAAGCTGCTCGAGGGGAGGGGGCGAGGAGAAGGGGGGAGGCGTAGTGGGGGTGTTAAGGCGCAGAGGGGGGAGGCGCAGAGGGGGTGGGGGCGGAGAGAGGAATGGAGTTGAGGGGGTGGGGAGGCGCAGAGGAGGGGAGGTGCCGAGGGGAAGGCGCAGAGGGGGTAGGGAGGCGCAGAGGGGAGGGGCCAAAGACAAGATGTCCAACTCCGGGCGAGGGGTATGTGCGACTGGAGGTAGGAGAGGGGTTTGTTTGTGGCACAGCTCACTGGGCTTTGCGCATGCGCAGATACCAGTTGATGGGAAAAAAATGTATGAAGGCGGATTCGAACCGTGAACACTAAG
>Ga0058701_10004924_pt1 | contig 10953 bp, 9 predicted proteins | sample AgamicOrMae_FD_97039 | JGI IMG/M metagenome (GOLD analysis project Ga0058701, IMG submission 97039) | Agave microbial communities from Guanajuato, Mexico - Or.Ma.e | ecosystem: Host-associated > Plants > Phyllosphere > Phylloplane/Leaf | place: Guanajuato, Mexico | collected 2012-06-04 | reverse complement strand
GCCGGCGCGCCGGCTGAGGCTCAGGCGCTCAGAGGCTGCGGGCGAGGAGCTCGCCCGAATCCATCCGGTTCGGATCACCGCGCTCGGCGACGAAGCGGGCGCGCCACTCGGCGCTGACGTCGTCGCGCTGCACCCGCAGCGCCACCCGCTCGGCCGCGATCCGCGCGGGCTCAGCGAGCCCGAGCGCGGCGGAAACGCGGTCCACGGCCGCCTGTGCATCGACCGCCATCTCCTCGTAGACGACCTCGACGGGGACGATGCCGGTGCGGGCGAAGTACATGTCCCAGCGCGCGTTCCGCTGGCAGGCCTGGCCGAGATAGGTCTCGATGGCCTCGCCGTCGTAGCGCAACTCGCCCGTGGCGGTCTCCGTCGAGCGGAACTGGCGCGACTGCATCGAGCGCACCCAGGAGATCGCCTGGCCGAGGCTGTCGCGGCGCCGCAGGCGCACGAAGCTCAGGGACGGCAGCACCTCGGTCAGGCGCAGATGCGGCGAGACCGCATCGAACAGGCCCGGAAACAGCTTGAGCCCGTAGATGCCGTTCGGCGTCGCGCCCATGGTAAGGATGCGCGCGACCTGGGCGTGGGGATCGTCGGGATAGTCGGGGTCGTCGTGGACACGCCGGGCGGCGCCGTTGAAGTACTCCCGCGGCCGGCCGAGCACGCCGGTGCTGGAGAGAAGCTCGCAGAAGTAGTTGCTGCCCGTACGCGGCGCCCCGCACACCGCGTAGCCCCGCGTCGCCGGGACCAGCGCTTCGTCGGCCTGCTTCGCCTCGGCGGTGCCATGCGCGAACAGACGGGAGAGGAGATTCATCGGGCCGGTGCCCCCGCCTTAGGATCGCGGCCGCCGAACAGGCCTGCGCGGGACCCGAATAGCACGAGTCTGCGGGGTGCGGCCTTGCCATGCCGGCAAAAGAAAAGGGCCGCCTCGCGGCGGCCCCTCGCTTCGTTCGTGACTGAGCCTGGACCTTAGAAGTCCATGCCGCCCATGCCGCCGCCGGGCATCGCCGGGGCCGGCGAGTCCTTCTTCGGGGCATCGGCGACCATCGCCTCGGTGGTGACGAGGAGGCCGGCCACGGAGGCCGCGTCCTGAAGGGCGGTGCGCACGACCTTGGCCGGGTCGACGATGCCCGCCTGGATCATGTCCACGTACTCTTCCGTCTGGGCGTTGAAGCCGAAGGTTTCGGAGCCGGAGTTGTCGGTGATCTTGCCGACGACGATCGAGCCCTCGACGCCCGCGTTCTGGGCGATCTGACGGATCGGCGACTCGAGGGCCTTGAGGACGATCTTGATGCCGGCCTGAACGTCCGGAATGTCGGACTTCAGCTCGGCGACCGCCTTCTTGGCGCGCAGCAGCGCGGTGCCGCCGCCGGGGACGATGCCTTCCTCGACAGCCGCGCGGGTGGCGTTGAGGGCGTCGTCGACGCGGTCCTTCTTCTCCTTGACCTCGACCTCGGTCGCGCCACCGACGCGGATCACCGCGACGCCGCCGGCGAGCTTGGCCAGGCGCTCCTGGAGCTTCTCACGGTCGTAGTCCGAGGTGGTCTCCTCGATCTGCGCCTTGATCTGCCCGACGCGGGCCTCGATGTCGGCCTTCTCGCCCGAACCGTCGATGATCGTGGTGTTCTCCTTCTCGATGCGCACGCGCTTGGCGCGGCCGAGCATGGGGAGCGTCACGTTCTCGAGCTTGATGCCGAGGTCCTCGGCGATCATCTGGCCCTTGGTGAGGATCGCGATGTCCTCGAGCATCGCCTTGCGGCGATCGCCGAAGCCCGGCGCCTTCACGGCCGCGACCTTGAGGCCGCCGCGCAGCTTGTTGACGACGAGGGTGGCGAGCGCCTCGCCCTCGATGTCCTCGGCGATGATGACGAGCGGCTTGCCGGTCTGCACAACGGCCTCGAGGACCGGGAGCATCGCCTGGAGCGAGGAGAGCTTCTTCTCGTGGATGAGGATGTAGGGGTCCTCGAGCTCGGCGACCATCTTCTCCGCGTTCGTGATGAAGTACGGGGAGAGGTAGCCGCGGTCGAACTGCATGCCCTCGACGACGTCGAGCTCGGTCTCGGCGGTCTTGGCCTCCTCGACGGTGATGACGCCCTCGTTGCCCACCTTCTGCATGGCGTGGGCGATCATCTCGCCGATCTCCTTGTCGCCGTTGGCGGAGATCGTGCCGACCTGGGCGACCTCGTCCGACGAGGCGACCTTCTTGGCGCGGGCGGTGATGTCCTTCACCGCGGCGGCGGTGGCGAGGTCGATGCCGCGCTTCAGATCCATCGGGTTGATGCCGGCGGCGACGTACTTGGCGCCCTCGCGGACGATCGCCTGGGCGAGCACGGTCGCAGTGGTGGTGCCGTCACCGGCGATGTCGTTGGTCTTCGAGGCGACCTCGCGCACCATCTGCGCGCCCATGTTCTCGAACTTGTCGGCGAGCTCGATCTCCTTGGCGACGGTGACGCCGTCCTTGGTGATGCGGGGCGCGCCGAACGACTTCTCGATGACGACGTTGCGGCCCTTGGGGCCGAGCGTGACCTTCACCGCGTCGGCGAGGATGTCGACGCCGCGCAGCATCTTGTCGCGAGCGTCGGCGGAGAAACGAACGTCTTTCGCTGCCATGTGAGTTGACCTCAGAACTGGGGATGGGAGCCCCGAAGCCGGCCGGGCGAGCGGCGCCGGCAGCCTCGAAGGGCCGTGGGAACGGGCGACCGCCTTAGAGGGCGACGACGCCCATGATGTCGGATTCCTTCATGATCAGGAGGTCCTGACCGTCGATCTTGACCTCGGTGCCGGACCACTTGCCGAAGAGCACCCGGTCGCCGACCTTCACGTCGAGGGCGTTGACGCGGCCCTGCTCGTCGCGGGCGCCGGGGCCGACGGCGACGATCTCGCCTTCCTGCGGCTTCTCCTTGGCGGTGTCCGGGATGATGATGCCGCCCTTGGTCTTCTCCTCGCTCTCGATGCGACGGACGACGACACGGTCGTGCAGCGGACGGAACTTCATGAGCTGCCCTCTTGCTTCAATTCGTTGAATGGCGTTGATGCGGGCCGCGAGGGACCGTCGCACGCCTGCCGTTAGCACTCCCGTTCGGTGAGTGCCAAGACGGCCGCGAGATAAGCGGAGGCCCCTTTCGAGTCAAGGTAAAACGGCCGTCCGTGCCCGGCCGAGCCCACGAGGTTCGCTACCCGCATGGCTTCATCGAGCGCTTCGTCCGGACCGAGCGAGCCGATCCGCGGCCTCTGGTACGATCTCGCCGACCCGAGCGAGGAGGAGGCGCGGCGGGTCGAGGCCGCGACCGGCATCGCGGTGCCCTCCCGCAAGGCGCTGAGCGAGGTCGAGTCCTCCAGCCGCCTCCGGCGCATCGAGCAGGGGCTCTCCCTCTCCACGCCGATGTCGACCCTGGAAGGCCCGGATTCCCAGCTCCTGCCGCTGGGTTTCGTCATCACCAAGGATCACCTCGTCACGGTGCGCTTCCACGCGCTTCGCGCCTTCGACGAGGCGAAGAAGCAGCTCACCGAAGGCGACGGGGAGAAGGCCGGCAGCGTGGCGGTCTTCTTGCTGCTCCTCGAGGAGCTGGTGGACAGCCTCGCCGACGCCCTGGAGGAGGCGGCCGGCGATCTCGACAGCCTCTCGACCCGCATCTTCGACTTCGACGCGAGCGCCGGGCGGTCGCGGCGGAACGGCGCCCAGGCGCCCCGGCGCCGCGACGTCGCGCTGCGGCGGATCCTGCGCAGCATCGGCCGTCACGGGAAGGCGCTCGGCAAGATCCGCGCGAGCCTGCTCGGCCTGGAGCGGATCATCCCCTTCGTCGCCGACCAGTGCGAGGACCTGCTTCAGGGCGAGGCGGAGGCCCGATTCGAGACGATCCGGCGCGACATCGCCTCTCTCGACGAGTTCGAGACGCGGATGACCGACAACAATCAGTTCCTGCTCGATGCGGCGCTCGGCCTCATCAACATCGAGCAGAACAACACCTTCCGCATCCTGACCGTCGTATCGGTGGTCGGCGTGCCGCCGACGCTCGTCGCCTCGATGTACGGCATGAACTTCAAGCACATGCCGGAGCTCGACTGGGCCTACGGCTACCCCTACGCCCTGGCGCTGATCCTGATGAGCGCGGTGCTGCCGCTGCTCTACTTCCGGATCAAGGGCTGGCTGTGAGCCGGCAGGCCGGGTTCAGGCCCGTGCGCTGAGAAGCGCGGCCTCGGCGAGGTCGCGGGCGTCGGTGAGCTTGAGGCCGCGCCGGCGCAGGTCCGCCAGCATCGCCCGGTCCGGGAACGGGCAGTAGGGCAGGGGCTCGACGGTGCGCCCCTCGGGAGCGCCATGCTCGAACGAGGCGATCACCCCTTCGAGCATTCCGCGAGCATGCTCGTGCAGCCGGACGGCGGCGCGGGTCGCGGTGACGTCCCCTGGCAGCCGGACGGCCTCCTGCGCGAGGATCGCTCCGGCATCGATCGCCACCGCGAGGCGGTGGACGGTGACGCCGAACGCCTCCGGCCCTTCCCCGAGCGCATGAATGGTCGGCACCGGCCCGCGATGGCGCGGCAGCAGACCCGGATGCACGTTCACGCCGCCGAGCGGCATCGCCGCCAGCGTCTCGCCGGAGAGAATCTGGTCGAAATGGAAGGTGACGATCAACTCACAGCCGTTCGCGGCGAGCGCGGCCCGCACCTCCGGTCCGTTCACGTCGTCGATGGTCAGGGTCGGGATGCCGAGCCGCCGGCAGAGGGCGGCGAGCGGCGTCGCCTCGGGCCGGTCCGCGACGCCGGCGAGGCGCTGGGTCAGCGGCGCGGCCGGCCGCAGCAGGTCCGGCAGGCCGAAATTGACCGCGAGATAGGGCAGAAAACCCATGCCCGAGCGCGCGAGGTGGCGCCACACCTGCCCGACGAGGCCGCCGGCCGCCGGCCGCTCGGCGTTGGAGAGCCCGACGAAGCCGATTTCGGCGGCGTGGTCGGCGACGAAGCGGCGCACGGCCCGCGCGTTCGGCAGCGCCTCCAGGGCAAACAGGGCGAGGCGGGGCCGGCCCATCATGCTCAGGGGCGCCGGCGGATCTGGAAGCGGAATCCGTGCATGCCGAGCCGGCGCAGGGCTTCCGGGAGCAGCGAGGCGCCGCGGGCGGCGTGGAACATCAGCCAGGGGAAGGCGACCACGTCGCGGTCGCGCTCCAGACCCTTGACGATCCGGGCGGCGGCCTCGTCGGCGCTCATCTCCATCGGGCGCCAGCCCTTGTAGTCGCCGCCCATCGGCGTCTTCACGTAGCCCGGCGTCACCACCGAGACCTTCACGCCCCGCGCCCGCAGCTTCTCCCGCAGCGCCAGGCCGTGGGCGAGGAGCGCCGCCTTCGCCCCGCTATAGGCCGGCGCGTCGGGCAGCGGCGCGTAGGCGGCGAGCGACGAGATCAGCGCGATCTGGCCTCGGCCGCGCGCGCTCATCAGGGTCACGGCAGGGAGCGCCACGTTCATCGCGCCGACGAGGTTGATGTCGATGGTCTCGAAGGCGACCTCCTCGGTCTCCAGATCACCCGTGGGGTGGCCGCCGTTGATCGCCGCGTTCACGATCACCCGGTCGAGGGGATGGCGGGCATCGACCGCGGCGATCACCGCGCGGGTCGCCGCCCGGTCGCGCACGTCGAGCCGCTCGGTCTCGACCGCGGCGCCGAGCGCCCGGCATTCCGCTGCCACGGCCTCGAGCCGGGCCGCGTCACGGGCAACGAGCACCAGGGTCGCCTCGGCCTGCGCGTAGCGGCGGGCGAGTGCCGCCCCGATGCCGCTGGAGGCGCCGGTGATGAGCGTGACGGTCATCGGGGGGAGTGACGGAAAGCCGACATGCGCCGGGTGCTAGAGCACGACGCGAGCGAGGGAAACCCGGTTTTGTCCGGGAGCATCGCGCGATCGGGATCGTCCGAGTCCGCCGGCCGGTCAGTAGACCGGCGCCAGCCGCCCGTCCTCCTCCGCGCCCTCGCGCAGGCCGCGGGCCGCTTCGACGAGGGCGTCGGGCAGCCGCGCCTCGATCCGGGGAACGGTGCCGGAGACGGCGCGCTGGATCGCCTCCTTCGAGAAGAAGCCGCCGTTCACCTGCGTCTGATGCAGCACGACCCGGTGGAAATCCGCCATCAGCGCCATGTCGGGGGCGACCGGATCGGTCCAGAAGGTGTCGAGGCCGCCCTGATGGGTGAGGCCCGGCATGTTGTAGATCGCCGTGCCGGTGGCGAGCGTCGGACGCCCGTTCTCCAGGGACAGCATCCCGACCGTGCTGTTGACCACCACGACGCCCCGCGCCCCGGCGATGAGGCTCTGCAGGTCGCCGCCGTCGATGAAGCCGAGCCGCTCGCTGACGCCGTGGCGGCGGGCGGAGGCGCGGGCGAACTTGCGCCAGTTGATCAGGCCGCTATCGAGCGGGTGCAGCTTCACGAGGAGGCGCGTCGGCGCCTCCGAGGTCTCCGCGAAGGACTTGATCACCCGGTCCATGAAGCCCTCGACCCCCAGGAAGGGCGAGTGGACGCGGATCTGGTAGTCGCTGTCGAGCTGGAACGGCAGCAGGAAGTAGTCGCAACCGACGGCGTTGTAGATCTCGCTGCAGCGCTGCGCCTCGCGGCGGGTGCGCCCGCGCCGGCTGAACTTGCGGATCCAGCCCGCGTACTCGGCGGCGATGTGCGTCGGCCGGTGGCTGCGGAAATGCGGGTAGAGGTAGGGGAAGCAGACATTGGCGACGTTATAGGTCACGTCCCAGAGGCTGCGGCGGGCCATGTCGCCGGCCGAGGGCATGGCCCGGCCGGGCTGCGGCAGGCGCCGCGCCAGGGCGCGCACGCTCGCGGCGGTCTTCGGCAGTGAGGAATGACCGTTCACGCCGCCGAGCTCGCAAGTGATCCAGTTCGGGCGGATGTAGCCCTCCTCGAACACGTGGACCCGCAGGCCCCGGCGCTCGGCCACGGCGCGCCCCGCGACGTGGAAGGGGCGGCAGTCACCGAACAGGATCAGGTCGGTGACGCCGTGGCGCTCGACATAGGCGTCGAGGTAGCTCTCCCAGCCCTCACGGGGGCCGCGGTAGTTGTCGGAGGGAAGCCGCCAGAACAGCCAGTCGCCGGGGCAGAAGTTGATCCGGCGCACGCCGTGCCCGCGGGCGCTCAGCGCCCGGCCGAGATCGGCGAAGAAGGGTGAGGCGAGCCCCTGCAGGAACAGGAAGCAGGCGGGCCGGTCCGTCGGCGAGGGGCGTGGATCGAGCATTCCTGCTGCGCTTATCCTTGCATCGGGCGCGAAGACGCCCAATCCCACGGTCCGGCCCGAAGGAGTGCATGAGGCCGGACAGCCCGACAATCCGCATCCTTCCGGTACGCTCCGGCCGCGAGAGCTTTCTCGTTTCCCGTGGCCGATCCGCAACGCGCCCGGCGGGACGTGCGGCGCGCCATGGGCTACGAGCCAATCGCGGCGAGCATGTGTCGTCCCGTCACAGGCATGGACGACATCCCGATTCGTCACGACATCGGTTAACGGACCCCTCCACGCGGACGGTGCATGAGCCTCGAACTGCCAGCATCCCTGTTCGCGGCGAGCCCGATCGTCCGGCACCTACGCGCCGAGATCGAGGGCGCGACGGGGCTCGCCTTCGGCCCCGCCTTCGGGCGGGGGGCGGCCGGCGTCGTCTGGCGGCAGGGAGCGGCCCTGCCGCTGCTGCGCCTTGCCCGCCGCCGTCAGCTCGCCGTCGAGCCGGGACCGCTGCTGAGCCCCTACGACCGCCCGCGCACGGGTTTTTCGAGCCTGCGTCTCACCCTCGACGGGAGGCCGCTCGGCGGGCAGGCGCCGGGTGCCGACCTGCTCGCCCGTCTGCGCGAGCGGGGCTTCGCGGGCTCCTCCCCGGAGGCCGACATCGGCGACCGGACGGGGCCCGAGCCCTCGGAGGCGGCGCGGCTCGCCCGCATCTTCGGCCCCGGCGTCCACTATTTCGATCCCTGGACCCGCCGCCCTCTCGACGCCGCCGCCTGCCTGGAGCGGGTGGCCTGGCTGCGGGGCCGCCACGATGCGAACCGCACCCGTACCGTCTATGTCGGCATCTCCGGCTGGAAGCGGCCCGCCCTCGACGTGTTCGCGCAGGGGCCCGCCGGGCCGCCGATCCACACCATGGACACGGAGGCGGCGGTCGCGGCGGCGAAGGCCTGCGACGGCCGTGTCGTCGCCTGGGCGACCCGCTGCCCGGCGAGCCTCGAGCGGCGCTGCGCCGAGGAGGGCCTGCCCCTGGCGCGGGTGGAGGACGGGTTCATCCGCTCGGTCGGGCTCGGGGCGAGCCTCAAGCCCGGCGCCTCGATCGTCGTGGACGATCTCGGCATCTACTACGATCCCCGCCGGGAGAGCCGCCTGTCGCGCCTCCTCGCCGAGACCGCCTTCGACGACACGCTCGTCGCCCGCGGGAAGGCGCTGCGCGAGGCGATCGTGGCGCGGCGCCTCAGCAAGTACAATGTCGGCCTCTCGGGGGACGCGGCGGACTGGCCGAAGGACCGCCGCATCGTGCTGGTGCCGGGGCAGGTCGAGGACGACGCCTCCGTGCGCTTCGGCTCGCCGGTGGTGCGCTCGAACCGGGCGCTGCTGGAGGCCGCCCGCGCCCGAAACCCGGACGCCTTCCTGCTGTTCAAGCCGCACCCGGACGTGGAGGCGGGCTTCCGGGTCGGCGCCATCCCTGAGGCCGAGGCGCTGCGGCTCGCCGACCGTGTCGTCAGCGGTATCAGCATCGTCGACCTTCTCGACCGGGTGCATCACGTCGAGACCATGACCTCGCTCGCCGGCTTCGAGGCGCTGATCCGAGGGCTCAGCGTCGCAACGCACGGGCGCCCGTTCTACTCCGGCTGGGGCCTGACCGAGGACCTCGCGCCCGGCGCCGACCGGGGCCGGCGGCTGGACCTCGATGCACTCGCGGCGGCGACGCTGATCCTCTACCCGAGCTACATCGACCCGGTGGCGATGAAGCCCTGCACGCCCGAGCATCTCCTCGACCGGCTGAGCGAGGCCCGCGATGCCGCGCCCCGCTCGGCCCTGTCGATCGGCCGGATCACCCAGCTGACGATGCGGGCGCGCTACGCCCTGCTCAATCCGATCCTGCGCCGGCTCCGGGCCCGCCGCGGCGTGGTTCGCGGCCCCGAGGACGAGCGGGGCTAGGCCGGTGCCGACCGTCCTCCTCGCGCTCTGCGCGGCGCTCGCCCTCTCCTTCGCCGTGGAGGCGGGGGAGGGCGGCCGCGAGCGGCCGGTCAGCCGGCGGCCGGGCGACCTCGCTATACGGTTCGCCTCCTACGGCCTCCTCACGCTGTTCTGGTTCGTGTTCTCGTGGCGCCCCTGGCTCGCGGCGACCTCCTGCGTGCTCACCGTCGCCGGCCTCGCCATCGTGAGCCGCCTCAAACGGGGCGTGATCGGCGAGCCGCTGGTGTTCAGCGACTTCGCCCTGATCCCGCAGGTGCCGCGCCATCCCGACCTCTACTACACGAAGCCCTTCGGTCATCCGGCCATCGCCGGTCCGCTGCTGCTCTCGGTCGGCGTCGTGGTACTCTGGTACTGGCTGGAGCCGACCGTCCTGCCGGGCTCGCCCTGGATGGCGCTGGCGGCGATCCTCGTCCTGCCGCTGCTGCTGGCGGGCTTCGCCGCGTCTCTGCTGACGCCGTTGGCGGCGGGGTGGATCGCTGGGCAGGTCCCGAGGCCCGACCCGGAGGCGGATGTCGCCCGCTACGGCCTCGCCGCGAGCCTCGTCCTCTACGTCCTGCGCTGGCGCGCTACTCGCCGGGACCCACCCGTGCCCCTGCCCGCCGCCAACGATTCCGACCTGCGACCGGCCGCCGAGATCGTCGTTGTGGTGCAGCTCGAATCCTTCGTGGACCCGGAGCGGCTCGGCGGCGCGCCGATCCCGGCCCTGGAGCTGTTCCGCGCCCGCGCGCTCCAGCATGGCCGCCTGCGGGTGCCCGCGCACGGCGCCTACACCATGCGCACGGAGCACGCGGTGCTCACCGGGCGGACGGCGGAGGATCTCGGCTTCGGCGTGTTCGATCCGTATCTCAGCGCCGGGGGCCGCGAGCCCGGCAGCCTCGCCCAGCTCGCGAATGCGGCGGGCTACGACACCGCCTTCGTCCATCCCTTCCACCGCAACTTCTTCGATCGGGCACGGGTGATCGAGGAGATCGGCTTCCGTCGCCTGGTGATGGAGGAGGATTTCGCCGGCGCCGAGCGCGTCGGCCCCTATGTCGGCGACGCGGCCCTCGGCCGGCACATCCTCGCCGAGGTCCGAGAGCGGACCGGGCCGCTGTTCCTGTTCGCCGTGACCATGGAGAACCACGGTCCCTGGAAGCGGGGACGGCTCGCGGGGATCGACGAGCCGCTGGACCAGTACCTGCATCACGTCGCCCACACGGGCCGGATGTCGAGGATCTCGTCGCCGGCCTCGAAGGGCTCGATGCGGTGCTGTGCGTCTACGGGGACCATGCTCCGGCCCTCCCGAACTGCCGGCCGGGATTCGGCGGCACGGCGACGGACTACGCCGTCTTCCGTTTCGGCTGCAGCACCATGCCGCCGCGCCGGGTCGATCTCTCCGCCGACGCCCTCGGCCGGGCGCTGCGCGGCGCGCTGGCCCGGGAGCGGGATGACGACGCAAGCGTGGCCGTGCCACGGTCGTGACGCATTGCGGCGGGACAAGCCCGGCGAAGGCTGGCGTTAAACCGATCCTAGTGATCGCTCCTTAAGCTTGTTGCCGTGCAGGGGGCTGCCCGCGGGTCCGCTCCCCTTCGCTCGGCGGCCGGTGACGGATCGCCCGGAGGGTTTCGTGTGGTTGTGATGGTGCGTATCGCGGCGCCCGCCGCTCTGATGGCCTGCCTCGTCTCCGGCTGTTCGATTTTGCCTGCGTCGGGTCCGACGGCGAGCGCGGTTGCGGAGGGGGCGGAGGTCGCGACGGCGGACGGGGTCCTGGCGCGCTACGAGCTGATCGACATCACGCCGGCG
>Ga0058701_10004923_pt1 | contig 10953 bp, 6 predicted proteins | sample AgamicOrMae_FD_97039 | JGI IMG/M metagenome (GOLD analysis project Ga0058701, IMG submission 97039) | Agave microbial communities from Guanajuato, Mexico - Or.Ma.e | ecosystem: Host-associated > Plants > Phyllosphere > Phylloplane/Leaf | place: Guanajuato, Mexico | collected 2012-06-04 | reverse complement strand
TTTTCTTTTTTTTTTTAGTTTGTGATTTCTAGATTCCCGTCGGAAATACGAATCCTATCTACGAACTGTGTATACTGTGCAAAATTAGAAGCGGTCGGAAATGCCACGAAATCGTAATCCAAGACGGTTTTCTTCTTTTTTTTTTGCGTGCCCTTGCGTCTGCAACTTCCTCGGTTGCCTAGCAACCGCGGAGGGCGACGCGCTACGCTACAAAGCTATGTTGGTAGATTTCGTGACTTCGTCTGAATTAAAATATACTATTCAAAACTATCATTCTCTGAAAACAACGTACAAACAATCTAATAACCTTTATTAACAATGTCAAATTTTCATTTCTTCAATAAGGTCGTTAAAAATAATGCTTTATGTATACTTAGGTCCACAGTAAAGTACTATTACACCAAAACACATCAACAATAAATAGTTAATGTAAATTAATTTTAACACTAAATTTGAATCAGTGAGAGTCTCAAATTCAGTGAATTTTCACTGAATCTCAGAGACTTTTAATGATTCAAATTTAGAGTGAATGGTTAAGGTCAATAAATGAAATGGACAGACAATGAAGAACCAATATGTATACACGGAAAAATGGTTTTGTTACGGCAACAAAATTAGGGACAACAAATGAATTTTTTGTTGCTTCAACCAAACATTTTGCTGCAGCAACCAAACGTTTTGTTGATAGAACTAAACATTTTGTTGTAACAAAATATTTTTGTTATCCCTATTTTAACATATGACTTTGTTGGTATAACAAAACCTGTTTTCCGTGATATGTGCAACATAAAAAAATAAGACGGTTTTGCGTGAATTTTTCGCTTTTTTTGGTTGTTTAATCGTCAAAGAGGAAGTCGCAAAATGTGGCAACACTGCTCTTGAGCAGCGGTTGCCACATCTCTGATGAGCCTTTCCTGACCATGTTCCTCTACATCTTAAGAGACATCCTGACGGGAAGTCACGTTTTGATTCGTGATGGTTATATAGCGGCGGGGACACGCGCCACCCCCCCACCCGCGGTCCCCTCCCCCCCGGGGGGGGGGAACGTAACACGACCAGGGTTAAATGCAGATGTTCCTCCCGAACACGACACCGTCCCGGGACTGCCGGAAAATGGGGCAGGGGAATCCGGATGGCGAAAACACGTGCCTGCTCCTATAACCCCCTTTTCACCCCAATATATGCGAAGAGCTCGTATATACACTTCAAGTAGACAATATTTTAACGGCCTGATTGACACGTCGTTAGCTTGTGCTTATTGAGTTCTAGTCGGTGGCAGGACTATTTTGGAGTGGTTCACGGACCCGTCTGTCAGATATATCTTTCTCATTTCCAGTGGCGACCTCATTTTGCGTCTCCGCATTCTTTCTCACTCTAATATTGATGATACGAGAAGTAATTAATGGTTGTCTTGTACCTATCTTTGTGTATGAAGCTTAAACGGGTCCATATGTCCTGTTATAGTTTTTAAATATCGAATGAGTAGGAAGCTCTTGTTTGACACAAATTTAAAATATTGCCTAGGAAACGACTGATTTTTTTTATTTATATTGATAAGAATAAAATTTTTGTTTAAATTTTTGTGATAACATGACTGAACGAATGCCTCTAGATTTTAAGCTTAATATTGACTACATGGAAAAGAATGAACTTTTTATCAAATTTAGGTCGTATTTTTCTCTTCAATATACAAATTTTAATAGTAGATTTTTTGTCAAATTAACATTTTGAGTGGTTTAAACTTCTGTTGTATGATAAGGGTTATAAAAGGTCTTACAAGTACTTCGGCCAGTTTTCACGACAGATCTATCGATATTAAATGGTATGTCCTTTTGTTATTTGATACGGTTTTTGATATATCTATCTGCCAAAGTTAATCAAAATACAACTTGGCTTAATACAACAAAAAAAGAAAGAAGAGAAAAGAAAAAAAATCGGCTGAGTTATACGGTTACCTATGAGGTATTTGTTAAAGGCGTAATTTCTCGTTCACGTCAGATGTAATCTTTGTCTAACCGAGTTTTTTTTTCTTTTTTCCAGGTACGTATCGAGCAGTCGCCCTCATGGTAACGTACAAAACTTTTAAATTAGTTCACCCCACAAGGTTATCTTGTTTTCTTTAAATTGATTTCTTTTTGTAAAATGCTGATATCACCTTTCTCGCGTTGGGTAATATTAGATAAAAACTCTCGCAAAAAAGTGGCTCATCACGAAAGATTCAAAAATCGGTGAAGCAACTAACTCACAGCTGATTAGTTATTCGCAATCATGAGATTTATATGATTGGACTTTGAAATTCGCGGCTTACAAATCAGCAATATTTTAGCGGTGCACCTCAAGATTTTACAGCGGATAAAAAGCACTACCCCGAAAAGTTAACCCACTACCGTCCAGCGATGCCGTTCGGAAACAGAAAAATTTATTTTAGAGGACATTTTTAGTTCAGTTTTGTCACAAATTAAAAAATATCACCCTCCTGGTAAATTGAAATGTAATATTTTAGGCATTTTCCGAAGCTTAAAATTGCGTAATATGGGGAAAATCCTTCTCCAAATACTTTGGGCAGTTAAGGTTTTACCACCGGGGGGGGGGGGGAATTCGATAGCGCCAAAAACCACAAGCGCCAGTCCGTAATCGCCAAACGAGAAAATTCGCAAACGCGAAAGTTCGTTTAGGTTAGGTCAGGTTAGGGTAAGTTAGGTTAGGTAAGGTTACTATTGCGTTTAAGACCTTTGGCGTTTGCGACTTTTCTCGTTTGGCGGTTACGGTTTGGCGCTTGCGGCGTTGGCGCTTGTGTTTTTGGCGCTTATGACAGCTACCCTTTACCACCAACCATAACACTTCTTGAATACATTTCGTATCATGCGTTATCGTGCGCCTTCAGAATTCAATAGGTATTTTAGTGGCGGGAGAAAAAAGGAAGAAAAAGAAAGTGTGGGTTTTCGTGTTGGTCCATAGATCACCAGTTAACGAGGATCAGATCACAAGTGTCGGTGTGATGTTGACCTGGAAGAGACTCTGTTCTCGTCTTCCGAAGAAAGCCGAACCCGAGCGAGCGGGTCCGAAGCGGTCCGCAGGAGACCGCAGAGCCCCGCAAGGTCCCGCAGGAGGGACCCGGAGGGACCCACAGGGTTCGAGTCCCCCTCCCTGATTTCCTTTGAAGTCGATTCCGTGATTGGGTTATACATCCTCATTTACGCCGTTTACAAATTCCATTTACGCAGGGATCCAAGCTCTAATTGATTCTGTCTTAATGGTTTTGTTCTGGCGAAAGTGCTTGCCAACGAAATGAAACCGCCTTTGGGTAGTCCTAAAACTGTTTGGTGCAGTGAACCGATTCGCAGAAAATACCAAATAATACTTAATTTTTTATCAACTATAATTTGAATTTTTAAGTATCAGCAATAATTTTTGGCTTTATAATTTGCAGAATCTTGGAACATATTTTCATGATCTTAATCAAACTTATAATACCTGAGTTTGCTTCACGAATTAAGAGGAGATTTTTGTCTTCGATTTCTAGAAGGTCGTAAGCAGCTCTTCACTGGGATGAAATGGGTTTAAAAGGGTGCATTCCATATCACGGAAAAAAATAGTTTTGTTACGGCAACAAAATTGGGGACAATAATTTTTTTTTTGTTGCTGCAACCCAAAATTTTGCTGCAGCAACCAAACGTTTTGTTGGTAGAACTAAGCATTTTGTTGTTGTAACAAAATATTTTTGTTATCCCTATTTTAACTAATGAATTTGTTGGTATAACAAACCCTTTCATACCGTGTATTTTAGTTGCGGTAATTTTCAAAATAGGTTTGTCAATAGTCTTGCTTTTCCCTCTGCTTCGCTCATTTGCGAGGAAAGGTGGGAGTGGAAAATATAAGCATCTAAATTTCGACTTAAAACCGTTAAGGAATCCTAAAGTCATCTTTTTTTCTTTTATACATTAGTAATTGGTGCATCGGATCTTTAGACTCCCAAGCCAGCAGCGCTAGTCCAATGGTATTGACACGTTCGTTCCGACAGACCTCAACAACTTTTTGGGTTGCCTCGCACAAAAGCGACCGAATTGCCGTATAAAAGCCACTCTGGAGGGACCAAGAAAAGCTGGAGGGGGCCTTTCCGACCATGTTTCTTCTCAAAGTTGGGCAATTTTCGTGTCAGCGGTGATTTGGCCGACGATAAACTTACTAATATTTGCTCACAGGCTTAATCTGCCCCCTGGACGATCCTCTCGCTTCATATTAGGCCCATAATATTCACCAGTTTCACTTCACTGTATTTATTTAAGCGCAGGAAATGTTTTAATAGGTTTTGAAATATTAAAAGTTTGGTACAAACTCTTTGTCAATGTTATCTCTAAGAAAGGACCTTACGCGAAGAAAATTTTTAAAGAAGTAAAAATCGGTAGCTTATTATTTTTACAAAGTCAAGCAAATCAAAAGTCATGTTACATTTGATATGCTATTCCATGTGAAAATTGATAAAATTTTTGGTCGCGACTACATAATTTTTTATAATTCGTGCACTGTAAAGAGAGAATCTTAAATGCAGATGCAACAAGAGTCAAATCACTGGTCTGGAAAAAAAATCAACTCAATCTCAGTTAAATCGTTCTTAAAATAAGTCAATAGAAATTAAAAACTAATGTCCGAAATTCAGGAAATGATTGAATTGATTTTTTTTTCAGATCAGTGATTTGACTTTTGTTGCATCTGAATTTTGTATTCTCTTTTTACATTGTACGGAGGAGGACAAAATTCGTACAAGTTTGAAGCATTGTACGAGAAACCCTCATATTGATGTAGGCAATCCTTGAATTTTTAGAAAAAGTAAATCCGAATTATTTTTTACGTTCCGTTAAAATGAAGGGTTTTATTATTGGCTTGTGTGAGAACTATTCCCCTGTTTGTAGGCGTTTTGAAGGGACCAATTTTACGACTATTCCACCCGAAACAGGGCTGTAAAAGTTTGTCTTCCTCACACACAAAGGAGGGTCGCTATAACCTTGAACTGTATTGTGGGCTTACCCAATGTCCCCGTTCGGTAGACATAATATTAAGTACAGTCAAAGAAAAAAAAAGGAGGCATGGTGAATTGGACGAGTGTACCGACAAAGGTCTAGATGGCACTGACCTCCACTCGATGAAAAAATGAGGACTTATCTAATTTGACACCTTAGGGTTCTCTGGTATCGTAAGCTCTTACAAACCTAGAAATAAAATTGAGACACTTTTAGACAAATTTCGATTAGTCTCTTAAAAATCTCAAGGTCTCGCTTATATTTCTGGGTTCTGTTTGCTTAGAGCTGATACAAACTAAACGTTAATCGTGCCCGATCTTTTTATATTTTTTATTTAGTCGTGAACTCATATTTAACCCTTAACAGCCCAAAGTATTTGGAGCAATGAAAGTTAGCTTAAGAGAAACTGGAATGGTTTTTTCCATTAAAATACGCAATTTTAAGCTTTGGAATATGCCGAAATTATTTAATATTAAGTTTCCAGTGGGGTGATTTTTTTTAATTGTGACAATATTCAACTTAAAAGATCCTCTAAAATATTTTTTTCTGTTTCCGAACGGCATCGCTGGGCGGTAGTGGGTTAAAGACTTTTAAGAAAATGCTCTTGAAGCACCGTAATTGATTTTATTTATCGCCGATTTAAAGAAGATTAATGGTGCTCTTTAACCCACGCCCGTTAGAAGCGACGAACATCCCTGGAGACATGAACTGGAGCTCCGCTCATGTCGAACTCATGTCGATGCTGTGGAGTCGACATAGAAAAGGCGCGACTTCGTGAGCTGCATCATGTCAAATAGAACACTTCATGACTTCTCGTTGTTTGACACTAAGGTGTTGCCGTATTTTCCTGTCAGTAAATCACGCTTATTAAAGGAGAAAAAATATCTGAATTGCCGTTTGCATATCTCTATGAACAATAAAATTTAAAATCCCTGAAAATTTATTACTGGGAAGTTATAAGTAAATTTCCACTAACTATTGAAATGCTTATGTTACTCGATTTTTTTCTAATTCAGTGAGGTTTGGCTGGCCTTCGAATTTAGCAAGGCGTACATGGAGAATCTGATAAGATATGAGTTTTCAAAACTGTTTTTCCAAGCTGCTTGATAAAGTCCACTGACCTTTATTTCAAATCTCATTATAAAATCATAGCAAAAACATGAAAAATTAACGACAACAGTAGTTGTCAACACGATGTATTTACTGTTTCGTTTCTAAAGTTTGGATGATAATAATTTTTTTATAAGAGACTCGACTTCCTCCAAGGAAGATCCTCAGATTCACGTAACGCTGTTCCCCAATTTTAATTTTTTTTTTAAAAAGGAGATCTTAACTCAAAACAGCCAGTATTTTGAGCGAAATTTAGCTTAAGAGATATTGAAATGTTTTTTCCCCATGATAATTTGCAATTTTAAGCTTTGGAAAATGCCTCAATAATTAAATTTCAGGTTTCCAGGGGGCTGATTTTTTTTGAATTGTGACAACCTGAACTGAAAAGAACCTCTAAAATATTTTTTAGTGTTTCCGAACGGCATCGCTGGGCGGTAGTGGGTTAACTTAACCTACTTAAATTAACACTTATTAACGAGATTTAGGAGGCGTTTAAGTAGTGCAGAAAATTAATTTTAGTTTCAGTTTTGTATCGTTTCCAATCAAACTGCAAAAACACTCAGAAAATCCGAATTCTACCCCCCCCTTTTTTTAAAGAAGAAAACAGCGTAGATCCTTGTATTATCAATATTCCGGCGCGTCACAGGCGGTCACGGGCGGTCAGTCACGGGGCCAAGTCACGCAACGTCACGCCTCCCGCGCAATTGTGCAATTGATACCGGAGCCGGGGACCAGGGGCCGTCACCAAACGACCTCATCGCCCGTGACATATCCGGACTTATCATTATACAGGGGGCCAAGGACTTTAGTGACCGACCCTGGGATTGATCGTGGCAGGTTTTTTCTTACGAAGAGGCTACGATACGGTATACTGACTTCCGATCAGTCGTGAGCTGCCGAGGTCGCTAGCCTAAACGGCAGTTTAGCTTAATCATTGTTATTGGTGTTCACTTTTGAGCACACCAGCCTTGGGTAGTTCATTTTTTTATGGAGGGCGTGACGTGACAACACAGTAAAAACGAAACACCTGTTTTTGGGAGTCTTTACCTGGGGTATGAATAAAACGGGAGGAGTGGGTATTTTGATAATTTTTCATGGTAGACTCATGTTCAGCCATATCATTCGAAAGGTCTCGGCAAGAGCTTTCCATTGATGTTGCTGAACATAGGTCTATCTCGGAAAATAAGGGAGTTGTGCGTATTTTAGGTATTTTTCAAGATAGACCTATGTTCAGCAATATCATTCGAGAGGTTTCGGCGAGAGCTTTCGATTGATGTGGCTGAACATAGGTCTATCTTGAAAAATAACTCAAATAAGCACCTACAACCCCCTTAAAAAAATAAGAAGAATGAGGCGCAAACGTCTGCTTATGAGGACGTTTTTACGTATAGTGCAGAGGGACGTTTTTACGTATAGTGCAGAGCCCCGTAATGAGCTCGAGCTACAGAATGGAAATATCGACTGTCAAACTGCAGATGAAGTTGTTTCGGAGCCTGGGGATCGACACAGCATATTAACGGGTTGGAATGCGCAATTATTGAGGTGCTGAGCTGTAGATTCGGGTGTCCCTGTCCCCGATTTCGCTGCAGGCCACGATCTACGCTCCTTTGTTAAGAGCGAGTGCTGCCCGCTACGCCCTGCGCTTACGCCTCAAGCGACGCAATTGTTGAGCGTTGACAAGTACCAAATAGAGACACAGCGGGTACCCGCCCACTGCGAACGTTGTCCTACGCGAGGTTTCCAACGCTACCTGCACTGATGTTTTTTGTCTGCCAAAATGAAGGAACTGCACGGAACTGCTCCCTCTCCAGATCTGTTTAAAATCGACAAATTGAGCAATGGATAGCGGTTCTAATCATTTTTAGTTTCGTCAATCAGATCCAATCGTTAAAATAAAAATCTCATTTAAAAAAATCCGGCCAAAAAATTAAAAAACCTAGGGGTACCCATGCCTTTTTTAAAATTTTGAGCCAAATTTTTTTTGATGATTTTTTTTTATGTTTGATATTTGGAATTGGTTAGGGGATGCTAAAAATGATGTTTACCGTCGTCGGTTGCGCTTTTTTTCCGATTCATTGCGTCAAAAAATAGAATATGAAATCTACGCGTTTAAAATTGTTGGCGGTAGCCAATAATTTTGTTGACTAAAATAAAACCTCCCGGCCGCGAACTGCCCCCTTTTCCGGTTTTCTTAAATTCGACGAATTTAGCCATACACATCGGGTTTAATCATTTTTAGGTTTTCTCAATCATATCCAACCGTCAAAAAATAAAGTTTCCATTGAAAAAAATTAAAAAAATACTTGAGCTGCCGCTACAATTTCTCCTAAACACTCTCTCTGCTGCCTTATTGGTTTGTAATTAATTTTGAAATAATCGATGGAAAGCGTTCTCGGCTTCGACGAGAGATAGAACTCAAATAGAAAGTGCGACATTTAAAATCTACTATGTAGACTTTCCCATGTTAGAGTGATTTATCTTTTTTCGACTGTAGACTACTCCCAAAACTCATTTTAACAAAATCGTATCTATCACAAACCTTAATTTGAGGACATTTTTTATTCGAGCAACAAGTCTTCAGCGTGAACTTGTTGCTTAAGTGGGGTCATGCGGGAACTAGGAGCTTCAATTATCATTAATGGGTATCATAGACTCCTGTAAGCTTTTCAGTCACGAATATCCGTGCTCTCGGTACGCCCGCAATCCAATCGTAATGAAACTATCACCGTGGTTAATTAAACCACGATAAATGAAAACATATCACAGTCGCTGCTGACTAAAGAGAATTCCCATGTTTAGGTTAAACTTAAAAAGTTTCCGAGATTTTAAATTGTTAACATTTTGGTTTTCGGGAATGATATATTTAAGTTTACCAAGGTTTTCATATGAGGCTAACACTAGTATTTGCAATATACCTTTATGGAAGTATGCTATAATTAATATTGTACTATACATACCTAGCTTAAGTTAGCCTAGGTTTCAATAACAAAATTTTGCATAGATTTGGAAAATACTTACGTTTATCGATTTCAAAACTTACCTTCGAGTTATGTAAAGCCTAACTTAAGTTTGTAAAAAAAGGATAATATATTTAAATTTGTAACAGGTAATCCTTGATTTCAGGAATCCAGGAACGGTAAAAATAAATTATAGCTTCCTCTAGCGATGCCATATTTTTATGAAAACAAAAAAAAATCTTCAAGCACAGAGCAAAATATCTCTGATGGTTCCAAGGAATTCCAGTAATTAATTATTGGTTTTACAGCGAAGTTCTCAATGTCGCTGCTGGAACTACCAATCAAAGCCCTACCCAGAAATAATATCGTAATGAGTGTTATGTTACGCAAACAATAATTTTCTGTGTTTAATGAGCAATGACGAATTCTCAAAGCTTCGTAAGTGGCTTCATGGCGACGATTAGGTTAGGTGCCCTATGAGTCGCTCGGCTTGGCGATGGAAACTCCTCGGCGGTGAGCTGGTTGACTTCGGTGCAACAAAGCTGACTAGACTGTAACGGTGGCTTGGGCCGCGGCCTTGCTTCTTGATGGCGACAGGGCAACTAGCTGGCTTTTGCTTTCCTCCGACCTCCCTCCCTCCTTCCCCGCCCTCCCGCGAACAATTAACGGGTCTGTTGATCTGCGTGCGGCGGTAGCGGTTGCGGCAGCGGCGTCCTTGCAGACGCGGATGTGGAGCTATGTGCATCACTTGCATTCAGTCATTGCATTTCGCCGAAATCGGAAGACGCTTAACCGTTTAATATTACGCCACAGAAGTTTTTTTCTGTTTTTTTCCTCATTTTTCTACTTCTATTTTTCTGGGTTTTTTGTTTGTTTGTTTTTTGTTTATTTTTTTTTACTGGAAATTTTGTAATATCAGCTTTTGAAACAGGGCAACATTTTAAAATGAGTTTTATCAGCTTTTGAAACTGGCCAAATTTTTGAAGCTTGTTAACGCTAAGGCTATTTTTTTTTTTTATAATTTTTCACTTTTGTATTTTTTTTCCTAAGAAAATTTTTGTCGTTGAAAACTGTGTGTTTCCACGAAAACAGGCTGGTTAGTTGTCGACTTTTTTTTTCGAACAGAAAAGCAGGATTGCCATAGAACCTAAAAATAAGGGAAATGGTGGAATGTCAAGGAATGGAAAAGGTTGTCAAGAATATGTCAGGAAAACGATTAAAATAGCCTAAAAATGTCAGGGAAAAGCGAAGCACTACGAGAAAAAATACTCTTTACTTTTTTGAAATCGGAAACGGTCGTTCATTGGCCGGCTAAAAATATCAGGGAAACTCAAAAATGATAAAGAAAAATGCGTGAAAAATCAGAAAATTACCAGAGAGTTTCAAAATCAGAGTTTTGTGGCAGCCCTAAGTTCTACCGAGTTCTTTTCGAACAGAAAAACTTCTAAGTGTTTTGTGGGTATCGCTCATAGATCAGTGATCAGCACGACCGGTTTTTCCTCGTTTTATGGTAAAGTTTTATCAAGGCTTTCGGAGAAAAACATCCACAAACAAGCAGAGAAGCACGACGTCTTGTGTTATCTCGCGGCCAGCCACCAAGAGAGCCAGCGTGCTTTGGCCAGTCTGGTTCAGCAGCTGCCAGCCACCAACTGCCCTGCCAGATAACCCAAGTGCTTGTCCCCGTTTATGCCTGACCCCCAACCTTGAACCCCAACAAATTAATATGTAGGGAGAATTCCTAGTCTTTACCAGTTTTTTCACGTAGCAAATCCGTATTGAAAACATGGTAAAAATGAACAGAAAATTTCACGGAATTTTAGGGGGAAAATCTGATTTTACTATAAAAACGAAAGGATAGCTGTCATAAG
>Ga0058701_10004922_pt1 | contig 10954 bp, 5 predicted proteins | sample AgamicOrMae_FD_97039 | JGI IMG/M metagenome (GOLD analysis project Ga0058701, IMG submission 97039) | Agave microbial communities from Guanajuato, Mexico - Or.Ma.e | ecosystem: Host-associated > Plants > Phyllosphere > Phylloplane/Leaf | place: Guanajuato, Mexico | collected 2012-06-04 | reverse complement strand
GATGTTCAGTAAGACAGACTATGTCAGGTTTCTCCTGTTCCAAAAAGACTTCTATCCTATCAACCTTATGTCTTAGAGATAAAATGTTAAAATGCATGATTGTCAGTGACCTAAAAAAGCACAAAAAGAGAGAGAGAGAGAGAGAGAAAGGCGGAATCCAGCAGGCAAACGACACCTGTAGGCCCGGGACGCGCTCACAAACATCTCGCCCAATTTACTTCCTCGCTGCTGACTGTTTCTCCGAACGTTTGGGCCTATTCGCCCGACAGTGATTCGCTGGATGGATCGGCCTGCAGGTTTCCCGATGCCCCCCCCCCCGACCTCGACCCCTTCCGCGTCGGCTCATACTGTATCTCAACATAGTAGGAGTCGCACCAAATCAGCTTTTCGAACTTAAAAACTCAGACTGTGAATTGAAAGGGTTAAATATCGCACTTTTTAGGTCTCTCCTTAAGCCAATAAGCTGAGCGGAGCTTCAGCGGACCTAGGCACAAGATGCTTAACCTAAAGTAAATCTTACATAAACAGTTATCAAGTCTGCGCTATACCTCTCGACAGAAATGCACAGCCACGAAAGAAGCGGTGTTATACTTGACGACCTCTAGGTTAAGGTAGGTTACGTTAGGTTACATTAGGTTACGTTAGGTTACGTTAGGTTATGTTAGGTTACGTTAGGTCACGTTAGGTTACGTTAGGTTACGTTAGGTTACGTTAGGTTACGTTAGGTTACGTTAGGTTACGTAAGGTTACGTTAGTTTTAGTTAGGTTAAGGGTACAATAAGTGGAATACACAAAATTTTGATCTCTCGATATAACAATGTTTCCTGTGACACGTTACGGCCCTTCGAAAACGCAGTTTTTGGGAGTGTTTCTCGAGCAGAAAGGGTTAAGGAGCAGATGATAAATTTAGCAAAGTGCTCTGTGGTACGTTGAAATCCCTCGTAGGATTTCTCGCTTTCCAAGTATCTAAGTCTTGCAAACGAGCTTGATACACCTACAAGAGTACTTTAATTAAATCTCCGACTAACTTTTAATTTGGTACTATAAGACGCCTTAAAGGCAGCTTACTCTGTCGTTCCACTTCGAATAGCTTGCCACTTGTGAGTGAGACAATAGAAGTATTCCCTGAACCATCCAGCAAGTTTCCTCAAACAAGTGCTTTGCTGGGCGAGTCGAGCTGAGTCGAGTCTAGAGGGCCGTTGGCCCCGGCTGCACACAATGAATGCAAAACATTGGATCTCACTGCGTTGTGCTTTTTGGCACTTTGGCGAGCGTGTTTCCACTGCCGACATGAAGGGAACATTTCTAATTGAACGAATCCCCTGTGTACAGTTGAGATCTCAAGCCATGTCGCTTTCAAAGCTAGTGACTTTTTGTTTCTAGCAACTCGTGTTGGCAATACCATTATTGAAGTGATCTGACCAAGCGCGAGGTCCTACGCATTAATATTACCAACACAAATTTCGGGAAAGTAGAATTCACTAGATTCAAATGCGACATGACTTGTGATCTCAGCTGTACTGAAAAGCGAAGAACAGTTTCGTTAAATAACAATCCTTTTAGGCTAACAAAGAATTTCACCAAACTTTCGTTGCCAAGACAAGCAAATCGACACCTACAACGTCCAACCTAACCTATCTTCGCCAAGGCCCAATACTTACTGTGATTAGTTTATGTTCCCTATGCCTCGCTTCGCTAGCGCTCGGCTTCACGACAAAATCCCGAACAAAGTAGAAAATTTAACCTAAAATATCTATACATGTACGCGGGATAGGTTTGCCAACGTCAAATGGGAACTCTTCCTAAGAGTCTATCGTGTAAACGTTACAAGTACGATCCATTTCTTTCTGGATGGAGTTGAGATTTAAATTCTTCCGTTGAGAATTGAAATCGCATTTCTTTGTTTGGCTCTTCGACGTGGGAGAGCTTCGCGCTCACAGCAAACGAGTGATTGAATCCAAGAGAGGATTTTGTCGATGATGGCCGACCGCGGCTCGTGACTTTCCACCCACGAAGCAACGATGAACCCACAAGCAAGCACCAGTCTCCATTCCATACATGACTCTCCATTCCAGTCCAGCATTGAATCCTTTCTCTCCACTTTCTCTCCACCTCCGCAACGCGTGTTTGTTCTCGGAAACAAAGAGCGCCATCTAAAACCATTAAGTGGCGGTGCACTCTCCACAGGGAGAGGCCTTTGCAGTGTTAGCTAATCTTATGGCTTAAGCTAATCAAACATAGCTAAAAATTCACACCCATAAAAATGCAAAAATAAAACTTTCTGGATTCCTACCCTGTAATAGTTTTCACTTGTTTTAATTTCCCGCCTAATGTCGCTAAAAATAATCGGGAAAGGAAATAAAAGGGACGGTCGAGGCTATTCTCAAGCCATTGCAAATATAAGAGCCATTTCGGACGTTGCGAAATCTCTCCCAATGTGGTTAACGATATAACGACGGAGGAAGCCTGTATTGTGCTGCGGTTCGAATTCAGATACGGCATAGGTTCCGGGTTGTATGTTGGAGACATAACCATAAGAGTCCAAATTATTTTGAGTAAAATTTAGCTTAAGAGAAATTCGAAGGATTTTCCCCCACTAAATTACGCAATTTTAAGCTTTGGAAAATGCCCAAATTATTAAATTTTCGGTTTCCAGAGGGATGATATATTTTAATTTTGACAATTCTGAACTAAAAAAATCCTCCAAAATAACTTTTTATGTTTCCGAGCGGCATCGCTGGGCGGTAGTGGGTTAAACGATACGGACATGTTCAGCTCCAGCTGATGGACACATATTGCGCTTGGCATTCAGCTCAGTGACCTAATTTCAAGACTGCAGGTATTAAAGGATGGGTCGATTACCGCGAATCAAGAGAAAGGACTTGACAGGAACTTTCAAAAAATGCAGCTATCAGTCTGTCCTTGGAAGTTATCTAACTGGCGTCACACCAAAGTGATTCAGGTTTGATATGATTATTACTCAAAACAAGTTGTTTTTGACTCTTAAAAATTGTCAGAATCTACCTATTCACTCGTCCTTGTACGATTTAGTGAGCCATACCCCTCCAAAAGAGTTGCTGTCACCCAAGTTTTCAGCGTGTGTTGTGCAACCATTCCTATGAAAAATATGCGGTATGACAAAGATGGAGAACAGCCTGCGACACGGCTTTTGTTTTGTTTACTTTCGACAAGTGGGGAATATTACGGAAATAAAAGTAAACCAACAACGGCTTTGTTTGCGATCGTTCAATTTCATCAATAACGCAAGATACATGGACGCCAGTCGTTTAGGCAAAACTTCTACGGCCGTTGTGGTTCCATAAGGTGAAATTAATAACCGGTTTTATCGATTGTCTTCCTGGAAACCTTCCGAGATAAATAGAATCAGATATCATACGCGATTTTTTTTCCGCGCTTGGGCCTCCTGAAAGGCCTCCTGAAATGCATCCTGAAAGGTCTCCTTGAAGGCTTCGCTACAGGCTTCAATGAAAGCTTCAATGAAGGCCTCCCTGAAGGTCTCCTAAAATCGTCCTTGAAGACTTAATTACGATGAAACAGGTTTTCAACGATGCAATGGGCAGCCGAGGACTGAACTGTGCCAATCTATGCGCTGAATATCTAACACTATGTAGCGGTATTTATTCTTGCACGAAACGATACCCACGAGATACACAAAGAGAACAATAATTTTGATCAGGGTAGATGAGCCTTTCTTTGGCGCAGGGATTTAAGTTGGGGGGGAGTCTAGTCCCGTTGCCAGGTACGGTAAACTTTGCATGCAGACGCAGTAAAGCGTCTCCTAACCGAAATTGAGCACTGCAACTAAATTTAGTAGGGCAGAACGTATAACCAATTCCGAGCGACTCCAAGTCGCCGCAAAATGAACCATCACTTAACTGTTTTTATGGGACACCAGCAGTGTTCTCCCGCATTACACCAAAAGTATTGAAGCACATTTTTCTGCTTTGCAGGTGACCGACATTTGCCATTGGACTTTCATACGTTGTCTTGGGTTAGAATTAAAATCTACAAAGTCTAAATCAACTATTTTTTTTGACAAGGTTAGGATGGGTTACATATGACATGGTTAGATATGGTTGGGTAAGTGACGGTCCGGTGAATTCACGTGAAGTTGCATCGTTTTATTCGGCGAGAAATTCATCTTTGTTTAGAACCATGAGAAAAGAGCCTAACGATGAACCCAATTTTCATGCAATTACTATAACTTTTCAAGGCTTTCGCTTACCTTTCTTGAGGCACTATCGCCACCTTGACCTGCCAACCAACTTCCCCTGCAACAAAAACAGTTCATTTCAAAACACTTTCTTAAACATAAACAAAACCTCCGCGCCGAAACACAAGAAACACTTTGGAAATAATTGGATGGGAAGCGGTACCATATTTCTGAGCAGTTCTTCCGGGTCTTTGGGATATCGGTCAATAATAGCTTCGCAGGCCTCAATGAAGGCCTCCTGAAGGCCTGAAAGGCCGCTTGAAAGCCTAAAAGACCTCCTGAAAGCCCTCCTGAAAGCTTTAAAGGCTTCCTGAAGGCCTCCTAAAAGTCTGAAAGGCCTCCTGAAAGCCTGAAGGGCCACATGAAAGGCCTCCTGAAAGCCTGAAGGGCCTCATGAAAGGCCTCCTGAAAGCCTGAAGGGCCTCATGAAAGGCCTCCTGAAAGCCTGAAAGGCCTCCTGAAAGCCTGAAAGGCCTCCTTGAAGGCCTTGAAGACTTCGCTAAAGGCTTCGCTGAAGGCCCGCCGCGCGGGGCGGACGACGGGCTGCGCGGCGCGTGCCTGCTGGCCGATCGCTGCTCGTTATTTACTGTAAAAGTAAAGACCGAGTTAGGAGGCCTGTAAATGCTAAGACCAACTTGTTTACGGTTCGCCGCCCACGTCAATGCGGTGGAAGTGCCTCGTGAAAATGACGCCGAATTGCCGCCTCCAGAGGAACAATCTCGGCGCACCAAAGTGGCGGGCGCCGGAATACGAAATCTGCGATGAATTCACTATGAGATGCCTTCGAGTTGGCCACACTGGAGACTGATACACCTTTCGGTAATATCGATTTTTCTATATTAAAAAAAAGCTCTTCTTGCTAAACGTGACCAACTTCGGTCGCCCATAAATTTGGAATCAGCACCACCCAGTATCCGGGAAATTGGCGGGAACGAGCTTTCCCTGTATTCTAAATTTGAATCAGTGAGAATCTAGAAAATGCCTCAGCGCGTTCTTCCCCCATTTCGATTTCTCCAATGACGTTTCATTCTGCTTGCTCTCTCCTGAACTTTCACTGATTTTGAGCCGCACACTATAACTTGACTCCCTGGAGAGTGAAAGTTAGACCACAGCTGACCTCTTGTAAGACCTTAAGCCAACCACCAAGGCTAGTCTTCACCCTTCCCAGGCTACTGCGAAACTTGTACTTCTACACACATCAAGTCCTCCCACCAGCTAAAAATCTGTAGCCATCGATAAAAGCCACGCTTTGTCCGGAAATATCCCTTATCTTTCTATTGTCCTAAAATTATGCCTACAGATATTCGGCTTTTATAGGACCAGGGAAAGCAGAGATTTCCGTTTCAGGAACAAGCTGCTTGGAACAAAGATTTCTGGAGTCTGCGGCTTTACAAACCTAATGTTTCGTTGAGGGAAAAGATTCCACTATCTGCAAAGACAAACGTAAAATTCTAAGTAAAGGCTGCTTGCTGTCGGTGCAATTAAAACGCCGTTATTTAAAGGCTCTTTGTTCCTCAAACGTGCACCAAAGTTCCTCTATTTGTTCTCAATGCGCGCCAAACACTATCTGCCAGTTTAATTTTCTTAGCCTTCCTAAAAGTTCCCAATTTCTGCGAACCCGTCGGGTAGCTGTCATAAGCGCCAAAAACCACAAGCGCCAACGCCGCAAGCGCCAATCCGTAACTGCCAAACGAGAAAAGTCGCAAACGCCAAAGGTCTTAACCGCAATACTAACCTTGCCTAACCTAACTTAACCTAACTTAACCTAACCTAACTTAACCTAACTTGACCTAACCTAACATATACGAACTTTGGCGTTTTCGACTTTTCTCGTTTGGCGGTTACGGACTGGCGCTTGCGGCGTTGGCGCTTGTGGTTTTTGGCGCTATCGAATGCCCCCCAATCCGTCAATTTCCACACTCTACAGAATCAGAGTCTCTCAGATTCAGTGAAAATTCACTGAATCTCAGAGACTCTCACTGATTCGAATTTAGAGTGAAGCAAAAATCATTTCAGGAGCTTGATGGTTTTTTAAAATCGGAATATTTTTCAGAGCCTTCCCAACCTAGAATGCAACCATGGAAAAGAATGATTCTGCAAAGCGGATCAGAGAATGTCTGGACATGGGAGCCAGCATGATGGTCATGGAAATCCATGGAGGGAACTCTATTCCGAGTGCCCATGAACGAGATCGGTCAAGCATATGCAGTGAGAAAGAATAATCGCAGTACTCAGTTACGAGAGCGAATTCTCGCGGGCGGTCCAGCGGACGAAGGGCTGATTGCTTGTCCTAACTGTCGTCAGTAAAATAGACGCGAGCTGCACGCCGATGAATGCATGACTGGGTCAAGGTCACTGGTGTCCTTCAGCAACAATGTTACTGCGAAAGTGCTCCGTTTCACACGATTTTAACTCAGCTGTTTCTCAGAGGTATCGGCGAAGGACTTTGCGACAGCATCCATACGGAATCCTGAGAGCAGGTCAGCCACCCCCTGATTTTAGTAAAGCATTAAACTCAACGCTACCCGACTTGATCTGCCCTAATGTTACTTTGTAAACTATCGATCGAGGAAGCGAAAGACCTTCCAGGATGTCAACTCGGCGAAGACCAAAGAGGTGTCAGATGAAACGTTCTAAGGTCGTATCTCGTTCGATTCAAGACAGCATGTTTTAGGAATAAGACGCAAAAGTTGGAGAATGAAGTGTGTTCTCGTACGATTCCAATGACAGTATTTGCAGTTGCTCTGACCTTCGCAACGACCTTACATCACCTATACTGGAACTAATAGCTCTGATTTTAATCTGTCAGAGGGTGCGACCTCATGGAAACCCTGCAAGGTGCGTTGAAGGGCATGCGTTCTTTTTTGGGGTCTCAATCTAATTTCAAGACCTTGAATGCTCACGCCTCCGAGAAATGGTCCATAATGCTAAAGCTCTCCTCCAAGGACCTTTTCTTGCCATCTAGAAAGCATCACATTGGCCCCCCTGCTAACGCGCGCGGATTTTAAACTTGAGTAGGTAAATGACGCTGATGTAGAAAAGTGGAAATATCAAAATGGAATTGCGCGAAACTGTCGCTGAATGTAACTTTTCCATTGTGTGTTTCAAGTGCATGGTCAAAAGAGTCATATTGTCCGAAACTTTAACTAGGTCAAACGGGCGAGCTAAATCTTCCGACTCCTATATTTCTCCAAGAGTTCGAAGTTATAGGAAATAGTATCTGTAAAGACATCCGGAAATAAAGGGTTGCCGTTCAAAAAGAAACATTGGACAAAGAGAAACGGCGTCAGTTACGAGCACGAGGACCATCTCTTCTGACCCCATAGGATACATAACGGGAATTCCTAGCATAAATCCTAACTATTCACTCTCCTTGTTGAAAGTACATATTTTATTTGTGCGCTTAAGAAAGTCCGTGTCATGGTTTATTACGCGAAAGTAGTTAGTTTCTCAAGAATTTACGGTAACTTCGCATTTGAGCGAAAAAGTCAATAGCGTTGATTCGCTGAATCATATCGGCAAATCCAAGAATCGGATCGGAACATTTCTCAAGGAGCTACTGTTGAGAAATCATGGAATATCACACTCGTTTGGTCCGCGCATCGCTCGTAGTTTTTAAAACTTACATTTTCTACATCGTCTATTCTAGGATGGTTTAACCGTTCAAATGGGGTAGCCCTATTTTAATCATGAAGATAAAGATGATAACGTAGATGCCCTTAGCTCAGTTTCGTTTGTTGACACCAGATGTCGCCCCCCTTTAAGCGGCAATTACAAACTAACCTTGGTGAACAGCATGAGGCCAATATTTATGGTAAGGAATGAAACCTTTAACTTTACAATTCAGTGTCCTGATCAAAGGATACTTTTTTCTCAATTATAGGCAGACATTACGACCTACCAAAATCTTCTCTTCAAAGCGGAAGGGATCACTCCCAATACGCATAATTCTCTTGGATGTCCTTAAGGACATCGAACATTAGTTCCATCGCGCCCCGGGAATATATGCACAAGCAGCGGCGTGCAATTAAGCGTACGGAAATCGCAATCAGGCACACAGGTCGATAGGTAGTAATTACGCGGTGGAAACACTCAGAGAAGAGGCACACAGATGATTCACTGGTCGTGTGTCCGAGACATCCCAGGACGTACACGGGTTACGATTCAATTCTATTCACGACCTATACGAGCGGTGTAATACGACCTTATCAACATCATTAAAAAAGATTGATTCATACTAGTTATTGATTCTAACCGGTCTCTTACATTTCTTGTCCGCTTTGGCAATAAAGTACCTGCATTGGCTTTCCAGGGCATATCATTTTTCATTGACGTTTTAACCATGGACATGTGATCACTCGACTTTACGAGGCCGTTCGTTGTGCAGCATTCCGTTCTTCTTTTATTTATTGAATGCCGGTTTGTTTATTGAACTGCTTAGGGGGACAAAGGTGTGAAAACGAGTACTGCTGTGTCAATGCCGCATTGTTCGCAAGGCGCATTTAAGGGGGTTTCGATTTTTTTATCTCTTTGTGTTCCATCAGCGAGATGAGGCGCGTTTCAACCCAATTTAACGTATATGCTAATACAACCTAATGGTTGTGAGGCCTGATGCCGCTATTTCCTCGGCTACATAAAAATGATACAAGATCTAACAACTTCCTGAAAAAAAAGGCAATTCATTTTTACGTGTTATAATATGTTATCTCTTAAGGTCTACATTAATAGGCAGCACTTATCATGAGATTGCTTAGATCGATAGCAAATCATCTGTAAGGTATTCTACAGGACTCTTGATTTAAACTTGATAATATTTGACGAATTCGCAGAATACTGTGCTTTCATTGGCTGGTGGGGACCTCTTTAGCGTCGTTTGTTCACGTAGGAACGAAACGTGCTTTGAGTGCCCTCATTTGAGTGTCAAACTTCCTTTTAGACACTCTTCTTCTAGATTGTAATTACATGATATTCCTGTCTTTTGAAATTCTAATCAAAAAGTTCATCACGGTTTGTGTGACGTAAAACCGTGTTAATTTAAAAACAAGTGATGAAAAATTAGCTATTCCGCTCTTACTCTGCCCGAATCGTCTTCAAACATGAAAAGAGGATGGCTTATTTGATAAACTGTTTCCTGACACTGAAATGAGCTGTTAAAAATTGCAGCTGACTTCAGAGCGCAAAATTTGTCGTTTTCAGCTCCATAGTACCTGTGTTCTCAATGAGCTAATTGTAGGCCTATGGACGGTGTTTCACTAAAGAGCCAACAACAGTCACTAAAGAGTTCTCAAAATTTTGCAAAACTATTAATGAACATTAAAAACTTTAAAAACTTTTAGACGTTCAAAAAGATCCTTGAAAATTTTGATTTTTTTCTTGTTAACAGGTGAAAATACTTGTCAAACTTAACGATAATCACAATGAACTTCATAACAAGAAAATTAATTTTAATATTTTTCGGCAGGTTTCTAAAATTTCCACAAAATTCCGGTATTTTTTCGCAAATGGTTTCAAAGATACAATTCTGCATACTCAAATATTACGTCAGAGTCGCTTTGGTGGCCACCACGGAAATAATCACTTAACGTATTTAACTATCTTTGTTCGTACACAGAGGGAATAATTTAGCTCATGAATTTGAAACTTGCGACGAGAAACCCATTCCAGTCGACTTCCTCCGCAAGGTCCCGGAAGAATGAGAAAAGGCATTTTTGCGATTTCCGGAATTTTCATTTTAAGTGTTCCAATAAAAACTTTAAGTAGATTATAGCCTGACAATGTGAGCTAAGTGCTGGCAAGAAAAGATTGGCAGTGAGGAGAGAGAAGTTTCTGGGAGAGTGGTTTGCACGATTCAGTTTCTCTCCCAGCTCCGCTAATTTTGACAATTAACTGAAAAGTAGTTCGGAGAGTGGCGGGGGAGGAGCTCCAACAATGGAGAGCAAATCGCTCATCACTTTTATGGCATTAAGAAGGACTCCATTCATTCACTTGGAAAAACGCTTACAGCAGGACTATCACTCAGACTAGTATTTCAGTTCATATGCTTGTTGTCTATCCATACGAGCTATTTTCCATGTCCGACTTCAAAGCAACTATCTCAAGCGTTGAATGTTATCGTGACCTATCGTAGACAATTTCAAAACCTAAGGCAAACGCCTTCATTCAAGAAGGACATTCTTATTATGCGAAAGGCAGAGCTTCGGTGGGAACTTCATCGCGGTTACTGAGGAGACTTGAGAACTGCGCCGGTTTAATCGAATGAGCCCGAGTTGGTATAATAATTAAATGATAACAGATTAACTTATTGAGATAATCTTTGCAGATCTGCTCCAGCCAATATCCGAGTGTGCCCTTAGGCAGGGCAACGGCAGGCCGACTTGGCCCTTTGATCTCCTGATAAGTTCAGCTCGGATGATGATAATGTCAGCATTCGGCGTGGGATCATCACTGAGGCCGGCGACTTTGCTCCTCCGCCCTGCTCCCTTACCCTGCCCCTCCACCTTGTTCCTCCACCTTGCTCCTCCACCTTGCTCCCCCACCTTGCTCCTCCACCTTGCTCCTCCATCTCACTCCTCCACCTAGCTCCTCCGCCTTGCTCCTCCACCTTGCTCCTCAATCTCACTCCTCCACCTAGCTCCTCCATCTTGCTCCTCCACCTTGCTCCTCCACCTTGCTCCTCCATCTCACTCCTCCACCTAGCTCCTCCACCTAGCTCCTCCACCT
>Ga0058701_10004921_pt1 | contig 10955 bp, 8 predicted proteins | sample AgamicOrMae_FD_97039 | JGI IMG/M metagenome (GOLD analysis project Ga0058701, IMG submission 97039) | Agave microbial communities from Guanajuato, Mexico - Or.Ma.e | ecosystem: Host-associated > Plants > Phyllosphere > Phylloplane/Leaf | place: Guanajuato, Mexico | collected 2012-06-04 | reverse complement strand
ATCCATCAGACTACGCTCCATCGAGGATAGGCAACCAAAACACACGCGTGTGTTGACGGTTGCAGGGGGGGGGGTAGATTTATTTTCCCTTGATAGTACACTTGCACTGGGTTGGTTGTTCAAACCAGGGCTCTTACTTAGTCAGATGGCTTGAGGAGGGATCGAAATGTAGCGCATTTTATTTGGACCATATCAGTTAGTCGACCGTTGAAATGCACATTTGCACATGGTTGACTGTTCTAACCAGGGCTTTGGTCGTTTGTTATTTGATAGGATAGAAACATGGCGCATTTCGCCGTCTTGAGATCGACTTTCCAGCAGGTCGGCACAATTCAGAGGCCATAGCCACAGAATATCCTCGGGGCATTCAAAACCAGTTGCTACCATGACCAATGTTCATTTGGTTCTAACTTTTACAGTAGCTACCTTTGCGTTCTCCAGAAGCTGTTCGTAAGTGTATCCGCGAAAACCGTATGGTTTTGAAATATCCCAAATTTTTCAAGAAACTTGTCACTCTTCTCTGGATTCTCAAATCTTTTGCCGTCCACAGGCGAAGAATGAAATGATGCAAGAGGATTCCCGATAAGAAGAATGACTCCAACAAAAAATGCTCCTTAGCCAAGCATTTGCTTCGCAGAGAGTGAAAGGGATGTAAGCCTCTTTGTATCTTTTTTTTTGATACCTGGAACCACCAATGCTTCAAAGAAATAAATCCTCAGAAGAAAATCCTTTCAGAAGCATTAACTCTGCACTTTTCAAGTGCACCAAGCCCTTCAGAAGTATCAAACTAGTAACAAGAGGCTCAACCGTGAAGTACCTCTTCATGAGTACCATTCTTGAAGTCTTCTTGTACACTCGAGCACTCGGGTATTCATACCCTTCGTTTTCAAGGTCATATCTTCCACTTCCATGATCTATATTGGTTTAGATGTTCAGTAGGTTACACAAGTCGTGACCCCTGTTTCCATGAGAAATACATGGAAGCAAGGGTCAGGACTTTTGTGGCCCACTGTTCATTACAGTGAATTAATGACTTCAAACCACGTGAGCCAGGTGAACAAGGTCCATTGTATTATGCCTTGCTTCGCTAACGCTCTGCTCGGTTGTCACCATGCTTGATGCCGTGAACTTCAGCAGTGATTCTCAGAATCGGACCAAGGCTTGGGGACCGTTCAAAACAGGTATGCCTAGGTTATAGTGCGTGTCTTGTGCCTCGCTCCGCTCGGCATGGTGTCCAAATGAGGAACACAAGAGGTGAAAACTTGAAGTGTCCAAAGACGGCTGTAGCATACAAGCGCAACGCCAAGGCAGGGCGTCGAAGTGACCATCCATGAATGCGTCAAGGATGTTGAGCGACACCTACGCATTTCTGCGCTCGGTTTCCCGACTCACAAATCAGACCATTTTCTCCGGCTGATCAAGAAATAAATAAATCTGCTCGCTGCCAGTAACCCACATGATGCTAACGCGCCGTAATAAAATCATAACACACGCGAAAGGAGAAAGCTTTGCAGTGGGTTTAACACTTAATTTCCCGGACCAGATTTATCGATATCACTGCTGCCTTACCTCCGGAATTTGTAACTCGCTAATTTACCGGGGCTTGTCACCATTAGGTTCTTTGGAAGGCTGTGTCAATGACGTTTTTCCGCTATCAATTAACGATCTAATTAATAATTTAAATTACCGGCGGAAGAAACAATCAGTCACATGAGCGCCACTAGAGGTGACCGCCTTCGGTCACCCACGCGCCCGCGGCGCCGCCGCCGCCGCCGCCGTTTGGCGCCTACGCCGACTTGCACGCCGCGCTGCGCGTTCGCCGCTCGCGGGCCTTGAGCCATTTCAACCAAATTCGCGAACAGTAGCATCGATCGTGCAAAATCAGTTCATGTCCTCATGGGGACTACATCGATTATGTTCGCTGAGGTCATGAAACTGATAATGTACTTTTTCGTGGTGCTGATTTGACATCGAGATACGTTTGCCGTGTTCAGATGAATCTATCGAAAATACTGAGTGAGCTATCACTACCTTTTAGCACATTAAATGTCTATAAAATTTACGTTTAAAGCTTATGAAGGTTTTTTGCGCTTTTTTTGGCGTAAATTTGGCGCCATAGCTTAATAATAAATTCAACGGCTTTGAGAAGGCGATTAAAAAAATGAAACTGCAAAAAAAAAGTTTTCGCGTAAATTTCGCTCTTGGCAGAGAAAGGTTGAGAAGAGGGATAGAAGAATAACATTCATGAGCAATAATCAGCCTTTTTCGGCAGTACCGTAATGACGTTTTTTCTATGAACCATTTAGTTTTTAAAATTATTTCTTTTCACAAGCCGTTGCTTAAAAAAGCTTGGCGCCAATTTCAAGATATTTTATGCGTCGTCGTTGCGAAGGCGGTCGTTAATCAAAAATCCTTAATCGCTAAAATTTTGCAGAATACATCTAATTGAGACCGAAACGTCTTTGAAACCCATCAAAGCGACATTTTTTTTGAGTGGCATTTGAATCGATTTAAGAGTTAGTAACCGCGACTTGTTCATTTGACGAGTCCAAAGCCACAGGTGACAGATAGACGGGCAGGCGCGTGCAAGAGAGAGAAAGAGAAGGAGCGAGAGAGCAGATATTTATTTTAGCGAAGTCCTCTCTTGTTTGACGTCTGCGCAGAGCGGGAACTGCGTTACTGCGGCCGGCCGGTGCTCTGCCGACCCGCGCCACTCACCCATGCTTGTATAAACGTACATCGAGGCAATTCCACTGACACAGTCACAAACCGCGAGTAAGAAGCTTTTACGCACTGAGATCAATCTCAATTAGCTTTATCAGCAGGGAAATATTCTTTCGGATATTTCACAGTCACCAGAAACTCCCCCGTTTTCCACATCTTTACGATCATCCACACTAAACATGAACCAACCGGATTTCATAGCAATGGAACTTCTGTTCTATACGTTTAATCCCGGTTATTGTAGAAATATGTTCCCCTTTAAATCGAGTATCTACACCACATACATGAATAATCTACAAACGTACACAAGTGTAATACCAAGAAACCTTAGAATAGAAGACAAAGAAGTCGACGAATCACATACTACGTAATACTACCCTGTTCCTCTCTTTAAGAAAAGGACGGCCTTTAAGAAAAGTTAGTCTCTTCGAATCTCTAAAATTGCAAAAGAGTGCATAATCTTTATTTTTTTTATCAGGTGATCGAGTTTTCCCGGCTCGAATAATTGCCACCTGAGTTGTTTCTCAACCTCCGGGGCAGGAACTTCTAATTAAATTTGTAGCGTCTTACTTTTACTTGATTCTTTCAGAGAGCCTTGGGGCCTCTTGTGTGAAACGGAATAGCTAGATTGGCGGTGGCGGGTTACGAGCTTTCGAACTCCCCGATTCGGAGCCCCATTCGACCGCCCCACCGGACCCTTGCCCCGTCGGGCCTCCTCCACCCTATCGGGGCAGCCTCTACCCCGTACAGCCTCAGCTTAAAGGGGAACATACACGTGGTTCGATCGACCGGGCAGAGGCACACTCGCACGTGGCCGCCGCGTCGCAACGGAGTTTCGGCCCTGCACGAGTTTGGACTTGTGACAGCTTTCGGTTACCTCTCATCTTATTCTCTTTAGCTAAAGAACTCGGCGCTCCTGGGATGCTGACGCTTTGACGATCCCGAGTGGATGTTTCAGTGAAAAGCCAGGATGGAAAGACGCCCTTGAGGCCATGCGAGAGTCGCTGCAGGATTCGTACTTTAAGATTTAGGATAACTCTCAAATTTGAGACTCACACTTTTTTAGGGTTGCTCACTTTTAGGAGAAGGGATTGCTATCTTGAAGTACGATAATGAAAGTTGGCGCACAGGAAAGTGTTCGTACCAACCGATGTTGATCAAATTTATCTCTATCACAGTAAAAACAAAACACCCATTTTAGGGACTATACCTGTTTTGGGTATGCAACTTAAACGGGGGTAATACGTATTTTGGTCATTTTTCAAGATAGACCTATGATGAGCCACATCAATGGAAAGCTCTCGCCGAGACCTTTTCAATGATATGGCTCAACATGGGTCAATCTTGAAAAATGACCAAAATACGTATTACTCCCGTTTAAGTTGCATACCCAAAACAGGTATAGAACTACCTGAAACAGGTGTTTTCTTTTTATTGTGATCCTGGTGGTGAAGAGGAAGAATGTGTTGAATGGATGTCTCTTTAAGAGTCCATACGCTAAATCAACAGTGATGAGCTTTGGATGGACAGACAAATGAGCTATATTACGTGAAAATATCCAGATGGTTACCTCGACCATGTAAGGAAATAAATTGGTGATTTTGAGATCGCAAGAAAGAAAAAAAAAAATCCCTTCTTTGGTTTTGAAAGCATGCAGCTCAGCGAAGATTCGAGTGTGTAAAAACAGTTACATTTCTTACAGATCTTTCCTTTTCGAAGTAAATACGGTTAGTTTTAATTGAAACGAGACATTATCCACTCTCCGTATCAGGTTTGCGTTTCGCAAGACGGCTTGAAAAACTTAAGCCTCGACAGGTAGATATTGAATATTTTAGAGGTACTCGCCTAATGGAAACGGTACTTATGGATTAAATAGCAAAAGAAAAGAATTAAGCGATCCAGAGTCGATCACCTTTGGGTAAAGTACCAGTGATTTATTGTTAACGCGGCAAGCTAAGAATTCCATGGTAATAACACCCACTTACTCTGATTGGAAAATTGCCCTGGTTTTTCGAACAGGTCTGCCACCACCCACCGACCAAAAGCCACCAATCACATGCGCGCAGAAGGTGGCTTGCTTGATCCACTCATATATAAAGTTTTTCGGACCTGCCCAATTAACAGCCCCAGTTATTATCTCTAAAATCGGGTTGGGTTTTAACTCAAGGTCGGTGGGTTCTTTACAGGGTTAGGTATCCATGATGCCTCATCGAGTTGGCACTCGAATCCGTTCGGACCAAGTTCAGCTTTTTTATATATTTTTTTAAGAAACTTCGCTCCGTGAACAGACGGAGGGTAACAAGTGGAGATTTGCATATTGCAAAGTATTCATTCTCGTTGATAGAAGACGCATCATCGATATCTTTGAAAATTCTATTCGTTGCGTTGAGGTGAGGGTGACGATGCATATTGCAAGGAAGATTCTCTAATGCACAAATTTGCAAGACTTTTTGTTATTACGTTTCGGATTTGCAAAATAACCGGAAATTTAAAAAAGTTGCAAAAACAGATGCGCGAATGAGTCAGTAGTCTTACTATTATATTCTGATTGATTTGCTTGAGCTACAATAAATTCGCAACTGTTAAAAACTGCAGTGTTATCCACAAAAAAAAAGAAAAAAATGTTTACAGCTAAAGAGATTAAGATTTTTTACGGGTATTTGAATATATACGCATAATTACAAGACTAGTATTCACAAATTAAAGTCTTGACGGATTTCTTTCAACCTTTTAACCCTGAAGTTAAATGTTGATACTTACATGGAAACAATACTTTATTAATTTGACTGTTGGCACACCTATGAACACATTCCAGAATTATTATAATTTTCACTCCAAAACCCAGTTTTTATTGGCGTTTTGCAAAAAAAGAAAGAAAAAAAGATTTTGAAACAAAATGTGATCTTAAAATGGCATTCCATGAAAGAAAATTTCGTAGTCAAAGTCGAATACCTCATTTTAAAATGAGGAAGCGAGTATTGCAAAACGCAATCATATGAAGATAAATACTCGTATTCGAACAAACAAATGTGTTGTAGGCCTAAACTGATTTCTTACAATGGAGAGATTGAAAAATGATTTTATACATTGGTATTCTCCGGTCATCTGAAATTTCATCTGGTGCAAGAAACACAACATCTTTAAGGCTCTCACTGTGTACAAGTACAGTGCAGGACGATTATGGTACTCGCTTGTGCAGTCTCAATCAATACTGTGAGATGCTTGCCATTTTAAACACTTTTCTGCTACATTACACCCACATACCTCAACAACTAGTCATTATCCTTTGTACCCTCCAAAAAAAGATGGATCATTCCATCACGAACCCTCGGATTGAAGGTAGACTTACTTTCAAGTTTACTTGAGACTGACGCTAATACCATTACCTTTACGAAATGACCATGCAAATAATAAACCTCAATCTCTGACAAGGTGTTCCGGTCATTCCGCGCAATCTCGGTAGCAACGTAATCCTGCAACCCCGTGATGAAGCATATTCAAGATAGAGTGGTTCATTTTCAGCGGGAAAACGTTCAATGTTGCTTTGACGAGACAAGCGCGGGATTTTTAAAAGCGGCAATGAGCCACTTTTCAGTTTCTATTAAATCCTCCTAAAGTTCCTCAAAGGCGTTTGGTTCACAAGATTCTTTTTTAAATGAAACTGGACTGGTATGTTTATAATATCCCCGGAGGACGCTCAAAGAAGTCCGTCGTCAAAACTTATTATTTCCTTCTTTTAAAAAAAATCAATACTTGTGAAAAGCTGATCTTAGCTGTGTTTAATAAGCACGACAATGGGCCAAAAGACAATACGATTTTTGTGAGATCTCGTCATCAGCCAATTGCGCAGCGGTTCTGTTGGAATGTACTTTCACTAAACCATCCTAAGTAAATAAAGAAATAAATATTGTTGATTGAACGACTATATTCAAGCCGCAATCTTCATTACAAGTGGAACTTCCTCCACAAAACCTGTCGTGATGATCTTAATTGGACTTTCTGAATATGCGTACCGTCGATCTGGGTAGTCCGATAGTATCTTATCGGGAGGGGTGTCATATCAAGTTCCAAAATCGGGATTGCTTCAAGTTTATAACTTTGTGTCCTCGGTATCACGGCTGGTGACGGCTTCAAACTCTTTACGATCATGTTGCGGTATAATTTTGTGCCTTTCAATAATGGAGGCTCATGATGAATGCAACATACCGTATAAGTTAACTCGCACCGCCACTCGGGATAGTCTCATGTCATTCTTGTATAAAAACTATAAATCGTGGGATTATAGGAATTTCACATGAGCTTGAGATTTATGAGATATTAATATAAAGTCGCAATCTTACGACTACATTTGTATGAAATTCATTTAGCATTCTTATAGATTAATGTGTACATCGTATTAATATGTACAGTACGTCATATGATAAATGTATCAGTTCATTTATGTGCGTCGCGGTTAAATTGAACGGTTCGTCCCATTTTATTGCGGGTGGGTGGGATTGATATTTGTCGGAGTTTGTGACTTCGGTACATTCTTAAACTGCAGAGAACATCGTACCAGGTGAATGTTTCTAAGAGCTAAGCATGCCAAGATAATCTCCACATTTTCGGGTTGGGAAAGTAAACATTCGTGGATTGTCGTGCGCAGTTTTAATCCTTACATGAGAATGTCTCTAGGGTAAACTTTCTCTACTACAATAACCAAAACCGAATCGTCTCCTTCCGCGCGACACGAAATGCTTTCTGGATCAGTCGCGAAAATGGAGCATTTAGGTCCACAACGAGGTTGTTCGAAAGGATGTTGCCGAAAAGTTAACTTGGTCTTCTCAACTGACAACCTTGCACAAAATGCCTAGTAACTTTTGGGGCCGGCATCATTAAGAGCCGACGTAATCGAACCGGATTGTTGTCAATGCTATTTTGACCGACCGCGTACGGATTGAGTCGTCGCCCGCCTAAAAATCTCAGCACGCAAGGATGAAAAACTCACCTGTCAAAATGTGTAACACAACAATCGCATGGAGAGGGTTCGCCGTCATGAAACCAACACACACTATCACTTTGAACGTCACCAGATTCACTAAGATGTCAGTGTTGCACCAGCACAATGTTAACTCAGGACCGCTGTCCAACGTTGGGTGGTGCGGGGGAGGTTGGTACTGTAAACACTAGCACGTTACAGGGAGACACCGCGCACAGGGACACAGTATGGTCTTCACTCAGCAGTTGTCGGCAACTAAACTCTTCCAGGCGGCCGGCCGGCGCGGCGCGCAGCGGTGGTGGCGTCGGCGGGGCTCCCGAGCGCGCTTCGGCTCTTTCCGCCGTCAGCTGATGCGGTCGCGAGTTGCCGTCGGGAGTTGCGGGAGGGAGTGCCTGTGCCGGCTCGTACGGCCAGACACTGTTGATTCGCTGGCGGGAAGCGGCGCAGCTTCGCGGGTCCTCCCTCCCCTCCCGCGTTTCCTATCGCTGTCTCCGTCCGACCCGCGGCCGGGCCCCCCTTCCCCTCCGTGGTGTGCCTCACCTTTCCCCGCGGTGCGGGCCTTCTTCTGTGTCGCCTCCACAGTCAAATGTCCCCACTTTCAGTGACCGGTTTTTATGCCTAACAATCTTTGCAACTTGCCCCACCCCCTCCCCCTGCTTCATCTCACCCATCAACACGCTTCCATGTTTCTCGGATGGCATGGCATGGCGCTCGTCCAGAATTTTTGCGTGGAATCCCGGTTACGCCAGATAAAAGGCAATCAGTACACCGCAATAGGAAATTCCTGGCGTCGTTGCGCTTCAAGTGTCGAGTTTGGTCACTCTTACCCTTACAAGACGTTATTTGTTAAGCGATGACCGAATCGAGGAATGTGCGGACGCGGACTAATTTGTAAAATGCTGACTTCCGATAACGAAATGACAAATCTAACGAAGCCATACAAGAACGCAGTGGCTTGTTCGCACTCATGACTCCCCATCCCCGCATGCCCGTTAACATTACCAGTTTCCACAGTTTCTACACCACCAAAAAAAGACGAAGAAAAACAAAAAACAAATATCAAGGATTTGAAAATATTTTCCCTTTTTCATGTTTTAGTAATAATTTAAAAATTGTCACCACATTAATTTTGAAGGAAGTTCCTCGAGGTTATGAGAGAAAGCACAGATTCATTTTCAGACCAAAAAGGTAAAAAAATCAATGAGATAAGTTTTGTTTCCGTAGCTGTTTTCAGAAAAACTGAAAGATATTGGGTGTAACTCTTAGAAAAGTGTAGCATTACGATAGGCCTATACTCAACCATAGAAACTTATTGCCGCTATGTAAGTAATTCGCCGCTCACTTCGGTTGTGTACAGAGTTGCAAGTATCGGAAACCAATAAAGGCTGTTCCAAATTAAGCGGGATACCCAGTCTGATTGCGGTTGACCACTTGCGTGAGAATACCCTTAAACAATGTAATCACGCCAATTTTATGAAGATTTATGTCCTTCTGAAGACTTATTGCGGGCGCACTGATTTTTGAAGTGTACTCTCTTTGACATTGAAGTATTGGTACGTGCCAAAGATAAGTACAGGGCAAGAAGCACTTGGTAAATACCCATTAATACTCGATGACTCAGATTCATTCTAGCCCATATATCGTCGTATGTAAAATATTACCCGGCGTTTACATAATAAAAATAAATATGTTCATACTGGGAAGCACTAATCATAGACACGCTTATAGAGAAGCCCAAAAGTAGTTCATGTTTCAACGGTTTTAACGTGATTTGTGATTCTCCTAACTGGATGCACTCACTTGCCAAACAGGATTCACCAGAGTGTTACCGTTTTGTCACTGCAGAATGTATGAACTATCGAGGTAAAATATTCAAATGAAACGTATCATTTACAACTGATAAAAACTTACTACACCACATCATTCTTAACTGGTTATCACACTAGTTAAAATATGAAAGTCAATAATAAACTTAACCAACATAAGCAAAATAATTTCTTGTATATTAGGTTTCAGGATTGCAATTAAATATATTGAAATCGTTGGGAAAACAACAAGAAGTGATTTACAATATTTATTCGTAAGTGATGTAGAGATCTGTCTATTTTAATACTAAGACAAATAACTCAATGGTCATACATTGTTGAGGTTACTTTGTGTGATGTTGATTAGTTGTGTTAAGTGGTAATTTGTGTTGATGATAATCAATTGTACAATTTTGAGTTGATATTGATTTAAATGTAGTGATGTACCTATAACAATTATGTTTTTTTTTTAAATGTTGTAACATTTAATATTTAATGAACAGTGAAAGCTTGTAATGATGGTGATTAGAAACAGCGATACACAGGATTTTTCGAGGGTCTTTTTCTTGTGGGTGTTCATCCGTGTCAAATTATCAGAAACCGTTTACTTTCTAGATGAGAGCAAAATATTCAACTTCTGTGTTCCTTCCATATTTCAGGATTTGATGCCAGACCTATCTCAAACGCCTCACAAATTCAGCATAAAAGTCGCATATCTTTACGAAAACTTACACTTAATCTTCAGTTCGATTACATGGTCTGTCGGATTGCCTACTTTTGAACGTGTTGGAAAAATCCGGCAGGAGAAACCATAAATAGCCGATTTAGACCGGTCAATTCTTAGTGCTTATCTGGACCATGGTGGTCCACAGAATAGAAACTTTCGACAGTTGCATTTTTAATTAAAGTGTATATGACACTTAATTTTGAATAGTCATCCATCACTTTTTTCCACCGTTCATGACAACTGTGACCATCCGGGAATCGAACCCAAGACCTTCCTGGTTCTCACCCCTGAGGCTCCTTCGAGGGAAAGAATCTTTCTCAGGTAGACAGTTGGAGTTAAGATGCAATTTCTTAGTCTGGGAAGGGGAGATGGTTCCGCGGTGTACAACGGCTCGCGTTGCAGTGATTTTAGGGAGCAGTTTTGGCGCGGAAAGCAGTCACCATCTCTCGAGTGTGGTTTTATTATATTTCCAGATTTTTGGGATACAACAAAGTTGTTTCGTTATTGCTTAATTCGAGAAGGGAGGGAATAATATGCCGCTGATTGTCACACCACTTTCTCGGTCGGGTCGATATTGAGCAAATGCTTCTCTGCCATGTGCATCAATGAAATTACCGCAAAAAAAGTGATTTCTTATTTGTACACAAAATGAAGATTTTATAAAGGAAAAATAATCTCAACTCTAGTGATCATTTCCGATACTTTGAATTCATTGTAAGTT
>Ga0058701_10004920_pt1 | contig 10955 bp, 9 predicted proteins | sample AgamicOrMae_FD_97039 | JGI IMG/M metagenome (GOLD analysis project Ga0058701, IMG submission 97039) | Agave microbial communities from Guanajuato, Mexico - Or.Ma.e | ecosystem: Host-associated > Plants > Phyllosphere > Phylloplane/Leaf | place: Guanajuato, Mexico | collected 2012-06-04 | reverse complement strand
CAAGAAAATTAGGAGTATGGACCCCGTAATGGCTTGGTGGTTGAAAGCTGATGGCGCCAGTGCGTACCGTTTCCTGACCAACGCCGACTGCAAGTGGCCAGTACAGTTTACGAACCGATACTGGGTCATTGATGTGGGCAGTAATGGAGTGGGCTGGCTGTCAAGGCGATTCAGTACCGCTTGTCTTCTACCACTGGGCAAGACTAGTAGGGAAGTGAGGACTGCTGCTGTGTCCTACCTAGGTGCAATCTGGCCACCTAGTTGTGAGGTTGACTACGTAAAGATGAGTACGCACCCACGATTCTTGTTTGAAGTGTGGCTTGGTATATCGGAATGGCACCCCGAGGCAATGGGCGCCAATGCGAAAGAATGGACTGAACGAGTTGTGAAAAACTTTGATCTGGTATTAGAACTTTGCCCCGTTGGCACGCCGGAGCCTATGGCGATGCACACCGCCCTGCTCCGCATGGAAAACTGTGACGCTGAGCCTTTAATAAAGTATGCGGATTCCTGTGACTTGTGGAGCTTACCTAGTGCACAGCGTGCCGAGGCCTTTAAAATAGTTACCACTTGTGTGAGAGCATACGGACGGATACCAGGCAATGACGTGCCTCTGAGTGCCGAACAAACATTGTCATGCATGGACTGGGAATTTGGTCGCGGCCGTTATACAATGCATTCCGACCGAGCGAAGGAATTGAAGGAGCGTTCAAGGGAGACTCGACACCTGAGGGTTTCAGGCATCTTTGCAGGAGCGGGTGGAATGAACCAGGAAGGCGTGATCGGCCATCCAAAATTTGATGGATTATTTTACGACATGCTGTGGGACGAGCTGCTGGGCGTTGCGGCAGAAGTGGTAAGCCCTCACAACGTCAAGCGCACTATAAAAGATCATTTGTTAGAGCGTCATGAGTGGCTGGCATAGGCTCAGCGAAAAACAGCAATGTGACGATTGATGGTGAGACGTTTAGGGGTAATAAGCGTACAGTCGGAGAGCAACTATCATGTGAGGAGCTGTATCGGCGCATCACCAGCGCGTGGCCACACGAGCATGGGACAGGGTCCGAAAAACATGAAAATGATAAAGCCCGGCTCCTGCTCAGCGTCCCGGAAGAACATTACTATATTACATCTATAGTCACCTGTGGAGTGGAAAGTCGACTGCACAGGGTAGAAGGGGTCGAGAAAAGTCTAACTGGATTAGACAAAATGACTTGCGAGCTTAAGAAGAGCAAGGACGTTGTAAATCGGCGGACAATAATGGACGCCGATTATGCAACTTTAACATTCAATACACCCCCTACTCTATGGAGCTAGTCTTCAAAGCATTCAAGCAGGTTGGCGAGAAGATGGGAGCATCCAGTGATTGGCTGTGGTGTGTAAATTGGGTGTTGGAGTCGACCAGAGTGAGGAGCTTTGACTTTATCAGCTGCCTCGGGCATGACCCTCAGCGGTACAAAGCCATGCAAGGGATGTTTTTCGGGACTAGAGCTACGGATATTTACAACAATATGGCGTCAGAAGTGGTCCTGATTAGGTGGAAAAGGAGTTACCGCGAGAGGTTCAATGTGCGGTGCAAAAAAAAGCTCAGATTTCGAGTTCAGCTGACGCCCGTACCCAAGCGTCCTCGACGCCCGGTCACGCCTAACGGGACTGAACAAAACCCTGCTGATGTCACCCCGGCCCAAACCCGCCCTGCTGATGTGCCAACCCAGGCCGCCCTGCTAATGTAACCTCAGCCGAGACGACCTCAGTTATCCCAAGACCCCCTTGTATGTCCGGTGAGTCACGTGCTTTAGCACCCAACGAGACGAGACTGTCACATAACTCTGACCTTAGGAGAAGTAGCACTCAGATTGCTAATTGCTTAGCGCTAATCTCGACAAATATGGGTGGTTATCACGAGCATTTAGAAAGCACAGCGGATCAACGAGCCTTAGTCCCAAACCCCACAGTGTCACCGACCACAAATTTAGGTCAAGCTTGTAGTGCAAATAAAATGGTAGACAGTAGATTAACAACAGCTCATTTTATTAGAAAAGATACGGGTAGTTCTGTTCAGTTGTCGCAGAAACAGATCAAGCGCAAACATCCAAAGTGCGAGCACAAGTACCACAGCAAGGGCGACTGGCACACCTTCCTGAATCTCTTCGAGGTCTCCGTGGTGTCGAAGGAATGGACGAATGCCCATGCCAACTTCGCGTTTCTCAACTCCATCACTGGGAACGCGTTGAGAGAAATTCCTCGTTTGCCGCAGGAGTACCAATACCTCGACGACTACGTTAGACTCCGGGATTTCCTGTCCGATCTGATGACAGCTTGCGCATCGACCCAACTGGTGGAACTGCAGTTGGAGTCCAGGGAGCAACTTGCGCAAAACCGTCCACGAGTTAGCAAATTCGAGGTCAGTCAATCGATTCATTCTTGGTTTGTCGGACGAGCTGTTGACCAATGATCTACGCGGGAAAGCGTTAGAATTCACAACTTTACGAGCAGCCGAAGAGCACGCCACGCAACTGACGTACTATAACATCCAGATCGACCGAAAAAAGGTAAGCCAGGCCGACGATACTTCCAGCGACAGAGGATCCCAATTGTTCACGCGAGCAGCCCCATCAACCAGCTATCAACCATCCGATCGTTATTCGCGCTCCCGAATTCGTCGCCAACGCCCGGATCGACGCACACACGGACGGGTGGAGGGCTTACTCAGGTTTAGAACGGCTGGGGTACGTCCACCACGTAGTGAACCACTCGAAAAACTTCGTCGACCCGCTCTCCGGGGCTGATACGAACGCTGTAGAAGCTTACTGGTTCAGGCTGAAGGCCTGGATGAGACGACACGGAGTGCAGTCCAGCGCCCTCATAGACTCACATATCGACGAGTTTATGTGGAGGGAGGTGTACGCAAACGGCTCCCTGGGGGGTACCTTTGCCTCCTCCCTCAAACACCTGAGAGCAAAGTTCCCCCTGGCCTGAAAAACCTGAGGAAGTTCTCATACCCCCGTGCCGCTAATTTTTATTTCGGTAACGTATTCAAAATTAATAAAATTAAAAAATTCGGTAACGTATATTTCCATTTCATTTCGCTCCGTGCCGCTAATTTTTACTTCGCATACTATCTAAATTTGAAGTAACGAAACAGCCAGGGCTACCAAATTATCCTTAAAGGTATATTCCATAACAAGCGATGGGTAGGGGTTACGGCACTGGCGCCGTCCTGGGTGGTTAGGGGTAACGGCACCGTCACCCCCCTTCCCTTCTGCTGCGTTTGGCTTTAGGGGAGGGTGTTGTGAGGGAGTAAGTTGCATACGGCGTGGTGGTTTTGGGAGATTCGGACGTTTCGGCTGGGGATTCGCCCGGTAGGAACCCCTGTAATACCGGACCGGGTCAGGAACAGGTACCTAAGGCTCCTCTTGCGCCGGAAGTACACCCAAGCTTTGCTTCATTGCAGGCTAAAAGTCAGGTTTAAGTACAGGCTTAAGCACTAGCCTTTGCTTTAATAAACGCGAATGCGTTAGCATGGGGACAACCGGCTACTCCGCCGTGTGAGCAGGCGCTCCAGGGCCGGTCTGCTAGTCAGGGACTTGGTGCGGCGGCCGCGCAAAGCCCTATTTTGCCGCGGTCCCTGAACCAGCCGGCGCCAGGTATGCCGCTAGCGGCGGCGGCGAACCCTGCCAATGCAGTAGGACATCAAGCATCTTGTGATATTAGCCCCGTTCAATCCTAAACTTCCTCGTCAATCTTGGATCGCATACAAGATGCGTTCAGCTTTTGACAGGGCCAATGTGGTTCAGAACAAAGATATGAAAAATGCCCTTTTTGAAGTGATATCTTTGTTCCTGATTGAATGGCCAATTCATCATTTCCACCCAGCAAACATTGAAGGCCACTCAGTAACCTTCCATACCTTGGTAGCGGCATGTGATAATCGGCTCCGAGTTCAGGAATCGAAACGTTACGCTGCGTTTATGTTTGGAAATCAGGTGTTTATGCAGTGTCAGGAAACTGTCAAAAAATAGATTATAGATTTAGGGAGGTATGCGTCAAGGACTAATTTTGGCGAATATCTCGAAAGTGCTGGCATAAATCAACTGATCAGGTGATTCGCTACGAGTAGATATCTCTGGTAACGACACTTAAACTGAAGATCTGATAGCCAGGATTAGACACTGGGATCAGACGATAAGGGAGGACTCGTTTATGTTTGCGAAGGTTGGGTTTTCTTCTTTAGAGAGATATATAACATTCGCCCTTCGCCGATCTTTGCCGTAGCGACGAGTGTGGGTTCATCTACGCATGCCCATGCTGCCGAACCGGTGGTAGCGGTTGCGGCGGGTGGTAGCCTAGCTAGCGATCCAACTTCGCTTGATCAAGGTCACCGGGTTTGTCTCGCCCACGCTAACTAATAAGGGACCTTTCAACACGAATTCGACCGGTCGTTGCGACTAGTGTGGCGGGTTGCACGATAAGCGATCTTACAGGTTTAGGAAGTCGGTGTTTCCGCTGTCGGGGGGGGGGGGCATGTTGTAACTGTTGGCATGATGCTTCACCGCCGTCAACCACCCTTCATTCTGGCTTCTATTTCAAGAATAAGAAAAAAGGGGGTTATCATCTAATTATAAAAACTATGTCAAATCGGAGGGACCTGGGTCGCAGTTAACCACCTCCTGTACTGCACATCCCGCCGTGTCTTCTTACCGTACTCGCTTAGCTAATAACGCTCCAGTGACGTCAATCCCTCAACCTTTTTAGCGTATGAATCATGACGTGCTGTGAAGCGGGGAGGAGGGTTCGCTGTCAAGTATTCCTCTGGTAGTGGATGGCAGGTTAATTTATAGCGGATACTGGTAGAGCGTCGTCAATAATTCTTTAAATCTCTATGGCCTAATCGCCCGTTAGACGTAGTTCCTGGGGAGGTGGTTACGTGGGATGGTTCTCTAGTTAAAATCTTTGGGAACATGCTCCGTGATTTTTGAACAGGATTTTACACCTTTCAAGGGACAGTTGTTCATTAGGTTTAAGTCTGAACCAGCGATTTCGGGACAAATCTGGCTTAATTTGTTAGGGTATAAAGTGAGTCGGGAGGCTCGTCCTTTTCGGCGGAACGGGGGGCTAGCGTAGAAGATATTCTGAAATACGCTGGCTTCCCGGCTCGCAACGACAGCGATGATGTGGGTCAGGTCCAAGTAGCGGCATTGAACGCTGTGAGAACGCAGGCACTTGAGCGCTTTGAGCGGGACTTCTGTTTGGCCATTGACGCGTGTCCAGATAGTCGAGGGCCCGTGTTGGTTCCCAGCGTCGTGATATGCAGCATTTTGTCTCCGGCAGCTTCGGCACGAGGTCTTTTCTGGTCATGCGAGGCTACCGGTGCGTTACCACATGGAACCAGTAACGTCGCCGTGATAGTCGTCATCCAGCAAGGGTTTTGATTTCGTTAAAAACACAGTGATATTCGGAATCTACCCTTCGCTTCCTCCGGCGCCCACGACGACGTACCTTTCTCCTAAACTTAGGAATCGTGATGAGCAAGACCTGACATCGTCCTTTTCCCAAAAACGCCTCCGGCCCGTCCCCTTCCTGAAAATCCACGTCTCATCAGTGAAAACGCAATAGTAGGTAGCTTTTTTCCACGACAAGATAGGTCTGCATGAAGGACAACCGCATTTTAGCGACTTGAGGTTTCTCCCTCAGGAACTTGATACCGTTAGACATAACGTATGAGAATGCCATCAATGGGGTGTATAGTACCTATGAGAATGGCAGCGCAGTGTCTCCTTTCCACTACTGAAGCCGATCTTCCTTCGTCTAGGATTGACACTGACACGAAAAAAACACTAAAACATCAACATTGACAAAAAAAAGTATCATCACCCACCAATGAGCAGAAACCTACGATAATTAAAATGTAATACAACCATAATTACCCTCTATCCTCTAAATTTTATTGACTATTTATTGGGGGGAACTGCCATTTAACTTCTGGTTCTTAAAGCACTCATCTCGAGAAAGCGAAAACCAGGGTCAACAATAGTTAACATTACCGTACGTCGTCTAGCTCCTCTTGCAACATCTCTTAGAATTTGGGGTCTTGTCGCTCATATCCGAACTCTCCTGCCGGCGGGAAGTTGAAGACTATTTGGTAACAGGGATTGGTAGACAGGTGGCATGCTAGACCTCTAATGCAGCTCCTTAGCCATATTGCTATGAAACTCATATCTTCCTCGTCCAATAGTACGTTACGCAACACAAAACCGGTGATGTCACTGGTGTGGATTCGTGTTTACGCGCAAGCTTAAAATGGAAATGGTTTTTACTCTGGGAGAAAAGGCACTGACTACGGCATGCATAAATTAAGTTACTTAATCAATGACGGTATGGCGGCGCTTTCATAAAATATCTGTTGTCAACAAACGATCCAGAAATTAAAACGATTGTGTGAATATGGCTGGTATATATTTGCATCAGCTAGTACTTCTACTTATTGCCCATCACAATAGCTATACTTGTCGCGTGATATTGGCGGATGAAAGGAGAGTGATGGACATTATAAGAAGGAGGCGTCGTAATTTGCAAAAACGTCAACGAATGCTTCAGGTTTTCATTCGAGAGATTGTATTTTTGCCACACAACGAAGTTTGAATATTGTCCTCCTTGAAAATAGAGAGCATCGCGTGTACTTCTCGCGGAGTCCAATTAACTTTGGCCCTAAAACAAAAAAGCCAAAAGTGTAAACCTTACCAAAAGATTAGGAACCCGAATTTTGAACAACAATCATGCTCATTACAGCCTAGAATTGCCACAAGCAAGTATCGATGCTTTTAAAATTACCTACTTACATTTTAATCCGTCTCCAATCAAATCAGTATATGTCACAACATCTCGCCAGTCTTTTCAAGCACCTGTAAACAGCGATTTCCCGCTCTCAACATGGAAATACAAGTGGTGACATCTGTTTACGCGTGATTTCAACGGGTCATACTAATATCAGGAAACAGGTGTTATCCAATATTTGGAAATCGGGATACAACCGATTGGGGGAAAACCACGTGACCATTCCGAACAGGTTACAACGACTTTGGTCCACCCGTTCACGCAGAGTGACACTGGTGGTGATGCATATAACCGGTCCCCGGACGGCACAAGATATATTTTGTTCATAGAATGACGTCATTTTCTGATCACTTTTGTGGTTAGATGTGATATGATATCTTACAGAGGTTACGAATGCATCGTGTCACGGAAAACATACCAAAAATCTTTCAAAGATATTTCCATGACATCATACGATGTACGATTATCGACTACAGTAGTTTGCTCTTTGTGTTCGTTCGACATTTCTGTGATATCTCTGAAATATTGCGTAATGACATCACTTTTAGTCTGCGACTGATGGGCAAGTCAGGAAACATCTTCCTATCATCATCTAAAGGACAGTAACATCATCTAAAGGATGTTACTAGATACCACGTAATGATATTTACAATGATAAAAAATTCTCATTATATTGATTAAAAAATGTATTTGTGATATTGCCATGACATCTGAGTGATATCTTTTTACGATATTCGGACTTAAAATAATTTACGCAAATGGCTAAGAGCTGAGTGACGTCGCCATGACATCTGAGTGGTATCTTTTCACGATATACGGACTTAAAATAATTTACGCAAATGGCTCAGAGCAGAGTGACATTGCCGTGACATGAGTGATCTGTTCACGATATACGGACATAGAATAATTTACGCAAATGGCTTTGTGCAATGTGATATTGCTGTGACATCTGAAAGATATCTCGTCTTCACCATACAAAAACTGATAGTAATTTCGACAAATATCGCTCTCGGGATATATTAGGTTATCATCAGGACATCTCTAGATCTTTAGGATTGATATATATAGTTTAGCAAAATTTTTCTAAGGGACTCGTTGGTGTAGTGGTACGATATTCGCCTGGCAACGCACGAACCTGGTGTTGGATTCTTTGTGGTGGAAATAAGGGAAACTGGTGAAATTATCGATAACTGTTTACTTGACCTCCTATCTAAGCTGCCTGGCTAGACTCCGTAGTCACAATGACACGTAGTTACACCTGGCAACGCAGGTGCCATCGAGGTGCGTTCTCTGCGTTTCGCGGGAGATTCCCTGGCCACTTGACTTGGCCATTGTACAATATTAAACATCGACTAAATCCTACATTACTCCCTCCTTCCATTTGAGGAGAGGTTCGCCCTAAAATTGAAGCCTAAATAAATACCTACGAGAGATTCCAGTGGTTTATCCATACGTGGAGGTAAATCAATGGCCGGGCTCATTCAATACCGGTCTGGAATCAGTCAGCGCTTGAGTTTACCAAACACGTACCGTGAGAGAACCAACGAGGGTACGAACCCTTTAATTTATATAAAGCAACTTCGCGGGGACAAACTCTCACGCCTGGAATACCGTGCCTCTGAGGCCCTACTGGAAAGGGGTACAAAAAATCTAAAAATTCTTGGTCTGTGTACTGTGTGTCGGCCTCCAAATCCTCCCAAGAGGCTGATAGTAAGTAGACTCCGGATTCGGTTTAACAATTTCCTGGGTGTTATTGTTGAGGGCTCAGGGAGAGTTGAGTTCTTTAAGATTTCGGCGGGCAATGTTGAGGCATAAGGCTACTGACTTCAGTCTGAGCCCAACACGAATAAATTCGCCGATATTAGCTATTGAAGATGCGAGGTAGCACGCATACTTCACGCTTTCTGGCAGATTGAGGTTCAGTTGAAGCCAGTTACTTGCGATGAGAAATATCTCATTGTTCCGAGAATGAGACGTTATGGGCTTCGCCCATTTGTGCTTATTACCAAGTGAGGCTAACTCTACAATCACGAACTCCATTGCTAATACGAGCTCTTCAGCGGGGATTATTAACTTGATAATAGCTGTCTTCCGCTGGAACGGGATCTTTTCGACGATAGTGAGGGTGCTTACAAGGAGAGATGTCCAGTTGACTCCATGGCTGCTTTCAGCATCCATCGTGACGAGTACCTCTGAATTCTCAATCACACTATGACAGATTGACACAACCTTCTCTTGAGTGGCAGCCTTTGTTATGTCAGTTAAGCCTGTTTTCGACCTGGGTAAGTTTAGTAACCGGCTCACCAAGCCACAACCAATCAGAGCCGAATGGACATACATGCTGGGTTCTGCTATCCCCAGAACTTCTTCATTCATAAGGGTATTGAATACACCATGAGCTAGGGGGTAGAGATGAAGGAGCATTGCAAGAACACCGCCACATCCATCTGCAAGACTGACAACTACGTTCGGTTGTAACTTCCCCATCCGATCCTCGCACAGCATCTGATAGTATTTACTTGCAGCACTTGATCCTCGACCAATACCACGTGCAAGGTGAAATAGTGGTTTAGGTAGAGGAAGAGTCTCATCTATGCTACATCGGCTTTCGATAGATGAGCAATCAGAGCGAAGGGTTATTCCACCTTGAACTGCCACACAATCTGACTCTTGGTGCCCGACGATCGGAGTCGAATCCAGTAGCATCACTTCCGACATTTCACCAAGGTTTCTCGGTTCTGGAACTCGGATCAATAAGCTCTCCTCGATCCATGATAGGCGTCTTGCTATCCATCTGTCCTCGTCTGCGAAATGATCACCAGTGAGTTGAATGACTGTTTGATTGGAATAAAGGAAAGCTTCACATATACCGAGAAACAATTGCTTGGCCAGAGCATTGGCTTTTTTAGTAGCTTCGTAGCTCAGATCCATCCTTAGAACTCCGACCATCTCGTTAAGACGCTGGGTCCTCAAGAGGCAATCAGCCAAAGAATACAAAAAGTTAGGAATTAGGGCCACATGATGGCTGGATTTGAACTTCCTACACCAGGAAACCATGTAAGGGGTTCTGACAAAAAGATATGCTAGTAACCTCTCGAGGTCACATCGACGGAAGTCACTCAAGTTCACGAGATTTGTTGCCAACGGAAGGGAGTCCTCCACCAGTTCCGTGGTATGTCCTGTCGATCTAATTGAGTGTTTACGGAATGAGGAGCTTATCTTTACAGCTACTGCCAAAGATACCTCTGCATTTCCAGAACTGAATCTGGGAGGAGTCGTTGCCTGTTCCGGAGCTGGTTTAAGGGTTAGGATTGAAGGAGCCTCTATCCTCTCATGGGGCTCTGGTCGAGAGCATACTTGAGTCACAAACCATCAGCATCATCCGCTCAAGACGCACTGTATTCGCGCAGTTGCTGAAGGAAATCCCCGCATAGTGGAATACAGACTGGAAGAAAATCGTATAGTCCCCCTCATCAACTTGGTAGAATGTCATCCCAGATGTGGAGCACTGGACATGGCTTATGACGTGTAGGAGGGAATCGAAAATAGAGCGTTGACTGTCCAGTGGGGTCCGCAACCGGTGGTGGATATTACCCCTGACCACAATTGGTGCCAGATGTTCGAAACTCACCGGTTTGTCGTTCATCAGCTGATAGACAATTTTCGTGACGTTGTCTGAGCATGCTCTTTTGCTCCATGATAGAAGAGTCGCGAGTCGGCGCGTTGCATCGTTGGTCCTGGTCTTGGGGATATCTCCTATTGGTGATTTAACAACTTTCTCAACAACCTTCGATCCGATATAACTCCGGAACGGATCAAGGAGGAGATTCCTTATCTCGACTCCGTTGGTTAGATCTTCACTTGTCAGTGCTACGAGGATGATTGATTGATTAATCTTTATTTGTCCATATTACCTAAAATTAGGTTTCGGCATCGTCATTTTTAAGGGAGGACTTCAACTTTAGGTCTGTGGAAAAACTAGGGTCTATCCCAGCATGTGCCTTTTGTCGTGGAAAACCACAGAAAACCACGTACAGGATAGTCGGCATTCATGGCGTGAACCACGAGCCTCCCGAATGAGTAGTGAGATAGCGTGTATCTGCAGATTCACGCCCTCTTGT
>Ga0058701_10004919_pt1 | contig 10955 bp, 5 predicted proteins | sample AgamicOrMae_FD_97039 | JGI IMG/M metagenome (GOLD analysis project Ga0058701, IMG submission 97039) | Agave microbial communities from Guanajuato, Mexico - Or.Ma.e | ecosystem: Host-associated > Plants > Phyllosphere > Phylloplane/Leaf | place: Guanajuato, Mexico | collected 2012-06-04 | reverse complement strand
TTTTTTTTTTTTTTTTTTTATTTATTCCAAGTCCCATTTCGAAAAATTTCGAGCTGAAATTCCTCATGAAAATTCTTTAAGCACTAGGCACAGATCGGTTAGTATCAAGAGTTTTTGAAACGGGTCTGGTCTTCTCATCAAGGCAGCCTGGTCATTTTCAAAGAATGTCTGTGTAAAGCGAGCAGCACCTGTTGGAAGCCATAAAGTAGGATGTCTGAGCAAGATCCTTGCTGGCTGTTGAGTGTTGGCCACGTCCAAGATGGGACGGCGATGCGAGCGATTCGGTTCAAGTGAGGAGAGGTGCGAGAATCGGTGAGGTGCGGGTCAGCAGCCAGCGCCAGGAGCGCGACCCCAACCGGCAAAAAAAGGTCACTTCGTTAAACAAAGTGCTCTCTCTCCAGGTGTCTTACCTCATTCCACTTAACCACAGCTTAACTAATCCACCTGCCTTAGACGCGTTCGGAAACGGCACCCGAGGATGTTCTTATGCATGGAGCTCTCATAAGAAAGACAGAATACTCTTCGGGTGGTGTTTTCGAACGCACCCTAGAGTGGCCGCCGAGCGCAGACCTGTCCCACTAACATCTAAAGAAGAAATGACTTCAATGCGGACCGCCTGCTAACGTAGGCCAAACTCATGAAAAAAGAGCTCGTAAGCGGAATACGGCAGTTACCTTTCCACATGAGACACAACTCGGAGCAACTTTCCCTCAATTTCATTACTTAAGATATAAACCCATAACAGCCCAAAGTATTTGTAGTGAAAGTTAGCTTAAGAGAAATTCGAAGGATTTTTACCATTAAATTACGCAATTTTAAAAATTGGAATGTGTCTAAATTAATAGAATTCAGGTTTCCAGAGGGGTGATATTTTGTGACAATACTGTGAAAAAAGATCCCCTAAAAAAAAATCTGTGCCAATGGCATCGCTGGGCGGCAGGGGTTTAAGAGGGGGGCGCCCCGCTAAGTGGACGTAAAGTTCTTTCTTGGAGATGGCCAAGTCCCGTTTAACAAAAAACGAAGGGATGATTTCGAAACATCCATGAAATTCTCAGGATTGTTGTGCATTAGTTGAATTCAGTTGATAATTCCAGATTTTATTCGGCATATAAAATGACGATTTGTTAGCTATAGTAAATTGACGGTATTGCTGGAAAAACTTCAGCTCCCGCGGACCTGGATAGGCAAAATAGCAAAAAAGCGAGTGAATCTACAAAGCCCTTCTCTCGAAAGGGAGGCGGGCTTAAAAAGCTGATGCCTGTGCTCCTTAGCTCCGAGTTGCTACTCAACAATCAAATCAATCTGAAAAGCTCCACCTTATCGTGAAGACTACCGTGCGCCGTGTGAGGCACACAGCAATTTCGTTTACATTCCGCCCGCATGGGATAAAGTGGGAGGAGTCTGCGCAGACCGTGGCCCTTATCCTTTAAAAGACTCTTCAAAACCTAGGGAAGGACTGCGTTAGCCCTTTAGTGCTTACCGCGGACGAGATGACAGCATCGCACCACGTGGGTATGAGGATGATCGATTACCACGTCGAAGCCAAGCGTCTGCAGCAGAACATTCTCGTTGAAAACCAAGTCCTGCGCCTGAGCCTGGTACTCCTGCAACAGCAATTACACTTGAGTTTACTGAACACCTCAAAGCTTATCAAAAACCGCCAAGGACGTTGTGAAGGAGATCATTCGAGCCAGCAACCGCTTGGATCACCACTGGGAGGTAGTCCAAAGCTTCCTAGATTCCTCAGCCGTGCGAGGAGAAGAGCGGCTAGCTAGCTCCACCGACTTGGCTGCCTCCTAGATTTCCTGGATCTTCTCCCCCCCGCTCTCCTTGGGGATCTAGTAGAGAGCCTTACAAGGAGAGAAGCGACAGCTTATTCCCGCGCCTATTCGTGGAATGCATGAAACCAGCAACGCCGATTTGTGGGATGCCAGGGTAATGTGGACGCCTCTCTCCCTGAGCGGCTCTCTAGGATCTAGAGGGCTTTGAGCTACATTCAATTAGCGATCCAAGCGGTCGCTGGCCGAACTACGGGCCAGAATAATCTCCTCATTGGGGTTCCTTCGAATGCTAATGTGAAAATTGGTGGCCTTACCTCCGATCTGACGTTGAAGCCCGCTAGTTCACCCCGTTGAAGGCAAATCTGCGTGACTTTGATCACGTGCTCCAGCTTGCGGGGCTGCTCCTCCACTTTGGCCGCCAGGAACAGCGCCGCCGCCGCCATCGTATGTTTGTGAAAATGGGTGAACGAGTGAAACACGTAAAATCGGTGCATGTACACTATTGCTGTGTTGATACATAGTTGCGTTCTGATAGGATTGTTAAGGACAACAACTTCCAACAAACATACATACATCAACGCCCTTCCGAGTTGAAAACCAAATCAGAATACCAACAAAAGCGATCGAAATGAGAATTGACAAGAAGTCTAAGGGTAAGATTTATGCGGACTATATAGAAAGAGGAAGCCATAAAAATGCTGGAACAAAATGAAAGGCTCAGGCAATCGGTAAGAACGCCAATGAAAACTGTGGACTAAAATCAAATGACGGAGGAAAAAAAATCGGAAGAATGGCACAAAAGAGAGCACGGGACTGGGCTGGCCAAGACAAGGTGAACAAAACGGAAAAATTGGACTGACATTCAAAAAGAGGACAAAGAAAATACGATAATTTTCTTAGTAAATCAGTTTCACTGACTTTTCCGGATGCGCAAGCAGCAGCATCACTAAAAGGCTCAACACATGGGAGAGCACGATTCCGTAATTCGATACAATTATGCGGCAACATTCACTGAGTATCGACGCAAATGATTTGAGACTACAGACCGTTTGATCGTCATTGAACGACTTTTCATGAGGACCAGTAATTGAACTCAAAATGCATGAAAAGGATACACTTGTAATCGTTGTCCCATGTCCTGTATGAAGTTGGCGGCCTGCTGTCTGCACATGATCTCTTTGTCAGCGTCATATCCGCAATCTCTGCTTGGCGTGTTTGCGAGTTGTTCCTTGGTGAAGTACCATTTTTCATCAGAAGCCATTTGGTCCTGCATCGGGCCGGAGTGTGAGTTACTTCAGCGGTCTGAAAAGTGAAAGTTATCATTAAAATTCTTCCTCATGAGACAAACGACTTCTTTCTGGGTCTGAATGAAGTAACTCGTCACTAAATTTCAAATCAACGTTAACGAAGAATATTGTCACGTGGACATTGCCCCACGTACTTTTCATACTGAGTGAAGCTGTTTGTAGTTTGCGGTCAAAAAAGATATTTTCTCGCGGCTGATTCCGCAAAGTTCATATTAACGATACTACAACGACTTTCCACCGACGAGTCACACGGGAGGAGAGATAAATTTTTAAAAAATACGGGGAAAAGAAGGGACTGAATATGACAGACCTCGTGATGATATAATCTTATCAAGATGTTGGGTGTTCGTATAAATTGTTCGAAAATCGACTATACCTTGGTAAAACCTATATAAGGGCATTTAACTCTACTCGAAACGCACTTGGGAGACGTAGAGGTCACTAAGATTGTGAGAGTGCGTCAAATAAAGAACGAAAAATGTCTCCATCAAGATTAGAGACTTGTATGTGATGCAACTAGTCGACCGTTTCGGCTGGGGTACATTTTCAGAAAAGGAGCGAATGTGCCTCCTGATTTTTTAAAAATTCAATGTTAAACAATTTTTAAATGGAAATTATGATGAGATATTTTCCGACCGTTAGCTCGCTTTCACTGCACATTATATTATCATTATGATAGTAAAAATAATAAATAAATAAAATGGAAAGACTTTTAAATTTTTAAGTAAATTGGTCGTCTCTTGGTGACTCATTCAACAAAAATATGAATTAAAGCGGACAAGGAAACTCATTCGCACCATGTCATTGATGCTAGATTTGCTTATGGAAAATGATTTGGATTTCAATCTACAACTATAATTGCTCTCTTCAATGATAAATTACTTTGAATTACATGGCTTCATGCTTGAGTTTCTATTTCCATAAAGGCATGAACTGCTTCAGATGCTCAATTCTGGGTCATGAGATAAAATGAACTCATCTTCCTCAAAGACTGTGTCAGTGTCCAGGTATAATTCATCACAATACAATGATAAGTGGCCTAAATGTTGTCTTGAGGTATTTAAATCTCCACTTTGGATTTTTTCATAGGTTACGTTGTGGACTTCTTATTACTGGTTAGAGACATACAAAATTACGTGTTGAAGGAGCATTCTGAGTGGCAAGTGCAAAAAAATAGTTCTGGGAGATTGTTTACAATAAAATTTTGTTGCCTAACAATTACCTTAGAAAAGTAGCTTCCTACAAAATCCTCATGACAAAAGGCCAAAAGGCATTGGAAAAAGGGTCTATTTTTTTCGTTTTTTTTATAACTTGAGAGTTGCTCCAGAAAAACCTACTACACTATATTTTAAGCCTCATAGTAATATTCACATGAACTGAGCTGATGGTGGGATAAATCGCATTGAAATATCTTTCAGAAGTTGAGAACAGAATCAGATACTGAAAGCATGGAAACATCTCTTAACAAAGATGGATAGACAACTGATTCATCCTGAAGTTACTTTGGAGATAGCGTCTGAAAACTTTCAATCATGAATGTATCTTACTGAAAATAAAGAAAAATACATCTAATCTGCTATGGTGTTTGAGTAGATAGTTTTTCCACTTAGATTTAACTTCAATGCAATGAAACTTCATAATATCCCTGACTTTTTTTGTTTGCGATATGGTTAATGATAGCTCACTTGTAAGAATTCTTCTTGAAATAAATAAAGAACTTAAGAGTTTGAAATGATTTCCAGGAAAGCAGGGGCAACAATTGATCAAGAGAAATACATCCTGTACTCTGCTGTAGAAAAGCAATGCAACATTACTGATGGCTGAGCAAAATTTACGTACTTATATTGATGCCATTTTTCCACATGTGATAGAACACGGGAAACTGCTATATGTTGATTGTGTTCTGCACAGAATCTTGCGCAAAAACAAGATTTGCCTTCAGTTCTCTCAAAATTAACATGAATTTTGGTATTCAAACTGAAAGACTCTTTACACCGTCTCTGACAAGTGCACAACATCTGTGTTGTAAAGCTCAAGCTTTATAATGTATGAGAGACCTTGGGCCAGAATTTGATAACAAATCTGACAGCATAATCTCCCTGTTGACATCAGATTAACAAAGGACTAAAAATATAGGGTACTAATACAATAGTAAGAAGTAAATCATTTATTACAATTTGATTCAGTTAAATGTTGATACAAAGTGTATGTCTTGACGACTTGGTTGATCTTACATAAGACGCGTGCTACAAAGAAAAGTGGTGCCTCGCAGCCAGAAATAATAACCTTACTTCAGGTCTGCTGATTCTGATCATAAAATTACCGATAGTAAAAGTCTACTTCCTATGCTTCTTCTAACAAAAACAAGGCTTATCCAATAAGAGTTAACTTTGGATTGTACAGTAATAAAATCATCTGAGAGGACCCTTCAGGAATTTCTACATATGGTGTGTGGGCTTTCACATTGGGACTGATGAACATGATTTGAGTTGCGGGCACAATTACGAAGAGTAAATGGGTAAACAAAACATTTTATCAATTAATTTATAACCAAATGTGTTCAACGCTATAAGTTGCGCAATTATTAGAGATATGTAGCGATGACTGAAGTACTTGGGCTTGAACGTTCATGCGTTCAGCATACCCTGAGGATGGAAACTGAGTGATTTGAGGTTAAGGGACAGCACAGAAAAGCCGCAATGTCCATCGTAAATCACAAAGTAAATGAAAAATAGGCAAGCTAACCTCACTACGGGGAGGCCTAGAAGAATTTTTTAGAGCCTTGGAGCGATCGAAAACCTCACAAAAAGAAAGCAAAATGAAAGTAGGACGATGAAATCTAATCGCGCGCACATTTTTATCAATTCTGTTCATCTGCATCCTCGTAAGAACGGTAAACTTGTGTTGTGATCAATATGGCGTGGCATTGAATAGAGGACAACCTCACTGGGAATACGCATTGCCCTGTCGGCCATATCACGTAGAAATGAACATTCCTCGGAGATTTTTTGAATGTGGTGTCGTGTTAACTTGATCGAAACTTATTTTTGCACTGATATTGATGCTTTTATCCCTTTTTAGGCGAAAAACACTTTGCACAATCACTCTGACTTTCTACTTGGCACTGGCATAACAATACATGAAAAATACACTTTAGACGCTGCAAAACTTATTGCACTGTTGCGAGTAGGTGATCGGGTATTTGTTGTACCTTTTTATCATGGTAACATCACTTCCTACTAGCAAAGTTCGCAAAATTTTCTTTGGTAAAATACCATTTTTCATCGGCCGCCATTTAATTTCGTACAGACACACTCACAAGAAACTTCACAACCGGAAAGTGCAAAAAACTACTGTATATCCGGTCAAAACTATGTTGAGATTCAGTATTTCGTCAGTTTTAAAGAAGGATAAAACTTTATAATTACACCTTAAATTTTAATTTTATTTTCATTGTTTGATTCCAAGTATTATGTAGTGATTAACCAAAACTATCAGAAAATTGTTTGACTCATGATTCCAAATGTTCGTTTTCGTTTCAGGGAAGCCATATTTCCAAACTTCTCCCTCAGTTTGCGCCGTACCTTTGGACGTGAGAGTTATTACAACATTTTCCCGATTATGCGGGCAATTTTCGAAGGTTTTAAGGATTCTCCATGTACAGTAGAATTCTCACTTTTTTATTTTAAATTTTTATGAGAGACTGGATGCGGTTTTAACAGGTAATTAGAAAAGCTAATCTATTGAGGTTGAAAAGGATATTGTTTTGTCCCTCTCTCTTCCGCTTTTTGCCCCTCCTCCTCTCACCTTGATCGGCCTTTTTTCCCAGAAGTGGGGGTGACCGTCGTTTTCCTTGAAAACATTTCGCGCCACCCTCTTGAACCCCATTTTAAGAACCGCGAATTGTCTTCCTCAATATCTATTTCAAGAATGAACTTTTTATTCTTTCATTCATTGCGGATTGTTCTTTTTTTTTGTTTTTTAATGTGAACAAAGTTGCATTACGGTACCTTTGATACAAATTACCGCATTATTTCCGCATCATTACGCCTTGATATGCAGTTTCGGCTTATGAAACGCCTAAAAAGTAGATTAAACCTTAAATGTTTCTAACCAGAAATTTCCTTAAAATTAAAATCTTATTTATAATATCTGTTATTTAATATTGTGGTCAAACTTAAGTAACGCACTGAATTCATATTGTTTTAATTGACTCTTTTCTTTTCCACAGCTATTATTTGAACTGCCACTTTAATATGGCTGAAGCCAAGGCATCTGCTTCCACCCCAGCCCTGAGGCCAGGAGCGCAAGTTCACGCAGCCCTGCAGCAATCTTTTTGTCGATTCAAACATCATGTGTGTGGGATGCCCCGTCTTGAAGGATATGATTATTGCCAAAGGCATATACTGGAAGACAAGAATGCTCCTTATAAACTTTGTAGTTATGTGTATCAAGTGAATGGACAACAGTGCAACCAACCAGCACATAGAGGAGAACGACGAAGCAATGGGTACTACTATACTCACACCAGCCCCAGCCCTCCCTACACCCTTATTATCCACCACCTGAATGAATATGGAAGCAAGTGCTTTTACTTTGAAGAGGAAGATGGAAGAAAAAGGTCCACTATAGTCCTCAGTAGTTGTATCATTATGCTTCTGGCTAATATCATACCTACACTACAGTTTGCATTATTAGTAGTTAATCAAATGCTTGCAACCTGACATTTATATATGCTTACCATCACAATCATCTACTCAATACTCAAAAATGTGACGCTAATGTCAATTCATCCCTTAGAGCATTGCTGTTGAATTTGATCCTTGGCTGAGGTCAAGATTAGTCGCTTATCCTAAGTCCATGCGTAATGATAGTTGAATTTATGATTTCAAAAATAAGTCTACCTGTGTGACGACGGTAATAATTAGTTTCTTTTTTTGGTCTAGGTACTGTGTGGCCCATGCAAGGAGAGAACAGCTGAAACGACAGAAAGCGTCTCTGCGTCACTACCCTCCCCAAACCCCGGAATCCGTCTTAACAGGCCTCTCGCACTACGCACCCGCCGAACCTAAAACAGCGGCAGCAACAGCAGCAGCTGTGTCGGATCCAAATCGACCGAATAGCACGACCTCCGAAAAATGGGATTCCTCCGACACCATTGAAGGCTCACTGAATCCATTTGGTTAGTCCATAATTATGCTACCCCTCAACGCTGAGCTTTCCTCAATTAAGGATCTCTTCAACCAATACCTTCAGGATTTCCCGGAAATACGATATTTCTCGGAGACCTTTGTAAATAGTTTGCCAGCCCCATTTTTAACTCTCCAGTTTGGAAAGGGAAACAAAAGAACTGACGTACACACCATTCCTGCAATAGTCTCGGAAAGGAACATTTTCCCTAATGCTTTTCGGAGCTGTGTAAGGATATTGTTTTGAGACTGAAATAATGTAAAACTGACCTCTTTCCAGTGGATATCGATGCGAGTAAAGTGAATGCGAGCGCGTCGCGAATTTTGGATTATGCGAGTGAATCGGACAGCGACGTGGAGGCGGCTGTTCTGGACACGACGTGGAAAGGAGCGGATGCCGATGCAGACTCGAGTGACGCGGAGAGCGTGGACAGTCAGCAGGAAGATTTACTCAAGTGAGAATCAGAAATAGGCCTTTTATGAAACCAACTCATAAACCCTGAAACAAGCAAAAACTGTCGTGGGGAGTACCTTAACTTGCCGCCTTCGATTTTCTTGGAACTTTCAGAACTTTAGTACAATTATATGAAAAGATACCCAAGCCCAAAACTTACTGCCCGAATGCATTTTTTTCAATCTTTTGTTCCAAAGTTACGGAGGTTTGAAAAGATTATAGCGGTCAATTCTTTTTTGACTGCTGGTACATAGGTGTCAGTTTCGTAGCCGCAGAGATGGGCTTAGCGGATTTTTGGACATGAGGATATTTGAGGTGACATTGTATCTATCAATTTGATCTGGGCTTTTTTTTATCGTCTGTCGTTTTGTTTCAAAGTTACGGAGGTTTGTAAAGATTATAGTGGTCAATTCTTTTTTGACTGCTAGTACATAAATGTCAGTTTCGTAGCCGTTGAGATGGGCTTAGCGGATTTTTGGACAGGGAATATTTGAAGTGACATTCTAGTTTCTAGAAATGGCGAATAATTAGAAGATTGAGTGTGTACTTGGACCCTTATGCGCACGTACAGACTACCACAACTCGATTTACGGCCAGAGTTAACAGTTCGGAACATAAATGTAGTTTCGGCTCTTAAAATTTGACACAGATAAACCGTTCAAAAAAGTCAATTTTACATTTCTCTTTTGCTTTTATAAACTGAGAGCATTGACTTTCTCGAGACTCATCTACCGAGATTTTTGCGTCAAAGATGAATAATTATTTCTTGTCCGATTTTCAGGCATGCTGGCGTGTATACTTCTGAGGAGGCTATGTCGGTAACCAAGGATAAATTAATCCGGTTACAAGCGTTGTATATAGAGCAGTTCCGAAGGTTACAGCACATTTTGAGGGAACGAAGACGGAGGTACCTCCATACCTTGAAGAGAGAGAAGGAGACCCTCTGTAAGTACCCGCTATATTCCGGAAGCGGAAATATTACCAGCTTATTCATGAAAGGCAAAAAAAAAAAGTAAATAGAAAGGACCGCTGCCAGGTCGCCAAAATTTCCCCTCAAAAAAAAAAGTGGGATGGCGCGACTCTGTTTGTGCTGGAAATTAAATTGCGGTGAACTTTATTACTTGAAATTCTCTTATTCTGTACGCAGCCTTTACTCAAAATTTGTCAAAATTGACTGCTCAAAATACATCTTTTGTTTTTAATTTTCATGTTTATTTTTTTTATTTTTTTTTATTTTTTTTACTTTACCAACTGAGAAAATCTGGGCGAGAAGAACATTCTTAATTGCAGACTTATGAAGTTCCTGTACGTTTTGAGGTCCCAGGATTTATGCTTTCTCCACTATTTGGGAACCAATCCGCTGAATAAATTTTCGTTTTGTGTTTCAGGCAGCATTAGTAGTCAAGCCAGAACGTCTGCACGAGAACAAAAGCTTTATGCCAAATTGAAGGCGCTGAACAGGTACCATAGGCGGAATGGTGTCGAAGCCGTGCTCCACAAGAAAGCAATGGAACGCCGGGCTTCGGTAAGTTCTTAATTTATTGATTTTATTCGTACGCAGCTAGAGAGCCTCATAGGGAGAGAGGCGACAACTTGTTCCCGCGCTGTGCGCTGATTCGTAGGATGCATAAAACTAGCAACGCTGATTGGTAGGATGCAAGGGTGACGTAGCAGTTGACGCCTCTCTTCTTCTGAGGATCTCTAAGCGCAGCACCTCCCACAAGAATTAGGAAAGAGTCCGAAAATGTAAAAAGGCCGACAAAAATCGAAAGCTCCGTCAACAGACCTCAATGAACGTAATCAAAGCCTTGATGCATTCCTACCTCTGTAAGTACAGAACGCGTCCTCGTCTTTACTCCTGAGACGCCCACCTTTTCTCTCTCTTTTACCCACTAATCGTTTTTACTTTCTAATCAATCACTCGATATCTTCAAATCCATTTTTCTAATCGCTCCTTAATTTTTTCAAAAAGTTACTTTTTCTACCTCACGTGTTTCTCTCTCGTTCAATCTTTCATTACAATTCGAGGACTAATTATATTCAACCGTGCAGGTCAGGTTAACCCTGTACCGCCCAGCGATGCCGTTCGGAAACACAAAATTTAATTTTAGAGGATCTCTTTTGTTCAGTATTGTCACAATTTAAAAAATAACGAACCTCTGGCAACCTGAAATTTAATAATTTAGATATTTTTCAAAACTAAAAAAAAAGCTCGTATTTGATG
>Ga0058701_10004916_pt1 | contig 10957 bp, 3 predicted proteins | sample AgamicOrMae_FD_97039 | JGI IMG/M metagenome (GOLD analysis project Ga0058701, IMG submission 97039) | Agave microbial communities from Guanajuato, Mexico - Or.Ma.e | ecosystem: Host-associated > Plants > Phyllosphere > Phylloplane/Leaf | place: Guanajuato, Mexico | collected 2012-06-04 | reverse complement strand
TTGAAGTGGGTAGCTGTTATAAGCGCCAAAAACCACAAGCGCCAACACCGCAAGCGCCAATCTGTAACCGCCAAACGAGAAAAGTCGCAAACGCCGAAGTTCTTAACCACAATACTACTAACCTAACTTAACTGAACCTAACTTAACCTAACCTAACATATACGAACTTTGGCGTTTGCGACTTTGCTCGCTTGGCGGTTACGGACTGGCGCTTGCGGCGTTGGCGCTTGTGGTTTTTGGCGCTATCGAATGCCCCCCATTTGAAGTCACAAATTTTTTTTACGCTAAATCTCAGTCAGTTTTGACAATTTTAAACAGACATAAAAAGTGACTTCTCCGGTGGTCTTTGTACTGTACAATAAATCAATCAGTTAAAACTTGATAGTCACAAAATCGTAAAAGATTGAATGGAAGGCGAAAATGCAACGTTTAAAAGTTCTAGTGAGGTGTAAATTTCTCCGAAACTGCACTTCTTGTTTAGTAAACATGGCGGCTGTAAATTTCTCTCCAAGTTGGCGTCCATCATAAACTAAACAAAAAAGCGCATAAAGACGTCATGCTCGGAAGTGAAGGCAAGCCTGCCTCCGATGGCCGCGCCGCCTCATGGCGGTCTGATCTGTTGGGCCAACCCTAAGAAACTCTCCACCCTTGGCTCCGCAAAGTTCCAACCACCCCTTTCCTCTTTGAGCAGCTCATGGCAAACTTAGAAAGACATATTTCAGTTCTTCAGCTAGCGAGTTCCGTCACTGTGGTAAGACGCAGTGTGCGCCGCCGCAATCGCTGCCGCCAGGCCAAAGACTCAACAATGGCGCTCTCAGTTTCCTTGCCCAGAGTGATTGTCATGAATTATTTATCCATGGCGAAGGAAAACTTTGCGTTCCAGTACAAAATGCCTGTTATATCAACCGTATTTTAATTAACGCCCCCTGTTCTCCTCCTCCCCCTCTCCAGGAAATTTAATCGAGTGCGGATAACTTCACCTTAACCCCCGCTCCAGCCATTTCTAGCAGTTAACACAAACGCTTAAAATCCTTTACAGATTTCGGATGTTATTGTTCATGTATCGATAGTACTACTTGACCGTGATTTTATCTGATTGTAGCGGAAGTTGAGGACCAACATCCACGGCTTGGAATTGCATCAGCAGGACAGGGTTCTAATGAGAGATCTACAAGGGCAGTCGATTGAAGAAAACAGTCATCCTTATATGGGGTGTAAGTACCCGCAAAATCTTTGAGGATATTCTGAAATGACTATGCAAACCGCTCGGCATGAGTGTTATGCGTTTTTCCTACCACGAGCGGCAAATGAAGCACTCAGCCTGTAGTATGAAATACACATGACATCCGTGACGAGCGGGTTGCATACCTACTTCAGAAAATCCTGAAGAGACTTATACAAAAGACTTTGTTAGAGTGAATGTTAGGTAAGGTTAGATCAGGTTATTCAAGGTTAAATCAAGGTCACTTACAGTTAGGCCGTCTTCGGTTAGACTTGTTTATAATAGGATTGGTAGTCTAAGGTTTCTTTCAATTAGTTCAGTAGGACTAGGATTTTTTAACAGCATAGATCAATCACTAGTTTATTGGCAAATAATATCGAACCAATCATATGTGCTCCACTTCAGTTTAGCCTGTTTTTTTACATTGAGACAAAAACATGTACGTTCGATAAGATTTTGCTTCGTTGTGTGCTTAATGCCTCGCTTTGCTTTTGTCGGCTAATTGTATGTCTGATGCCGCTTCTGTTGCCACCGAGGAATGGTTATTGGTATCAGGTTTGGCGACCTTATAGCTCAAGCTGGCAAGGTTAGATTTCTGAGCCTCGCTTCGCTGTCGCTCCGCTCGGCTGTCGCCAAGCCTGATGCCACTCATCTTTTGGCGCCAAAAACTGCCGCTGGCATCAGGCGTATGGACCGTTAAATTATATTTGTCTGCGTCAGATAACGTGCCTTGAACTTCTCTTCGTGGCGGAGGATGTGACGCAAACATTAAAAAACGCTACATTTAAAAATTACAGTTTAAAATCAACAATATCTGCGCAGACAGTGAAAAGCTAATTTAAGATTGCCAATGCACCGCCATTTAAACAAACAAGAGGCTCCGACATGATGAGGATGTGGCTGCTGCTCCATTAGCATAACGTTGGAGGGGAACCCGTCTTCCCTCTCCTACCCCCTCTCGGCCCCTCGGCCCCCACCGCTCTCCGCTCCGCCAATGGTATTCGTCGGGGGCCGGGCGTCCACTAGGAGGGGAAGGGGGGCCAAGGGGCCTGAGATTAAGACCTAGCGCGCCGCAGCGGTGGACTCCCCTTTTCTTCTTCTACGATGATGTGGGAACCGTATCGGTAATACCTCCCCCCGCCCTTAGTTTAACAGTAAAACAAGTTAATTACAATGATGTAATGTTAACATTTGCTTCGATCGGTCTAAGGAAGAAATGTACAAGGTATATAGCATGTCTTGTGTTTTGTGTAGGGAATTTATTTTCCAACCGAAACGTTCTTATCTTAATCTCGCCTTAAATAACCTACCGGTAACCTTACCTGTCATAATCTTGCTTTAGCTTGACCACCGGTATTTTCATAAATTGTAGGATATATTGCTTTTTTTCGTCTCATAAGAATAATTTGTTTCAGAGGCTCGTTGTGATAAGATTTCATTGAAAAAAGTTTGTGTGTTTCCTCAATTTAGTGCCGATGAAATAAGGGAGGTTAATTCGTGTTAAGTAAAATTTACCTGTTTTTATTCAACGATTCAATTTGAAATTTTCAAAAGACATTACTTGTAGTAACAATATATTTATAATAGATATATTTTTTTTTAAATCACCATCTTCTAAGACCCTGCCTTAAATATTCAATCATTTTTTTTAAATTCAATCGGCACTTAGCAGAAAAAAAACTCGTAAATGTTCAACTGTTTTAATTCTAAATATTTGGGCCCTACAATGGTACATTGGTTTACACTAATATAATTTACCTAAAATATAAATTAAATTAGGTGAACGTGTGTTCGGTTTGATAATAAAGGCAGATTACACTAATATTTTTAGGTTAGATTACACATGTAACTGAGATCTTTCGCGTTCTTGAAGAGCCATTTACACAGTTAGCTTTCTCTCGAAAAGTGCATCGTTTGGCTTTATTTTCAGTCGAGCAGTTCTTCTATGAGTTCAGAGTGTATGCCCGCCCATGCAAGCGACAGTTAAACAAGACCCAAAATATCTACCTAACCTAGAAGGTTCGATATCGCGAATCCTCTCAGTGTAAAGAATAGTACGTACAATCAGGGTAGAATACAAGAATGATAAAATTGAGCCTCTATACCAGTAACTTGGAGAATAGATCTGGGGAAAGTTGGCCCATACCTGTATTCCAAGTCAATCTTCCTCGATTCTGGCTTTTCCCCTGTGCTTTTGATGACACCATCAAACAGTCATCAGCGATGACGCAGCTTAGCGTTGCTGGGCCCAGCTGCCCGCCCGTAACTGCCTAATGCCCCTCAATTTGTTTGCTCCTGCCTTTAATATAGTTATTTTGTGCTTGCGGATGTCCTATTTATGATCAAGACTGGCCCTCATTTTCACAAATACAGTTTTTATCCTGTTGAGTCGAGTTTCTCCTTGTCAGGACTGACTGTTTCCTACTTTAAAAGGGAGCTCTTGGAGAAGTAAATTCACTCTTAAAGATGTCTGTGGCATAATTTTTTTATGTTGCATTTTCAACCTGATGAATTCTATTTTTTTTTTCGATAACCAAAACGGAGCGAACGGAGTTTGTCCCTCTTAGTTCTAAGTCCACTTTTTTGAGTCCCGACTTGGACGTATAACCGAGATTCCACTGTATTTTCTCTTCTTTTTGAGCTAGTGGGCCACATGACTTAGAGGCAGGTACGTTTTTAGACCGGGTTCAAAGTGAGAAGAGAATGGGCAATTAATGAATTAATGCCGCTTGGCGGTATGTTCTCGCCGCCGAGAAGTAAGCGGTACCAGGCTTGCCAGCTAAAAAAAAGAGAAAAAACCTCTTACTTGTCGGTGAAAACAGCTTGCCGCCTAAGAGTAAGCGGAATCACGCTTGGTTAACTTAGGTTAGGTTATGCCGAGCCCTATCGCTTCGCTCTGCTCGAATCGACGGACAGTGTAGAAAGAACAACAACAAGAGGGTGACTACAACCTCAAAAATTGAAGGTCCCTAGTACTTGGTCTCCCTCTGATATCCACAAAATAACGGTATTCTTTAAACTTCTGAGTTTAAGCCAAGGTTTCGACTATTAGGATTATGATTATCGCATTGGTCCCGCAAACCTCCGCCGCCGCCGCCTCCTCGGCCACCTTCGCCACCGCTTCGGCCACCTTCGCCACCGCTTCGGCCTCCTCCGCCACCGCTTCGGCCTCCTCCGCCGCCTCCTCGGCCACCTCCGCCGCCTCCTCGGCCACCTTCGCCACCGCTTCGGCCTCCTCCGCCACCGCTTCGGCCTCCTCCGCCGCCTCCTCGGCCACCTCCGCCGCCTCCTCGGCCACCTCCGCCGCCTCCTCGGCCGCACGATCTCGCGGCACGTTTCTCGGTACTCTACGTGCATTACGTGCTACGTCACGACGCTATGGCGAGGCGAGGTGAGGCGTGCTCGCCCGGCTGGCTAGCTGTCTCGTGATTCGGCAGGAATGCCAAGCCAGACTGACTGACGTCGGACTGATACACGGTTCAACCCACTCTGCCTCCAGAGACAACCCTTCAATTTTTTCTCAACTCGATTTATTTACACAGATCTGAAGACGTTCTCCTGGTCATTGTGGGTGGTGTGCTTCGTTGAACGTTCCAATTAAACTTTTTTCCTTATTTTTTTAAGTGAGTCTGCGCTTTTTATACCCTATGTTCGGTCTTATTTGAGGATACATTTGAATTTACAGGTTTACGTGAAACTGTAAAAAAATCTAATCTGGAAAAGGTCCCATTCACACTTACTGCTGCCTTTGGAAGATAGATGATCCAACCTTCAAATTGTGAGTTTGCTCTTCAAGCAGGATTCTCTACCATAAATTTCATTTTCTCCTATGCTCCACCTTTCTTTCGCCTTTCTCCCACCTGCCTTGCGCTGAGCGGAGCAACAAAATGGCATAGGAAGCAGGTATATACATTTTTGTGGCAAGGAACAAACGGCACTTAACCTCTAATATCCTAAGTTAACCCAATTTACTAGTGATTAAGCCGGATCAAATCCAGACAGTTAAAACTAGCCTCGGTAGACAGTTCTACACCTGTTTTAGTAGGAAGTAAAGCAGGGGAACAGCGTAGTTTTGTTTATTTTGAAGACAATTCTATCAAAAACTGTATCAGTTGAGAGCTCTCGCCGAGGTCTTTTCGTTGTTCCAAGTACTGATCGAGGTATCTTAAATGTATAACGTATATATTACACCCTTCTCCTGTTTTACTTCACTCGGGACAGGTGGAACTACCTAAAACAGCGGTTCGATTTTACTGTGCACTTTTTCATCAGCGGCAACAGTCTTTCAATAGGCAGCATCAGGTTTTGTGACACTACGTTGGGTGCCCTATGCGTCGCTCTGATATCGCTCTGCTCAGCTTTGCGACGGAAAACATAAACATGTGGGATAACACCTCCGACAGCGTTAAACATTTTCATTTCGAGGCGTTATCGTAACTATTCGGGTTCAAAGTCGGCCAACATGTTCCTCGCATATATCCGAGCTTTAGTCGAACCTGTGGCTATTGCTGTGTTAATGAAAATAATATCGCCCAGCGTTGAAGGTACTTGGGGAGGGAGGGGGGCATTGTGTCTGTCTTTTGTTCTGTCACCTCCGTGCCTCAGCATACTCACGCTGACCGCATTAAGTGTTATTTTCACATGGGTATTTATGCGCCGTGGTACTCGACGGTGCGGGCCATGCACCTTAGCGCAATCTCAAAACAAAAATAAGTTTCAAGAGCCTAAACGGTCATCCACGTTTGTTTTCAAGTATCTTCTCCTCTTCAACGACATAAAATTGATCTTATTGTTTTTGTTTCCTCTAGGTGCTATTGTTGGGCCGACCGATGTTGTAGTGTTCTGCACACATACTGAGAGTGTTGGACTTCAATCAGTCTGTTGACCAATTTTGTTTTTGATTTCAGAGGGTGGAGGGCACCAGATGATTCGGTAAGTTTTCGAACATCATGTTCTTGAAATGTTTGTAAAAGCGAGTTACAGAGCGGTTGTTTATTTGACCAACTCAAGGACGTGAATCCTCTAGTCTTAACGGCAAAGGCTCAAGCTTTTGTCCTTGCACGACAAGATTTTGTGATGAGATAAATTAGGGTGGCAAGCAAACCTTGAATCCTGGAAACCCTTAAATCAAGATTGCTAGTAACCAAGGCCAGAGACCCTAAATTCCAAAGTTTATCACAAACTCATTTTCCACGCGTTCTTTACCTCTCCCTACCTAACTTCTATTTTAGAGGTAAAAAGATCGAGTATAGTGCTCAACGTGGATGACGTCCGTTAGCCAAGATGTATCATAGCCGAAACCATAAGATGTACAGGGGAAAGTCCAAGACAAGAAATGAAGCTCCTTATATGGAGGTGTGAATAGGAAAGTTATGTCAAAATACAACTCGCCGGGCAGCACTTATGGGGCGTAAACATTATAAAGTACGAAAAGAAGTACTCCTATGGGTCTTCGTATAGGGTTAAAACAGACAAATTCCTTTGTACGCTTATGAGAGATACTCGTAGGTGCGTCATTTCTCTGAAATAGATAAAAATAAAGATAAAAATTACTTTTTAAAACTCTGAAAATTAATGCACGAGTGATGTGTGCAGCGGAACAAGGGCCCAAGAAAGAATCCATTCAAGATTGAAATATCCATTAAAATTTCCGGTTACTCTGAAATTTGACGTGCGTATAAAAAGGGGGAAAATCAATGGGTTTTGCAGAAATGTTAATTTTTTGCCGCGGTCTTGAAAAAAATTCTGGCACACTGCGATGGCTGGTAGTGCAACAGACTGAGAAGTAATTATTGTCGCCAAAAGCTGCATCTATCGATAAAATGTGTTAGATGATAAGTGATTTGTTTTCTTCCTGAAGATATGATTGGGAAAGCATATGCATGTGGAAAATGAGCGTTTCTAGGCGCTACCTACTGACGCGTACTTTGTCAGAGTGAGGTTGGGTAGGTCAATTCAGCGGCTCCGTGGAAGCCAAAGTGTAATACATCCAGCCAAATTCCAAGGATCTCCGCGATTTTGCGAGGCTGCGCACGCCATTTATTCGCGGATTTTAACGAGGAAGCACTGACAAACTAAAAGAAAAAACAAACAAAAAACAAAAAAAAAAAAACTACGGAAAACAAAAACTAGGAATTCTCGTATTTGGCCTTTTTTATTTTTATTTGCTTTCATACGTACATATTTTATTGCAAAAAAAGGCTCCCCTTAATCTTGACAACAAAAGCTATTCTGGCACTAGTTTAATTTTGTTTTTCAGAGTGAGAAGAAGCTATGTGTTTGGTAACAATTGGTAGTCAGGAGCATTATATTGCTTTATTTGTTTTACACAATAATGCAATGTTGTAATAAATTTCATTTGAAGTTTTTGGGATATTTATTTGCAAGGATATTTCAAGGTTTCCTTTTACTGGCAGTCAAAAAAGTATTGACCGCTCCATTTTTTTAAACCTCCGTAACTTTAAAACGGAGAGAGATACGTCAGAAAAGGACGGAGACGGAATAAAATCGCAAGATCTTCAAGAGATCAATCAATCTGATCTTAGCTTTTCTGTCGTATCTCGTTTCGTTCCAAAGTTACCGAGGTTTAAAAAAAATTGGAGCAGTCAATACTTTCTTGACTGCTTATTGTACCGGTACAGCGCTTCGATTGCTTCGTTTGCTGGACCAATATCCACCTCACCGCTCACAAGGTATTCTAATTAAATTTTATTTTAATCGTATAATCAAAGAAATTCTTCTCGGTCAGCCAATTTCGAAGCGTTTATTTTCGAACTCCTAGTTTTAAAACTGAATCCTGCAAATCTCATAGGCAAAAATTATTTAGTCTATATCAAGGGAGTGTTTTTAACAATATAAAAAGACAAACACACCGTTTTACCTTAAAAACAAAATGCAGCTTTTGAAATTTACCGTGTGAGCAAAACCCGGTGTGATTAACTTTTTTTCTGCGGTCGCGAACATTCCGTAAGAAGCGTCTAGTATTTTATGTTCACCGAGCCATTTGTGACGCCTCTTGAGACGTATTCATCCGTGGCAAAACAAAAACGCCGCGCGACCATGACTGAATCTAGATGGAATGTTTTGACGGTATTTTTTGGGACTTGCGACAAATCTCCTAGTCATCGGTTAACTGGATGTCAAAGTAGCACAAGAGTTCCGGAAACTTGAATAAGAGAACTGTAAGCCGAGTGTCTTTTTTATTTCGCCGCACTTAGGGGGAAAAGAAAACTTAAAAAAAAATATAGTGTTTGTCCTGCCCCTACAATAGATTACTCTTGTTTATTCTCTAATGTAACACTACATGGTTACATAGCTTCTTTTTGAGTGGAAATAATTTTTTTTAAAATATTTACAAACCTGGAGTTAATATTAAAAACCTACAGCATTCCTTTTCGTTGAGCTAATTTTTATCCCTTATTCTGCTTTTGCATATGCCTAATTTCAAAATTCAACTTTTGAAGAACAAAAAAAAATGTTTAAATCTTTTGCTTATTGGTACTTCTTTCAAAATGCGCATGAAAGTTAAAGAGATACTTGAAATAGATACTTGAAACAAAGTATCCATCTAAATATTTGTGCGGTTGGAAAGTCAACGTTTCAGCTTTTTTTCGGAATATTTTGCGTTTTGAAATATTTCTTTTGAGATTGAAACACGATATTTTATCATTCTGTATCGTCAAACGCTGACTAACCTGTATCGTTTTCTTCGTTAGTTAACGAATTTAATGTCTTTGTCATAGTTACTCTGATCACCGCCTTCCCCCAGCTCTTAACGCTTTCGTGGCAGAGGTTAAACCATATATTTAGAGCATGGAAGTTTTGATCCGGCCCATTATGTAAAATTTACAGAAAAAAATCTATCATTACCAAGCCGAACGTTCTGTATAACCAATTAAAATAACCTAATTTGAAAATAGTAGGAAGTTAGGTTGCGCAAACGGAACACGTGTTCGTGATAATCTCCTTCAAGGGCTCCTGATTATTAGGGTAGAGACTAAAAAAATTTTGGAGGGTTAGGGGGTGCAGAGTGCCGCCAGTTCGAGTACTCACCAAGTTTATTGTAGATTATTAGACATTTGTAGATCAGAGAGGATAGGTAGGTGTACTATGAGCGAGTCTCCGAGGAGAACTGCCGTGGCGTACCAACATGCTTTGTCCACTGCATCGTCTTCGCTGATTTCATCATTATAACCGGATATCGATACTCCGCGATCTCGGCGGCGCGCTCATTCAAATATTCCAAAATTATACCGTAACATTATGTACTTTGCACACTCTCTATTTTAAAAGTTCCTTCTTCAGTTTTCATCATTGTTCAACCTTCATTCATGATGAGGGTCAATAACAAAACTTTTCAGGTTAGATTAACTTAATTTGGATCAAACGAGATCAGGTAATATGCCTTGTGCCTATCTTCGCTAACGCTCCGCTCGTCTGTCGCCAAGTGAGAATTTGCTTTTGGCAGCTGCCCGGCAGAAAGCTCCGTCGGATGAGGCGAGCCTTTAGGTGCATCTTGCCGCGCTACGCGGTTTCTCCGCTCACAATCAGCTTGATAGGATGGAAAATTCAACCGTATTTTAAATTTACAGAACGGCACTCAAACAGAAATCTAGGCCACATTTTCGTAAAAATCAAGGTTAAAACGATCGGTACTGTTTCAAGCTGAAAATGTTGGGAGAGCACCATCTGTGAGACAAGCACAACACGTGTTGACAAAGACGGGTGATGGCAGAGGCGCATCGCGCCTTGGAGCAAAGAGGACAAACAATCAGCAGGTGTTACAGACTTAACACGTTGGTTACTCGTCAGATGTTATGATACTCAGGGATAAAGAAACCGGTACGGAACAAGTGTTTGACTTTGGCCTCCCGGTCTTCACCGTTCTCCTTTTTTCCTAAACAAGTTATATAGATACAATTTCGACCTTTGCTATACTGTACATTAAAATGTGGAATTTTCCATCTCTTCACAGTTTAAAAAAAAACGGAACACCTGTTTTAGGGGGTTCTTACCTGTTTTGGATGTGTAAAATAAAAATATGGGGTAGCACGTACTTGGGCGGTTTTTCAAATAGAAAATACATCTTTGCTGTATTGTCCAAAAAGTCTTGGCGATAGCTTTCAATTGATGTGGCTGCATTGGTCTATCTTGAAAAATAACGACAATACGTACCCTACAACCTTTTTTTACTTCCATGTTCGTAGAACGAATGGAAGTATTGGAATACCGTCGAAAATTCGGAGTTGAGCTAAGCACATTTCCTGACTCTACTAACACTGAAACGCCAAGAAAACTGGTTTTTAGCTTGACGTGTGTGTGTGTGTGAGGGTGTGTCTGTGTGTGCGAAAAAGTTTGTCAGTGGATATCTTACGAAAGAGTTGACCGATTTGGATGAAAATTGCGGTGTATGTTGCAATTGGCGTCGAATTGAGAACCTCCCCTAACCAGTACAATCGGACCATTATTTCCCCCTAATTTGGGGAGGGGGGTGATTTTTGCACTTCTTTGAACCCTTATATCTCGAAAACCATAAAAGATATCGAAAAACAGAGATAAATTGTCGACGTAAAATTTTAAGACCTACAAATTTGATTTTATCCATTTTTTCGATATCTCTAACGGTTTTTGAGATATTTTGAATAACTGTTTTTGAAAAAAGTTTGTCAGGGGCTAGGGGTCGCAAAAACGACTTGACTTGGGTCAAAACACGTTTAAAATATTTGCCCTAACTGG
>Ga0058701_10004915_pt1 | contig 10958 bp, 9 predicted proteins | sample AgamicOrMae_FD_97039 | JGI IMG/M metagenome (GOLD analysis project Ga0058701, IMG submission 97039) | Agave microbial communities from Guanajuato, Mexico - Or.Ma.e | ecosystem: Host-associated > Plants > Phyllosphere > Phylloplane/Leaf | place: Guanajuato, Mexico | collected 2012-06-04 | reverse complement strand
GTTTTTTTTTTTTGAAACTTTTTTTTTTTGGGGGGGGGGGGGAGAGGGGGTGCGGGGGCGGCAGGGGGGGGGGGGGGGGGGGGGGGCTGTAATCTCCCGTTTGGACACAATCCTTTGGAAACGTGGGCTCGGAGATCCTTCGGGATAATTTGGAGTTGTATCAGGAAAGGGCACACCCTGCCTGGAAATTGAAGGGAAGCCGACGAAAGGTCTCAGCTCTGATTGGTCCAAAAAAAGAGCAATCTCCGATTTTCAGCTACCTTAATCGCCGTATCAGTTGTACAACACGAGGTATCAACACTTACGTTAGAATTGATTAGGAACACGCAAAAAAATGACTTAGTAACAATAGCAAATATCGGTGACATTGTCAATATGTTTCCTATACATACTACAACCGTATCTGTGGAAATAACAATTTCTTTTGTCGCCTTTACTATTTCCTCGTCACCATTACAATAGTTTTTAGTAACTGAAACCATATAAGAATTGTCGTCTTGAAATCGTGATTTCGACAAAGTCATTTTCTAGCGTGACGTGGTTTTTTTTTTTTTTTTTTAATGCGAGTACATTTTTTTTTTGAACTTACAAATTTGTGTTATCAGTTTAGGTGTCAGTTACTGATACCGATAAGTTAGTAGCTTAGCGACATTAGGTTTACGTTTACATTGGTGAGGTTAGGTCACGAAGCAGATGCTCCACTCAATAAAAGATGGAATTAAAAGGGTGACAATTAAAATTTTCGTATTTACAGATCAATCACTTCGGTCAATATTTCCTTATCCTATAACAGACCAAAGTATTTAAAAAGAAATTTATCTTAAGAGAAATTGTTAGTTTTTTTCCATTGAAATACAAAATTTTAAGCTTTGGAAAATGCCTGATGTAATAAATTTCTGGTTTCCAGACGGGTGAGATATGTTAATTGTGATAATACCGAACTGAGCCGTCTAAAATAAATTTCCTCCAAAGTTCCTGTAAAATATTTTTTTCTGTTTCCGAACGGCATAACTGGGCGGTAGTGGGTTAAATATAATTTATATTGGAGTATTTGACTTAACATTTGCTTAGTTTCAAGAGATGCTTTTGATATCTAGTGACGCGTCGGGTTGAAGGCCTCTCTGCTGTGAAGTGGTGGAGAAAATTATGCAGAATATTAAAGTTATTATTGGTGATGCGGCTCACGTGAAAAGAATTTTGAATACTAAGAGAGTTGATTGTTGGGTCATTGCCGTTGTATTATTGTCTTGAGGGAAGAATTTACCCTTCCAGACCGTATTTGCGCGCTGCCTTGCTACAACAATGCCATTACGGTTATAGCCGCAGATAACAGACTCTCTGTTGCGGCTCAAGCGACATCATAATTGTTGCAGAATCGAGTTGAAACGCAGACATCATTTTTCCTCTTCAACCGATTCTCTGAATTCCCCTAATGGGCGTGTAGATAACTCATCATGGTTCTCGTACCTGATATACGAACATTAGGCTTTGGCAATTTTTCCCACAGAAAACTATTGTTTGCCTATTCTCATTGATAATTATCAACACATTCAAAGCTTACGTCCCACACCCTAAATTTGAATCTGTGAGAATCTGAGATTCAGTTAAAATTCACTGCATTTCAATCAATAAAGCGCCACTGGAAAAATCAGATGTGTTTTATTGACTGAAATTCAGTGAATTTTCACTGAATCTCAGAAACTCTCACTGATTCAAATTCATAGAGCAGCCTTTACGAGAAAATGCGTTAAAACTTCTGTGAAATCAAATCTGAATAGCCAAATAAAGTCTTCATTTACGTTTTGTACAGAATTCATACCTCCATGTTCTTCCAATAATCTTACGGAAAAATGCACACGGGGACCTCTAAAATCAAAGTTGAACAACGGAATTTACAATCTTCATTGAAAACTTTTCATGTACGCTTTGCACTCGCACTTTCTGTCTTTCAAAAAATTATTTCCAGATAAATATGATTTGACCCTTTCCTTACAGAGAGAAAGACCGCTTTGGATGGGGGTAGGGTTCGCTTAACCTATGAAAGCCCAAAGTATTTGAGTGAAATTTAGCTTTAGAGAAATTGGAAGGATTGTTTCCATCAAAAAACGAAATTTTTGAGCTTTAAGAAATGCCTAAATAATTAAATTTAAGGTTTTCAGAGGGGTGACATTTTTCAAATTGTGACGATACTGAACTGAAAAAATCCTCTAAAATGATTTTTTTCTGTTTCCGAAAGGCATCGCTGGGCGGTAGTGGATTAAGCTCCGCTTATTCGATTCGGAATCAAAATATAAATATTGATCTATTTTCGCCGATTCGAATCATCTTTTAGAGAGGAGACCACCCTGAAAATGAGTTCAACTTTCTCCGGGGCAACCGGGTTGAAGCTACCGACTACTAAAACAATAAAAGAAAATTGAAATTCCAGACCTCCTGGCAGACGGCTGTGTGCGACGGTGTGTGATTCAACCCATTCGAATAATACCAATATTACGCCTCCCGTGGACCACACCTCTTTACCATTTGACCACGCCTTGCTCACAGGTACAGCCACCGCTGTTCCCGATCCATCAACCAAATCGGTGCGATCTTAAGATTACAACCTTAAGGTTTTTTATACAACCTTAATGCGACCCGCCAATCCGAACTTTCTCCGACATTTTAACCCTTTCCGGTGACATATTTCCAACACTGAACGCTCCTTGATTCGATATGTTTAATAGCGGTAATAATTAGAATCAGATTCGCCAAAAATCGTTTTACAGTCGGATGACAGACCTTTACCTTTGGAATAATACCTGTAATTAACAACCCGCCTTTGAAAACTATTAGAACGAGTTTTGATTTGCTGAAATGGACACCATAAGGATTAAGTTGTTATGTTAAGTCGCAAATTTTCAGACCTTTTAAAACCTATTGGTTTTATTTTCCACTGTTTTTCAAATCTTTTTTTTTTCTTTTTTTAGTATCCTTATCTTTTACTTTCGAATGGCAAATAAATCTCGAATTTATGAAGAGGGACTGTCTCTGAAGGTTATCTTAATCACCACAAAAATCTCATTTCATTTCCTGTTGAATACCATTAAAAAATTTTCAAATTCTTTTATAATAGCAAAATACTCTTCCAAAATAAAAAAAAAATAGTAAGAAAAAATGTTAAGTGAAGCATACGATAAGAATACTAATATATCGGCAGCCGATTGCTTATATAGCGGTCTCCAATTGACAAAATCCATCTTCTTTCCGCTAGAGCGACAGTGTTCATCATGATGGTCAAGATCATCCTATGTTCCGTGCTGAGCTTAGTTCTCGTACAAGTAAGTTACTTCTAAAACTAGAAGGGTTGACAATCCTTAATGTTTTTAACCCCGGAATTGTTTTTGAATTCCCGTTATCGACTATCTAATAAATTACTAATTGAAGAAACTCCTTACTGCGTAAGAAGATCCATTCATCGCGTCCTAAAGTGGAATATGAAATTTACGCCTTCCCCTCCGACATCCAGGAAAGTCTCTCCGTTGAACGTTGAATGCACAAATTGCACTTTGTGCAATTTGTGCATTGTACAATTCATGGCCTATTTTATATCTCTATCAGTGCAAACATACCAAGAATTTTCTTGGTGAAACAAAGAGATCTCACCGTTGAAATCTTCAACAGCTCGCTTCAGCTTACCCACAAGCGAACACTAGTCCTGCACGCAAATTCGCAGACCTTTATGGAGATCCAGAAAATGCCACTGGCACTTAAAGCAGGTGAGTTCAACTAAACCACGTGGGTCGCCTTTAAAGTTTAGCCTGAAAACCACGGCATATTACGAAGACACCTCTGAGAGTTAGAAATTTTAAATGCATATTCGGAGCCAAAACCGCACCGTACCAATGATTCAGTAACATTAAACAAAAAACACGAGATATAAAGGTTAGAATGACTAAAAAGGGGATATAAAGGTATTGGGTTAGAGCGACTAAAAAAAATATTTCAAGCTTTATTATGAAAGCTGAATTCTCTCACAACTCTAATACTTAGTTTTATTTTTCTCATTTTAAACGTTTTTATTTATTCGTTTGTCCTTTATTTCCGGCGAGGCTTATGATTGAGCAGTTACAAGAGTCCAATGTGATATTTATTCAAGCAATCGTTGAGGGCATCGGGCGAGCCGCAAAATGTGTTGCGGCAGAGGGACTATCCGCGACTTGCATTGCGCTTATCGTTAGGGATGTTCTTTTGGATATTTCAATAACTTTGTTTTCCAACGCCTTGGCCTTTTACACAATCGTTGTGAATTTGGCAGTGGCTTTTAAGGAGTGTCTTCTCCGTAATTTTTTGCTGTTACCGCAATGATAAAATAAAAGCAGTACTTTCAGAAATTACCCCTTCTTTCCTTAGAGAAGAGTACCTGGAGTGGAAAATAATTTATTTCGACGGTGATCGCTTCATGAAATAATCTGAGAGCTTATACCTCAATACAAAAAATAACAAAAAAACGAAACAAACAAGAAAAACAAACGTTAAAAATATGTCAATGAAAGCTGTGTGGCTTGTAACCATTGTAATTTGACATACCTGGTTATAGGCCCATGTAGTCCATACTAAACCTTTATGGTACCGTGACCAGAGTAGCACATATAGGCCTATGTGGCAAATTCAACCTTTAAAACCTAAGCGTATATCTACTTAAAATGCCTAATGGGAGGTGTTCTTTTTATCACGTGAAGTTGCAAATCTGACTTTCTTTCGCTGCTTTAGCAAAGAGAACTCTCTCTGTAGTTGCTGCTGCAAAACCTTTCACGAGAATAGCTAACGGCTTAATCTGGGAGTGTGTTAATTACTCGTTTTATCTGAGTGACTCGAACTCCCGTTTGTCTTCCTTATAAGACTCGCTGTGTTTAATTGCAACAATGAATATTTCACGCGGCCGTAAAGTAGCCGTTAAATACAGCGACTGGTCTCAAATGCCAGCTCAACTCATCTAAGCAAAAGACCCATAGTAGACTTATCCACATGGTAATGTCCTCAGCACAATTTCAAAAATGCCTTACACGAGGTTGTCGCGTTTTTTTTTTCTTACCTTGATGACCACTGAGAGGGAAGACAAAATTAGGATGAATTTGGTGCCCAATTCTTCGCTCAAGGGGTTTGAGTGTTCGGTCTACGTGAAGCCATGGTTATCTCAGCCCTTAGGCTGACAGAGGGTCACTGGCATTCTAGGAGGAGCCATCGCGAAACCAGGAAAGTGCGAAGGGGCTGGTGGAGTGCGGACCTACGCTAATGTTGGCACAAAACTGCGAAAGTTGTGAGTCTGGGGACAATATTACGTCTACAACCTCTCGCCTTATTTTAATCTTTATGATACTTCATCAGGGCAATAAGTTTTTTCCGCACAAAAAAAAACTCGTCCCTTAAGGAATAAGAAAAGTTGCCGACAAACTGCTTACACGAAAAAGTATCAAACAAGCTAATAAATACAACGTTTTTCGTACATGTTTCCAACGCAACTCCAAATATTAACAATGGCGTTTATAGTTCGTGTTTCCATCTGCGATTCTATACCAAGACAGGAACAGTTAAAATGATTCAAAGACTGTTTTTTTGACCTACACAAATAGGCAAATGTCTGGATTATATGGAGGCAAAGGTGAAGATATTTGACAGTCAAGTGCATTAATCCCGGAGCGAAGGTTGAGTTTAACCCTTTGACAGCAGTGCGGCGTTTGTGGTTGCTACTTACACTAAGGTATTACTGTTAAAGCACACCCACGGGATACATCAGTACCCAAGTATTCTAAATTGAAAGCGTTTCCTGCAAGGAGCCGGAGAACAGGAAGTTCACCGAGGCACAGAATATTTTCGGCAAGGCGCCAAAGTACGAATGATTCCGGAGGAAGGGTCACAACCTAAAGGGTTCCTTTCCAGGAAGTTGTAGGACTGACTGATTGCGAATTTTCGACGTAAATACAAATCACCTTACTTCCGTCCTAGTTTCTTCCAAGAGTACTGAAAACAGCGGTTGTTTGAAACAGCTGGTAAATTGTTTAAGAGGAAATAACGAATAACATACCGATTTTACCAATTAAAACTTGTTCTATGAGCGTCTCCATTGTTTCGGGAAGTAAGCTTTGCGTGCTGTCCAACGAATCAATTGGGCCGCAATATCCGTTCAAAATGTCTATGTTCAGGTGTCCTGCAGCTCACATTGCGACACGCAGTTAACTGCATTCTTCATCGACCCACGAGCAACTGCAGCAATTTTCTGCAGTCTAAGATGAATCGGCTCCTCGGGTTATTCCACCTGAAATGTTATAACATAGTTGATCTTAAAATTTTTCCTTGATGTTCAGCTTTACATAAAAACTTCCCCATCCCGATTACTCCTCCCTCATATGCAGCTTTGCTTACAACTTTCCGACCCATATTACTCCTCCCTCGTGTGCTGCGTAGCTTACAACTTTCCGACCCATATTACTCCTCCCTCGTGTGCTGCGTAGCTTACAATATTCCGACCCATATTACTCCTCCCTCGTGTGCTGCGTAACTTACAACTTTCCGTCTCATATTACTTCTGCTCATGTGCTGCGTAGCTTACAACTTTCCGACCCATATTGCTCCTCCCTCGTGTGCTGCGTAGCTTACAACTTTCCGACCCATATTACTTCCGCTCGTGTGCTGCGTAGCTTACAACTTTCCGACCCATATTACTTCTCTCTTACGTGCTGCGTAGCTTACAGCTTTCCGATCCATATCCATCTACTTTCTCTGCAGCGGGTATCTGAAGCACTCCAAAAATATCAAGATTCCTGTCAGATACTATAAAAGAATCAAATCTTTTAATAGTATCAAAATGTGAAGTGGGACCGATGATAAGAATGCTATGATATTGGCTGCCAGTTGCTTATACAGCGGTCCACGAGTGACAAACTCGATTGGTTTTCAGCAGCAGCGATAGTTTTCATCATGGTGGTCAAAATCATCGTGTGTTCCGTGCTGTGCTTACAATTGTTAGCTCTCATACAAGTAAGTGAAATAAGAAGGGTTGACAGTCCTTTCTGTTTTTCACCTCGTAATTGTTAATTCCCGTTATCGACTAATAAATAATTGAGAAAACTCATTGCCGCGAGGTTAAGTATTGTAAGGTTTATTAACATCATAAACGTTACAACCAAATCACCATACGATATTTTCGGAGCACGGTCTATATCATTCCAGGGAAGCTTGGAAAGACGACTCGTGACGGATGCTTGAACCTGATCAAATACATTTCGGTGGAATGAACTGGTTCGCATGTCCATCTCTTACTTATGATACGCAGTTCAAGTTTTAGTGCTTGGATTTCGATGAACTAAAAGTATAATTCACTCCTTAGTTTGGTATAAATTCAACGAGATTAGCGCTGACTCGCGGTCTGCCCTCGCGCAGATGATCATTTTTCAAGTTACGCACATTGCACCTTGTGCAATTTGTGCATTGTACAATTTATTACCTATTGTATATCTTTATAAGTGCAAACGTTCTAAGAATTTTCTTGGTGCAACAAAGAGATTTTATCGTTGAAATCTTCAACAGCTCACATCAGCTTACCCACAAGAGGAAACAAGACCTGCACACAAATTCGCAGACTTGTATCGAGATCCAGAAAAATGCCAATGGCACTTAACGCAGGTGAGTTCTTCAACTACACCAAGTGGGTCGCGTATAAAGTTTAACCTAAAAACCATGGCATTTTGCGAAGATTACTTTAAGAGTAAGTCGAAAATTTCAAATGCATATTCGGAGCCAAGCCGCACTTTTCCAATGATTCACTTTAACATGAAACAGAAACGACGAGATATACAGGTAGGTTAGAATGACACAAAAATCATTTCAAGCTTTATTAACAAAGCTGTCAAAATATAAGTACAATACCCCTGGCTGCCCCCTCCTCCACTTCTTGTGGGGGGAGTAAAGATTATCGTTTACCCCCCACTTTTCGGGGAAGTTTCCATAATGATGCGAAAACAGAACAAGGACGCAATAACAACCTAACGCAAAAGTTATTTAACTTGAGAATACATATGAAACATGAAGACTTCTACGACAGATATTAATCAATATTAAATGTAATGAGATAAAGCTACTTCAGCCTTTTCAAAGATTTGATTGTTTTTCGTACTGTCTCGTACTTTCGTCTGATGGAACACAAATGAAGAGCTGTCTTAATAAAAATTAATGTGGTGCTGACGATCGGTCACATCACGAGTGCTAAGAGAGGAAGATAACTTTAGGTTGGACTTTTTTAATCGCCCTGAAGAAGTATGCTACAAAAAATGAATTTCTCCTACTACCAGAAAAAAAATCTCTCCGGCGCTCCTGTTCGATACGTAACTTTATTAATCTCAGTTTTTTTTGATTTTAGGTGAGGATAGTGATTGATCTGTTAATTAAGTCCAATGTGCAATCGATCATTACAATCGTTGAGGCAGTCAAGCAAGCTGCAAAATGCCTTGTGGCAGAAGGACTATCCGCGAACTGCATCGCGATTATCATCAGAGTTATTATTTTCGATATTTTTCTCTTTTTGCTTTCAAACAGCCTTGCTTTTTACACAGTCGTTGTGAATTTGTCAATGGCAATCAAAGAGTGTCTTCTACGTAAATTTTTGCTAGTACCACAATGATGAAATAAAAGCAGTACTTTCAGAAATTACCCTTTCTTTCCTTAGAGAAGAAGACCTGGGAGTGAAAGAGAAGTTAATTTACCTTGACGATAATCGCTTCGTATGGCTTAAACCCCAATTTAAAAATACTCACTGACTAATTAAAATGATGTCCTGAGACTCCTTAAAACCGACAACCCCTCTGAGAATTCTGTTCTCAACAAGTGGGCTGCCACAGAAATCCTGGATATCCTCGCAAGTCCTCCATATCAAGAGGTATTTCTTATGCTCCTGAATCTGAAAGCGCAACCCAACACCAGTGAGACGAGAAAGTACCCGCAATGACGAGTGAGTCTGATGGAGTGGCAACGCGTGCGATGCGGCACTTCATCAAAAGAAACCCAGGGACTCCCATTCCAGGCGGTGCGGCATACCACGCCAGCGGGTGTCGAGGCCGCGCCTTATTACCTGTTAGCTCTAATCCGACAGGAAAGCTAACATCCTGACTCAGGTCGATACGAATGACCAAGAAACTAGACTCTTATTAAATTAAAAAGGAAAACTTGTCTATCGGTCGGGGGTCTCCAAAAATCCTTCCCAACCGAAGAACTAGGTCAAACGAAATCGGAATATTACGTTGAGCAGTCATATGGTTTATTACTTCCTATTGCCGAGCCCCTCTTTTCTTCATAAACGTTTCCTTCGTGTTTCGACTTTATGATTATTGCAAATATCGAAACATTGTTTAGTATATCCACCGTAAACAAATTAGATCTCTTATTAAACCGCAGCCTCCGAGTTTATGGAACATGGAAGTATCCAAAAGCTCGTCTTCACCATTTTTTTCTTTTTTTCAAAAAAATATCGTCTTCCACGGGCTCAAGGTACGCCATTTTTATCAGTAAGATTCCCTCAGATTCAGCGAAAAATCACGGCATTTCAGTTAATGTAGCACCTTTGAAAAACAGTCAGTGGTGTTATATTGACTGGCATTCCGAGAATTTTCACTAAATCTTAGAGACTCTCACTGATTCAGATTTATATTGTATAAAAGCAGTGTATACGACGAGCTGTTTAAGTCAATAAGTTCATTTTGTATTTTTGGCTCGATTGCTCAAATAGTCTTTGGTTCCCCCCTAGCTACCAGCAAAAATGAAACATCCCAAAGATATATTTGGTGGGTTTACCTAAAGAGGCTCGACCACCCAATTTTGTAATTAACAAAAGCCAGTAAAAAAAAACTTTATAAAATACCAGTAATAACGAAATTGAAAGTCAATATTTTTGAGTGTGATGCGAAGTACTTACCGTAGAAGAGTTAAAGTTTATTAGTTTGCAAAGACCAAAGAGTTAACCTGAGAGCAGAGCTCGTCTAGTAGCGCCACGCTACGCTTGCGTTGTCTTACTCGGCAAACTGCCGTCTCTTATTCGACTCGTGAATAAAAAACGAAGATAAAATGCGTTCGCCAGGTGACCTGCAATGCAGCCAGGCCGCTGCCCTGTGCCGTCAAGGCTGCGTTCTCCCCGTGCATTATTTACCAAAGACGTAGCTTTGTTGAATGGAGATACCCACTCCCTTCCGCGCTGGTCTCTTAGACCAGCTTAATATTCATTGCAAGCAAACGAAATGGTCCACCGGAAAGTCGAACACCGAAATCGGTCGGGATGCTCTAGAAAGCGGGAATCCTTAATCCAAAGAACATCTTTGTTAGAGACTGATCTCTTTGCTAAAAAATCTCGCTCTTATTCAGTATACTCACATACTCTCTTCACTCTATGAATCAGCAATTCTCTCAGATTCAGTAAAATCTACTGAATTTCAGTCAATATAGCACCCCTAATTTTTTTCAGTTACTGAAAATTTACTGAATCTCAGACTCCGTTTCAAATTAAGAGTGTTATTAATACGCTTAAGACCAGCCGGGACTACCCAGACTCTAGAAATAGTCCTAACACTAGGTCATTTTAAAACAAGGTACAGTCGAACCTGGGTTATACGAATCGCAAGGGACCGCCGAAAACATTCGTACAACTCAGACTTTCAATGTATAGGAGGGGATTTCGCTGGGACCGGGCAAAAAATTCGTATAATCCAAGATTTCGTAAAACTCAGATTCGTATAACCCAGGTTTGACTGTACTTACCTTTCTAGAGCCATTTTTGGTTATTGGTTCTGTTATCCCAACGTTTCGTCTCATCGTAAATTAAGAAGGACTTAGAAACATAGAGATATTACCATTCGGTCCAACATATCATACAAGCAAAAAGCAGCTCTTGCCTACATGAATAGGCTCATGCATACGGAGCGTTCCGTCTTTGAAATTGT
>Ga0058701_10004914_pt1 | contig 10960 bp, 6 predicted proteins | sample AgamicOrMae_FD_97039 | JGI IMG/M metagenome (GOLD analysis project Ga0058701, IMG submission 97039) | Agave microbial communities from Guanajuato, Mexico - Or.Ma.e | ecosystem: Host-associated > Plants > Phyllosphere > Phylloplane/Leaf | place: Guanajuato, Mexico | collected 2012-06-04 | reverse complement strand
GTTGGGCTAGGTTGGATGCCTTTTGCCTCGTTCCGCTATCTCTCCGCTCGGCTTGACGACGGAGGGTAGCACCAAATTTAAACCAAAAGGTTGAAAATGCTACCTTAAAAAATTACAGTGTTCTCCATTCACATCGAATTTGGAAGGTTGAAATGCTCACCTTTTGTGTTCCACCTTTCGTGTTCCACTTTTCGTCGCTTAGCCAAGTGAAGCGAGGTGCAAGATATGTAACCTAAAGTAACTACGAATTTAGTTACGTACCAACGCAAGCTTACACCGCGTACTTTTTGGCGGCAATAATTTCCACCGAGGAGCTTGTTGACAGCCGAGTGGTCGCGAAGCGAGTTACAAGACACTTCTCAGAGGAGCGAGGCGGAAGGCAATTCACTTTGCCCTTTGTTAACCTTCGTAATTTTACATTGTCAATCTTTGCAATTCACAATGTGAAGGTTGGACCCGGGTATACACAGAGGCGGAATATTCCACCGTTAAAACAGACGGTGCTCCTTTATTTCACATCTTCGTTTCGGGAACAATTGAATATACGTTTTGTGTTGAATAGCGAATGCTGTGATGTACCCGGCCACATTTAATACGAAACCCATTTGACGCCATTTCTCCTCCCATCTCGCACTTGGGAAATTTCCTCTAATTTTTTTCTCATTTTTTCTGGAACCGTGTTAAAATGAATTTTCTGTCAAGATCGTTTACGGACGAATTTTAAAAAGCTTCGGAATTGTCCGTAGACTTTGTTATGATTCCCAGTTTTATGCGTCTTTCGTCGCTTCAGGTGACGATTTTCTGAACTCACAATCAGGGCAATCAATACCTCCCGGAGAACGTACTTGCGAATATATAGATAATAGCCGGTTGGCAAAATATTGCAAACGCCGTTAGATTCAGCACTCAGAAATTCGGCTCCAGCATTATCCCCATCACCAGGCAATTTGAGAAAACTAGATGCTGTCAGCTATATGTTCTCGCGGATTCCAGCTTTCTTGAAATCAAGGGAGAAGCAGTTTCCTTAAGGTTTTATGCTGTATATTTTCCCTGAAACTCACCAATACTTGAAAACATATTCTTTGAAAGTCTTGCTGAAATCGTCCATACCACTTGTTGATTGTTGATTCCACTGTTAACCTTCATTAAACAATTTTAACGTGTGTTTACCGTAAGCCTTAGAAACCTAACAAGACAGTTTTGTGGAAAATGTTTAACACTTTTTTTTTTCAGAGCGAGATGAGCGGATGGTTATCGATGAGGAGGATTTGAGTTCTGAAGAAATAAATACTCACCTTAGACAAGGTTCAAAAGACGTAAGTTTGGCACATCTCTGCGTTTGACTTTATTTTGCTTAACGATATTCTTAGCATACATGTATTCTTAGCCTAGATATCAAATCATTGAATTATCCGAATAAAAAGTATTTTGAATTGAGTCCTTCAAATAAAAACTAATCGCCTCACCGAACATGGGAATATTCACCTGCGTTCGACCGGCCCTTTTTTTGCAGCATGACATTGCTGCCATGGCACATGGGATTAAAATCCGGCACGGACTAATGTAGACAATATGTTTCATGTTCAAGTGGCCTTACTTCCTTCGTTTACAAAAAAAAAGCGCACAAATAACTTTCTAATTTTATGTTCATTATAAGGACTGACATGCTTCGAGAAAAAATCGGTTTAAGACTGGAACAGGTTTAGCTCTTGTAATCTTCACAAGATTAATAACGAGTTTGTCATAGCAGAATGTCTATGTTTCTGGTGTGACTCCTAAAAATGACCTGGTTCTGTACAGTACGTTCACTCTCGTGTTGAAGGGTAACTGGATTACTGGTTATGTGTTCGCCGCTAAACTGTGTTTCTTTGTTCCCCCCTTTTCCATTTTTGGGCACGCGGCTTATGTTTGAGAAACGCCCTCGTGGCACCCCTTCCTCGGTGGGGAGAAATATTTTTTTTTCAGTTGGTCTTACTTTACTAATTAACGGCTGGAGCTCATGTTACAAGTCCACGTGCCAGGAAATTGGCGGGCTCGAATCTTTGCTTTGTATCAATTTTGGATATCTTAAAATGGTTTCAAAGTCAATTTTTCATTTAAAAAAAATAATGACACGTGCGTGTGTGTCTTGGTGTTCGTTTTCGATCATTATTGTTCTCTAAAAATAAGTTATCTTAGTCGCGCTGGAATGAAAGTAGCATCGTCAAAGACATTTTTTTAAAAATCTATCTCTAATACTCGATTGTCCTCAGCATGATCGTACCAGTATTTCTATCGGACATGGAGTTGAAAAGGGAGAAGCGTGTTTCAAATTTGTTTTGTTGCTCAGAAGTTTTACGTGACGCAATGAACATCCTGAATTTACTCAATTACCCTCTGTTGTGTAGCTGAGTTCACCGGCCGCTTTACCGAGCCGCACGTATGCTGGTGCGCGGAATGGGGTCAACCGGGGAAACTTTTCTCCGGAGTTCGCCGACGCCGTCCGAAGCTCCCCGACGACGACAATCGTTGATGCCCCCCGGAGCCCCGGACTCACGCCGGTGTTTCGTCTTCCTGCCATGGTTAGCATTCATATACAGTATGTACGTGGGACTGGGCTAATAAAGAATTTGCCTCAACCGCATGCTGGTTATCAAATCGTTGTCATCGATTCCAAGTGATACATTTTAAATGTAGCAACACAACTTTCAGGTATGTTTTGGCTGCTAAGGAAGCAAGATAAAACTACTACCGCCCCCACAGTAAATCATCCCCGCAATTTTGATTACCGTGCTAAGTGCACGACAAAGTGTGACTTGCTAGGCGCGCTATCGAAAACACGATGGATTCCCTTGGCACCTGCTTGGCACGAGCCAAAGCATCGGATAGTTAATTCACTGTTAAAGGCACTGCCTAGCCGAGTCGGTTGACGTGCTGCGTACAGCGTCTTGCTGAAAGTATTGTTGGCGGATGGGGGCGAATGTTTCAAAGGCAGGTTCACAATGCAATGGAGTCTTTAGTTTGACCTCATAAGGATAGAAGGCTAGACGGGGATGGGGATAGGCATCGAAATATTTGAAGGAATGCGAAGAAATCCCGTAAATAGGCACGAAAACTGTTTATGTGACCGAAAATAAGTTGAAGAGCTGTGCGCAATCTATTTCCTTTGAACATGTTAACCAGATCCTTAAATCGGCTCCCTATGATTGAGGAGACGGTAAAGAGTTTACGACATGCGGTGTGCATTTGTCCCCGTCTTGTTCCAGCAGACCGCGGCCCCTGCCACTCTGGCTCCTGTGACAGCGTTCACCCCCAAGGCCACCACCGCGGACACCACCACACACCCAACGGGAACCAGTAACCGGAGTACGAGTCCGTCTACGATAACGTATGCCACGACGGTGCCCGTCGCGGTGCCCGTTGCAGTCCCCGTGGCGGTCACGGTCCCCGGGTCGGCCGCCGGCTCCGTTGCCGTCCAGGTGCCCCTGTCGGCGCACACGGCGTCTATCTCGACGCCCTCGCCGAATTCGTCGCCCGTCGTCGGCAACGGCAGCAAGACGTCGCCAATCGGCAGCGGCGTGGCGACGCCGCCCCTGCTGCAACCAGTCACCGTTCCTCTGGGCCCACATCACATACAACTTCCGGCTCAAGTAAGGAGGAGACCCTTTCTCTTTGGAATCTATTTCTGCGTGCGTTTTAACATTCATTTTGAAAAGAGTGTTTCCAGAAAACACTGTCAACACGTAAGAATGTTCAAAAACAACAACGAAGAATGAATGGAGTTTTTCTTGAGGACTAATCTGCTTGGTTAGAATGAGAATAGTCATGTTTCATTTATTTTTTTTTTCTATCATGCCCGTAACTGTTTCCTCATTTTTGCAAATTTCCAGATGGTGAACAACGGCAGATGGTTACTAGCCTCTTCAGGAGTTCACGTTATTCCCGGTGACCCATTGACAATCGCACTTCCCCAAACCGCCACTTCATGTAAGTTTAATTCTTTCACAAAAATCTCTCCACTGAAGGTGATGGACGGGTAGATTTCCATGTGGACTGTTAAACAAACGCAGCCCTGGTCGTGAACGTACGGACTTATGTGTCGTATGAGATTTTCTGAGCATTAGAAAAATATTATCACTAATAAGTTTTAATATCGTGAATCGGTGCAAATAATTCATTTTTATTACGAACTGATTCTATAATTTTGAAGTGCATGGTATAGCCTGTTTCCTCATCAGTGCTGTTACTCATATGTACTCCTGGCCATTGTTTTGTTTCCTAGATAATCTTTTCTTTCTTTTTTTCTCAATTTTATGCACTTTTTTGACCGTGTTGGAATAGGACCTTGCTTTTGTGAAATAACCTTCAATTATTTTTAAATGGTAAACACCATCGGGAATATCCCGTTCTACATAAGTCCGTGAGAGGAGAGTAAATATGCCCTCGAAAGCTGACTGGCTTGATTTTTGAAGCAGTGCGAACTTCTGACTCTATCTTTCATCATATTAATGAAATAAAAATAAAAGTGAAATAACTTTATTGGCAGATATTCAAACACAGGTAGACCTTCCTCCACACACGCGCCCTCACACTGAGATGTTTTATTGAAAGCCAATTTTATTGAAGTTTTTAAGGGTGAGCTCAAATCTGCCTTTTCTTCAAGTACAAGTTTCTGTCGCGTAACGATACCTCTGTCGTGCATGCAACTAAAAAAGGAGTTAAAAAGGATAGTAGTGCACTCAGTTGTTTTCCCCAGTGCCTCGTACACTTCTCTAATGTCATTGCTTGAGTATTCGCGTGGTGGCATGGTGGCCTCACCGTTGCGTATCGCCGCGGTTTAACTTTAAGGGAAGTCGAAGTCATCCTTTTTATATAGACAGTGATTCGCTCATTTCCTATCGTGAAGTCGCAGGCCTGCCGCCTTTCACCCGCTGGCCGACCGCCCTTTGCTCACCCTCCTTCCGCTTTTCGTCTGCTGACCTGATACGTTTTGCTTGCAACCAGAAAATACGCTCACAAACCGGAGACCCCATAATGGACGTCTCTGTGAATGCGGAATATGCTACATATTTCCAGCGGTGCCATATTTTGCGACTTCGTCACTTTTAACCACAATTATCCGGAGAACCGTAAGAGATAACCTAGCTAACCGGATGTGTTTCGAATTGCTCTCGAGCTTGGCAATCCAAGAATGGGGTTTATGACTCCATATCTGTACCGGTTTAAAAGTTAACCTCTCTTAAAAGTGACCGAGTCGTGAAATCCGGCATCATTGTACGAACCTTTAAGCAAAACCCTGGCGTATTGAGGAAGTTCGGAGATCATTTTCACGTGACGTCTTGTAGAGCATTGTTGTATCGATGACTGATGAGATTTGGTTGCGCAGCGAACGGCAATACCGGGGTTTTCACGTCCCGGACTCGCGACCTCCCAAATGACCTAAGAGTGGCGACTTCGGGAGGAAGTTCAACGCCGGGATCGGCTTCGGGGCCGGGACCGGGTCCGGGGGATGCGTCCGCCACGGCTGCCATCACGATGCCAGCGATCTCTGTCAACAAAATGATGACTGCAGGGGTGGCCATTTTCAACGACCGACAGCTGGTCAAACCGGAAAGTGCGTCACGGCCGCAGGAAGCTACCGTAAGGAAAGCGCATCTCGCTGGAGGTGAGTTAATCGTGAATTAGTTCGAAACCACCCAGCAAAGCATCGCCGTAATGTCTCAAGCAAATATGTTTTTACTCCGCATGCGTAGTTTTGAGAGTGATTGAAGGTCATCTGCTCTCATCTCAAGCTCTTTTTTGACAGAATGGGAGTGATATTGAACATGGAAGAACAGTCCTTATTTTTACTTCTATCGTCAATGGAAGTACTATCGTGCAGGAAAAAGTTGAGTTGAGATAAATCTGGTTTAAGCTTCTTTAACCGTCGGAACACGAAGAAAAGTGGTTTACAGTTTGTCTTGTATATTGGTAGCCGGTCTGTATTTTTGTTTCTGTTTATCTGCCTGTCTTTATCCGTCTGCTTCATCCCCGTTTCTCTTGCTGAATGATAAATTACGTAAAAGCCATCATATTGCAACAAATGCTACAAAACTATGAAACTAATGTTTCATTTTTTTTTTATCTTAAACAAAAGAATTCGCAACGCATCGTTGGGTGAACCGATCCGGGCATTCCTTCGCGTAGGGGAGAGGTTTAAATTTTTTAGTGGGTGTTAAGTCGTTAACGGTTAGCAATGGTGTCTGTCTATGATAGGAAATCGTAAGGCCAGTGACTTTGCCTGACAGTCCGTTTTCGAGATGACTATAAATTTATTATCATAGACAGAAAAACGATCCCTGCCTGCAACCACTTACACACGGGTGTGTTGCGGCTGCCTACCTAGGCTTGGCATCAGCCAATCACCTGTCTACTTCTGAGTGAAGGTAGGCAACCGCAAGGCACCGGTGTCTGGGTGGTTGCTGGGGGCGGGATGTTTTAGATGTCTGATAGTTCTCGTTGGCCCACTTTAAGCGCCTTTTTTTAAAAATTATCATGTGAATTTTTTGAGTCTTTTTTGTGGACCAAAATATTCTCACTTTTTTTGAGGGAGGAGGGCAGTAGGTGTTAGAGGTAAGATCACCCGCAGCTACCTTTTACCAGCGAATCCAGTCCCTCCATTCACGTCCACGTCCATGTTTTGTATTTTCTTCTAAATTTGCTCAATTCAGTATCCATTTTTAAAGAGTTACTTTCTCCTCATTCAATTCTTATTTGAGCTAAGTTTGTTTGTGTCATGAACTCACCTTCCTTTATATGTTGTTGAACAGACCATAACGGCCACATCGTGACCACGACCTTACCTCCTCGCTTGGCTCCAACATCGACAATAGCTCACGTGGTGTCTCCTCTTCCACCGAGCATAAGCGGTTCTCTGAGCAGCTCTTTGAGCAGCTCTCTGAGTGCGCCCTTGAGCGGCTCGGGTGCAGCTATCCCACGGCAGCTGTCCGGCGCTCATCACACATTGGCGCCGATTGCAGTGTCTCCGGTCATCTCACAGGGCAGTCCGGTTGCGCACATTCTTACCACGTCGAGCCAACTTGGAAAAGTAGGTCCACTTTCAATTCGCGTCGCGCCGGGTCAACATGTTAAGGGTGTCTGATTTCTTTCGGACGTCGAGTTCCCCTCGCGAGATATTCTTTTATGACTTTTGCGAATCATTCCTGATCTGTTTCTTGGCCTGTTTTTACTTTCCTGATAGGGAAATTATTGTCATCGTGAAAAAATCGATGTTGAGATTTTGATGAATTTCATGTTTTGAGGTCCCAGGAGTCCGAAAAAGTGGTTTCTAAAAAATGTCATGTGTACTCTGTGACGATTGCTGGAGACGAAAGTACAAGCGGGATAAAGATGAAACTTTGGATATGAGACAAGACTAGGACACAGATGCGGTTTTTTGGGGTCTTGTGTAATAAGCGCTACAATGGAGGATATTTTATGAGGGGATGTTTTGGCATAATTGCAGATCTTTCGAAATCCGCTCAAACGATTTTGATTAAACGCGGTATGTCGCTCAATATAGGTATGGTCCAGTAGACGGTGATTTCTGAAACTTGTCCTTTGGGTCAAGGCGCACTGATATCACCTCAAGAAAATGGGGGTCATTGAATTAACTTTTTAACAGAACGAATTTGAGGACAGCGTATTATACATGGTCCGTTATTGAGAGGAAGTATTTTCATCGACAAATGTTTGTAAAACTCAAAATCCGGTTAACAGATGTATTTTAAAAGTGTCTAGTGTATTCGGTTTATCAATTCACGTCATTTGCTGTGCAAAAATCTTGGGGTCACTGAATTAATTTGAAAGATAATATCCGAAAACAATGAAAAAAAGGCAATATGCCGTTCAAAAAGGAGTCAAGTCAGAAACGCAAGTATTTTGAAAAATTCCGAACAAGCGTATTTTTACTTTTTAAAATATTAGGAATGCCCATAATTTGTTCTTCTAATGATGTTGACCACCTATTCTTCTACTATCCGATTTTTCCAGGCACTTAAGTTCAACTTGACTAGACTGACCCGGTGATACTATTTCAATAAAATTTTTATTGTAAACGGAAAGTAATGACACATGCCGTAGGAGACATGGTTGAAGAATGCAGAATACTGGCATCTCTATAACATCATTTGTGTTCTTGGTTTGACTAGTTCGGATACACAGTTCGACAATAGTTTTCACAAATTCACGAAGCGTAAGTAGCTGTGCACATTTATCGGCTATTATTTAGCGAAACCGAAAATGGCAAAACGACTTTTAGTGAGCACTGTGTAGAGTATCCTGAACAATTTTCCACCTCGGACGTTCAAATCGGTCGGTTTGAAAAAAAACTTAAAATCAAAGTGATTAAAATTGAAAGATGTGAAAAAAGGGGTTGGACTATATTTTACCAACTGTGACCAAGTCTCCCAACATTGGTATAAAAAATAAAAATAAAGACGGATATTTAAAGGGGATACAGACGAAAACTCGGAAAAAAATATTTTTTTAATTTCTTATTTAGTGTTAGCGACATATCGTTTTATCTTGCAAATGGTTTGCAAGAAATCACTTTCACGTATAGGGAACTTAACAAAATCGGGTTGGTTTTGTTCATAACTTTGAAGTAGAGGATGGCAACATGCGCGGTTGTTCTGGCTTACGCCTCGCCCTCTACTTTGAGTCGTTTTTCTTCATCTTGCATAGCCCTTGCATAGAATGATGATGCGGGGTAGACAGATTTTGATTTCAAGATACTGTGGTCTCTCGTCTACGGTTGTCTGTTTAGGTGAGAAGATACAGTCGACCTCATGTTCAAGGCGAATGACGATCGCAGACAAAAAGTTGAGAAAAGTGGTCATGAAAATGCTGCAACGGGCTAATGCGCAGAGGGAACTTAATGCATCCGCTCCGCGCGCATAAATCTTTCGCTAACGTTCGATTTCCTTGACATTTCACTCATTTTTTTCCAACACCGTTTATCTTAATTTCGTTGTTGTCTATGATTTTTCTCGCGACGTCCTGCAGTGTCTTATTTTTCTAAAAATAGGTACGGCTCCTTGGACTATGAAGATAAATTTTCGTCGAAATAATGCTTTGAAATCTGCCAGTACCTTAATAGTTTTTGTTTTTCGGATTGGCAAGAGGGTCGATGAAAGAGATCGAACAACAGACGTTTTGCAGTGGGAGATGAAATATTCTGTGAGGTTGGCAGTTATATGTGGGCAGAGGTTTTTCTTTTAAGATGTTGGTGTCGTGTCGCAAACATCTTTTTTAGTCAATGTTTGAGACGTTTGTTTACATCTTAGATTTTTCTGTTTCCAGATGGTGGCAACACCTCTTCTAAAGACTGTCGGCCCTGTCCCCATGGTTGGATCGACCTACGCCACTCTTGTGAAACCTATGGTAGTTGTGAGCACTCCCTCAAGCACGGTGTCTCAGCCGCCTCCTACTCAACCACCCCGTTCAGAATGAGAGGCGTCAACGACTAAAACCAAAATGGCGATCGGATCGCCTCCGTGAGTGGAATATGAATCGGGTGTGGTGATGGATGCAGACCTACGAATTTTTATTTCTCCAAACTTTCCTGTAGGGATTAATATTCGCGCTGCGCTGCGCTATAGGTACCTGCGGACTAAACTGTCGCAACTCTCAATTTTTATCTCCTGTTGTCATTTTTAGTGCGGCTGGAACCATTAGTAAAAAAGAATGCTCAAGTAAAAAGGTTACGTATTAAAAATATTTAGATAAACGCGATACTTACTTTCAAGAAGCACAAGAAGTTATTAATTCCGTAATGTTCTGTGAAAAGAGACATCTCTGTAAGTGTTGCATTTAGCACCGCACAAAAGTCATTCAACATCTACCAACCACCTCTCAGCGACAATGCTTGTAAAATTAAAGGAAACGCGTTAGGCGAATAACAAAAAATGAGAAGCTGCTCATTCAATACAAGATGCCTCGATGTTATTGTTTACTTTCACTTTAATCCATCAATACTAGTTTTCTTCCCGTAAACGCCATGTTTGAATATGATGATAGGCTATGCTTTTAAACGAGATTGTTGCGCTGTGAAGGCTTTTATTTAGCATTGGGTTTTATCTTGATATTTTTAAATGTAACCTTTTTCAGTGAGATTGTAAAGACGAATTTTATTTATGAAGTGGATCGCTCTTCAGCAGCAGGCTGCTGGCAAAGGTGTAAGGACATGTTCAGAAAGGCTGTGATGTGAAAGTATATATGTGGAAACATGTCAAATTTGAAAATTTTGTTTCATTTGGCGTGTAAATGATTAGAAGAAATGAACCTATATTGACTCTTTGGTTGAAAGGTCCGCTAAATTGCCACTGTTATTTATGCAGAAACTTCGTTTCAGTTGTGTCTGTCAACTGTTGATTCGGAGGACTTTAACGTGCTCTGTTTGAACGTAGGTAAACTTGATTGTAATGCTACCGCAAGGGTGGAAGAAACTTTCATGTTCCCATTTTTACGTACGAATTGCATTATTTATTTGTTACTTTCAATATGGGAAGGTTATAAAGTATGAAATTCAATTGTAGATTCATTTTGAACTCTATCTTGTAGCCGATAAGTAACAAATCTGAATGACTGTGGTTGAGGACTCATTTTTCACATTCTCAGTTGTCACATAATTTCATGCTGTGAGCTTGCGGTAAAATCTGTTGTAAAATAATCGACGTAGTTTGAAGCATATTGCTGATCTTGCAGCATACAATATTTATTTTGACATTGACATACTTCAATGGAATTTATTCGTTTTTTTTTTGTTTTTTTTTTAAAGGAGTTAACAAAAAGTAGTACCTCGTGCATTCGGTTCCTAACAAAATGTTTCTTTTTTCTTTTAGGGTGCTTCAACCTTAAAAGCTCGTTAACGGGTCTATTTTGGTAAAGCGTTTTAGTTCTGTGTACAATAGTTTTTTTTCTTTTCTTCTTTTTTTTTTTT
>Ga0058701_10004913_pt1 | contig 10961 bp, 8 predicted proteins | sample AgamicOrMae_FD_97039 | JGI IMG/M metagenome (GOLD analysis project Ga0058701, IMG submission 97039) | Agave microbial communities from Guanajuato, Mexico - Or.Ma.e | ecosystem: Host-associated > Plants > Phyllosphere > Phylloplane/Leaf | place: Guanajuato, Mexico | collected 2012-06-04 | reverse complement strand
CTTAGTGGGGTGGGCAATTCACAAGCAGTTCTGGAAATATTTCGATCGGTTAAATAATAAATCAATGTCGTGGGAAAAGGTCTCGGCTAACCAAGCAACACTCAACTCACCCTTCGCTTCGGGGTCTACATGTCGTCGAGGTACCTAAAAAATGTGGGAAAAGGAAAACATTTTCAAAGTTCTTTTCCAGAGAAGTTGTAACAAAGGAGATATATGAGACAGGAGTAAGGAATGGGGGTGGGTGCGCGCGTAAGAATAGGAAGGAAAAAACAAATGCAGCGGAGCTCTAAACTCAAAAAGACTCATGCTACAATGAACTGCTGCATGGGAGAGTTCCCCGTCTGGGGTAGCCTACACTCTTGAGGCCAAATCATGGGCGCAATATTATACATCCATACCTCACCACTTTTATTGGAAAGAAATCATCTGCGGGGGACTAGCTGCTGATGGGATGAAGGAAGGAGTTCTTGCTTGGCCCCTTCTGGAAAACTACGCCCGTTTCATAGATGACAATATTTCCCAGTATTTCTTCTCAGGCTTATTCGTTGCACTTGCGGCTTTGGCAGGAGCGCGAAAAGTCGTGGATCACAAGGAGGCTGCCTGCATTGCACGGTCCCCATTCGTGTCTTCTGCACGATCCGTTGCATGTTCTCTATGGTCACCGTGGGACAAATCAAACATGCGCAAAAATTATGGCAAGATTGATGGCCTCCCAAAACAAATTTGGGTAAATTTATGGGAGAAGGTAAAAAAAAAGAATTTCGTGTTGAGCATTTGCACTTATCCAATGTCCTGACGTTCTGACTAACGCGTCCGAATTAGAACTAGTGCGTTACATGAAAATTCCCCTCAGATTCCAATTCATCTCAACGGACTTCCGTTGAGATCAATTAGAACTTAACTGATTCGACTCGTCGCGACGAAATACGGACTCCTAAATCGAAAAAAATCCTGGAAACATCAAGTTGTGTTCTTATTTAAGCCTGCCTCACTGGAAATAACAAATTTACACTGTGTTTAAAACGACTGCGCAGTTGCTTTGTCGTAAGCAGTATCGACACGACAAGCAGTAACATGTTCGTGCGACATCGCCAGATGCTCCACAGTTAAACCATCGGCATCAACACCTGTCCAAACAAGATGCACTTTGCTACGCTGACATGACCTACCATTCCTACACATTTCGACCTCATCTTACACCACCTCTGACATACTTTCACGTGACAAAGATGTGTACGTCCTATTTATTATCATTCGCGGCGCACAGACCTACGCGTCGCCCTCATCAGGGAGTAGCGGCGCAAGAAGCGCCCGATATAAATTCGTAGCGACAGTGACAAAGGGGGTGACAGCTCTCCACAAATGATCTGACCTTGAGCTGCGAGGTCCGCCTGGGAGCAGAGCAGGGCCAATGAAAAACAGGAGAATTAATTAAAAGAAAAGTGATTAAACTAAGACATCACAATCAGGACCTTCCTGAGGAATACAGCCCCTCACTATGCACGGGGACCTTGTAAACATGCCACTAAGAGCCTGTTGCCATATTGGCTCAAGGGGAAAAATGAGACTTTGACAATTGGGGTGTAAGTGGTGCATTGCAGGGGTGGGAGGTTCCCATTGCTGAAGGGGTGAATAATCTTACTCTGCGTAATGCAGCACATAAAATTAATGGTCTGTCTGTAAATGCGAACTGCACTGACAAAATTTCCCTCTTTTTCCTGGGGGTATGCAACCCGGAAAGAGAGCGCCTTATCTGAAACATGTGCTCCGAAAAGAGGGTCGAGGAGCCAACTCCAAAGACGATGAATAGCAAGAATAAGAAATGTATTATTTACTACCGAACAAGTTGAGAGAGGGGTGCTCCTAATCGACGTCGAAAGATTCATCTGTCCTCCTCGTGAGCTGAGGTATGCATGGTAAAAACAGTTATTGAAAAGGAACTTGTCTAGAAGTTCACCCCGAAAATACCACAATGTTTTTTTGAGAGATATCAGATGTAGATATTCTCAGATAATTGCAGTAAACACAAAACAGTCCTCGTGATGAACAAGATGTTTCATAATAAAATGAGAAAAATCATATAAAACGGACGCATTTCCGTTATGATGCAGAGTCAAGCGGACAACGTGGGCTAGGAATGGCTTTTGTGTGCTAAGACTCTCTGTCACATCGAGACACACACACGCTTTTGGAATGTAACCATGCTACACTATGCTACCTGGATATGCAAATTTCTTTGTGGCTTCTAGCTTTACACCGCATTGGGGAGAAACACCACATTGCCACATCTCAAATTTCGGACATTGAAGATATAGGATGACTCAGCACAGACCTCAGGGTTTTAGCACGGAGGATACCGCTGGGATGATATGGTCAGTGCGCTGGAAAGACTGGTGTTTAGTTACAGACTAATTTATATGCGGCTGCACTAAAAAGATTTGTTCTTCGTGTGTTTAAAAAAGCCGACCGCAAGTTTGCTTTAAGTGAGAATATAACAATTCCTTTGCACCTCCTTGGAAATTTTGGGCAAAATTTTTTGCCATTTCTATTTGATAAAAATTTCCTGAGAATTTCTTACGCAGGCACCGGGTAACGCTTTGTTTGTTGCAGAGAAAACGCATCGCGCGAGGCGTTGCAAAAGGACACCCAGCGCATATTCGGAGACGTTAAGCTGGGCTCTGCTGCGAGGAAATAGCTTGAAGATGTCTATAAGAACAAACGACACCCACATTACCCCTTGAACCGGAAGTAATTCTCAAACAGAAATCTGGCTTTCATCCGGGGGAGGAGACATTGAGGCGTGGTGGGGAGCTGAGCTAACATCATGCTGGCCGATCTGTCTGGATGGGTATAGCTTGCGAGGGGGTTCGAGATACCCCCAGCTATTAAATTAAATTGAGGGGGGGCTTCATGAAGCGGAGCATATAGGGACGATCCAAGCGGTATACAGAAGAGAATAAGGAACGAAAGAGATAGGACGTAATAATGATTTGTCGCGTCTATGCCTGATCTCAATATCATGACACACAAGGAGAGGAATCACCAGATCACGTCTTGTCATCCCGTTCTTCACAACGCCGTTTTGATTCACGTCCTCCATTTTGACGCATGGACATTTTTTTATCTATTTATAAAACGTAGGCAGCTCTCAAGAACATCCCATAGAGATGATGAGGTGGGTTCTTTTTACCACCAGCACTTCACTTTGCACCCGTTTGCATGATCATGGGATCAAGTTTTCTAGGGCTGACAGTAAGGCGGTGATCAGAGGTAGAACAACTCTTACGCTTAGAAAGTCCAAAAGAGGTGTGATCCAACGACAGAATACTACGTCTTGATAATATGTAAATTCTATACACTTTCAAAAAAATTTAGGTGGTGCAGGTATCTCGAGGTACGTGAGCATGAGCGTATAGGCACGACTAACACTACGTATGAAAGCCATAGAATTTTCTAATGAAGAAATAATAAGCGTTGGTACAAACGTGTTGAAAAGTATGAACAAATTACTACAACAGAAGTTTATCTAAACATTATCTTGCCTTTGCTACGCAATACGTTTTACGTCCAAAAAGTTTGTGGTTTGATCAACCTTCCTCACTGTTGTGAGGTCTGAATGCTTTGATCCTCTTCTTCACCTTTTTTTTAGTGACAAGCAAATTTTGATAAGCTTTCAGTGGCTCTGACAACAAAATTATACTATTACAAACCACTATTCGGGCTCGCTCGTCATTGTACCTGATAGACGCATAAAAACTACGCTTCTCTTTTTCTCAAATGATTATTTTAGCTGCACGAAATTATACACACATCGTTGCTCTCGTCAAGATATAGCATTTAAGCTTTTGGGATTTCAACCCACTTTTTTACCGTACTGTTTCCATTTCAAAATGGATATTTTGTTCATTTCCACTACTAGAATATCCTAGCCATCATCTGCTTTGGACAGAAACTTCAGCTCGTTCAAGATGCAAAAGTTGGAAAATAAACGTGGCGAACTGATGCACTTCGTGCCAACGTATCGAAAAGACACCAATATATAACTCAGCTAAATCACACTTGGATATATCATATCGCCAAGACCTTGGCTTTTTGCCGTACCTTCAACACAACGATTCAGTCTATTACACCAGTACACGAGGGAACTTTCACGATGAGAAAGGTTCGATTCTTCTGTCGGTTAATACCTTAATGAAGACAACCAGTACATCCAATCAATCCTGGGAGCACTGACCCGGATGAGTAAGCTCCCGAGTTGAGTGTCCTTGCATTGGGACCGCTCTCTGAACAACAGTCTAACCAAACAACGAATTCTCACCGAGTACTTGTGCAGAGTTCGACGGGGCTCATTGATTGGCGTTTGTGCAGCGTTGCACTCAATTTTGATATGAACTGAATACTTCTGTCCGGTGTGCGAGAGGCTGAAGAGTATCTCAAAGGTCAAGAACAGCGCTGTTGGACTATTTCAGTCACCAAGGTGTGTGTGTGTGTGGTTTTGGAAGAGCTTTAGCGAAATCCTCTACATTTTAAAAGGTACCATGTTTTACATTTCGTCTTCTACCTTAGGTCCATTACTCATGAAATTACACTTGAGGACATAAAACTACGTTGGATGTTAAGTTTTTGATTGGATACACCCTGAAGCAAGCTATGGCAACACTCCTCTGGTGCTCCACTATCACTCAACTTATCTTCCATCAAGCCTGATGTCAATAACTACTTGGCGGCAGGCTGCTAAAACCGACAGGCCGTTTCAAGGTTGACTGGTTTGATAAAACTGGTGACTTTTACCTCAGTGCACTATTGCACTGCTGCGATTAGCCAGTGTAAATGCAACAGAAGATAAGCCATATAGCTATTGAAACTTACAGGGTAGAACTTTACGCGGACAAACTCGAATATGCGGTGAATAGTGTAGAGGATGGTGGAGGTTTCGAAGAGCCGGAATCTGCCGGAGCAAGGGCCAATACAAGGCAAGGTCGTTCAACAAAAAGGATGTCCTAACAGCGGCAAAGGTCTGTTTGAATGTGAGGCCACCGGAAACCGGAAGTCTTCAAAGATGTATAGAGACCCCGTGAGGAAAAGAAAGGCCCAAAGACAATGGCTCCACATCCCAAGGCTTTTGTGAATGCTTAGTTCATCCTCGCAAGACCTCTCTCATAATAAGCGGATTTATAGCGGGTGTTTCGGCCTCGTAAGGAAGTTGCGAGCGGTCATCGAGAGATGTGAACTTCCGGAATACGCCATTGTCTTAATAAAGGTCCACGCTCCACAGTGCATGCACGAGGTTTATCCCTCAACAAGCTCCACATCATCCTTGCCTAGCCGGCGTTCTCTCTCTCTTCCTCTGTGAAGTACCCAGTGTCATTAGTCAGGCTTAAAACCAGGCTCACTTAAAACTAAGTTTTATGGCTTGAGAACGTCCAAGTTTGCTAGTCAACTGCCTCATTTCGCTCGGATAGGTAGTAACGTCCATTGAATGTCTCTGACAAAACTCAAACACTTTCGGAACTTGATGCTATCATTTCCAATCATGTCCAGAACGTGGCTACTTTTTTTAAAAAAAAAAAGAAAACATAGTTAAAAACACTTGAAAAATAATAGATATGCAGCTTCAGTTTGGTACCTACACGCTTTAACAGCCCACTTCGAGGACCATTCGAAATTGCGTTTTCCGTGCTTTGTGTTTCTTTCACCGATATGGCTGTATTTTTTTTTCAGCAGAGGTTGTAGATGAAGGTCATTTCGACCGTTTCTGCTGACCAAAATACACATATAGCTGTGAATGGAAGGATTACATATCGTGGAAAACACAGTTTTGAATGGTCCTCGAACTGGACGGTTAAGGAACCGTCTTCTCGAAGCGGTTAATGCTTGTAGGTACCGAGTTGACGTTCTCAGGGAACTTTACATCGCTTTGGGGCACACCCCAATTTTCATTTATTTATGTTTTGTATCATTTTCTTGGATTCCTGTTAGGGATCCCCATAGAGGTCCCCATTAAGCAATTTAAACTTATACTTTCGTAATTTATATTTGATGACCAATGTTGGTTGGCTTACGTTTGATTTGCTTTAGGAGTTTTGAATTGATTCCTTGTTTTCGGGTTACGTCAGATTTATAGTTACGTTTGGTTGAGTGAGGAGTGTGAAGTTTATCGCAACTAGATAATTATGCAAACAAGCAAAGATGATATTTTTGAAAAATCGTCTTTGAGGCGGTCATACAGCGACGGGGCATTTTAAGAGCGGATCCCCACGAGCGAAAATCGCAGTCCAAAATACACTATGTTATTTTGCTACTCATTTCTAAAACTCTTTGTAAAAAAAAAAGACACTTACTTTGGGAATAACGCTTTTCTTGCTTTGTGTAAACACACCGAAAACTCCTAAAAAAGGAACTGTCCCGGTTCCTAAGTGACCCAGCAAGATATCTCTTCTCTACGTGGATACGTACGTCAGGTGAGTGTACACCGTAATCACGGTAAATACCGAGTTGGTATTAGACAGAAATCTCACCCCTGTGTAAACACTCGTGAGGGAAAAGCGCCGGCGGGCATTGCGCAGCGCATCGCATCAGTGACACTACAAAGGTTTGTGGATCACAGCGCTCCGCTCCGGGCCTGCTCCAGGCCTGGACTTGAAATATACCCAATGGTCCTGCGGGAATCGACCTGCGGGATACATCCTGCGGGATGAATCGTGCGTGCGCCAAACACATCGCTGTGTCACCGAGGGGTACTGAAGCTTTCACTGGGTTTATCACAGCCGCGCCGCGCGCTGAGATGTAAATACACAGCAGGTCCATGACCGGCTAATAGACATTTAGTCCCAAAAATAATAGGGCCCACGTAATCAAAGAGAGTGTGCGCTGTGGAACAACTAGTTTTTGGGTTTCACTGCTCTTTGTGGAGACGCTCAAGCACATCACAACTGGATTTGTGGGATATTTCTGTGCTACGCCAAAAGGTCACTTTTTATGATATTTTGGTCGAGGAGATTTGCCCCGCGGTCTCGTGGTTTCTCGGGAGTTTCTTGATGTAAAATCACTCTGATTGAGAAAAAAATTAAACTGGGCGGAAGAAAATGGATGCGTCTTCTTTGCGCTTACCCTCTAAATTTGAGAAAGTCATTTTTTGACTGACTGATCTAGTCATTTTTGTTTAACTCTTCAACTTGGTAAATTTTAAATTCAGTGTAAAATTATCAAAACTGACTCAGATGTATCAGTTAAAACATTTCTACTATTTTTGATAATAATATTTTTAATGCCAATATTAGTTTGGTCGCTGACGGGTCTAGAAAAAGTAATTTTTTCTACTCTTACCGTTCGGCGATTTTTTTTTCGCCATTTAATTAGTCATTTTGGCTAAAAAAATAGTCAAAATTGACTAATTCAAATATTAAAATTTTAACAGCTAACTTTATTTCAAGTTGACTACCGTATTTCTAATAGTCCGTAAGCTGTAAATGACTAATTGAATAGTTGAAAGTGATTAAAGAATAGTCATTTTTGACTAAAAAATAGTCAAAATTGACAAGTGGAATTAAAGCTGCTATTCTTTAGTCAAATTTGACTTTATCACATTTTTACAGTGCAAGGTGTCATTTTTTTCTTAGTGACGGGCTGCACTGACTCCAGTTACAAGTGCCTTGCGTGTCGCTAAACAATCACTCTATCCGGGTTAGCGACAAAAGGTGGAACACAAGAGGTGGAAAACCATATTTCATTTCGAGTTCCACCTCTGCACTTAAGCAGATAAATTACCATCTATTCAAAGCAGAGACAAATGGAAGAAAGGACCTTGGTGTAGCCAGGGAAGTAATCTGAAGCCAGATTTTTAAAGGTGTTGGGATGATAAGCGTTGGTGTTATCTAATCAGAGGTTCTCGGCGCACTGCCCTCGAAGCCAGGCCCGACTCACGCTACAACTTCTTTCAACGCAAACTATTCTGAGCCAAGCGTACACCAGGCTTACAAACGGGCAATCAGGTACTATTTCAAATTAGCGTCGAGAGACGCAAAAGGTGTGACATTGATAAGGACAGCCGAGGACGCGAAAGTCAGACTTGGAAGACGGTTTTATTACAGTCAGTGGTTCGGAATCACGGAGAGGCGCGACTTGGGCCGAAGCGCCTTGCCGCACCGAGCCACCGCCATCATCCAGTTTGTCCTACGCCCCGACACATTTAACTATGGCAATATTTCTCCTTGTCACATAAAGGAGGTGCCGAGTTGGGAGCGCACGGAGTCGCGAGATGAAGTGCGACGAAATGAACACGATTGATCTTCATTAACTTATTATTTTGGAGGATCGACTGAATCACATAGAAACATGATTGCTGCGAAAATGAATTCTGGGAGCGGGGAAACTCAGCATGTAGCGAACCTGTTTTGCGACAAAGTAACGAGCAAAGGTTTTGGACCGTTTCGGAGAAAATTGTGGTTCCGATGTGATCAGCGATGTATGTTATTTGATTGTAACTTAGCCAAATGTACTTCAATAAGGCTTGCTATCCAACCCCCACATGCGTTCGCAAATACTAAGTAAACGTATGATGTGCCCTAACCGATCATTATCCGACTCGATATAATTTTACCTAAATTGTTCCTATCTAATTAGCCCAATTTTGATTTATCGTAACTCCTAACTCAATAAAGTCCGATCTAACTTCACTGAACCTCATAATTAAAATTGGTATGACTCTAACTCTTTGAATTTCAAATAACTCAATCCCGACTAATTTGACGTAATTTAATTTCACTCTTCTTCGACTAAATTTTGTGATTATCAAAAAATTTAATCTTACTAGACCTAATAAAACCTACTTCAGTGTCACACACACAAAGTTTCTGGAAAGTATGGTAGAAATGTGTACTGTGCCGCATAGAAAAGTCACGACATGGGTAAAGATTGGCTTCGTCCTGCACAGCTGATCTGGCTGACGTCAGCTTGTCTCAACTAAAATTCAGGAAAATCAGCATAAGTAGCGCCTATAAGGACCGCTCCTAAAGATTTAATGCACCATTTCAGTGGTTCCGATCAACCACGTCATCATCCAAAGGTCTACCCTTGAAACAAGGCCAAGGTTCATAGCATGAATAAAAGCAACTTCGAGTGATGACTCTTGCCTTGATGACTATGCTGGAAAGAGAAACGTTACGTCCGGATAAAACAAAGCATGAGAAAAGTTCTCGAATGATTGGGAAAACAAGTAACCAGAGAAGGGAAGATTCCCTCAGAGTACCGAAAAAAAAACAACCTTAAAATGCTCATCGAACGTGTTTACCTGGAAATAAAAGCTTGTTATGTTCAACATTGTGCATCTCTGAATCTCCAACAGTTTCTTCAACTTCAAACTGTGTGCGATCAGTGGCAAATAGAATTATTTATTCACAGCAAAAACCTTTCAAACGGCGCAGCTGAAAGGTAATGCTTTCGTAAGAAAGACAAGGGAAAGTAGAGTAAAGCGAAACATCTCACGTGGAGCAGAGATATCGACCGGGTCGAACCGCGCACAGTTACCGCCCGGCACCCTGAACTACCTCAAGTAAGATTCGCTTCGCGTTGCAGGGCAGTGGTATCAAAAGGACAAGGATCTCTGCCCGAAAGTCGATTTTCTATAGGTGAAAGAAAGTTGGAAGGGGATTTGGTGTGAAAGCCCCGAGGAGCTGAGGTTTGTCGGTTCCGAGTCTCCCGACACCACTTGCCCGATGTATGGCTTTGTTCAGCCAGAAAGTTGAGCATCACGTCTAACTTATCTTAACTCATTCTTCCTTCCATGTGGAAAGGGAATACGGATACAGGTGTCCCGTCCGTGAAGTACGTAAAACTTAGCCACAGGAGTGTCACGCACAATCTACTTCCCTCAGTTTTTAAGGGTGCGTGTTTTTACCTCTTCTGTTCGAACTCCCATCGGCTCTCCGAGCAGACATTTATCACACAAGGCACAAAACCTTACTTAGGCTAGCCTAACGTAAGGTATGTTAACCTAACCTAAGTTAGCCAAGCCTAATTTAAGGTAACCCATTCAAGATTAAGATATTTTGCATATCAATATAATGCAAGATTGCGCTTGGGTAAGGCACAAGAGTTAGGAAATGCAACTTTTCGAACTTTGCTAAATGTACGCAGCTGGATAAACGTTTTTAGCGTAGAAAAAGTTCGCATTATGACTGATAATTACGGTGTTTCTTAATAAATCGCAGACTGCGTCTTGCCGAGATTCTCAGCCGGTATTCCGAGGAATTCCTGAGAAGTTATTGCAAGAATATTGAAAAATAAAAATAAATAAGGAACGTGATAGAAAAAGCTCAAAATCTTCTTGTCTTACAAAGGATCTTCAGTATGAAGTTTCTACAAGTAGCAGCAGAAATAGATAAACGCAAAGAATATAGATTTGGACCAAAGACAACCAGATTTCCCAAGACAGTTCCACTTGGCAACAACTTCTGACAGTGGTTGAAGAAAAGTGTAAGCGATGAAATAATCACTTGTCTGCTTGAGTTTAGGTGGACTTCAAGCTGATACAGCACTTTATTGAATTGAAGTATCGTTCCTGTCTATGGACCAGATCCGTTCACAAATGAGCGGTAAGCTATGCGTTCAGTTGAGGTCTTGATGTGCCCCATACCTAAACCGGTTAGCAGTTCCAGGTCTGGACCCCAGCCAAATCGGCTCACATCATTTCACGGTGTTGCCAGGAGTTTTTCATTAAATTATCCTCCAACGCCATTTTTGTGTTGGCCGAAACGATTTGAGTGCACGCTCCACACACACTGTGATTCCATTTCAAAATATGCAATAATGTCTAAAAATAAATATTGAAAGAAATTGTAATAATTATAATTTAAGACACATAAGGACATCAAAAACTTTCTTTTTTTTACCACTATATCACATTGGCAATATTTCAAATACTACACTACTATCAAAGTTTTAATGCCTATAAACTTAAATAT
>Ga0058701_10004912_pt1 | contig 10961 bp, 8 predicted proteins | sample AgamicOrMae_FD_97039 | JGI IMG/M metagenome (GOLD analysis project Ga0058701, IMG submission 97039) | Agave microbial communities from Guanajuato, Mexico - Or.Ma.e | ecosystem: Host-associated > Plants > Phyllosphere > Phylloplane/Leaf | place: Guanajuato, Mexico | collected 2012-06-04 | reverse complement strand
GGTCTGTACTCCGCGCCAAAGAGACATCGCTCGAGACCACGGGGATACCAATGCAATCCTGCTTGATCTCAACTTGTGACGTTTTTTTTTTTCAAATTTTTCTGTATTCCAGTAATTTCTTTCAACTCAAACCTAAGGAAACTTGTGAGAAAAGAGGGGTAACGGTACATTAAAATTTGCCTGTAGGGATCTACGAAGGCAGGAGGTCTTCCTCGCTTTGCACACTTATCCTTGAACCTGACTGAATCAGAGGAAAATGTAATTTCTCATGGTTATCCAAAAAGAAAAAAAAACTATAAATATCCCAATTTTTCAAATTATACGAATCAATAAAATTGCACTCTAGCGCTCATAATCCTCGCACCCTATAAAAATTTGCTTCTTAAAAAAATGCGCATGAGCTAAGGAGGACGTAAATGACAGTCGAGATGTACGAACTTGATCGACACGGAAAGTGATCGACACGAAAGTTGTCCGACAAAACCCAACCTAACGGCACCCGGAATACCGAAATTGTCGACCAGTTTCCCTGTCGAACACTTTCCGTGTCGAACACTTTCCTCCGTCCCATGACAGTATTAATTGAACTTAAAAAAATAGAGGTTTTTATGGGCTCCCTATAAAATTTGTACCAGTAGCAAGACTAGGGCCATTCCTCGACTTCAACGTACTTCTTTCCTCTCTTTTCATGAGACGACTCGAACATGAACCAATCCAACAGACAACCAAAGCGAACTCGGGACGAACATGGCAAGCGTCTGTTTCCTCTCTGAACCAAGATGGAGAAAGACATGCATGTTCTGTTCGTATTCGCAACATTTCTATAAAAATGGTTGATCCATTTTTCTTGTGAGCGCGATTTACAGAGGCCTGACGGGAAAATGAATGAAACTCTTCCCCAGCCTTCTAGAAAGGATTTAAAATGGCCCTCGGTTCCTTGGATTCAAAGACGACCTCCGATGATGGCAGTTCCTGTGGCCGTATTCGTTCCCGTGGCGGTATTCGTAGCCGACGGTGCCTCGGCGTGGCGCTCGGGCACGGACGACGCCACTCCTGCTGGCTTGCCGCACAGGACTCTTCTGTACGCCGTCCGGTATTGCCGATTCGTAGCGGCGTAGATGAAAGGGTTGATAACCCCTGAAGCGTATGCTAATACTGAAGCGATGATTTGTATTGTTGGTGGCATCTGCAGGAAAATAAACACAATTAGATCTACGCTGTATCAATGTTCCACATTTTCATCCAAATGGGTTCTATCTTTCGTCAAAATGCCTGGCACAGTTTTCTAACCTAATTTAAGCTAGCCTGTGGCCAAGCTTTAGTTACTTCTCGGCGGCAGAGGTTACAGATGAGAGGAATAGCGTCGGTGGGAGCTGACATGTGAGTGGATTGGAGGTGCGTGGAGCGCAATACAACAAACCTAAACTTTGGTTAATCTAACCAAAGTTAGGTGGTGGTAGGTAATCGTAATCCTTACGATATAATAACGATCTCACTAAGTTGGAATACAGGGTAGAAATACAAAGACTGAGAGCGTATCTCATTGAGAGTCTGGGTCTTGTACCCTCAAACCAGTGCGGTGTAGCCATACTCTTTGAGAAGGGAGTGCTGTCATGCGGGTTGCCCACCTACACCGATATCAAAATTACCTCGTGGGCTATTTCTAAAAATACGGGGGAGATTTTTATCAATTGATTTATAAATTTTACTCCCCTCCCGTGGCTACGCCACTGCATCAAACATTTTAAAGAGGTGCACTGCCTTAAAGACGCACCGGGATGTAACTTTTAAGTGCTACAGCAAATAAAATTCCAGATATGAAGACTCCTGTTTTGAATAAGACGTGTCAGACGCACGCTAGAAAAAAACTATAAGCAGAGCCCTCTCTGTAGGGTGTGATAATTAGATAAGATATGACAAAAAAAAAGATAAAAAAAATGTTCGCATCGTCTGTAAACAAACTCAAAATCCCCATAAAAAAAGCATGAAGGGGCAAACTTACGGATGATTCAGCGACATTAACTATGGTGAGAGGAAGAAAACAAACTAAGAAACTGCAAAAGACGATAAGCATAAGTCTGGTAAGACGGCCGTCGTCTCTCCGCCTAAAAGTGGTGCTGTTGGCACCCTTCGTGGCTGCTTTGGTAGCGCCTTTCGCGGCCATTTTGGTGGGCACGTCGCTCCCCACAGGAGAAGTCGTTACCGGGCTCTTCACGGTTGGTAACGCGCTCACAGAGGTCCTGGAAAGAGAGAAAACACTCATTCAAATTTGAATTTTTAAAGTTTACGATTCCTTCCTCTTGCGATCGACTTTTCAAGAAAAGCGAGGCACATAACAAATAACTTAATCGAGTTTAACTGAATCTAAGTAGACATTATCAGGTTAACTAAACCTTGTTTAACCTAACAATCTGACCAAACCGAAGGCTTTAGTTGAGTTGTTGATTGATGATTGAAAAGGATTTTCGGATCACCGAAATTTTGACTTAAAACTTAATAACTAAACTATCCGCGCACCATCGTTTCAATGGGTTTATAATCCTACCTTATTCCTTGAGGTCGGAAAAAGTTCGCTTTCGAACCTGAGGTCGTCTGTTGTGTGGTTTAGTTTTATGAGACTCATTGCCACCATTAAGCAAGTCTTTTCTAAAAATGTGTACCGGTATGATTCGAAAATCGCCTTAAATAGCCTTACATTGGTCAACCGAATGAACGTTAATTTCACATATTGCGGTCGTGTATAATTCATCCTCAAAATGTAATGAATATTGTAAAATTCAATAACGAAAAAAAAGGGAAAATGCCAATGCTCGCGAGGTACCCTTACAAAAAAAAAGAAGTTCATAAGAAACGAATTCCTAGAATAGCACTCACTCACCCCGTTAAAACACTTATTATCAACGGATGAGGACAAGTTCGTGCTTAATTTAAGAGTTCCCCGATGCGGGTTCCCATCCGCTTGGGACATAAAAACGCTCTTGCCGCAAAAAAATGATTAAATAAGAAGATCCATCCAACAACTAAAACCTTCCATATTGCACTTGTAATACATTTTACGATTTTTTTTAAAGTGATGAAAAGCATGACGTAGAGAAATTCAGGACTCACATTACAGAAGAGAGTTTTCCCTCTTAAGTGATTGTAGGTTGTACTCGTTTGCATTCGATAATGTTTATTTTTTACGTGTGGCCAATATCCGAAACTATCGTTGTTCGGCAGTTGGTGGTCGTGGTGAATGTGCTCCAATGGTTTCCCGGAACCTAATATGCGCGATAATTCTTTTCAAGCATTGAGAATGAAGCTTTTGCTCTAGAATGTGTCAACTTTGACTCTTAAATAACGAGCAATTATTGCATTCAAGGTTTCTAAGAGGGTGATCTGATTTCAAACGATCAATCGCACTGCGTAAAAATTTCATCTAATGTGACTTTGTTTCCGAACGGTATGCCACTGAGATATGGTGCGGAGTTTATTCGATTCCTTCCATAGGCACAAACTTCCCGCGCTTCTCGATAACATAATCACAAGAACGACAGTTTATTATCGTATGGTTTCATTTTGAAGTACTTTCTTCTCTCACCTATGAAATGCTTTGAAGGAAAGGTGAATTTCAGATTTTCCTTTTACAAATGAGGTATGGGAAAGAAGCCTAAAGAAAGTAGGAGTCTTATTTTTTTTTTCAAAAAAAAAGAAAAAAAACGCAATTTATGAAAAGTCCGTAGTGATAAGTTGACCGATAATGGATCACAGAGTTGGAAAATTTGACTTTTAGAACTGATTGTCAGCTAGATACCGTCGTTTCCTTCAAATTACGCTTTGGCGTACCGATCCATTATTACGGCAAAACGCCAAACACTTGGGGGGGGGGGCAACCCTTTTGGCCCTAATTCCATGGTCATCACGACCCCTTCCCCCTTCCCCCGATTCTAAGGCCGGGCATATTGAATTCAAATCTATAGGCCCGGCCTAAAATTATCTCCAGCTGTTATTTTCTACTCGATACTCGCCAGGGAACCAATTCAAGAATCAAACTTGCAAAAGATTACGTCTTATTTTACTTTATTTCCCAAAAGTCATAACACGCTGTAATGCGGCAGCCCGTCCGTAAAGGGCTTCACACCAGTGAGAAGAAATCACAGGCTGTGAGGACGGCACTCTCATACCCGCGGTATGACGTCAAACTCCACATTCATGGTGCCCAATATCTCTGTTGCTTTCGAAATCACTACTTTCGTCAGATACCGTCCATAAGGAGCAACCGGTATACGAGTCACCGCCATGTTGCTGGTCTGGTTACGTATCGTATGCAAGCCCTAAAAAGTTATCAGAATTGTCATTATTTTCTCCTATAATTATCATTGAAAGGTACCGGTAAGTGATTTTCCTCCGTACGGTGCCAAGTATTTTGGTCCGTTCTTTTTTTTTATGACGACAGTAGCCATATTAACAAAAGCTCTTCGCCACAGACAGAGGGGCTTGATTGGTGCAACCAAACACCTTGTTGATATATTCAACCAAAGTTTTTGGATAAGACAACCAAAATTCTGGTAGTAACAACCGCAATTTTTGTCAACACCCAAAAATTTGGTTGATCCAACAGAACTCTCCTCTCTTTCATATCATTTCAGTTGATATGGCTAGGAAACAAGGTGTATCCTGAAAACTAACTAAAACCATTTGCCTCTAATACTTCTTCCGTTGACTTTCATATCTAAAGCAGGAGCAGGGATACTAGTCTCTTTTATCATTTTCATTTTTATGCTGTTATCTGTGTTACACTATAAATTTGAGAGATAGTACTTCATACCGGTACCTAATCTTTTTGTGCACAAGGAATACCAACAAACAACGGCGTTAGGTTGCTCTCGGTTAAACGTGGGTTTGGTCACTATGCCTTGTGCCTCACTTCGCTGCCACTCCGCTCGGCTGTCGTCTAGGATAATGTCGATTCTCGGCAGCAGGAACTGGCACCGCGATGCTAGCGGCGGCATCAGACTTTTGCAATCGTAAGGTTAGGTTACGACAGTTTCTTTTCACCGGTCTTGTACCGCTCTTCGCCCCCTGTTCTCTAGCCTTGGCAAGCAAAGATGTAAAAGAGAGGTGGGAAAGTGAACCTCTCAAATTTACAGCGTAGCTCAAGCGAGCGTCTGAGTAGTAGCACGCACCGCCGCAATGGGACACGATGTTCCGTCATTTCCATACACCAGGAGCATAGTTTGAGGGGTGAGGTCCAGCAAATCAGAACACCCCCTTTTCAACTGGAGTCTGAAGGCATTCGGTTTCCACTGATTGTTACTCCAAACAAAAATGCGTATCTCATACTGAAAACAAATTTACAGTGTACCAAGGTTTGCCAGCACTAAATTGATACGATATGCGTACTAATACCAATAGGCTGTTGTCTATGGGCACTGCGTTGTATGTGCTTCCCCAGAAGTACTGAAGTTGTCCAGGTTTGTAATGCGTGGCACGCAAACTCAACCAAAACTTTCCACTGGATTTGATTCCCTCGCTGGTGTTCAGACTTTTTTGGAAAACGATACGGTAGGGTCCCTAGGAGTAAAAAAGCCTTCGCATATCACAGAAATGTAGTAGACCTAGAGAGCCTCACAGGGAGAGGGGAGTCAATGCCCACCTCACCCTCGCATCCGACCAATCAGCAACGCTGGTTTCTTGCACCCCACGAATCAGCGCACACCGCGGGAATAAGTTGCGCCTCTCGCCCTATGAGGCTCTCTAGGTGGACCTAGTGATAATTTCAATGGTAGCATTTTCTACATCTTATATTCTTCCCTGATTTAATGTTTCTTTATGGTAGGAGGTTTAAACACATACAACCGCGTGGATTGGTAAGGTACGTACCTGAGCTGAGTTAACCTCAAAATGGGAGTAACAAAACTGGCCGCCTTCGATTTTTTTAAAACTTTCACGACCGTAAAAAAGCAGTATGGAAAGATACCCAAGCCCAAAACTACTACCGAAATTCATGTTTACTTCTTTAAAAGCAGCTTAAAAAATTGAACAAAAATGTATTTATCCGAAGAAAATTATACATTCATTCCTTACAGAGCACCAAAAAGCACGGTAGCGAGTGCATTAATATTTGAGGATTTTGCGATAGGTCCTGAAAGTTTCAAGAAAATTGGAGGTGGTAAGTTGAGGTACTCCCTTGTGGGTTGTGTGTCTTGTGCCTTGCTCCGCTCCTTTTACTGACGGCAGGTGGAACAAAGAGCAAGAAAATTTTACCTTTCAAAGTCATACGTACAGCAAAGTTGGGAATATGCTTCCCGAACACTAAGAACGCAATCCATGAGCCACATACGCAAAAAATGTAAAAGAATACTCTTCGGTTCATTCTCTGAAATCAGAATGACGAATAACGAACATTGTCGACCTTCGAGAACTCGGTTCGATGTTCAACAGGGATGCAGGCAGATTACAGAAAATATTTAAGTCAGCGTGCAACACTATGTTCACATCCGTTTGGGAGTTCAGCTTTTGTGAAGGAGCTTTGTTAATAGATATCCACACGCAATTGCCGCCTGTAAGTTTTATCGCAATGGTTTATGTACCATCGATTGCGGTGGAATCACTCTTAAGCTTTTCAATGTACCAATGTTCCGCCATGTCAATGGAAAACTGATGCAGAGACCATGATATGGCTGAAAATTGGTCTATCTTTCTACGCTGTACGTAATCAGTCAATAAAGTATTGCGCGCTCCAAATTTTTTGCACCTCCGTAACTTTGAAACGGAGAGATACATGCAAAAAAAGCACGAAATAAAATCGTTCGATCTTCCGGAGATCTATAAATTTGATTTTAGCTTTTTTGTCGTATCTCGCTTCGTTCCAAAGTTATGAAAGTTTAAAAAAATTGGAGCGCGCAATACATAATTGACTGATGGTACAGCCCCCGTTTCTTTTTCGCACTCAAAGCAGGTATAGATGAACTCCCTCGACCAGGTGCTTTGTTTTTATCGTTAACAGTAGAAAAAACGAAAGGACTCACAAAGACAAAATGTTTCAACTTCTAAACCCGATTGCCCAAGGACTTAATTAGCTAATTCATAAAAGTGGGCTTAGCGTTTAATTGCGCACTAAAGCTCAAAATCACGGACTGTTACCGTTTTCTTCAGCTCTCATTTGTCTCAGGGAGGAAAAGCTTCGGACTTTTCACAAAAATTTTCTTTACGCTTGTTTTAGAAGCTCTAAAATTAAAAATATTTGCGTCCAAAAGGAAAAAAAAAAGTAGCGCCATTTTTTTAACATAAAAATTTTTCCAAGAACTTCAGGGAACTCGCGTACGTGATATTATTTTGCCCCTGACTAGTGAGGTTCTAAAATCAACGTTATAGTATCAGAAAATTGTCGATTGAAATTCTTTCATGAACAAGATAGTCACGCGCTCCCGCATAGTCAAAGACAGTCCCAAGATTTCGATAGAATCAAGCAAAGATGCGTGTGACGTGATGCGGAGGTTACAAAACCTTAACAAAAGCTAGGCTTCATGAGGTCCTCACGCATGAATCTCGTGCCTATTATTTCTTACAACTTTTCTAAACGGACATTTGATTGTGGGATTGATTGTGAGAGATATACATCTCTATGACATCAAACGGGTACCGGTAACTAACGAAATCGACACTTTCCGAACGTTTTAACACGTTCAGTCTTGTGCAGTTTGCTTTCACAGCATGGGACGAAAAGTGTCCTCACAGAATTTAATCGTATGTTGCTCATGAATCGCAGTGTTTGAAAATCATATTCCATCCTTTGATGTAAGTTTAGAATAAAATACAGCGTTTCTCTTAATAAATTTTAACTCTATGAAGTTTGATTTCAAGGGGCTCTACCGTATGGTTTCCCGGAAATGCCGAAACGTAAGTGATGAATTTGAATGTAGCGGGAAATTTTGAATGAATTTGTGAAGCACGCATTATACAAGTCACTATCAGCCTCAGCCTTCCAGCATTTCTATGGCTACGAATTTATCCTCGACGACACTCTAGTAATACACATCAGGAAACCTCCCTTACCGCAAAAGTTGACGTTACTACGAAAAGAATATGATAGCACACGGAAAACACATGTTAATGACTGGCGAAATGATTGGGAAGGCAATAGAAGAGAAAACATTAAGTTAGGTAGCCCACCGTACACCCATGCATTGCGGTTGCCTATCTCCTTGGTGCACTTGAATTTCCTCGCGTTGAAAACGATTCCGATCTGTTTCGATCTACTGGGGAATAGGGAATGCGTTCAGTAGGGGCGAAATCGAGGGTTCAGATTGGGGATTCCATGAAGTAAACCGACGTCTTTTCCTTAACCCTTTATAGCCCAAAGTATTTGGAGTGAAATTTAGCTTAAGAGAAATTGGAAGGATTTTTTTCCACTAAAATGCGCAATTTTAAGCTTTTTAAAATGCCTAAATTACAAAATTTAAGGTTTCCAGAGGGGTGATATTTTTTAAAATGAGACAATACTGAACTGAAAAGATCCTCAAAAATATTTTTTTCTGTTGCGTAACGGCATTGCTGGGCGGTAAAAGGTTAAACCAGCTAATCTCAACGATGATAACGATGCGAGTTATTACGGAAAATGAGACAAAATGAAGTAAGGATCAAAGAAGAAAGTGAGACCTTTGAAAGTTAGATTGCTTTCCTTTTGAAGGAATTACTCACGCATGTCGTTGCAGAGCCTTCTTGGCCGTCCGCACTCTCCTGTAAATCCTCCAGTAGGCCGCAGCCATGATGACACACGGCAGGGCAAAGCCCAGGACGAAAACGGCTTTTTTGGGCGATGAGCCGTTTTCTCCCGGAAGGATAGTGCAGGAAAACGTCCGCGCATGGTGACCTAGGCGGCCCCACACGCCTATCAGGGGCGGAATAAGCAAGGCGAACCCTCCCACCCATACGGCCACCACCATCAACATCACGTTGCTCGTGGAGTAGATGCGCCGGTAGTTCCCAGGCCACATGATCAGTACGTATCTGGAACACAGTAATTAGCAATATTAGTGACGATGAAATTGGCAGGTTTAACCCATGACAGCCCAAAGTATTTGCAGTGAAATACGGCTTAAGAGGAATTGAAAGGACTTTTTCCATTTAAATACGCAGTTTTAAGCTTGAGAAAATGCCTAAATAAGTAAATATCAGGTTTCCAGAGGGGTGATATTTTAATTGTGACAATACTTAACTGAGCAGATCCTATAAAATAAATTTTTCTGTTGCTGAACGGCATCGCTGGGCGGTAGTGGGTTAAAGAATATGTATCATGAATACGGCGTTTTTCTTCAAAAAGGTTTTTTCCATTAGCTTCTTTTTTTTTAGTATCGTGGACGATTTTGATCAATTAAAAAGACAATGATGATAAAACAATAAACAATGACGATAAAACTTTCTTTAAAAAAAAAGACGATGTGTTGTACTTCGTTTATTCCGTCGTCTACCTACGTTGCTTGTAAACCCAAAACTATAAAATAAAAATAATAAAAAAAATAATCAAAGTACAACTTTGAGTCTATTTAATTATCCCGGTCGTTACATAATAAAGTAAGCTAAATTAGTTGAAAACAAACCGAACTTAGATAAGGCTTATGACGGAAATTTTGTAATATGTTTCATTCGACGGAAATATATTTTTAACAATAACGGACCACTGGCCGGGATGGCATTTTTTAAAATTAGAAACTCCTTACTTCGGTTGAGCTTTGATTTCGAGACTTGCATTAAAGCGATCAATCTTTGTTCAGGCGGTAACCAAATCGACGAGTTGTCGGCGTCTACAGGCTTTATCCCCGGCGCGCTTTGCATCGCATCGCAAGGCACGGCGTTGTTTTGTGTTTTAAAAAGCGGCTGGCTCGGTGCATTCTCATGCCTCCGTCGAGATCGCCTCGCCTGATACCCATCTCTACTCGATGACGACATTAATAGAGTACGAAGAATCGCTTTGGCTAGCTCATGCACACTATAAGATGAGCAACACAACTCCTCAAGCTTTTTAAAGATCTCTTCTCAGCAACATGGCCGATCCCTCAATATTTCAGTGCGACACAAAGGAAGATTAATGCGAGTTTGGAACGAACCGGTCGCCACCCGTAACGATCTTTGTCAACGTTCTCCCGACCCAAAGTCTGATCCTTAAACCCTTAAAAATATCTTTTGAAAGGGTTTTGCCTTAAGAAACAACGACTTTTTTCGAGTCGAATTGGGCGGGAATAACGTTAGCGAGGATCACATCCGGTTGGCGGCCATGCTCGAACAAAATCACGCTTCACACATTTTTTGCGTGGTCTTCCTCTTGTATGCCACCTCAATTCAACCTTTCATTCAGAATTAGAGACCTGAAACAGCTTAAATAGGGTTTACCTTTGGTTGGAGTGGGTTAACCAAGGTTATGTTACAACCAAGGTTGAGTTAATGAAGGTCGGGCTGAACAAGCTTAGATTTACCAAGGGTGGGGGTTAACCAAGATTGGGTTAACCAGGGTTGTGTTTAAGCAAGGATAAGTTACCTTTAAGTTGATAAAGATTAGTTTAGGCGTCTTGATTTGCTATCACTGGCTATCGCCAAACCTAACGCAGCGTACTTCTCATATTACAGACTAAGCAGACAAGTATTTCATGGTCAATGTTTTGCTTGACTTTGCACTTTATAACGACCCCCCCCCCAAAAAAAAACGACAAAAAACAACAAAAAACGGAGAAGTTGATGGCATCAGACCTAGCAATAGTTAGGTCATGTTAAGTGCTTTATGCCCCCCCTACTGCTATCGGTCACGATGGAGCAAAAGTGGCCAAAAATGCAACGTTTACGATGGGGGGGGGGGGGCATTCGATAGCGCTAAAAACCACGAGCGCCAACGTCACAAGCGCCAGTCCGTAACCCCCAAACGAGAAAAGTCGCAAACGCCAAAGTTCGTATAGGTTAGGTTATGTCAAGCTAGGTTAGGTTAAGTT